>JAABUS010000020.1_pt1 | contig 330795 bp, 314 predicted proteins | sample 5560161 | NCBI WGS metagenome assembly JAABUS01 (sample SAMN10711885, study PRJNA513376) | rock metagenome | isolation source: Antarctica rocks | place: Antarctica: Victoria Land, Trio Nunatak nord | collected 2016-01-04
ATCTTCTTTCCTTCATTGTCATTTGCACGCCTTTCTTCCTCCTCGACAAAGCTTCATTCAAGAGCCAACAATGGCATTGTCTCGGTCATGGATGCAATATAGTCCCCAATCCATCCCACCACCTCTTCCTTTCCTCCCCAGGCCACCTCACACCCACACGCCCCAACAAAAACCGCTCAAAACCACCACACCCCAAAGACAGCACACCACACCTCGCTCCAACCCCCATCCAACCCCAACTTGCACCCTAAGACCCTCGCCACAATGGGTCTCAGCGCTCACAACATGTCCAACGAGGCCACCATGAAGCATTTCGGCACCAACAACCTCACAACCTGCACCTTCAATCCCAATCTATCGCCCCAAACCTCTCCCGATACCTCACCTCGCATGCCATCAATCTCAATCACACTCTCAGAGCCCAGCACCAAGCATTTCGGTACGAACGGAATTGCTGACTACGACTTCGCGAGTGTTGCGGTAAAGGAGGTGAATAAGCTTGGTGTGCCAGTTGTTGAGATGAAGGCTTTCGAGGGACGATTTGGGAGTGGTGAATTTGCTGAGTATGAGTTTCAGGGTAATCTGTCGAAGGAGAATGAGCGTAAGGAGGTCATCAAGCGCTATGGTACGAGCGACCTCGAGGAGTCTTCGTTTGGGGACTTCGTGCCGTTGAAAATCCTTGGGGTAAGTCGTCACTGGCATGAGGTATGAGTTACTTGCCGATTAATATTTTGTTAGCGTATAGGGACATAGGTTGGGCTAGGTGGTACGTATAATATATATCAATGGACGTTGAGTTTGATACCCATGACTACTGTCCAACTTCACATGATGTCCTCCTCCTTGCTTATCTCTTTACGCGCTTGTTCTCTCCTCGCGTCCATTGTGCTGCGATATGACGTACCAGATTCTTCGAAGAATGTATCTAATATTAGCCAGGCATCCCTTGTCCTCATATAGCCAACAAAGACCTCGTACTTCTCCCAGCCTTCTCGAATGTTACTTCTTTGAACTTTGACCCACCAACGCCGATGCATCTTTATGTGAATTGTTCGAACAAGACAACCAGAGAGAAAGGAACACAAGAAAGCCATATATACCCAATAATCTCCCACCACCACAGCCCTCAAACGTCCCATCCATTCTTCCCCGGCCTAGAAACCATCTGCGAGCCCAGGTTCACGGCACCATCACCACTATCGTTATCAAACTCAAAAAAACCATACTACCACCACAACCCAAATCCCCACAAAAACAGGCTGCAAGTCTCCTACACCAATAACCACCCACCACAACCCGAATTGCCACAAAGACAACAACCACAAACCTTCCACACCAACCACACACCCCCAACCAAAACCCCCAACACCCCAACCCACTCCACGCAAAAATGGGCCACGGCTTCACCCTCTCCCCCCCCTCCTCACCCCTCAAAAACATCCACCCGAGAGCCTTTCTCTCAGTCCGCCCCACACCAATGGGGCCCTCCTCAGACGGCAACAGAAACCCGCAGGCGAAATCAAACGCGGCGTCGCTGGTTTACTATTGCGGCCGGTGTGGCGCAGCTGTACAGCACGGTCCACCGATAACGTGCACAGCTTGTGGCGCGAAGAGGGATAGTGCGAGGGAGGCGTGGCGGATGGGGGAGGAGAGGGAGAGGGAGGTAAGGGTAAGGGGGGAGGTCGAGAAGGGGGAAGGGTTGAATCAGCGAAGGAGTAGAGGGTCGAGGACATTCTAGTCAGCCACTATTGAAAGGCAATTTTTTTGACATTCGATTTTGGTCTCGAGGCATACATCATTCATCATCACTAGATCGAACGGTGACAATGCCATACAGATTGAGGTGTGGGTATAGTACAGGTAACGACAGGAAGAAAGAACAGAGGCACCTCATTTCCACCGTTGCGTATCCATCCAGAAGGATTGAAACACCCTCCAAGTCAAAGATTGACAAAATCCACCTCATCCCTACTCCTGCCCACCCCACGCATTCCCATTCCCATTCCCATTACTTCTCGTATCAAAGTCAGTAGTAGGGTAACCTCCCTCAGGCATCTCCATACCGCCATCTCCCTGGGGTCCCCCAAAAAAGAATCCCCCAAACAGATCCGGCAACTGCTGATTGCCCCCGTCAGCCCAATCATGATGAGCGCCGAAACCTAGATCGAGGCCAGCGTCGCCGGTGAAGACGCTGTTGGAGTTTCCATCGTTGTCATCGTTTTGCATCAGAAAGTCGAAGTCGAAGAGTTCGTTGTACTGAATGGAACTGGCGTTGGCATTGGAGGTTAGCGACATGTTGGTGGGGGGCTGGGTCATTAGGGTGGAGTCGTATTGTTGCTGCTGGGGTATTGATGTTGGGATTGAGGCGGTGGATGAGGGGTTGGTGGTGTCTGAGAAGGAGAAAGACGGCCGTTGATTATTCGTGAAATAATTGGACTGGGTGGAGCCCTGCCGTTGGCCCATGCTAATCCTCGAATTTCGAGCGTCGACGAGGCTATCTGGGAATAAGTCCTTCAAATTGTAATCAAATTGCGGTGGAGGTCTCGATGGTACGCCCGAGAATGTAGGCTGCGGAGGTATTTGCCGCTGAAACTGGTGGGGTACGACTGGTGAATCGTCATGTTGCTGTTTGCTGAATTTGACCTGGGAGCCAAAGCCGGTGGTATTCAGGCACATTTTGATAGTGGCTTTGGCCATGCGCTCGAAGGCATCGCGGCAGGCTTCCGCTGGTGGGCATTTGTCGATGAGGTCTGTCAGGACGGATGTTGCTGCTAGGACTGTGAGATCTACGTCGTCATGGGTCTAATTTTTTTAGCAGTGAGACGGGAATGAGTAGGAGTGGTGCTGCTACGTACTAGACGACTGCGAACCGTAGGTGAGTGCCAAATGGAATAGAGAAAGGCAATGCCTGCAATTGTTAGCCGCTTCCATTGGATCAGCAGTGGAGGTAGCTTGCCAGCCATGAAAAGATGCACGGTCGCAAGATAGGTATAATTGACTAGGTGCACCCGATGTAGTTGGCGGTAGAGCTTCAAGACCCTCTGACCTGCCTCAGCAACCTTGAGAAATATGTCATCTTCGTGCTCATGATCTCCGTCATTATTCGGAGTCAAGGGACTCTCGACGTCGTTATGGGGGCCAGCTTCTCCTGCTAGGTCCGGTGGTACACTCAGAGACTGTCTGTACAGCATAATGACAGCCTGCCAATAATTGAGCTCCAGAAACTTAACCGAGAAGTTCACTGTGGTGTCCTGCTGGAGGGGAGCAGTTTCTTTCCATTCCCACAAGCGTCGGTCGATGTCCTTGCGCCATGCATGAAAATTGGCAAACGGCTGCAAGAATGACGATGAAAGTCTTGTGTGCATATATTGATTGCTCCGCTTTCTGTCCTTAGCATGCACCTTTTGCGCTTGGCGATATTGCAAGACCTGTAGGATCTCAGACTGGAGTAGGCGTAGCCGGAAGTAGTGGTGTGACACCCGCTTGTAGCTGGGTCCCTGAAAGCTGTGCGAGGGTGTCAGAAACCCGTCTGGGGTAATATCCTTATCGTCCAATACACTTGGCCAATCTGTCGTGATGACCGCGTCCGTAATCCCGAACGGCCTCCCAACACACGTACTCACAAGGCGATCGAAAGAGTATACACACCACCAAAGTCGTCTCCGGAGGTCGCGGACATATTCCCGTCTGCCTCGTTCCTTCGGAGCAATAACGGCAGATGCATTATTTGACAGCTCGGCCGCAGCTCCCATGATGACATCTTGGCTCGTTGCCAGACTAGTGCCATCCTCAGCCCCATCAACGCCCGCACCATCCTCATAATGCAACCCAAGATCGACACCAAGACGCACAGCAACGCCCGTGATATACCAAAGTCCAGGAGCAACGGGCCGCAAAAGCGCAAACGAGGCTAGCAGCAAGACCGCCTGCAGCTGTTCAAGCCCTCCACCGAACCCCTCCGGTCGATCAGCGGCAGGCATGGACCCCAGGAATGACTCAAGGTGCACCATCGCGGATGCATGGTATTCTTCCGGCTGGCGCTGTTGGCTTGATAGCTTCTGTTTTTTGGGCGCCGGGGAAGCGGGTTCTTGCTTGACGTCGATCGGTCCTGGCGCGCTGGGCGAGGCTGAGCGCTTTGGCTTTGGGTCTTCCAATATTGTACCAGCGCCAATGGCGAATACGATGTTGAGCATGTAGAGCTCACGTGATGATCGTCGTCTGTCTTTCGCCGCGTATGCTCTGCCGAAAAGTACCATGAATTCGGGTCGGTGTAGGATTGGTATCTGTGGGTTCGCGTGTTCAAAGTAGAGGTCTACCAATCGCAGTCCTAATTCTCTGTCTGGGAATGGTGCTGGCTTGATGTTCGGCTTGGTTTGTAAGCCGAAGAATGAATCTCTCATCGATGTGTTGCTCGTGGCAGCAGCCGACCCAATCGATCCTGGTCTGCTTGCACGGCCGTTCTTATCGGAGCTTCCTCCCGGCACCGCGCTTTTCACCGCTGCAAACACCACTCTCGCGAAAGAGATACCGCTGGTGGATCCCAAGAATCGTGGGTCTGACGCTCCTTGGACGGAGACCATTCCGATGTTGGATACCAGCTTATGCAGCTTATCCGACTCATCCTGTTTCTGCTCCCACTCGGAACCGGAGTCGCTCCCAGTGTTCGCTCTTTCTCGCTTGAACACATTGTTGGTGTCATTGGCCCGGTCAGACTTGGGCGAATGGCCGGTCGTCGGATCCGCTACAGGTACGGAGCCGAGGTCGAAGTTATGGGACGGCGCAAAGGCGACATGATTCTCTCCCAGCAGTTCTTCCAGGTATCTCACTCGACTCTCGAGGTAGTAGACGTATGTGCGGGGAATCTCTCGTTTCGTAATGGGGTCGAAGCCGACGCACTTGACACCGGCCTTTTCGCATGACGTGCATGCCGGTAGATTTTGGTCGCACCGATTCTTGCGTAGCCTGCAGCGGTTGCAAGCAGATACATTGCGGAAAGAGGAACTCGCACTGGCATTGGAGTTGTTGTGGGGAGCAGATGTGGCAGAGATAGATGTGGCGCTGGAAGAGAGCGATGGGGTTTCCTGGAAGCTGTAGGGTTCTTCGGCAGATAGCCGAGCCCTCTTAGTGCCGGTGGTCATAGTCGACTGCTGGAGGTGGAGCTGAGCTGATGGACGAGTCTCAAGGGCATAGTTCAAGAATTATATATTTTTATAGGCATAGTAATATTCTAAGTGAAGCTCATCATTACGAGTAGTCAAGGTCCAATCGATGCAACTTCAGAGCTCCATACTCATAGTGCAACTTCTAGTGTCCTTCTACCTCCCACGCCTTTTCTTTTGGTGTGGCGTCCAAAAGACGACATGACAGTCAGCCCTGCCTTATCAGCCAGCCCGTCCTATCAACAATATACCGATCCCTGACAAATCCTCCGCCAGGCACCTTCAGGCAAGACACATAATGGTTTGTAGTGTGCTGACAGATACTCGTATCTCCAATTGAAGGCGGAGCTTTCAGGCAGGTTGAGTATGGCGGTAAGGGAATATAAATTTTCCGATTGCGAATAAGAGCGCTCTATTCTATGGGGGTATATGTGCCTTTAAAGAAATATAACAGCAAATTTCCTCCCACGCTTGATCGAAACAAGACAAATTCCCAGTGTTTGCACTCTAACCAGTATATGATGCACGCTATGCTGCCAAGTTCCATCTAAAAAAGACTGTGAGTGGATAACAAGACGCGCGAAAACATGGTCGTGAGGTCGTAGTAGTCGAGCGAAAAGGCCGTAAAGTCGACAACCACTCGTTCCAGCCGAGTGAGGATTGATGGCACTTACTAATTCATAGCGAGTTTCGAATCAGATTTATGGATCCAGGCATCATTGTGCTCGATCCTATCGGGAAGATCGCCTGCTGCGTAGATAGCGGCATCCAGGGCAAGAGGGTCGATCAGTGCCTCTTCAGGCGACCTTTCTTCATCTGCCGAGTCAGGCTGATCCATTCGTCCCTTGCTTTCTTCTAACCACGAGCTCTCGAAAGCTCCAAGGAGGCAGATTATTCCACTTGCCCACCACGCCACGCCAGTAGAGCCAACCTCCAAGCCCCAGGTATGTAGAACTCCAGTCACCGTAGGACCGCAAGCCCGAGCAAGGCTGGCAGTCGATGCTGCAGCACCATTAATGACACCTAGCACCAGTAGTGACGGAGCTGAATTAGTGAGGAGGATGGCATTCGAGGGGAAAGCCAGCACCTGAAATGTGATCTTCCAGAGCAGGCAAAAATATGCACCGGGCATCTGAAATCGTGGCGGCAGTAGAATCAAGTAGGGAACTAGAAAGTAAAGTAATGGCCAGACCATCACCACAAACCGAAATGTTCGAAGGGGACCGAAGTGGCGAGCGGCGAAAGGAAAGATGAATATCTGAGCCAACATTGAGTATACGCCTTGCACAGAAAGCATGAATCCGATCGTCTTCGTTGTGAGTGCGAAGCCACCGGTGAATCGAAAAGGCAGCGATGGCGGCTCATGCGATATCGGCTCGCTCAAGAAAACTGGCATGAGTTGATCGAACGATATCGAATGACTGTCGTGGCATAAGCATAAAGACAAACGACTGAGCTCTGTAGAGGACTCACTATGCTAAGATGCCGAATCCGACGATGTTCAAGATCACTTGTCGTGTGAAGGCTTTCTTGACACCTCGCGGCGCATTACTCAATACTCGTCCACTAGAGAACTTAAGGCTGGCCTGCGTAGCTCCAGGCGATTGGGAGCGGCTTGAAGGCAGGTGTGGTGACCCCTCAGTTGTTCGGTAGCCTGGAGGTGGCTCGTCCTCGGCCAACATTTGATAGTCGTCGATCTGAACTTGGCTAGCTTTTCCTGCACACGCAGTGGCCGGTCTATTGTTGAAGCGATTTAGCAGCCATCGTCCTGTCTCAAGCCCAAGATCGCCACGATACTTCTGTTCCGCATGAGTCTCCTCTAGGAAGAGTATTCCGATCAAAACCCCGAATGCAAGCACCACTGCACAGACGAGATTGGGGAGCAGGAAAGGGTACCGGTCGAAGAGGGTGCCTCGTGGAAAAAAGGCCGGGAAATTTTGGGATGGTTGAGCCAGAGCTCCTCCCAACGCTGGGCCAAGAATGGAGCTTGAGAGCAAAGTTAATCCTCATCGCTATAGAGTGGAATAGAAGACCTACCCAAGACACCAGACGAAAGGCATGATAGCATAGGCTCGAGCTGAGTAGTGTGAGCTTTGATCGTGATCGGGCTCGTGACCTGCACTTACGCTGATGCTCCTTGACTGTGACAATCTCAGCCACTGTGGTCTGCAGCACGCCCATATTTCTGGATAGCATGATTAGCCCTGTTGCACATACTTGCACAATAATGTGGGTCTTGACTTACCCATTGAGTAAGCCTCCAAGAGCTCGTCCAAGCAGTGCTATAGGTAGGTTCGGCGCAAGACCAAACACCAGCATGCTCACCGCTGTCCCTGCCAACCCCGCCAGAAGCACTGGCTTCCTCCCGACCCTATCACTTATGCGACCCCATGCAACCCCAGATGAGAATTCTGCGAAGGCGAAGGCCGAGGTGACCATGCCAACGTAGATTGCGATTTGGCGAGTATCGGATGTGATGTCGAAGGATATAATCATGTAGTAGACGTAGGGGAAGATGGACATGAACGCAATTGGCTCGCAAATTCGGCATAGTGCTAGTCAGGAGAAGAATGTCAGTGTATGATCCTTCAGAAATGCTTCTTTTGCCAAAGGTAGCCTGCTTTGCTCAAGATCAAAAAGCCAGGGCTCTTGATGGAGCAGGTCCCTAAGCAAAATTGATTGGCAGCGGTGAGGACGTACCAAGAATGAAAAGCTGCTGCGATGGGAATGGTGGTGCCTGAGGGCCGTTGGCATCTTGTCGCCGGTGAGGTGGTTTCGAGAAGAACATCATCGTCGTCGCCGCCTCGTTTCCAGGAATTCAATAGCAGCACAATGCAGAGTGTGTCACAGTATGGAGGTGAGAAGAAGAAAGGGAGGCGGCAATAATGTTCAGCCACGATACGCAGGGACGTCAGGAAAACGTGGGAGTTAGGGATCAAATCCTGGAATCTGCACGTCAGATGCCTCTAGGCAAGGGCGATCAAGTCCCTTAATCTGGAGTGAGAGCCAGCAATTTGGAAAGACTAGCAGGGAGGAATAGCTAGACAGGTGCCAGGCGAGTAGTGAGATCTTAAGAGCAACGGTTTGACATGGAAGAAACGGGAGACCGAAGTTGGCCAGAAAGTCAATAGAGAGACAGACGGGCAAGGAGGGTGCCATATCGGTCTGATATAGGCAATTACGTGGCAGGCAGTGCCTTGATGACGGATGAGGACCCGAAAGCCTATAGCCTTGCCATGTACATCCGTATTGCCTGCGGTGAGCGGAGTGAGCGGGCAAGACAGGCGGTGGAGGCATTTTGTCTTTGGTACCACGGATTCGTGGAAGAAGATAACTGCATGAGAAACGGATGAAGCCCCCGTCAGATCAGGTCCCATGATCAGGAAGTGTCAATCTTAGCACGGCTGCATAAGCGACTAGGCTGGGATCAAACAAGAAGGGAAGGCATCCCCTGTTGTGGCGAGGAGCGACGTTGCATAATTCTCGGTGAGTGGTGAGTGGGTGAGTGGGTGAGTGGGTGAGTGGGTGAGAGAGGGTACTCCGTATCCACGTCAGAAAGCATTTCGTCTCCCTAACAGCGCGCTTTCGGTTTGCAGGCTTAGCGGACTAGCCGAACTCTATAGTGAGCCTAAAGCCTAACGTGACGCTGGTCATCGCCCCCGATCTAGCCTGGGATTCTAGCGCGAGACGGCCCCTCGGATTTCGTTCCAGGGGAGATGGGTGGCCCACCCGGGCCTATCACTTCCAAGTCTGGGCAGGTACCACACCCCAAATCCCTGGCCTTCCACGCTGCCCGGGGAGTCGGGTTAACGCCGTCGAAGGCCACATCAGAGCTTGCATCTGAGCTTGCATCATCTTTAATCCTAACTTGACCAGGTTCGGGTCATCTTCTAGAATTTGTTAGGAACAAGGGGGCGTATTTTGTAATCAAAGTTAATTTGGTTAAATCTGGTTCAGGGGGGGGAAACTTATCACGATCCGCGAAATGCTTTCCAAGAGGAGTGTGCTCTGCTCGTAGGTGGGCATCTTCCGAATGCCCTTCAACTTGCAAAAGGCGTTGGCCGCTTTGACCGCTGAAAAGGTCTTTCGCCCTTCACATTATCATCGTGTGACGCGGACACCGCCTTGGGGATTAGAGTGGAGGAGTATATGCTTGCGATTGGGTATGCGCTCAAATGGCGGTCAGTGGAGGAAGACGATACCAGGAGCTATGAGGCTGGGCCGAGGGGCCATCTCGGCATGGAAAGTCTAAGGTAATTCTGCGCCTTCCTTCGCGGGCAGAAGAGTAGAATGACTGGACTCATGCCAGCACGCCCCTTGGCTTCCTACCGAATTCTTGCTTCTTGATTCTTCCTGCATGAGCCGAGTTGATCTGGGCACTGGGCAGAGCGATTGGGCAACGGCCGCCATCCTTAGGCTTCGTAACCCGGAAAGCCGACTCAGAAGCTACTTTAATTAATCACATGATCCCACACTCGTCAACCTCTCGGGAACACCTATGAGTACCTCAATACGACATTCAAATAAATGCCGTCATATTAATGAGAAGATGTCTATGATGGAGGCAAATTTTCCATGTACCTGCGCGAGTGGTGCGAGCCTCGATAACAATTGGCCATAGAACTAGAGCAATGGCAGGTTCAGAAGGCAAGAAAAGTTACCGCGGCTATCCGACAACAAAAGCACTGTACAAGCCTCACTCTCAGCCCGTTCGGTAGCACAGTGATCACCATACTCCGTACAACATATCGCGCGCTCATGCTCGAAATCGTGCATGATGCAAGAAGCACGCGGCAAACGACAAGGATGAATGGCCCCCCTCGGCCACCAATGCACCTAAGACGAGAACCATCTCGGTGGTGTCGGCCTACCTGCGGCTGGCAACAAACAATCGTTCGTCATTCGTCGTACATCCACAATCCGCGGCAAGACGTGCCGGAAAAAGCTCCGATCGCCATTCTTCAATTACTTAAAGTATCTTGCAACAGCTACTGCAAGGCGCCTTAACTTAACGTGAACCTCAACTGTTCAGCCCTACTTACTTTAGTCAAGCACAATACGAGTCGAAGGCCCAACGCTAATCCAACTTCGGCTCCTGCCTTCTGCTGTACTCTGTTCTATCCTCGTTGCTTTTCAAACTCACCAATTACACATCACAAGTTAGACATCACAGCCGATAAGAGCGAGCAATGTTCATCAGGTCAAAGCATCCTCTATCGGGCCTCGGCTTTGTCAAATCCTCGGCCTGATCAAGAAGCCACCGGTTCCAATCAAGCTGATGAGTAATATTTGCTGGCTCCACCTTGCCGTCCACTACAAAAGGCGAATCAGATCCGCAAAATCCTGCTCTGAGTGGCTTGCAAAAAGGGTAGATGCAGCTTAGTTGGACAATGTGGTCAACTCGCCGCGTGACTCGTGGCAGTTTCATAGGAGCTGATCTCTGCAAGTAGGTAACATGCAATGGAAGCAATCTTCAACCAGTGTCAAGGGGCTCGAGCGTCTCGAAAACCCGTCACTATAGCTCTATTCATTACTACATGGTGGTACTACATTTTGCAGAGTACCGTTGTTGGGTGCTAAGAGAGAATGTTGGCTTATGATACCCATTAGCACTCATTGCCATCCTGTCACAATGATGGTCATGCGGGCTCGCTGCGCATAGGTGGTGAGAGCTTGGGAATCGCATTTGATGAATAGCGCAGAAAGCGGGCGTCCATGGCATCGTGCTGCATGGGACATCTCCAATCACAGCACTGGAGCTGTTTGCAACTCCAAGGGCGTTCTCGCAGGCCAGCAAATGTTCGAGGGTTCTCGGGGCGGCTGGGTCATTTTTCATCAAGAACCTGATTTGATTGTTCTCCTCGAGCATGCGTACCCCTGCGAAGATCACTCAACAAAACGGAAGGGACATGCTACAACATCAAAGGAGTTAGTAACCCGAGTCAGCAACACGGAAGGCTTTACGGAGTCAGAGCGGGTACTAGGTGCATATCTCGCCTCAGCCAACATCTGGGCAACTACTATTTGCAGTATCTCTCAATTCGCAAGAGTCTGCAAGCGCCTGCGACGCCCAAGTAGTACTACGCTGTCTCGATGTCTATGTCTGAGAAATTCTTATTAGGGCCAACGCACTTAACAATCACTATTTTGCCCTGGAGCTCGACTTCGCGTCCATGGCGCGAGTGGCCCAGCCAAGCCGCGAAAAGCCTCATTCGCGCTCGTTCGACCCTCTCGGTAGTGGATATCATTAGGGCCTCAACTCTGCTACATCTCGAACCGAACACGACCGCCCAATCGTCTTCACCCGTTCCGCCGCATTAGCATCTCCTCCAGCATCCTGCTACATTTTTACCCCTCTTTTCACTTTTCTCCTTTAGACAGCACTCGTTTTCCCGAGGGACTTTTTACCCAGAACCAGAAGTTTCCAAGTTAGGCTACTTGCAGCAGAATATCTAGCCAGGTTAAACACCGTCACTCGTAGGCAAACATGTGCACATATCATTTGCATACGTGTAGACGCACCTCGGAGACTCAGCTTATTGGTGGCCCCCCAAGATGACGAGACGATCGCCGTGATTTCCACCGGGAGCCGAGCAACAATCAGCTCGAGGCTGAGCAATATGCATCTTAGGCTAAACCATTCCCTACTTCGGGTGTTCCCACAGATCGAAAAGTCGACAGTTTTGCTGATTCATGCATCGAGGATGCTCAACCGCCTCTGCTGCAGAGCTGGTAAGCGGGACTGCGAGATGGATCGATGCGAAACCCCAGACTAGCAGATTCCGATGCAAAGGGCTCATATGTGCCTTCAATGCCTCAATCTCTACTCACCCACGTACACTCTTTCGTCCACTTGTGGTTGTCATCTGTGAGCAGTGTGTCTCCCACGCATTATGCATGTTTCCATTGGCTTTTAGCGACGTCAATGAGACCCCCAGGCTTCTGCAACAGAGCCAAAGGGCTTATTTCTAGCTCAAGGGGCTGGTTCTGACTATCAACTTGACGTTCTATGGTTTCACCAATTTATTGTCAAGCCGCCCAAAAATTTTGTCCCCTATCTTCCTTTTCTTTGTACCTGCTCGGTACTGTGGTACTCGTACTGCCCCAAAATTCTATCATTTGTGAGATCGAGGACACCAATTAGTCTCTTGGTATCGCAAGATGTGGGCTATTTCATTGGTGGGTACTACCGGCACCAGATAAAAACTTTGGCCAGTACGAGTACTTACCATCAGCAGTACTTTTCGCTGCAAGACTCATCACGAAAACTCCCGAGCTGCAGACGAGAATCATCACAGCAGTACCAAGTGTAGATCTTCTATCTCCGCGCCACACAGCTCCGCCATCTCTGCATCCTAGAAGGACAAAGGTAAAGAGGAGAGACACATCTTTCGAGACGACTTCCACAGTCTGACAATATAACCCACACCCGACATTCCCGAAGCAATGGCAGTCTGAGAACATGAAATCGTTACACTAGTCCTATGTGTCACACGATCGCCGACCTCATTCCCACAGCGACAACAACCAGTGAAAGTGAGGCAGCGACAGTGCATACAAAGTAATTCCCGCCTCTCCGCCTTGTGGCCCACATCCGACATCAGTGGACCCACATCCAATGCAATAAGGGAAGCAACGGACATAGACGTCCTGATTGGAAATACCCTCGACCTCATTGGATGATGAAAGCGACTCATGGATATATTCGCTCGAGAAAACATGAGATTCCGAGTCTGGGTAATTTGAATAAATTACTCAATACCGTTAGGTGGAACTTTAGGGAAGAGAGCCCCTATGAACTGAGTTGCTTCGGATGTGATATTCGTACTCTACCTAGAGAGTGCCCTCTGGTCCAAATAAACTCGTATTCACATTTTGCTCTGCGATGACACTCCAAGCTCTAAAATGTGATTATGTACGCGAGTTTGATACACGTGGTACCGTGATGTTTGGAAAAGAAGGAGCTTACAAGCTGAATCTTCGGGTGCCATGTCATCATAGCACATCAGTTTAGGTGTGACATCCGATGGGACTGTTATCTCTAAATGGGTCTAGTTCCATATTAACTCTGTCATCGCACTACTAAGTCTATATCAATATGTTACCATATGAAGCATGATCTGTGCCGCCTTTTCTGCAAATGACAAAAGCTAATGTGCAATTTCCACCCGCTCACTCTTCGAAACCTCAGCCGGCACATCATCTCCCTTCTCAAGCTTGACTCCACCCTCATCCATGTCTTCGTCCTCGTTCCCCTCACCCAAGCCCCCAGGCGCCAGATCATCATCTTCGCCCTCCAGCTTAACATCCATCTCCTCTTTCACCCCACTCTCGAGTCTCGCGCCATCTTCTGGCTCTTTCTTGATACCCTGCGTGGCACCACCCGTATGAAATCGATCCTTCGAATGATCCTGCAGTGGCGTATCCTCATTATACAATCTCAACAACATAGCCTTCCTCTCCTCCTTCGGCAACATGAGATTAAGGGAGTGGAGACTTCGCCAGAGCGGCAGAACCATACGCTCTTGAAACCCATTCTCGCCTTCACTTTTTTCCACGCGAAGGACACAACAGCCCATGCCGATATTAAGGACGCGTTCGCCGATCTCGCCAAGACCTTGCCAGCCGTTGCCATCCACTTTCGGGAACATTTCTACCAATAGAGTGCGCAAAGTTTCGCGGTTGGTTAGACGAACAACGCGCTCTTCACCAACCGAGGCTTCGAGCAGTGGTAAGCCTTCGGCTTGGATACGCCATCTACAGACATCCTCCGCCTGTACATCCTGCTTCACAAACATCTTGACACCGCAATGCACAAACTTTATCCCGCTGGTAGCATTAGCGGTAAGGATGTCTCGAGCGAGAGCGGAGGTGTAGTAGATTGTTTTTGAAGGGTGTCCGAGGGCATTGCGGACCATGAACCTGTCGCGGGGGAAGTCGGGGGAGAGCGTGTAGAAGGAGTAGATGGATTGGAGATCGGGGTGCGTGGGGGAGATGTATTTGAAGGGTTCTTCGAAGGGCTGTTTGTTCTTCTTTACCTCTTGGGCGCTAATGTTGTTGAGGCGGGCCGGTGGGGAGGGGAGAGATGGCTGGGTTACGTTGAGTTGGGCGGCGGGTGGTGGTGGGTAGTGCACTTGACGGTCTTCGGCCCCTTGGGGTGCTGGATCGTCTACTTCTTCTCTGAATTTGGGTTTTTTTGTGGTCATCAAAGCGTCGGCTTCGGCGTCGGCTTCGCGTTTGGTGACGGTGGTGGATGTGCTGGGGGCATTCTCTTTGTTTTGGCGGGCTGCCGCTGATTTGCCATCTTCCTGTCTGAGAGGTGGTGGTGCGATGGCGTCCAGAGCGTCGATTTTTGGGATTGGGTTGGTTCCGTTCGTTGGCTGGGCTTCAATCGCTTTTGCTACGTCGACGATTGAGGGTTGTGGCTCGGTTTGCTTGGGCTCTGCCTCTGGTCTCGCTTTGATCTCGGATTTCTTTTCGAGCACCGCGATAAAGAAAGCCCCGCTATCCTGAAGGTGACCATAGACTCGCATGCACCGCTCAAGCGCAATGCTGTCATTGGATTTCTCAGGTGGGAACATAAACTGTGAGAGCCTCCCAAGACCCTCTTCGCCATTATTGGTCTTTGCTTCTTCTACTGCTTGCCAAGAAGACCATGTTCTGCCCTGCTTGTCCATTACCTTCCAGCTGGTCAAACCCTCTCGTCTCTTCAACTTTGGAAGAGCTCTACTGGAGTCCATTACGTCGACTTTGGAGAGCCCACCGCATCGATCTATTGCAGACGCAATGACAGCTTCGTTCTCAACGGGATTCATACTACATGTAGAGTAAACCACTCGTCCGCCCACCTTCAGCATAGACAATGCCCGCACTAAGATCCGAAGCTGTGTAGAGAAAAGACCGAGAGCATTTCCTGGATTCCAATCTTTCCAAACATTCACGTTCTTTCGGGATGTACCATCACCAGAGCATGGAACGTCTGCTAAGATTCGGTCGAACTTCAAATATCTTCCTCTCTGTAAAGCGCCGTCAGAAATGTTTTCGGACGGTAGCTTGATCGACGGAAACATTGTAGCATCGTGATTTGTCACTATTAGATTAGGGGAATTGAGCCTTTTCATTTGGTGGATGAGCATGTGCGCTCGCTTGTAGTCTGCATCGTTTGCTATTAGTAGACCAGTACTTCTCCCCTCGTCAGACCAATCGTCCGTTTCTTCCTCTTCCTTTTTCATCTGATCTTCCGTCAATTTACCGTCTGGGCTTGCTCCTCGTCCTTCCTCCTGCTTAGATTTACGGATAGCCTTCCGCATTCGAGCCTCTTCTCCACCATGTACCATCTCAATGAGTTGAGCGGCTTTGCTACCAGGTGCAGCACACATATCCAAAACGGTCATGCCCGGCTTGACGTCCAAGAGCAGCGGTGGTATCATGCTGACCACCTCTTGCCTGCTTATGTTCCCTACGCTTGTTTCTGACACCAGAAACTGCTGAAATGCTTTGAAAGGCGGGAATTTTCGGACAACACTCTTGGGCGTAGTCATCTGCCACGCCAATTGATCTGGAAACCATGGGATAGCATTCGGCGGATTCACCAGCTCGCCGTTGTACTCGATGGAGGTGATTTCTGGTATGTAGCGATCCTTTAGTAATTGCTGTACAGGGAGAGCCTGGCTACCAGATCAAATCTGTCAGCATCTGTCATTCAAGCTAGTCGACATTTCAGCAAATGGTACCCTTTAGATCCAGTGAACCGGAAGCTGTTGGGAAGTTCTCGTCGTAGTGCAGTCCAGAATTCCTCCTTTTCGTCTTGTCCAACCAAGCCCAGCTCATTGTAATAGCTTTCGTACAAGTCATTGGTCTTGGGCGTCTCCGAGTAGTCTGTACGAATGGTGCGCTGGCCACCGCCGCCTCGCGCTCCTCCTCGATTACCCCCTCGTCCCTACAACCAATGTTTTTAGTATGTGCCCCATTGAAAGAATTTCTTTTGGACGTACTGACTCTTTTGCCCCCACGTTTACCCATACTGGGACTTTTTGTAGAGGCCCTGGGTGTATTAAAAGAGTCTGAAGTTCGAGCAGTCGGTGAAGTCATGTTACGATAGCAAGCCCTAAACCTAACAACCTCCCCTTGCGCTAGTCCTGCTAGCTGCTAACTTCCTGGTTTCTTTACATCAACGACATATCATTCAGTTGAGATGGTCGTTCATGAGTCAGGAAGAGACTATGAGTCCAATTGACTTGCCGGAGCAATCCCGGGCTTCGAGATTGAATTCTCGCTTACGACTATACCGAGTGCACTGTGGGCAATAAGTGCCCTATGCCATTAGTTACCCAACTCATGTCATGCACACGAGTTCGTGATCTCATAGAGCTTCCCAGCGGTTACGACTGCGTGTCAAACCTCCCTTCTACCAAACGTGCTCTTTGGACAATAGCCATCATCGTGCAGGCTCCGTCTCGGACAGCAGTTGCTCCTGGCAATGGTCATGAGAGGCTCTCCTTGCTCCATTGGCATGCTCTCCAGCTTGTTGCCTACGTTTACCTGCTTTGCATATACTCGATCCTTGCCCTACTCTCCTTCCATTTCCATCCATCTATCAGTGAGACATGAATATGCGTGAAAAGACCTCGGGCCGATCTCTCCGATCTTCAAGACCCCGCATGTGTACTCTACAACAGTGACCCATCTTCCTCGACCTCTCCCCTTTTCTTTCGACGATAAAACACAACTGACGTCCCCCCTGACCACACACTTACACAGCCAACAAGCCTAATACAGATTAACCAAAATGGCACCCCCATCAGCAACCATGACCGAAGCCCACACTAACGGCGACTACAAACCCTCCACCATAGCCCCCCACGAACCCGGCCTGAGCGAAACCAAAGCCAAAGTCCAAATGCCCAAATTCCCGGGCCCTCCCACATTCGAAGATAAATACGAAGAGCGGGAATACCTCAAAGGCAGACTCGCAGCCGCCTTCAGAATCTTCGGCAAATACGGTTTCGATGAGGGAGTAGCTGGGCATATCACATTAAGAGATCCAGTCGATCCTACAACTTTCTGGGTAAACCCATTCGGAGTGGCCTTTTCTTTGATTAGGAAGAGTGATCTGATACAAGTGGATCATAACGGCGAGGTTATTGACGGAGGGCCCGTGCGATTGCTCAACGCGGCTGCGTTTATGATCCATGGTGCGGTTCACGAAGCTCGGCCAGACGTCATGTGTGCTGCACATAGTCACAGCATATACGGGCGCTCATTTTGCTCTCTGGGACGACCTCTCGACACAATCACCCAAGACGCGTGCTCCTTTCACAACGTAAGGTCCCAGCCCCAAAGACGAAAGATCACGTGCTCATCTACCCCCAGGACCACATCCTCTATTCCTCGTTCAACGGCATCGTCCTAGCGGATAAGGAAGGAAAAGAAATCGCGCGCTGCCTCGGTGACAGAAAAGCAGCTCTCCTTCAGAACCACGGCCTCCTAACCGTCGGTCAGACCATTGAAGCAGCCGTGTTTTGGTTTATCAGTTTGGAGAAGTGCTGTCATGCGCAGCTAATGGCGGATGCGGCTGCTGGTGGCAGGGGACATAAGACAGTGAAGATCGACGACGAGGATGCGGCTTCTACTTATAAGACAAGTACGTACATATCAGAAAAACTCTTTTGCCCCATATCTCGAGGTGACAGAACATCTCATGAGCGTCTACCCACTCCTCCCTGTAAGGATGAGGCTGACTCAGAAATCTGCGCAGTTGGGACCCCAATGGCTGGCTGGTTTAGTGCGAGGCCACTATTTGATGTTATTGAGAGGGAATGTGGGGATGATTATATGCAGTGATGCTTGTACTGTAGCTTTCGTGGTATGAAATTGATGGTGCTTATGTTGTGTATTTAGGTGGTGCTTTGGAGATGTACATAGCAAGGTCGCATCGGCCGGTTTGCCCAAGACTTCCCAACGTGCTTCTTGAATTAATTGAAAGACCTAGGAAAGTCGAGACTTCCATGTCTGTCCAAAATCGCATCGATAACCCATACTTCTAAGTCTCTTATGCTTGTCATGAATCATATCTCTGCTGCGAGCTTCGTCAGCAGTGGCTTTCATATAGGCGAGCAAAAATCTTAATGGGCTCAAGTAATTAAGAGTGGCAAGGAGGATAGCGAGATATTGAAGATCCTGGGTAGATGGCATAATGATATGTAGATGATCGTAAATGGGATATACAACAGAAAGCGCTCACTCGACTCGCTCAAACGCTCAAACGCTCAAAATAAAACCCTTCCAGAACCCGTTATTAGACATCTTTAGAAGGCCTACATGCTACTCTCGTCGGCGGCTGCGATTCTCCACTATTATTCTCATCATCTTTTCAGAACAAGGCCAGTTTCTCAAAAAAATCTCCGATCAGTCATTTAGGTCAAGCACGATAACGCTATGAAATGCCTTCGAACGAATGCTGGATGGCTTCTTCGCTTCTTTGTTTTGCTGTCCTCACGACACAGTTACGAGCTTGTAGCTATGCAAATGAAAACCTGTCTCGCGCCATCGAAGCCGTCCTGGTGACTTACGGCTTAACGTCCCCCGACGCTCTCTGATAGCCCCCACTTGTCGCTCAGCTTGTGGTGAAGTTCCCAACGGACGACCACATTCTATCGCCGTTGAACATGAATTCTTTAACTATACCCTCTCAAATCAAGTACAAACGCCCATCCTAATCCGTTTCCATTCATATATAATTTGCTGTAGCATTGGCGGGTAATGCTGGGACCCCAAACCGTAGTGTTTGAACTCCAGACTTTTTCCAACGTTTAATTGACATTTGTGTTTAGAATTTCTTCCAAAAGTGTTCCGCGTGAGGAAGGGTCGCCGTTTGCGAAGGAAGCGATTGGCGCAGTCTGAGCGAATAGCGGAAGGTTACGAGACTCTTGTTGATACCAGGCTTGTATATGTTAGCATGTATTTCAACATTTTTAGATTGGTGTAACCTACTACTACCGTTATAAATTAGTGGACTTATGTAGCCGGTTGGAAGCTGGTAGTACAACATCACATCCCGAGTACTGTTGAAGAATCTGAAATCAGTAGCGAGACTCGATCCCAATATGGAACCAGCTTGCACTGGAGACCATATCAAGCCCCCATCCTTGAGGTTCCCCCATTGAAGTCCTCCATTCGGTTGCTGGTAAAAAGATTGAGTGTATTGGAACATTCGGAGCAGCCTGGTGCACGGTCCCAATGCGCAGCCAGATTCGGGTTTGCCGCTGGGAGAACGCCTTTTTGACTGATAGGGCCAACAGTAAGAGTAGTGCTGCCACTTGTCCAATCTGTGTCCGTGGATGCCCAGGAAACGAGTTGACCAATACTACTAATAGCATAGACATTGATATGCTACAGGCGACCCATGCGTTAGCACAGAAGGCCGCTAAGAAAATGTAATAAATACTTACGCATGGGTGCTGTTGGGGCCCAGTCACAAGGGGTGCCAAAGGAGATTTTGACTTTGCCAATCCGATCGCTGCATTTGAGACATACCAGGACTGGCCAGATGAATTCCAAGAGGACTCCTTAATAGCACCATTGTTATCTTGGTAGTATATCCGGTAGCGCACGAGATCTTGAATATCGTTGAAAGCGATTGCGGCAAGACTGCTACTGAGGCTGACTTCTGCGGTGCTTAGTGGTGACGAAGAGTTACGGGAACCAGACTGAGGATTCGAAGAATGCTTGCATCCCACTGTCAATCCCACGGGAAATGCAATTGCAACGGCTACGATGACAAACCCCAAAGCAAGTAGCAGCCAGAAGAACATTGCCCTTCTCCCACATATCCTTCTTCTTGCCAGCGGGATCTTGGCATTCACGCCTTTCTCTGTCAAATATGATCCAGATTTGTCCCTAAGGATGATGCTGGAAGTGGAGAGAGTGCTGGAGAGGTTGCCGCCGCTGGACTAATTGAGTAATGGGTTGCTTCTGGAGCGTCGTATTGACTAGATCTTGCTCCTCCAAGATGTACTGGGTTCCAGACCGTGCTAAAAGAAATGCAAAGGCATTGACGAATCAGATGGGGGCGTTGAGGAAACAAACGAGTGTCCGCAGTGGGTGGCATAACCCCTTGCCGCTCCAGCCTTACCGCTTCTCCCCAAAACCATTCGAAGGATCGCGTTCTTCCGGAGGGTATTTGCATGCAAATCGTCTGGATCTGGAAGCTGTCGGTCTGGTGACGGAGTACGAGACTCCATTGGTGAGTTGTTGTTGCTATATCAATCAATGCATGGAGTATGTACGTGGTTTCGGCGGTAGGGCTGGAGCTGCAAGGGGTTATGCCACCCCCCGGCTTTTCCAGGAACCGCCAGCCCCGAATGCGACCGTCCGGTTGGCAGTGCTAGCGATCTTTGCGCAGCTCGCAAATTGGCCCCCAATGGGGAAATCCGTTGCAAAAATGTAGAAGTTTGGTAGAAGATCAATTATGCATACACAAGATCGACGCTAGAATTTAGACGAGATTAGCGCGGCTTAATGCACTGCATTATCCACAGAGCCGAGTTCCAAGCAACTAGGACCAAGCCATGAATATTAACGATCAGAAAAGTCCGAAGTAAATTTAATTACCCATTAATAGAACTCCCTTTCGCTTTTCCATCCTTCCTTCCCGTAACCCAATGCAATAACCACCAGTCGGGGTGGTTTTGCTCACTTGTCGCTCACAATCACGATGGCAGACATCGCAACTCCCTCGGCTGCTACCATGTCGACTGTCGACAATGGCGCTGAGCCCGCTCAGAAAGGGCAAAAGTCAAAGCCAGAAAAGCCTGACGAGGACCAATACAAGAAGGACCTGGCGAAAGCAGAGAAGGAGAATGCAACTGCACAAGAAGAACTGGTATGTGTTTAAAACTTCCGTCTTGTCGTTAATCCATCAGGACTCTTCCAGGCTAAATTTGCTCTTCTAGAATGCCACTGCCGCCAAGCTCAGATTAGCTCAACCCCAAAACAAGGACTCTCCTCTGGGTAAAAGACAGCAAGAGCTCAAAGCAGAGCTACAATCAATAAGACAGCAACAAGGCACTTTCAAATCATCGCGCATGGGCACCCAGGAGAAGATTGCCAACCTTGATGCCCGGATGAAGTCGATGATGGCGGAACAAAAGACCAAGCGAAGCCAAGTCTCGTACAAGAATACGGAGGAAATCGACCGGGAAATACAACGGCTGGAAAAGATACAGGAGTCTAGCACTGCTACACTGGTGGATATGAAAAAGGCTCTCGCAGAGCAGCAGAGTCTTCAAAAGATGAAGAAGGCTTTTGGCGGCTTCGACGAGGCCCAAAAGAACATAGACAAGGTCAAAGCAGAAATCGCAGATCTGAGGAAGCAGATGGACAATCCAGAAGCCAAGGCGTTGAGCCAGAAATACGACGAAATAGATAAGGAGCTGAAAGTCATTAGGGCAGAGCAAGATGAGGCTTACAAGGGTATCAGCGCTTTACGGGATAAACAGAGCAAAGCACGCGATGTGCAACAGGAGAGGTGGGTTGCATTGCGAGAGGTCAAAGACCAGTACTATAAGTCAAGGAAGGCATACCAAGCGTACGAGCAGGAGCAGTACAACCAGCGCCGGGAACGCCAAAAAGCCGAAAACGACGCCTTCCATAAGGAGAGGCGAAGAAAGGTCGCAGAGAAAAAGCTGGAGGAAGCCAGTGAGCCTGCGTACATGGACGAGATCCTGACTTCGGAAGGTCTTATTCGTTACTTTGACCCGTCGGCACCAGAAGCATCCAAGTCTTTAAGAGGGCCCAGTGGCTTTGCCGCCGAGCCAATGAGGAGTGTGACCACTGACGCTGACATAAAGGGCATGAAAGTCTCCAAAAAGGAAGATCGTGAGGAAAACTACTTCATGGGTACCGGCGGGAAGAAGGGCAAGAAGGGCAAGAAAGGAAGCTCTACTGGATCCCCTGCCCCAGGTACACCCACGGAAGGCAAGTTCAATCTCAGCATGGGCATCATCGAGGAGCTGGCAAAGGTCAATGTCGAGCCGCCAATGAGCCAGGCTAGTGTCCCAGCTGTAGTTGAGAAGCTGAAGGAGAAGCGCGATCAGTGGAAGACGGATCAGGAGAAGAAGACTAAGGAGGTGAGATTTGACTATTATCGGATATGTGCATTAGCTGATACTGACACCGCTGCAGAACATCGATAAGGCTCAGAAGGAGATCGACCGCTTGGAAGCTGAAGCCACTGAACCTCAACCATCCACCTCGACTCGACGAACCCTCGATGGCGCAAAGAAGCCTGCCACCGCTAACCAATCGGTCAATGGAACTGCGTCCGCTGAGACCGAGCTTACCCAGGAGAAGGACGCTGCAGCTGATGTCGCAGAGGACTTGCAGAAGGCTTCAATTGAGGACAAAGCTGAAGAGTAATTCTCACTACATTGACACTGGCATGCACCGACATTTTGTCAACAATCTTGCGTTTTTGGTTTTGGTGAGAATCTCCTGTCATGCCTAAAGGGCGCAGGATCAAGCTTCTCAACTGATGGATGGACCCCATGTGCTACTGGCAATTTACCTTTGTCTATGGCTAATGGCACCATCACGAAATCAGATACAGATCTAGGAAGAATGGATAATATTGAGACCAAATGACAGAGCTCGACTTGGCAGACTGAAGATGCATTTCTGCGGCGTCTAACGGGCTTCCCTACAAGCTCATACTATTTGATAGTCCAATTAATGTTCTGACTAACATGTTACTAGCAGGAAACCAGTCACTACTAATACCGTTCTATCTGATTGTATTGACGAGCCTCTCCGTGGTCACAGTATCATCAACTACTACGCAAACTCCTCTTTAGGGACTGATTGCGCATTAAGGTACCAAGGTGCATTCGTTCAAGCTCTTTGTCATCAATCGATATAACACATTTTCTTTGTCCACATCTACTTGCCCTCAAAAACACGCAACACGCCCAACACAAAGAAATGACATCAACTACACCTTAAATCTATAAGTCCTACCGATCCCCCAAGCACCAGACCGTATAGTCTGCTCTATATCAAAAACGACCCATACCTGATCACCAACCATGTCCCTCCCTACCGTCCTCTCCGTCCACCGCTCCAAAACCCACACCTTCTCTAAAAACACCCAAAAACGCGGCATCACCCTCCTCACCGGCCTCGGCGTCAAAGGCGATTGCCATCTTGGGTCCTGCACCCAACACCTCTGGCGCAAAAACAGCACTAAGCCCGAATGGAGAAATGAGCCGAATTTACGTCAAGTGCATCTTATCCAGTCTGAGCTCTTTGACGAGCCTGCTTTCCATGGCGATGATGGGAGGCGGGTGGAGCCGGGGCAGTTGGGGGAGAATGTTACGACAAGGGGGGTTGATTTGTTGGGGTTGGGGAGGGGGACGCGGTTGAGGTTTGTTGGTGAAGGTGGGAGTAAATGTGATGGTTTGGTTAAGGTTCTTGATGTTCTCGTGCGCACGAGGTTCATCGCTGTCGTCATCGCTAGTCTTGTTACTAGGACGCTTGGGTCGTTGGCGGTGGGTGCGGTTGTGGTACATATTACAACCATCCTACTACGACTTTGGCTAGGGTACCAGACTCAACGAGTAACAGGTGTCGCTGTCGTCAAGATTACGGGCATAAGGCAGCCTTGTATGAAGATTAATACATTTCGAGCTGGGCTGAAGGCTAAATGTCTTATCAAGGAAGACGGCAAGCCTATTGTGAGGAAGGCTGGCATCATGGGTATTGTTGAGGTTGGAGGCGGGATTAGGCCGGGGATGAAGATTGAGGTTGAGAATGCGGAGGTGTGGGAGGAGTTGCCTGTTTTGCCTTGAAGGCTGAGAGATGGGATGTGCGACGGAGGTGGGAATCGAAGGGTTGGAATAGAGAGTTGTAGGTGCATGCGATGATTTTTCTTTGGGTGAACAGCCATGCCGTGCTGCAATTGATTAGATTCTCGATGAAGTTTGGATAGACTGGCACTCAAAAGTAAACTCGTCAATTATGTCGTCAAGGAATTACAATGATTAACTTCGCAAGCATAGCGGACCTCCAAGTATCGGATCCAACCGTTCCTCGCCCCTTTACTATGTACCTTCCCTATCCCACCTGACCGATCTCCATACAATATCTTATACCTCCTCCTGGAAGCCCTTTCATCTTTGTAGCTATATTTACTTTTCCCTCAGCCTTCCCCACCCCCTCTCCTCCTCCTTTAGAAAATACAAAGATCCAAACAACAACAACAAGCTAAACTCGCCGCCAACGTCGCGCACAGTCCCCCACCAGCGCCCGACCTTCCACCACCTCCATGCCCTCGGTTATCAGCATAATACCCCTGTGGCGGCTGCTGCTGGTAGTACATGCCCTGCTGCGGGGGATAGCCTTGCTGTGGGGGATAGCCCTGCTGGGGATAACCCTGCTGTGGTGGATACCCTCCTTGGCCTTGATAGTAGGGTGGTTGTTGTTGGCCGTAGTAGCCTTGTGCTGGTTGTTGGTAGGGGCCGGCGTCTCTGATAAAGAAATCGAGTCAGTGATGGCTCTTTTGAGACGTGTCGGGGGTGATAATTGGTTTCTGGGGTATGGGTGGCCGGGGTGGTTTCTTGGCCTATTTGGAAGATGTCTAGGAGAGGGGAGTTGGGGTTGGAGGATACGTACTGATGGGCGGGGGGTGGATAAGCTGGGGTATCCTGGAGTCGAGGTTTAGCTTGGGTGCAGCGAGGTGGGGGTGAGAGTGAGGGCATACATATTTGTTTGACATGATGTGTGAATTGGGAGTGCGAGTGGAGGGTCGATGAGAAGTCCCAGCAGATGGACCCGATGCGGGGTGGCGATTGAGGCGCGAAGCTGGAGGATTTGTAGAGGACCTGGTACTGGCTTCGTTCGCTGAGCTACAATCGCGGGTGTCCTGGAGGTTCAAAATAAAAAGTCGAAGGTTGAAACAATAAATTTGAAAGGTGTAGAAGTGATGCGTCTCGAGGTCAGGTGGATGAGGCTGTAGCTGAAGCCGCGTCAGTGCTAAGGCGGTGGCAAAGCTCGGGTCTGCCGGATTGAAGTATCTCGTAATCTTCAATGTATGGACAAAGAAGGAAAGGTATAATGTCAGAAGTTTGAAGTCAACAATCAAGCAAATGGGCGAGAATGGAATTGTGTGATTTCAATGCATTGTTTGTTTGCACTTGCAATTGGCTCGTCCTCAGCCGTGGGAACATTGAACTGGACATAAGAGGAGGATGCATGGAACAAGTCTTTTTTGTGTCCCCTTATCTACTGCTCTAAAGCAGCTTCGATCCCAGTGCCTTTAAAAGATGAGACGCCTCAATAACAACGTCCAATGATGCTCACGCTGCAAACATGTAGAACGCCAGTCCATCCCTATGGAACATTGGATATCTCAAAAATCTGCTGAGCGCTGTATTTACCCTTCTGTCTTCTTCCTTCGCCATGCTAAATCACATATATTCTTGGTCTGCTTCTCCTTGCTGTGGCCGGTCGCTGGAATCGGGGCCGGCTGGCTGTCATTTGTGTGGTGGATGTTTTGCTTCGACTGGCTTGATGCTCGCGTCTGTGCCTTTCGTGACCCTTTTAGAGCCTTCTCGCGGAGCGGGGTAGTGTTTTCAGTGTGTCGTATCGAAATTGTAGCCGTTGGCTCATCGCCTTCTACTGACCTTCCTCACCGGCCTGCTCCCACCTGCAAAAGCCTCCGGATCCACAGTCCTAAACCCACCACTCACCTTCCTACTCCTCTCGCTCTTCTCCCTCCTCGGCGTATCCGAATGCTCTTCAATAACCTCCACAATGTCATCCGGCGGCGTCCTCGGCCTCCTAATCGTCTCCTCAATAACAACCGTCTCCCTTCTCGACTCTCTCCTCGGTGGCGTCCTCTCTCTCGTCCTGCTACTCTGGATTTCAATCACTTCGCTTGCTGTACGGCTCGATGGCGAAGACCGCCTCCTTGGTGACGATCTCCGCGTTGATGTCCTCCGCGGCGACCGCGACTGCCGGCGCACGACAGTCTCTTCTTCGATGACGGATGAGGAGCCCCGCACGTTGCCACCAAGGTTGAAGCATGTGTAGATGAGCCAGAGTATTAGGAGGAATCCGGCTACGGAGCCGAAAACGATGCCGACGACTGCGCCTGGAGTAGGGCCTTGCCCGAGGCCGGAGTAGGTGGCTGGTATTATGGGATTTGCGGTCACTGTGGTTTGTCGTTGGAAGAGCGATGCAAGAGTTCTGGGGCGGAGGGTTCGTGTGGGAAGGAGGGGGGAGTCTGGGGAGGGAAGGCGTGGGGCGAGGGATGGTAGTGAGGGAAGAAGCGAGCGGAGGGCGAGAGGATGTCGTGGTGATGGTGTCAGGTCGGTGGATGGAGGTAGTAGAGGAGGCATTGCGCCAGATATGGCTGTCGCTGTGGGCTCGAGTTGATTGTGGTTTGCGCGAGGTTTTCCTTCTGCGTAGCAATCTGAGCGTCACCACTGACGTGGTGTATTGACGTTTATAGTAGCGGCAGATTCGCGCAGGATGTAGTGAATGCTGAGGTATTAATTACTAACGAGCGACATGAAGCTGGAGATAGAAGGTAGGACAAGGAATGAAACAGTATGTTGTGTGATAGTAGAATGTCAAGGCAACATTGTGAATTTGGGCAGTAACGTGCGTGTTGGGCAGGGCGGATTCTCAGAAGTGCCAAGGAAAATCGATAGATGGCTGGATATGCTCGGCTAAACAACGGAAGGGGCTGGCTGGCACGGTGTCGACAAAATGGTTCGCAATGAGGGGGCCCCTAAGCGAGCCGCCAAGCCGGTCCCTAAAAAGGCCCCGAGAGTAGTTTTTGGCGCTATTTGGGGGATCTCTCGGGGCCGCTCCAGGCTGGCTTCATTGCGAACCGCCGTGGCTCGCCTTCCTTTTCAACGCGGACCATGCACCACGGCTCACACGGATGATTACGGAGCACATCGGATTCTAAGGTAGCTTTGCCCAAAACCGTGGGGAACCTAGCCTTGCTAGCACTCCTTGGATGGTCCCTTACCTCCCATACAACGCACTGCATCACTTTAGCTCTGCGCAATCCTCTCAATCGTCGTCCCATGTCCTCTCCCAGTCTCATCACCAGCCTGAACCGCGACCCCAAAAACCCCAACCTCCAACCCCAAAGCCACCCCCACCATCGCCGCACCACCCCAGTTCTCCTCCTCCGGCCTCTGGTTCAATAAACACGTCCCCACAATCTTCAACACAGCTCTCAGCACCTCATCATAAGACGAGATTGCTGATAGAGAGTTAGGTAAGCTAAGATATATCTCGCAAGTACTACCTATGCGTCTGGAGAAGATGGGTTCCCAGATCGATCTGCGTTCGAACTGTAGTATTTGCGCGTGGCCGGTCGTGGCGATGATGAGAGCTGCGACCGTGAGGCAGTCAACGGGATTGGGATTGCGTCGCTGTGGTGTGTAGGGGCCTACTCCGAAGTGCACCGCCTCTATATGAGGAAATGTAGTATTGGTGGTTAGGGTGAAAGGATGTGCGTGAGAAACGGGGAAAGGCAGGGCTGCGGAAGCGAGGAGAAAACCGAAGAGGGAAAGCATGGTGAGTCGATGTGTCTCTTCTACGCTGTTACGAGACGAAAGCCATTTTTGCTATCGCCCCGCGGTTTGACGTACATAAGAACATGGAATCATGCTTCAGCGCAAGGATTGAGAGATTGAAATGTACGTGGAGGATGATATGGTAACGCGCGTTTACTCACAATGCGACATCCGAAGTAGAGACGCAATTATATCCTAATCAAAACACCAGCGGGGCAATTCACAATAGTACGAGCTTGCTTGCAAGGAAGCTCATCGATTCTGGGGTTGCAGGCCATGACTGTGGAATTTCATTTCACATGTGAAGCAAATTGAGACCGTTCTCTTCTTGATGAGAGCAGAGGTTTCGCACGATCGTCAGTTCTAAGAATCTTCTGCGCACGCTGTTCGAGGGACAGCGTCCCATAAATTGCCATGACGATGTTGAGAATATTCTATCCTAGACAGGCTCGAGGGCGTTCCACCTAATTCCTCGAGTAACTCGTCTCAAGCGCATCCCTGGTGCAGCAATAGCATCGAAGTCTGGCAATGACGGGGTAGCATCCATTTGCACTGTCTGCTCCACACCATACAGGAATTGGTTATTGGTCAAATAGAGACCTAGAAAATGCATCGTATCAGCGGCGACTGACATTAAGTGCAAATCGGAAAAGACGCGGCGAGGGAAGACATCAAATGCAGCTCAGAGATGACGGGCATCATACCAATAGCTACCAATGTCAAAGTATCGGAATTGGTAAAAGCCATAGCCCCTCCATTTGGTCCGAGCGCGAGATATACTGCTGCTTCATAGCCATATGCAGAGACTTGAGTTCCGTTGGTTAAAGTAGCGGTCTCATCGAATACTGTACTAGGAGCAAGCGAATGATGCTTTCAGAGGGTCTGACAACTCAGCCGAAAGCTTACTCTCGCCATTGCCAACAATATGCAGCACCTCATGTAAGATGGTCCCACTGAGGACATTGTAATCATCCAAAATTCAATCTCTTCCTACGGAGCGCTCCGATGGTGTTGCCGTCGTCGCTTTGGAGTCTGTCGAAGGCACTGTCACACATTATGTTCGTGTATGGCAGCATTGCGTATGCAAGGAAGCCGGAAGTGGTACAATTGGAACAGCCGTTATTGGTACCCATGCTGACGGCACTGAATGGGAGTGGATTTCGAGGATCTCTATACGTCATGTCGGAGTCAGCATTGCTACAGATTGCGTGACATGAGCTTGCAACTCGTGACCCGGTCTCCACTGGAGTACATGACTCCGAAAAACCTACCTTAAGCCTACCCACTGACCTGGCGATTGCTGTTGGAGGAAGGACTCACCGCAATAGATTGTTATGACTGGGTCGCTGAAGGATAAGGGTGGTAGCAACGATGACGACTCAGGAGATGACGATGACGATAATAACCAGGCATCAGCTTCTCCTCTCACAAGTGCTCTTCCTACAAGTGCTCCTGCATCCAGCTCCTCCATCTCCAGCACCTCAGTCGCCCTAGGAACATCGATAGAATACCAAAACTGGATTTCTCCGTCGCCTTCAATTGATATAGCCGGCATCACCCAAGCTACCTCTCTGGTATCCAGCGCTATCGCCGTGGCTCGTGGGTCTGGTGCCTCCTCAGCATCTCGATCGTCGACTGCTTCCGTCCCACCTTCCACCACAATTCCTCCCAGCTCGACCCAAACTTTGGGTTTCGCGTACGAGATCTCCTTGACTATTGCGGATAGTCTCCCGGCCACGGCTCCGGTGGGTAGTGGCGGTGCGCTTGGAGATAATCAGCAAGAGATCAATTGCGCTGATTTGGGCGGGCTACTAGGTAACAAGCCTTGTCCTGCGTCCCCGGAGGTACTGCTATCGTGGGTTTCCATATTCTTTGAAGCGCAATTGAAAGAATCGTCCCCTACCTTTCAGCGCCGCAGTGCTCGAGAGATTCAGGTGATCAAGTCGTATGGGTCATGGGCTCACTTTTCGCAAATCAGATATGGTCTTTTGCCGAAAATTCATCCTTACTTCGAGTAGAGATCACAATCTTCTAGACTTTATTGGAGTGGAGAAGATACAAATATGTGCTCTCAAAATTTTCATATTGGATCATATATAGTGTAGTCTTCCCAAATGGATACGCCACTTCTGTAGTACGAGAATCGTGCAAGGTCGGTTTACAGAAACAATCATCACTGTCTATGAGAATCAAACCCTCGGTGAGAACTAGCGCAGCCTTTGCCTTATAAAACCACGGCCTTACTCCGCAGTCCTCCCAGTCCATCTCCCACTTACCAACCAAATGGCCACAGACTCTGTACTATTATCCCTGCCGATAGAGCTACGCTGGAATATTTACTCTTATCTCTGTATCAATAAGGAGCTGATATTGATCGATCCAAATGCAGCAAGGCTATCTCAAACCTGTTGGCAATTACACATCGAGATTCATGATTATCACTACAGTGTTGACGTCCTGGATCTCGATGTTCCCAGTACATATGTGGAGAATGAGATGGATCTTATGTTGGTGAAATGAAAGGTCTGAGTCTGTCAGACAAGACTCTCAATCAGGTCTAGCGCACATTTCGCCCGACTTCACTTCTCACAAAATCACACTTCCTAATTGCTTCCTCATTTCGCCTCGGAGATCAAGTTTCCAAGACTTCTACACATCTCCACTAAGAGCTGGAAGTGTACTGGCCTATCATAGCTAGATCGCCGCACTTCTTTAATCCTGGATACGTCAACCAATTTCATGGGAAAGCTCCACCATTCTAGCACAGCTTTCATGTTTGTACAATAGTCAAGATTTCTCTGATTACTTGCACAAGTGAACTCGAGCTTCCACTATCTACCAAAATAACACATCTGACACTACCACTCGACATCTATTGGCTAATCTACATGTACCTTGGCTTCAGCAAAGATCTATTATTTATCGATTCGCTGTCCCTCACTTGCCTCAAGTTACAGGCTGAGACTGAAGAGCACTACCTCAGCCGCGATAACTCTGAGCCTCAGTCTTTACGAAAGTCTACCTTCCCTGAAATCAGAAACTGGTAAGACAATGGCGACCAAACCCACCTTCTTGACTGTCCCTCTGGAAATACGCCTACACATCTACTCTCGCATGCTCACCAATGATCGCGTGCTCAATATCGTCGTCAATGATATGGATAGTCTTCTACGTCAAGATCTATTCAGGGTCTGCCGCCAGATGTGTTATGAAGCCAACGAATACTACTGGAATGACAATAACTTTTTACACTTTTGTATGTACTATTTTGGATCTACTCTCCGCGCCTGAAATTGATACAGAAATGTTATACATGGTATCGTACTCGACCTAGACTTAGCTCCGAATCACTTTCCGAAGTGTGCAAAAGACATTCTGAAGTACTTCAGACGCCTCCAAAACCTGGAGCTGAGGATCGGACACTTAGTCCTAAGGAGAGAACAAGCAATGTCACCCGACTTATGAACTATCCGCGTACGCAACCGGTCAATGGCATTGGTTTCCAGAGACGCCAAAGAAACAAAGAAAGAAGGAAGGGGGAAGCTACTCAACAAATTAAACCATTCTCAACTGCACTGGAGAGTCACATCTTTACCCTGACTGTGCGATCAAGCGAAGTAAGGACGAGAGTGAGGGGAAGCGGAGGGAGATATTTAGAGCCCTACTGAGGCCGTTGACTGATAGCATTGGGACAACTAAGGTGGAAACTCGCCCGCGTTCGGATGCCTATAGAAGGTTTTGAGAGGACCACGAATATAGTCATTAGCACAATAAGGACTACAGCTCTCCCATGCAGATTTTGGACTTCTTCTCTCTCTGGAATAATAGTCTCGATAGCAGATGTAGAAAGAGACAAGCTTTGCTCAAAGTCTACAAAAAAATTTGAACGAATAGCTGCCTCCAGAACAATGACCTTTCAGAAACATCCGCCGCATTCTATCAAGCGGATAAGCAGCATTGTTCCCACTTTCCGGACACATAACACAAAAGTGGTGGCCACAAAGACCCTTCTTCCCACGGGCACGGCATGAGAAATCGTTGACCAATACCTTATCAAATCCATCAGTAACTGCCTCCAGAATTCCAATCCCAAGTGAAACTCCCACTACTCATTCCAGTAATCGAGTATCATCTCTACCATTCCTAGTGTACAAAGCCCAACAAGCGTAGCCTCCATGCATAGCCTTTACCCAAAATTCAACATCAACAACGCATTCGTGACAAAACATAGCCCCGAACCCCATTCTCTAATATATGCAAGGAATCCACAACCTCGGACTGGCTCACGAAATTTCCCCAACCTAATCCCCCTATCCGGGCCGAAGGTACAGGAACCTCCCAGACGAAGTATCGAAAGGACGCTGATGGCTTGGCAATGTGGGGGAAGAAGCCGGCGGGAGGGTAGACCACTCTGATACCACGAGGTTGAGGTACCCATCTCCATGCGAATCGTCGAAAATGGTTGAAAAGCAGATAGACGATGGTAGATAGAGGGCAAAGCATATTCATGTACATTTGCCCTTACGTTGGAGAATTAGAGGTGTCCATCTGACATGTTGTTTTCAATCACGCCAGCAATGCCTGAATATACTCCATCTCTATCATTTCGCCGGAGAACTTTGCCAGGGATGGCGGAATTGACTCACAAGAAGTCCAGGAAGAATATCCCCGTCAGTGTCCACTTCTGTGCCCGATTGGTATGCAGGGTCCAGACCATAGGTATTGGCAGACACAGTATCATGATATCGGTCAGGAGATTGGTGATTCCACTTCCGACGGGGAAATGTACCACGTCCACGCATTTCCGGTTCCGCATCGTGCGGTCCCAGAAAGCGGAAACAGGAGTGCATTGGAATATTGTGCCGAAGAAGACAGCAACATACCAGCAGGCTATTATCGCACTGCAGACATAGAGTGCCCAACGAAATGGTTTCGAGATCCCGAAGTAGCGATAGTAGAGGAGTAGTAGTGAGGCTTTGATGGTGGCGCAGGTCGTGAAGTACAAGATGAAGTTTGCCAGGCCATTCTTTGTTTTGCATGAGCATAAAAGTTTCTCCACCAGTATTGCCTGAATTGAGACTAACCTTTTGGAAAGATGGGAGTATGTCTCGGTTGACGGCAGGGAGATGTCGGCCCAGCCCATATAGAGCAGCATCGAGGGTAACGGTTATATTCTGGCCGTACAGGAATACCTCGTAGCAATGTCAGATAATGTCAAGCACATGTGGGAGCTGAGCGGTACCAAAGCAAGCACGATTGTATAGTCATCATACGATAACGTTGTCTTGGAATAAGCTCTTGAAACAAAGCGAAGTACGACTCCAACGGTAGCAATGACGCTCACGACGGCAATGGAAGCATATATAGTAGGGGCTTCTGATGAAGCAAGCTCGGAAGGTGTGAAGCCTCCATCTGGTGTCGATTTGTAGATTGACATGTATAGGTGTTGCAGGGCAGCACAAGCTACCAAAAGATCCAAGCTTAGCAGATATATAAACGAAAGAGGTGCAGTAGAGGATATGTACCTAAGTGACGAACAAGGTTGCAGCCAGCCGGTGCCTCCCCTCTTCTCTTGATGCATTCTAACTTCAAGTATGGCTACGCCACATCACAAATAAGGTACTTTGCCCACCGTTTCACTGCAAAACTGTGGGGAAAGGCAGGATTTGATACAGATTATGCTTGTATGTGTCAAGCATTTGGATGCCATGATGCGATGCCATGATGCTAACAGTGCTGTGCCGCGCAGCTGGATCAGCGGCCTCTACTGGCCATGTGGTAATCCTGCAGACGGTACGCAAATGGTGCAGGAACGGGCAGAAAATCATGGCTCGATTAGAACAAAGTGAGCTTTAGTGAACGGCAACTAAGATTGGGACAGGCGGGAATACTCCTCGGACCTGATGGGGGCAGACTGGCGCAGGCTGGTGCAGGCTTGCTGGAAGCGAAAACGCGTGGGGCGCGCCAAGCCTTCCCTACCCTTCGCCTCTCGACGAGTGGCCTCGGTTGCTTGACGACGTTCAAAATGGAACAAACAAGCGACGACCAATGACAATACCAATGTTCAATAAAGCGTCAGGAACAGAAAGAGCGGATTGGGTGGGCGTCTACATACTGCGAAGAGAAACTAATAACCTTTTCAGGGACTTGCCTTCCTTTACCATTGTCGCTCTCTTGCTTTATCGTCATCATCAACATCATCAAAATCATCAACATCATTCATCATTCATCATCAGAATTGGTGGGAGGAGGGCACCTGTATGGGTATCCAGGTGCGGGCGCTGGACCTGTTCAAGATCCCGTCAACGCCGTACGCCAGGAAGTAGAAGTGACGCACCATTGGCTGTATTGTTCTTGGCTGCCTCCTCCGCGCTCTTTCGCGTGTCCTCCATCTCGGCGCGCAAGGTCTCAACCTGCTTGCGCATGACTCGCCACAGGAGTAGGTGATCCAACTCATTCGCCTCATCAGATGCCTCTGGAAGACCGTCAACCTCCTTGCTAGTCCCTTTGTGGGATCCGACGATCATCAGCAGCGAAGTGATGAAACTACGCAGTTTCGAAGTCAGTGGTTTTTGTTTCAGGCCGACAGATGAGTTAGGAGCAAACTGCTCGCAAAACGATTATCAAGACTAGAAAGGTGGGTGTCATAACGTACGTTTCTTTGAGGTATGCGAAGCTGAAGCCTTCGGTGATTTCCGCAATGGCCTCGGAAAGCTTGGGTGGGAATTCAATGTTCTTGTTCTTGGCAAGCTTATTTCTCCAGTAATTGCAGTACTTGACCCTCTCGGGCGCTGCTGGAAGGGTGAAATGATATTTGCGATCGAACCGGCCTGGGCGCTTTGAGATGCCGGCATCCAGTCTCTCCAAGTAGTTGGTACTTCCCAACATCATGAGTCCCTCGTTCGATTCTAAGCCATCCACTTCATTGAGAAAGAAGCTCTTGACTCGATCCGTGATCAGGCTGTCTAGGTCCTCAAAGATGAGGAGACATGGAGTGGACTGTCTTGCTTTGGTAAAAATTTGGCGGATGGCATATTCAGGGCCATGGCATCCAGCCAAAGACTTGACATAAAGCGTCGGTACAGGGTCCGAGCGGTTGTATAGAGCATTCATAAGGGCCTATAAGAATCTCGCAGTCAGTATAACCAATTATGAGTTCCGAGCATTGGTCATAAGAGAGTTATCGAGAGCAGATAATGGGCAAAAGCCACTGTCTGCCCTGCCTGCTTCCAAACCTTGGCGCTACGACTCAATGCCCAATCCAATTAGGACAAGATCCCCTGGAAAGCTACATACCTTGATGGAGATTGTCTTTCCATTACCAGGCAAACTATGGGCCACTTAGCTAGTTATCCTGCCGGAATTAGGATTCAACGAACCCATGAAATATGATGCCTCGTTTCCAAGGAACTGCGAATTCTTTGTAGTCGTCTCTGCAGTCGAAGAAGCCCTCAACATCTTTGACAAGCTGGTCCTTCATATCTGGATCCATGATGACATCGTCCCAAGACGCATTTTGGACGGAAGCCCAAAGATCCTTGTTTTTAGTCCACTGCTCTTGATCGAAGACGAGAACCTCCTCATGGACATTGCTACTCCATTGCATAGCGGCAGTAATGAGCTCATCCGTGGGTTTGCAACGGCCATTGACCAGCTCATGACCACGTTTATGCAGCACGTAGTTATTCTTGACAGTCCCAAATCCTAGCGGAAAACTAGCCTTGTACACAATGAAGTCCTCATCGTTCCAACGGTAGCTGAACTTTCCGAAGTGTATCTTGTCGTGCATTACACCTGGCTTGTTAGAAGTTCGATCTTTGGCAGGGGAGTGCATCCGCCATGCAGAGAAGGAATCCGTGCTGGTGTCCAGCTCGGCGTGAGCGTGTCCGCCTTTTGCGAAAGATAGGATACCGGTGGCATCTGGCGTCACGGTCACCTCGTAATCAGGATAACGACCACGAAGAGCGGTGACTATTGCCGTCTCGGTAGAGATGGCGAGGCCAGAATTGTGCTTCGCGTAGTCTTCGTACGCATTTGTAGCTGCCTTGCTAGTTGCAAAGGATTCGTCCATCTTATCTGTGGATGAGGCTGTGCCGTTTCTCATGGTGTGTTGTCTTATGGAAGATCGAATTGAGGATTTGAAATTCTTTCAAATCACGAGATTTGAGGATCAAAGAAGCACTTGTCCACTCCTCCATTTTCGCCATACGTAGGACTTATATAGGATGCTGCGAGGCTATGCTCGGTTCTTCACCGCCTCGTTCGTGGGTGGATATCTAGGCAGCCGCAGCTGCAGCGCCTGTGCGTCAACCTACGGCCGCAATCGCCGTGGCTCATGGTTTCGAGCCAGTGGCAGAGAGGCTGAGTCGCCAGCTGAGGAGTTCAGATAAGAAAAGCTAAAAGAATGTGCAATGTTGTCGGATCACGAATTTTGAGCCGGCTGAGCAGCTTTTAACCGCAAGGCGCTAGCCTAAAGCGAATTCGAGGGCATCCGCAGCTTTTTCGACTCACACCTCCTCACATCACTACACCATGGACAATCTCGATCAAGAAAAGGCCAAGGTCCTCGCAGATGCCGAGAGAGATCTCGCTAGACTATGGCGCGCATGGCGAACCATCCACCAGATGTGTGCAGACAGAGTACGTAGTGTACACCTACCTATTTCTATGTCACAAAGCTAACACACTCTGCCAGGGCTACGAGCTATCAGAGGAGGAAATCGGCATATCCCTTGACGAATTCCGGGAACGATTTGCAGACGCCAGTGGCTCTCCTGAGTATGCTTTGCCCACTACACCCACCAGCACACTCTATAGCTGACTGAGCCCACAGCCGCAAGAAGATGACTACTTCCTTCAAACCCACCACCGCAATGATCCAAAAGTACACCCCCCTCCCCACCGCAGCCACCCCCGAGCCCCTCGCCCAATGCGGCACCATCTGGATCGAGTTCTGCACCGAGCAATCAATGGGCGTAAAAACAATGCGCGCGTTTGCCCAGCACCTCGGCCAACACAACTTCCATACCGGTATCCTGGTCACGCAGTCACCTCTTACATCATCAGCGGCCAAAATCATACCCGCCGCCGCTAAAACCAATAATAATATCATTGAAACGTTCCAAGAGCAAGATTTACTGGTCAATATTACACATCATGAGCTAGTGCCTAAGCATGTACTGCTGAGTCCGCTGGAAAAGCAGGCGTTACTGTCGAGATACAGGTTAAAGGAGAGTCAGTTGCCGAGGATACAGACGGGAGATCCGGTGGCGAGGTATTTGGGGCTAAGGAGGGGGCAGGTAGTGAAGATTATCAGGAAGAGTGAGACTGCTGGGAGGTATGCCAGTTATAGGTGGGCGATATGAGGGTAATAAGACTGGGACCTGCTTGCATGACATCCTCTGGAGCCTAGGAATGAAGGCATTACGGAGAAAAACGAGGAGTCTGAAAAGGCATGCTTTGCTGTTCTTCATCCTGAAATATGGACCTGCGGAACGGTTTGAAGCCACTTGAGGTGGAGGCCCAATGCTTCGATATGATACCAATGGAGTTTCCAAATTTGTGACTATTCCTCATGCTAATGTGTGACTCTATTGACTAAATTCACCTTTGATGCAAGCCAAATCTCGATCTAAGAATTGGCATGCCTTACGTTTCACTTCCAACCAATCAAACCCTCTGCTGAAAAGGTCGCGTTTTGACTTACACAGCTCAAACAGGTCTAGCTCACAACCCACTAGAACTAGCTTCAGGACCCTGAAACTCAGTCACGAGATAAAGTAAACAAAACGAACCTCCCAGCTCTCACAACTCCTCTCATCCACACCATCCCTCAGAAAATCTCAAAACCCACAAATCAACCAAACATCTCCTTCACCCTCAAATCCCTCATCGCCTTTAACAAAATGGCGCCAGCCTCTCAGGTATGCACGCGCGCTCCTTCTACTCGTGCCCATTTTCGTCTCACTCACTAACGAAACACGCGCAACGCAGACACCCCTCCAGAAAGCTCACCTTGTCAGGGCAGAGAAGAAAAAGAAGAGAGATGAGATCAAGGCGAAGCGCCTCGCGGTCCTGGCGAAAGCTCGGGAGAAGAAGCGCGCAATGAAGTAGAGACAGCGCGGACGGGCGAGATGGACATCAGAGCGCGATGTGGAGCGATACGAATTGCGTAAATGGTAATACGAGGAGGATGGGTTTTCGAATTGGCAGGCGATCTATCGACCTGGATACGCGACTGCGATTGGAAGTGCGGAAATGGGAATGTGGAAGACGCGGGGCGTTGAGGTCTTGCTAGTCGTACAGCAGTGATATCCAAATTTCAAGGCCTTTCGAACATCTATCTTACAACTTCGCTTTCTCTTTCACGTCATCTCTGACTTTTGTACCTTTGTCTGCGTTCTTAGATTGATCCCTCAGTACCCGACGCAGAATCTTGCCAGACGCGCTTTTTGGAATGAATGGGACGAAATCGATGCCTCCGTCTACGTGCTTGTGCCTTACTTTCCTCTCTTTCACGTACTGCTTCAGCTCTTGCTCAATCTCTTTACTGCCTTTCAGTTCTCCCTTCAGCACCACGAATGCCTTTGGTATTTCTCCGGAATAGTCGTCAGGCGTTCCCATCACCGCGACGTCCTCGACCTTGGGATGGCCAAGCAGAAGATCCTCGAGCTCGGCGGGCGCAACGCCAATTCCCTTTACCTTGATCATTTCCTTAATGCGGTCAGTGATGGTAAGCATACCCTCTTTGTCGATGATGCCTTGATCGCCAGTGTGTAGCCAGCCGTCGTTGTCGAAAGTATGCTGTGTGGCTTTGGGGTTATTGAGATAGCCCATCGTGATCTGTGGCCCCCTTGTCAAGATCTGTGGTGTTTAAGATTAGTGGCCAAAGAGGCGGTGTTTCGTGGTAGCTTACCTCGCCAGGTTCATTCAACCCGAGCTCCTTCCCATCTGGATCGATGACCTTGACTTCGGTGCTTGCGCATATTGTTCCTACTGTGTGACCATATTTGTAATCGTATTTGCCGGGCGGGTGCGCGGTGATGCACGAGCAGGATTCGGTCATGCCATAAGCTGGTAATATGGTCAGTACCAGTTCTTTTACAGAGCAATTGACTTCGTACCTTGCTTGAATTCGGTCTGTGGGAACTTCTTCTGCAGCAAATGGAGAATCTCTTCTGAGAGCGGAGCAGCACCAGTGGAGAAGCGCCGCATGCAAGACAGGTCGTATTTATCGACCAATGGGTCTCGTACGAGCCTGATAAGGATTGGTGGTACCAGCAGCAGCTCTGTGAGTTGGTATTTGACGACCGTATCAAGGAGATCCTTCATTGTAAAAGCAGGCAGCATGTACACTTCCGCATTGATGGAGATAGGAAGATGGAGGGCATGGACAAGTCCAGTGACTTCATGTTGTGAGCCAGCAATTCACTAGGCCAGTTTGCTTGTAGACTTACTGTGGAATACCGGGAGTACTGCCAGTATCTTCTGCAGATCTGGCGGTGTGATCAATTGGACCTGTAATACTTGCGCAATAACGTTCTGATGAGCGATCATGACAGCTTTCGGTAGCCCAGTAGTGCCAGAGCTGAAGCTCAGGAAGGCACAGATATCCTTGTTCTTCTTCCCCTTTGGAATGTTGAAACTTGGTATTTGACCATCCTTCCCATATGACTTTCCAATATCGAGAAGCTGCTTGATTGTGATAAAGCCATCTAATTTACCCTCCAAGAGAAAGACTCGCTCCTTCGGTATGCCAGCATTCTTTGCAGCAGCCGCTGCAACGTTCATTGAGCTTGGTACTGTCATGAGGAACTCGGCGCCAGCTTTTTGGAGGGCATAGGTCATCTCTTCGATGTTGTACGCAGGGCTTGCGCCACTCACGACTCCGCCTAATGTTTGCAGCCTTCGTAAGCCCTGTGATCAGAGAACAGAGAATGTGAGGTGGGCATGGTTCTACCGGCTCGTAACGTTCCCAGCTATAGAGCAGACATCGTCAGCCACCGAGGCTATAGAGCTGTTGATAGACAGTCCATACCATCGCAACAGGGTACCAGATATTATTAGGGCTGAACAGCGCCACAGCATGCCCTTCTCTCAACCCATAGTTCTTGACCAACGCCGTCGACAGGTAGGTGGTGGCTTCCCGCACCTGGGCATAATCGATGCGTTCGCTGGTAAGAGCATTGCTATAGCCGCGCAGCGCAGAGGAGGGGTGCTTATTGAGAACGGAGGCCGGAGAGTCGAATAGCCAGTCCCAAATACTGATGTCTTTTGGAAGGTTGACGTCCGGCTGCGTGGACTTAAAAGGCATGATAGGTGTCAGCGAACGATCTCAGATGTCTTAACCGCCAAAGTGCAAAGCAATACAAAAGCCAGAACACTCACCAGCTACAGGAGCTGTAGGCACGTAGCGGACCGCCTAGACGTCAGAGCTTTGGTGTATCTTTGCCGTTGTGGGGATGGCATTTGCGGGGAAGGTCCGGGGCTGAGAGGCGCTACCGATTCCTTTCCCTTGCGCCTATTCTGAGCATCCTCTCACGCCTCTCAAGTATCCAGTAATGGCATTTCTTTCCTTGCCTCCCAAGGCTGGACGGAGGCCGCTGAGGATGAGGCATGGGCAGAATCTATTGGCGCCATTAGAGGCGCATACGTAAAGGATCACGTGACTACGGAATCTGGAAGGGTCTGCCGGAGAGCTGAAAGCAGAAAGATTTTTGCAAGGACCTGGGCTCAAGATAGGGGAAAATAAGTTGGCATTGGAGGGCTGCAGACTTGGCGAAAGGGAATTAGATGTTCGAGTTGAGCAGCGATTAGGTAGTTCTAAATTGGTCTGGAGTCATTCCATTCAAGAGATCCCGTCGACTTATCTCAAGCGTTGACGAGTGCTATTTCCACTCTTTCTGCGATTGTGAGCTAAAGGTTCAATCTATATGTCGCTTGAGACGACTGATAAATCACCTGCTTAAGATCACTACTAAACAAGCGATAGCTCACCCAAGATATCTGGTAGATTACTCGTATTTTACTCAAGTTACTGAATTAGTAACCTGTTTACTGCTTGAGTTGAATAGTAAATTACTTGTATCTACTCAAGATGCTGGACTAAGAGAGGGACCCAGAGGTGGTAGGTTGTGGACAAAAGTCAAGGTATCTTGAAATTATTCTGCCCTAGATATGTATATTTTACTAACAATCTAACGTTGGGCAGACTGACGAGGACCCGCTTTGAGCAAGATACCGCAAATATGCGTCCGCTGCGGTATGCATGATGAAGTGGAAGAGCCTTCTATATCACTTCGAGCAATTGGCCGCAAAGCAGAAAATGAAATTGGTAACCCCAGCTGTGAAGTATGTTGAGGAATGAGGCGGGCAAGAGCGGTCAAGGACACTCTTGGAGGGATCAGCGAAAACCAGGCTTGGTGTCTGAATAAGTGGATGGCAGTCTTGGAAATTATATTAATCGATTCAAGCGCAAGTTCCCCTCTTACTGGGCAAGAATTTGGATTCCAAGCTCATTCAAAAGTCAAAGACGGGGTAACAGCGAGTTATCTTGAGTGGAGCTAGCCACTACTCTTTGCTCCTGAGGAGACTTTGTGCTACGCGTTTCGAACTCTGTAGCCCTCGCCACTGCCATCAAGTATGAGACTGGCAGCAAACAAGAGAAGCAGTAAGAATGTACTTGTCTCTCTAAATCTGCCTTTAGTTGATAACGAAAGCAATCAACTCTTTTCATAGCCTGAAGCATCATGAGCCTATCATTCTCTGCCTGTCATCCAATTCCTACAACTTGAAGCCACCCGGCACAAGCTTTTGAAACTCAGTGTTACTCTTTTACGAGAAAACTTTACGAAATCTTCTTACGTCTTGAGTGGGATAGGCGTAGTTCATGTAGAGAAACGGCTTGAACTGTCCTACCGACTTCGTGTACTCATTGACAGTCTCAATATACTTCCGTGTAGTTGCCTCAATGATGGCATCATCCTCATCAGCATAGTACTGAGCAGCGAAGTTCGTCCCTGTAATACAGTCAGTCCGCTCTGGTCCCATCAAGTACTGAGGAGGAAGTGGTAAGTACAGATCAGGTCGCCATCTGCCGGATCAAGCCCAAGCACATTTCCACCATTTAACGCAGCCTTGCGAGTAGTTGCCTTGGATATTGGCTGAAAGAAGTTGGAGAAGGTGAAGTTGCCATCTCTTGTTGTGATATTGCTGAAAGTCACCTGAGCTAACTCAATGACTTTTGCTAATATCGTTGCGTTGTTGGCGAATATGCCTGTTGCCCAGACGTATCTGCCTCCGTTGCCAATTCCTAGAAGAGATGCGTCAGTCTCTGAGAAGACTCAATCTGTGAATTGGATACAGGCGTACCGGTACCAGCCTCAGTGGTCAGGTTCAACAAGTCGGTAATACGCAGATCGTTAGCGATCTGCGGCTGTATATCGGTCAAATTCTTGAAGATGGTAGGATACGGCTGCGGCTTCGTATACGTAATGATGGCTGCAAGGGCAGTTTCACCAGTAGCGTTGTACGCATGCACACTTTCGATGGAAGCAAAGTCGTCGAATCCAACCCCGGAAGCAGTGGTGAAGTTCGGCAAGAATTCCAGCTGTGTCCTGGAATTATTGATTGGCAGAACAAGAAAGCCACCCCAGAATGTCCCTTGCTCGTAGGTCTTGTAGTCAAACCTAGTGACGATGCCGAAGTTGTTACCGCCGCCTTTCAGAGCTTTGAAGAGGTCTGGGTTCGGTGATGCGTTCGCGTTAACGACTTTGCCGGAAGCGAGGACTACCTATACTACGATCAGGAAGCCGAAAGGAAATGACACATGTGTACAAGAAGGACAATCAACCTCAGAATTCGCAACATTGTCACAAACGAACCCATACCTTGGAGCGAACCAAGAATTGCCACCTGCGAATCGTGTCAGTCCTTAGTAAACCTCACAGCCGGCCACGCTGGACTTACCACCGAGCGTCAAACCCCCAATCCCCACATCAAAGACACGCCCGCCAACGACCGTCAGGTTCATCGGATCTAGCTTCGAATAAATGGCTCCCCAGCGGGAACCTCCACCAGCAGACGTGATCTTGCGGTCCGCTGAAACGGTGACATGGGTAAAGGAGCTTGAATCAAGGGTCACACCACCCGGCTCATTTGCGGCTCCAGCCCACCACATGTGACCGGCGCCTCGCACGGCAAACTTGCAGTGGAGTTTGGCAAGCTCTTGGACAGCGATTGAAACATTACTCGTGGTTCTTGGGGTCACTCTGCAAGCGGGCATCACCTCTTGCTCTTGGACTGACCAGTAAACAACGGTTGTGTCATCCTGTTCGGTATCGTAGACTTGATATCTCGGAAAGGAGACCTGGCTGCCGAGCTTGGCTTCTAGTTGAGCACACTGCATTGACTGGTCAACGACGTACCATGAAACAGAAAGAAGGGGGTGCTTACGCAATCCGAGGCCCGATTGCTGGACTTCGTCCCAAAAGCTTCATTGTCACTGATGGAAGCATTTTTGGTAATGTCGGCTTATATCGTCCCAACAATCAGCAGGAGAAAGAAAATCATGCTTTATATAAATGAGGCTGGGTTCACAGGCCCTTTTTGGGACACAAGGTGGTCTTTGAATAGATTAAAATGGAAGTGGAAACCAGAGCCTTATATATAAACCACAATGCTTCGCAGCGGGACTAATCCACCCGTTCGCGACGGACTCAAGCATCCGCAATGGCCAATGGCCATCATGCCTCGAAGCAGTGTCATCGAATATCCATAGCAATTGACCAATGTTGTTAGCTGCAGTGGGATCTCATGCAGGGAAAGAAGGCGGTTGGTCGGCTAAAATCGAACCGCGCCATTCAAGAGTGCCTCGAAGAAGCTATGATAAAGAGCTCGCAACAGCTTCTCAACGTGAACTGCCGACTTCAATTTTGGAACATCCGAATGAATCATACAGCAGGCAAGCTGTTGAACTGGCTGACAATTATGAGGGTCGTAGAGCCCGAGTATAACAACAAACGTGTTCGCAAGAGCGAACAATCGAATATTACAAGCTCAAATTGAATCGTTATCAGGTGTTGAGTAAGTCTAGAAAAGGTCAGATATCACTATTTGGTGCTTAAGTCGAACGCGTTTCGCGCGTATTGGGGCTCAAGACTGCCACTTATCTTGACAGCCAGCCTAACACATGTTATCATTAGCATTTTGCGCATCGTTAACGTACCGTAGCAGTAGCAATCAAAAGCAAGAATTCGAGGGAGGGCCTTGTAAAAGCGTGGGTGCATTGCAACAATCCAATGGTTTGGAACCAGGAACTTTTTGCGACCGCTTGTTGTCTTATTTTCATGGCCTCGCGCAATTCTTGTCACATATCTTCATCATTCCTTAGTTTTCGCAGCGTCCAAGACCCTTCTCGTCTTATCATCCCTCTCCTTCGTATACAGGACTCCATACGTCTCCTTCGTCTGCCTGAAAATGTCTTCTTCCCACCCCTCCCCCACGTTCAAGATACCAATGTCATCCCAACACGCCTGTACTGTACCCCCAATGTTCTTGAAAAAGCCTTCCAGCCCACCCACACCACCTCCGGCGTGGTAACTGTCGAAGATGCCTGCAACCGCCCACCGTGGTCCCATACTGCTCGCCATGAGATCGTCGACATCTTTTACAGAGGCAACTCCCTCGTTGACTAGATGTATAGCTTCCCGCAGCAGAGCGAATGCTAACCTATTCGCGACAAACCCCGTCGTCTCTTTCTTCAGCACAAGAGGCATTTGGACTGTGTCCTTCCAGTACTCCATTGTCCGGGCTATAACCTCTTGGTCTGTGGCGGGCGAGGGTACGATCTCTAGCAGAGGCATGATGTGTGGAGGATTGTAAGGATGAACAACGATCAAGCGAGAGGGATCCTTCATGTCGGCACATTGGATTGAAGCTGGTATACCAGAGGTTGAGCTCCATAGCAGAGCTTTGGAAGGGCAGTCTTGCTCGACTTTAGGCCAGAGACTTGAAGGAGGCATTTTCTGGACCTTGCTCTTGGATGATGTCCGCCTGTGAGACAGCCTGGGCGAGATCATTGTGGATGACCACCTTATCCAGAGACCGTCCGTCTATATGGACCAAGTAGGCATCGTCTTCATTTTCGTAAGCTTGCATGGGATGTATTTTGGAAGGGTGCTGAGGACGTGCTCTTCTATATCCGGCCGGGAGTCATGAATCGTTACTCGTAGAGGGTCCCTCACGTACTTAACGCCATGGTCCAGATATAGAGCTGCGAACGAGAGGCCAATGGTGCCTGCACCAATGATCGCGATGTCTAAACCAGGGCGTCGAGACATGGTGGTTTGGCTGGGATTGCTCGCGCTTGCGGCAAACAAGGCCCTTGCCGCTCAGAAATCTTGAGGCTTCCCATCTTTCTCTTCTTCCATCTCACATTTCGCTCGCTCAATTTGAGGAGAAATAGGACTCTTTACAGCCTGTCGCCTGCGGGCGTATGTCCGCGTCTCGAAAGCTCTGGATGGCGGCGATAGAAAACTTCAGCTACATGGCCTTCAGGTAGTCGCGCCTGTGCGCATACTTCAAAACAATGCTCCATGTCCGATATCCGAAGATGGGGCCCTGGATTTGTGGAGGTAAGGGAGGCATCGAGCCGCTACGTTATGTCCTTTTAAACGCTAGAAGATTCTCTTTGTGCTAAGTGCATTGTTTACATTCTGTCTACTGTCGTCGACGAGCACTTCAAGAAGCACGCAAGAATGCTTGAAGCATATTACGCAGTAGTTATACCGTTTCTCCTCCTCACATCAATATGCCTTGCAGCAGCCGAAGAACCTCGGTGTGACCTAGACTATGGCAGCCCCAGCTACAATGACTGCCGTGATCTTGCGCTGCAATTATGGGACGGCTGGCCGGGGAGTTTTGGTGACAACAGAGAGCACCTTTTCTCCGTACGAGGTGCTACAATTCCTGGTTGGGCGCCTGCGATCATCTCACGCAAATATCTTCCTATATTTGCCATCCAAGGTCAGTCACTAGATCTCTACCAACAGTCGCCACATCCTATAGCAATGCGCGCTGACCATCTGTGGCCCACGAAAGGCACCTGTAAAATGTCATTGACGGCGATCCAGTTGTTTAATGGTTCCATAACAATTGACACGGCATATGTAAGGTACCTTTTGCTATCTTTCATTGGCTACTGTATACCCTGTGTTGGCTCCGCAAGACTTGGTATGCGAGTGGAATTTGGTTTTTAATTGCAATTTTAGCGCGTTTCTCCGTGCTTCAGTCTCTGACTCCAGGACATAATAGTGGCAAGATATCTGGTATGCAGCCACTACCACTGTTCTTGGCTGCGTCACAAATCCACCTGCTGTGGGAGGCCACATTCATACAGGTAAAACTTGCCCCAGCTGATATCGGTATTTTGGCCAACGACCTCTATGTCAATTCTCTGAGATCACGGGACGCCGCTGATTTTGAGGACAATAGGATACCGTGACTCACTGATACTAACAGTTTACGCACCCGGGTCTAGATATGCTACCTCCGTACAAGATGTACTCCAACAAGGTGGAGTTCCGTGCTCCCAAGAGGCGTTATTCTCAACTACAGCAATAGGGGCTACGGAAGACAGTACTGAAGCAGTAGCGTGTGAATTCTCTGGTACTGATGCGAGCACCAAAGGACCTGATGAAGGCCAAGATATCAACACAACAGCAGCACCAAAATCCTCCAAGATGCCGGATTCTGCGATCATGCCCATTTCTTCAGCAGCACCTCTCGCGCTAGTGGGATACCCATGTAATTGCACTAATAGCTTCGCGGCCTGCTGTCCTAGGCCCCTGAGTGTCATGAATGAAACACAGCCGTCGATTTTTGGGGCTTCAAAACCAGCTACTCTACAGTGCTGCAACGCAACGACAGGCCAGATTCAGCTTGGAGATAGCAGCAACAAAAGCGTTTGTTTGGAACCGGGTACAGAGCCAGGCGCCAGCTCTTGATCGTCAGGCAACCTATCAGAAAAAATGGTAATCTTCAGGGCTGTAGAGCGCCGAACTCGCCAGAAAGCTATGCAAAGGAGTGAAGACTTGGTCCACAAGTACTTAGCCCGAGTCGTTATCGGGTAGCTATTCTCTTCACAATGGGCTTGAAACCCAAGTATGTGCCACAATTGACGCCACTGGTAACATAGCTGTCATTTATTATTGACACTCAGCCTGCCGTGCTTAAATTCTTTGGTTGGACATCCAATTAGTCGCACACGTTCTGCAAGAGGACATCGAGCGATCCAAAAATGGCGAGATGTGGACGAGATGGTCAATGTACATACAAATATCCGATGTGCCACTACGATTTGAGTGGGCTTTTCGTAAGGCGTCCTCCGAATGGCGTCGTTTAACCAACGATCAAAGGTTCCCAGGAGACCGTTGAGTCTTTGACCGAAATACGCATAATCGAGCTAGCCACCGAACGCTATTGGTTCATTCTATATCATGGTGTCGGTCCAGAGGATGATGAGTCCTGACCGAGAATTTGGTTATTCGGCCACAGAGCACCCCCACGCGAAGATGACTCGCTTGAGATGTCAAATAGCGTTATCAAGCCCTTTCCGGGCGTAGCGGCCCTACTTAATTCAGAGGCTTAACGGCCATTCTGGGCCAATGCCACACTGTGGTAAGCCCGCTATCACAGTTGGACCCGATAAGTGCCGTCTCACGAGACTTTATTGCCATGCTTCACCTCTTCTTTTTGCTTACACAAATATCGCATCTGTTAACAATTTAACCCCAAGCTTCATCAATCATTCAGCCATCTATTCGAGCTGCAATCTATCCATCGAAGAAGAATCGCATTGTGAGTGAGCAGACCTCGGCGCTTTCGCGGAGATAACCTCGAGGACATGGTCCGAGCTTCCCTCGAGTCCACGCCAATGCGACATACAAAATCTACGCTCATACGATCATCAACGGCTTCATAGCAAGACACCTGATACTTTACAATCACGCTCACCCCTCTACGGAGGCTGGTGGGCGTTACCACTTACTGACAATGCTCGTCCCACGCGACCTCTACTCGAGTCCGCCTGCGCCCAAAGACAAGGTACGAGATAATCCAACTCTCCTCACGTCATGGTGGTGTACGGGATTTGCGATCGCAATCATATTGGTACGCCTAGCTGGGCGATATATAAGGACGGAAAGGCTGTTTAGGGAAGATAAGATCATGGCCTTAAGTCTGATACCGTTGCTGGCAAGAATGGGACTGGTACATTTGGTCCTCTTGTGGGGTACGAACAATACGAATACAGCTGGATTGACGGCATTGGAAATACAACATCGGGAGATTGGAAGCAGGCTTGTCCTAGGTTCGAGGATCTTTTATGCGATGTTGTGAGTCGGGACTTCCTCTCAACGAGAAGTCAAGCCTAATTGTCGATGAAGCTTATGGATCGCCAAATTCACCATCTCCGAATTCCTCAAACGCCTCACGAGCCATGTCTGGAAACGATCCTATGAGATCGGTCTGCAATTCATTCGCTGGTTCCTTATTGTGACATTCTTCGCTGTGGTCATCGCGACTCTCGCCGAATGCCATCCTTTTAATCACTATTGGCAAGTCATACCGGATCCTGGAGCCAAATGTCGTCAGGGCAATTCTCAGCTCATCACGATGGGTGTAAGCGATGTTATAACCGATTTACTTATCGTTGGATTCCCTATACCAATCGTCATCAAATCGACAATGGCTCTACAACGGTAAGCACTCACGGCTCACGACTTCACCCTAGGTATTAGCTGACACTTTTCAGAAAAATCTCCCTTGTTCTACTCTTCGCTCTCTCGCTTATCCTAGTTGGTATCACCGTCTACCGCGTACAAGGCGTCATTCAACGCCATTACGATCAACAATTTCGATCGCTCCTCGCCTCCCTCGAAATTCTCGCCGCAGCAGCGGTCTCAAATTCGCTCGTCCTCGGCTCCTTCGTGCGCGATCGCGGCGCAAAGAAACAGCGCTTTCGTTTCGGCAGCACCGGCGGGCACAGTAGTTTGGATAGGTCAACGACAGCACCACGCCGGGCTATCACAGCGAGGAATTGGGGCAGCGATGCGGATTTGGTGGGGGATCTAGGGATGAGTCTTAGCCCGGAACTGATCGAAAAGCCCTCGAGTATACCGCGTCCCGCCCTGATAGCTACGCCTCTGAGGCAGGAGGCAAATACGATTCCAAAAGACCCGATAGATAGGACCTGGGCCTTCCCCAACAGAGCTTCGGCTGAGACAGACGAAACGGACATAAAGTCCCCAGCACCAGTCCACGATATACAACCTAGCCCAAGCGAGGTCCCAGCAACTCCGAAAGGCATGTCCTTCTTCGACGTCGGCGGCCTTCTAGGAGGGAACAACGACCCACGATTACCCCACAGAAACTCGGTAGCATCGTCCTTGCCCTCTCGTCATCTCCAGCCGCATGCAGCGACACCCGCAGGACACTCAAGGAGAGGCAGTCATGCCTTGTTACAAGATATAGGTGGCTTGCTGCCGCCTTCGCCTCGAGCCGTGACGCCCCAAGCTGCGGGACCTCGCCCAGCACCAAGTACCGCTAACTCTGGTCTTATAGAGGCATTGCAATCTACTCCGCCAAAAACTGCACGGAGAGCAGCAGCGCCCGCGCAAAGGCAGAGACGCGGATCTCCTGGATTGCAAGATGTTGGGGGTTTACTATCTTGAATACTTATATTTGCTTCTATTTTGCATATGATCGTACGATCTGGGTGGTGAAAAGGCCAAATGTTGTATTTGTCTTTTTGTTTGGCTGATTGGCTTGTCTGGAAAGCAAGGTGTTCGGCGCTCCAACAGCATCGGGTTTACCTCGAGTCAGACTTGTGCGGCAGAGAATTCAGATAATGATGATATGCACACGTATCCGGGACAGGCGTGACAGCTAACCTTTCCGGGGTGTATTGGAGGGGACTATACCTATGGCAGTATATTAGCACTTTTGGTTAAGCAAATCATGCTTTGTTCATCGTTCCCCAGCCAGAGACGTCAGCAGCGTCATCGGCTCTGGCTGCCCCCTCAGGAGACTGATTTTGCATTTAGAGTTCGTTACCTCGCATTGGGGTGAGTAACTTATTCAGAAGTGTAAGAAGTCCACGATGAGCCGCTTTGCATGGATACTGATCTGGTCAGTAAGGCATTTACACGAGCCCGGATCGAACGGGATTGCGCAGCTTTTTACGATATTCACCTCTTCTCCTTGACCCAAGTCCAATTACCTTTTTGCACCTTGCAATGCTCATGGGCTACGTCCGAGGGCATTTGCCTTTGTTCTGAGGTGTCTATTTGCGAAGCTTCAGCTCTAATCCCGAGTATCATGCCTCTTGGGCTGGACAACCTTTGCGTGAGGTTGAAAGATGTTTGCTTACAAATACAACTTCTGGTCGACATGTTGACTCTGTCTTCTCAACTTTGACTGGTCGTTCTGAAACGCAAACGTGTTTCGATATCTTCTATACATAAATCATAACAGAATTGTTAGAAGGAGTCACTGGCTGATCTTCCAGCTGGTATATAAAGCTGGTCCACAATAACGGGATAAGACCTAATAACGAAGAGATGCAAAGGCCGGGCCTTATGCTAACGTTCGCGCAACTGCCGGGAAAGATTTACGCAAAGCACGAGGCTAAGGGTCTAAGAGTCAACATCACGTGCACAAATGTCGCGTTGAGCACCCACAAACAGTCGTGAACGACAACTTTGCCTCGACCTTTGACAGCCATCCAACGATAAGCCCCATAGTATCGTACATTGGCAGTGATGCCGCCGTCAGGTCCCAGGCCAGTGGACGCGGGAGTGAGGAGACGTGATGATCGCTGTACACCATACACTCTCATCCAGCTAGGCTCTTTACTAAAAGACCATTATGACCTCTATCCGAGCACTGAAAATCAAGACCCAGACTCTTTGGATAGCGACAGCCAAAACATGACCCTCATGGTCCTTATGAGTTTAAGCAGCAACTTGACAATTCTAGAGTCGTCCATTGCCCTCTACAAAAAATTCGACATGATCCTTGGTGGTAAGCGACCCATCCGTATGAACACCAAAGCAAGCAAAACTGACAGTGCGCTGCTCTAGGCTACGGACCTAGCCACCACCAAGGCTTTGTTAAGAGCATCCTCAAAACCATCAACCACTGCCGCCAACACGCCACGAAGCTTAGCACACTGCGTGATCAACAACAACGCGGTACACCAGATCCTGGCGCCATGGAAGGCACAGCCAACAGGATCTACAACTTCGTCAATGTACGATTCTGGCGTCTCGAATCTGTCGTCAATGAGGGGGTAAACATGGAGAGCAAGGCAGGGATGGATGACTGGATAATGAGAAAGGATGAGGTCCTACAGGAGTTCCTGGGACGCATGACTAAGGAGTTGGAAGAGCTCCGTGAGACTGGAGCTCATGTGATAGAGATTGAGGCCATGACTGCTGTCTACACCATGCGCTGGAAGACTTATGCTGCCCTGACTCCAGAGGAGCTGAGAACTGCGGGATTGGTGTAGGGGCTTGGCGAATGGCGGCGATCAGGAAGAAGTGGTTTTAAGTGAGCTTGCGTTGGAGACTGAGCATTTATATTCAGCTTGCCGTGGCAATGAGGATGCTTGCACTCACGACGGACGTTGGTACTAGAGAATACATCCGTGACAGGAAGCTTGCGGGATTGGCTAAGCTTCGCATATTCAGGGCTGCCGCCTTCCGAGTCGCAGACATTACGTATCTTCAAATACCAATGCTGACTTCAATACCTTCCACAATCTAGTGTTCTACTTGGAACGTTCACTTATTTGGTACACGGCATTTCGACAGGTGAAAACAGGCGGGTGATGAGGTGGGAAAGACATGCAAACGATCAAAACATACCATTTGCATGCCCGTTCTCGTGTATATCATCAATCAACTTCTTTTGTACCCAGGGGATCAGGCAGCAGTGCGAAATCGTTGTTTCTTCTATACTCAAGCGACAAGCTTGCTTTTGGGTAGGTGACTATGCAAGATGACTTTTCCAACCACTCGCTTGGATACATGCATTTAATCTTCCCGATGACGATGGCCTTCCACACTTCAGCCGCAATCTTGATTTGCAACTAGATTTGAGTGCACCTTTGGTCCTTCTGATCTCATGACCATGTGCAAAGATGCCTCACTGCATCTCTCGCAGCTTTTCGATGTCTTTCCCGACTGGTGCATGTGATGCCCAACGACCCGACCATGGATGCCTACAGAATGACGATCTACAAAACCTTTCCACCTTCTCTCCTACATGTTCATTTCACTTTCGCTAATCTTGACTCCCACCTCTATACTTGCCGTTGGGGCCTTCAATGGCATACTGTATGTACACACCTGCTGCCTCTCGACGGGGCTGCACGTGCAACACGTATAATGCCAGAGGAAGGGAATGTCCGACCCGCGAACGCGGTCCTGTTCCTGCTATTATGCCAGGACCTTCTTCATCAAATGGCTACATCACTTCCAAGTACTTGATTCGGCCCTCAAACCCCTCCGATGCATTGGTCCGATCTCGAAACACGAGCCGCCCGCAAAGCACGAGGTCCTTTTCTCTCAACGAAATCCCAAACAGAAGAGCTCGTGACAACGAAGACGATACGGATGAAGATGAACACGTAGTCCTTGTCAAGACCCTTTCTTCCAACGACCGCGATGGAGCCAATGTGCAAATTTTCAATATCGCTGGTAGCAAACTTGCCAAAGACCTGAGTCGCTTTTTGAATATCAACGCTCTTCGAAACAAGGATTCTAATGCAAAGGGAACAAAAGAGGAAAGATACCCACGCGGTGAATACTCATCGCTCAGCGGCGTATATGGTCTCACCACCGCTATGCGGCTTTCATCTTCGCTTTCGCATCTGCGAGAAATCTTGCAGATCTACCGCGATTACGATTACTGCAGTCGAAGTGCGCTCCCCCAACCCCAAGCCCCCCCTCACTTCGCACTGACAGCACAACCTTCCAGACACATTCCGTCGTGATCGCCATGAAGACTTCTACCATATCATCCAAGACGCCATCACAACTATCTACAACGACGCCCAAACCCTACGCGCATGGGCGCAGGAATCCCTTAGATACGAATATCCCTCGATACTAGCACTCCAAATGGCCGACAGAATCGTCAAAGAATGGGTGAATCACCACGAATGGATTGAACACCGGTCCAACGAAAGGCTAAAGGGCTACGATATCTTTGATGGATTGTTGTGGGAGCATAGGAGAACAGCGTGTATGCGAGTGGCACGGAATATGTTGAGGTTGATGGGGGAGGAGGATATGGAGGAGTGTGCGGATAGGAGTGATGAGATGGTGTGGGATTTGAAGAGGGAGTGGATCGCGGATGGGAGTTTAGGGCCTCAGGAGGTTGAGAAAAAGGGGTGGGCGTGGGTTCGTGGGGGGGAGTATTAGGTGTGTGGCTTGTGGGACAGGTATTTGAATGCGGAGTTAACACGAGAGGAAGTAGATGGAAGAGGGTGGTGTGGCCACTGACGAGCATCAGTTGCTGAGGTGTGGCTTCGCTAAGGAGGGGGTTAGCTGTTTCTTACTTTACCGGAATCAGAATAAGGTGGTGGAACCGTTTGTGCTCTTCATGCGATTCTTTACTTCGATCCTAGCAGAGGTGTTTGCACCGTTCAGAGACCTGGAAAAATAGGGGGGCTCTACCGCCTCTTACGACTGGAACGGATTCAAAGCACACCGTTGCGGTGCTCTTCCTATCTTCTTGGGTTATTGCAAGAAAATAAATTCAACTGGAGATTTGCCATTTCATTTCACGAACATGACAACCCAAGATCAAGATCTCTGCACTACAAGCTCACGATATTAGCCCAACTTGCCAATTTCTCGGATTTTCGTATATTTGCTCCGTTCTGAGATAACCTTTACAGGCAGCCACCAACAAGGAAGTTCATATACGCCGAAATAGACGGCTTACCAGCTCATGTAGACCCAGATCATCAGCCCTCTCCTCTTTCCAACATTATTGACACTGAAAATGCCACCGAAGAACTCTAAAAGCACATGGGTCCATACCAACTATGACCCTCCACGGTCTCAAGCAAGCGACAGAGAGCCAAGGTTGCATGCAACGACTGAAGATTACAAGGCGAGCAAACGCATCAATCTTCTGAGCGAGTCAATAATAGCACACAAGTCTCCAGTGCTTGATGGCGTTATGGTCGACAAAATTGCAGACCCTTCGGCAAACAACCGCTCGTTGAACACGAAGATCAAGTTCGACGACGATTTTTTCGAAAGAAAAGAACCGGAGAAGCCTGTTGGGGATGCTGAACGACCGTCCCACAAGATGCGGGAGGAACAAATTATAGCATCAAAGGAGGATGATCACGGCAGGAAAGACTTGGTAGACAGCGAACAGATGGCGAGGGAGCTTCAGACTCGCGAGTCGAGGATTGAGCACAACCGAACTCGTAGCAGAGGATCAGATGAGGACGATGAAGATTCAGCAGCTTGAAGGCCGGAGCATGGAAGGCTTAAGGGTGAAAACACCGCAACGGTCTCCCTTGTAGTTTATTTGAAAACTTTGAAGTCGACAGCCTTTCGACCTAGCAGTTTTGCAAGCAAATGCCTCTTTCTATTGCGTTTTGTCTTTGATTTTATTTCCCGATATTGGTGTATCTCAGATAAGGCTTCACCTCCCTAACATCGCCAAACTTCTTCCTCGCAGCCTCCGTAGTCACACTGGGCGGCACGATAACATCATCCCCAGGGATCCAGTCAATAGGTGTCGTCACGCCCTTTGTATCTCCAGTCCGCAACGAGTCGACCACTCTCAGCACTTCTGCAGTATTCCTCCCTGTACTCGCCGGATACATCATCGTCAACCTGATCTTCTTATTCGGGTCGATCACGAAAACGCTTCTTATCGTAAATGCGATACCCTTATCGTCCTTGTTTGTCACGTCCTGAGCGTCCACCATGTCATACGTAAATGCTATCTTGCGATCTGCATCTGCAATTATGGGGAATTGAAGGTCGGAATTCTGTGTCTCGTTGATATCTTGGATCCATTTACTATGTGATGTGAGATCGTTCGCAGATAGTCCGATCAACTTGACGCCTCTCTTGTCAAATTCTCCTTTCATCTTAGCGAACGCCCCAAGCTCTGTTGTGCATACTGGCGTGAAGTCCGCTGGGTGAGAGAACAGAATTGCCCATTTGTCACCGATCCATTTGTGGAAGTCAATATCGCCTTGGGTGGTCTTTGCTTGGAAGTTGGGCGCTATGCTACCAAGTCGAAGATGTGGTTGCTCGTCTGTGGCGGTTGCCAGTGATCGCCGCAGGAACGAGGACGTGTAGGGGCGTGTGATAGGGCGAATGGTAGTTGCAAGAGAGCGTGGAGCTGCGCGGGTAAGGAGAGCAGCCATTGTCATAAATTAGAAATCGTACAATCGCTCTCTGGAGCTCGCCTGAGAGAATTGCAGCTTTTCAGAAATCCTTTCACTCAACAGTGTCTAAATATTTCCAGTGATTACTTCCTCGATGGTATCATCGCGGAGCTTCGGCGTTAACGGCCGGAACGCCGGTTCCCGAATTGGGTAAGAAGCCAGCTACAGAGTTTGGGACTGAACGAGCGCACAGACTTTAATACGACGGTAATCAGGAAGAGCTTGGTAAACAGCTATGTCATGGAGACGTTGGCGCTACGAGAACCTCGCTAGAAGTCAGAAGAGGTTGCCTGTGGGCAAAAGCTCGCGGAAGATGAGAGATTCGATCGCGCTCGCCGCTCGAACGAGACCGCAGTTCCGGCCGCGTGGAGTAGCCCTAACCCTAGATCTCCTCATCCAAATTGCGTCCTCTTCTCGTTCCGCTGGAACAGAGCTCGGTAGCTGGCATGTTGATGAGTGTATAGAGTAGAGTGCTATTCAGTACTGATTCAATGTCGTTTGAGCCACCCAATGGGTTTTCATTGTTAATCTCATAGTGATTGCAATGTATATCGAAAGCCTTGTTACTTTAACCATACCTGAACGCCAACCCAAATCTGTCCGTCCCTTCGCTCTCTAGTATTCCTGGCAGATTTTCAGATCGATAACGCACCAAGGGTCAGCGTCATATTGCCAGCATGGGTTTTCTCTAATCTCATGGTACACCCTTTCCAGCCCAGGCCCTTGATCTCGCTCTAGATACGCAACCTGTCCGTTATCCGCTACCTGCTTCCACCTGTATGTTACTTCGATGTAACAATTTTCCTCATCCACTCCTTCATCTTCCCACCCCTTTGTCACCTCAGCAAAAAGCGCCGTCATGTTTTTGCACTCACCCAGGCGTCTTTGCTTTGCTCTTCCCGGCTTATCTCCATTCAGAGACACCGAAAACAATGTGTTCATTCGCATATCCAGGGGTAGTGAGGTTTCAGCGTGACCTACGTCTACTCTCGGCTTCTTGCTGTGGTTCTCTTGGGTTATATGCTCTAGGGCAGAGTTGCCTCTCTTCTGGGGATTTTCAAAAGGTGGTCTGGACTCTCGTGCTCCCCAGAAATCCAACAGCGGGCGTTGACCGCTGCCAAGGCTCTTCTGAAAGCTCAATTTTGCCGATTTGGGTGTGGTATTGACCATGCTCTTCCTCTGGTAATTGATGGCTTGCCAGGATGCATTCGGATCATTCGACGTTTCATGGCGCCAGCGGGCATCTTGGGGTGTTGATGTGTTAGTCCGACTTCTCACCCCGGTAAGTGAACGTGAAAGCAGTCTCGGATGGGCTTCGGGAGAGGTTGCGGGATGATCGCCATGACTAGTGGTATCAGGGTCTGTGTCTTCTCGGTTCTGAGGCATCCTCGAGCCCCGTGATGTATAATCCTCTTGAACCAATTGTTGGGCCGGCTTCCGCTGAATCGGCGGCGGTGAGATAAAACGTGGCCCTGACCTGTTTCCACGGAAATCAATGTGTTCCAGCGGATTTTCCAGGTCTTGTTGCCCCTCAGACCATGTTGAGAAGTCGTCTTCCTCAGACGAATCTTCAACCATTCCTAACTCAAATTCTTGGAGTTGACGCTTCTCCCTGTTTCTGGCACGCTCCGCCTCAGTACGAGGCTTACGGAGACACTCGACGTTCGCTTTTAAGCACCTAGTGCAAGGGTCTGGTTCATTATCACATCCAGTCTTCAACTTCCGACACCTAACGCACTGAGAGTTATCTTTTATTAGCTACCGGCTGCATAAATATTGCCCGAATACTCACGGCTAATTGAGATCTAACATTTCGACCCTGGTTCATGGTAGCTGTGGCACCTTTGCACCGTGCAAGGCTGAGTATAGTGCGAGGAACGAGTAGAGAAAGGCGGGGAATATTAAATCTAAATCAGACTCTCGGAGAGTCTTTTACCGTTCTAATTTCAGACGCAAGAGCTTGCGATGGTCGATTGTTGAGTACGTGGATGCAGGGGCTGTGCTAGTGCCGTGCACACACACGCGCCGGCCACATGGTTGCATTACCGAAGCCCTTAGCAAGGCTGCCACATTATCTCATCCAGCCAATCAGGAGCACGCACTAAGCGAATTGCTTGAGTCTTTGATGCGACCACGACTCGACGCATGAAGCGATTGTATGTTCTTTCTAGATCGAGACCTGAATGGTCTTTGTACTGCCCTCTCGTTCGTGAATTTCCGTCTTCCGATACTTTCCTATTGGTCAGTACTGTCGGAAGCTGTGGTGTTGCGTCCTCGATTCTCCTTATCCGGGCGTTACAGGATGAGTCACGAATCCCCTGCTAGCGTCATGCAGTGACATTCTCCATCACACCTCCTTGTCCACCTATTTTCGTCTGAACGTCGCTGGCACAAAATTCTACTGGCACTAGTCGTTATAATCTTACAGAGCTGTCTAAAAAGCCGTAGATTGCTTGTTCCGCAATGGTGGCAGTATGGTCGATGGAAGCTGATCGGATCCGACTTTATCGAACGCTACTTGCGCATTCGTTTTACGTCTACCTCTATCGTGGATCTCTCTGTTCCGGTCTTTATTCAAACTTTTCTTCGATCGATTTTTTCCTAGCGAAGGGAAGATGGTTTGCGCCGACGACATTTTCTTCAATGGCTTGATGGGCAGGCTGGGAGTCCCCTATCGATACCACAAAACCTTACATGGCGCAGTTCGGAACCAAATGACAATCCCATCAGCGAACCTCGCCGACTGGCTTCCAATCGAAAACGCTGACGAGGTTTGGCGTCAGGTTCGAACGCTCATGAATGTTCCCAGTCACTTAATCTCTGTCGACGAACGTCGACCCTTATTAGCACCACCCGGGGGTCCTGCGACTCCTGTCCTCGACTCGCGGTCTCACAGTGATCCTTCCATTAAGCTAACGCCTCTGCCTGGTGATCATCCAACGCATATGCTGGAGGAATCACGACGCTACTATCAAAAGCAACTGGAGGATATGAGCATTCCATTCCTTGTCAATAAACGGAGTAAAGAAAAGTTCAGAACTGTGATCATCGCCACGAGTGATAAACGGCGCCCAAATGTTCCACTAAAAGCCCAAATTCAGCTAAGAGAGTGGGACACAAAGCATGCATTCTGGACCATGGACATCAATAATACAAGATACATTGTCAAAAGTAAGGGCGGAGCAGCCAACGGAGGTTCCAAATACGACTATTGGGCAGGTCCGGTCCAGAAGTTCAAGGGGCCAATTGCATTTTCTGAGAACTCAGCCACTCGCAGCTCTTGCAAGACTCCTTTCACCGAGTACATCGAGATCCCGTCCGATGCAGAAGACCTTCCGGAAGAGCAGATAACCCACGGCACGCGGAGCGATCGATACTTCAAGGAGGAAGGCGACGATCTAGACGTATCCGCATTGCTGAGAGCCGAGAGTACATGCCTGCCTAATTCTCAGGAGAAAGCCGACTCTGTTGTCCGCTGGCCTTTTCCCAATGCTGACGAACAACGTCCAGTCAAAGCAGAACACGCGTCAAGCCGACAATCGGAAACCGTGTCCGGGGCCGATTCGCCAGAGACCAATTATTCCAGTCATGTCCCGAGGACTGTGAGAAGCCTCCAACCACTTCCAGCGAAGCGAAGAAAGACTGGCACGACCTCTGACCTGTTTGATCGTGTCGACCAAGGCTCACTTGAACCGAACGCTCAACCCATATCTTCCCTTACTGCAAGACCTTCGAGAAGCTCCCAGCCCGGAGAAGCTGCACAAGCGCCCAGCCCACTCCTCTCTCATACGACCCTAGTCAGCGGCTCTTCAGCCCTTGTGCGACCTGGGCTGAACGCCCAACAATCTTCTCCCTTTGCTGAGAGACGTCCAACACCGGAGGATGCCGCACAAGGGTCCAGCTCCTTCGTGCCCCAGATGAACCTCGCCAGCGGCTCTCTAGGCTCCATATCGCGCGCTCTTTCCCGAGAGAAACAGGAAAATACAATACTTCAGGTTCGGCTTGAGGAAGATGGCTTCAACAGAGTCAAGAAGTTCCGTTCCTGCTCCACGGTCTCTGAATTTTTTACTCTCATAGCTAAAATTTGGAGAATGCGCGGCGATGATTTCTGGAGGGCGGAGGTCACGATCGGAGGAACTCAAGAAAGTGAAAGAAGATACAAGATGGAACTAATGCCCGATGATGACGAAGATTGTATGGAGGTACTCATCGGCAAGATTGAAGCATGGCCTTTAGAGAAAGGCTACTGCAATATTGATGTTGTCGTCTACCGACATGGCTGCCAGGTAAGCAGACTGGTCTCGATTGTATAAGCGCAACTAACACTTCTTTAATCAGGTCGGTTAAGTGGTTGAGGCTCTGTTCCTATCATTTTCAATGCAGGCGAAACTATGGGGAGAAGACATGAGCGATTGATGAAATCTCATTTCAATGTTCGTATATGCCGTGAGGAATCCAGGGCCAGGTTCTGGGGAGAACTAGCGAGCTGTGTCTGGATTTGCAAGTATCATGTAACCTCTTTCTGGTGTTGTCAAAGCCGAAGACCGGTGGAGCTTACCAGCTCTACATCGTAATGCAAGTCTCAGCCAAGCTGGGGGGGGGGTTTGTTTTTTCCTTTTCTTTTTCCCCCCAAAAGCTTAGTCTTGTAGTTACAAGGGCCAAGCGTCCTTGACGCCACTGAAGCTCCTGATGTCCGCCCTTGTGGGGAGCCTTCGCTGCTGGGCCCCTTAGCAGCAAGGAATCCACAGTCATGATCCTTGGGGTGACCCAGCATCGACTGATATATACTATCGTGATGGACGTTCGCCATGAATGTGGGTCCAAGAAGGGTGGCATGCTATTATGAGCAATTCTCACCATAATTACTAATCCAACGGGCCAGTAAAGATGTTCATTTCAAGCCGAGACGACCGATGGATGAGAGACGGAGTTGCATGCCGATACAGCATTGTAACGCAGCCCTGCCGCTACCGAATATGCCACGAAGCATCCAATGCCTTCCGCTGGTGTAGGACGCTCATTAATCTGCCGAACATCTGCGATCCCTATGATTGATTTCATGCATGATTGTTCATAGCAATTGGTGTTGGTGGAACGAGGAGCCGATGCTGTCGCCGTCGGAAACTTAGGTGACGCATAGTCGGCTGGCTGTCGACGCCAGGGGATAGCTGGAGCTAGAAAAACATGTGTCTTAGTCTTAACATCCGAATAAATGATGCTTCTTCCCGTCAAAATAACATGGCGCAAGGAAACGCTGTTGCCGAGTCTAATCCAAAACCCTCTAGACAATTATATCCTACCACTCGTGCCACTGTTGAGATACATGTCTATTGATACCGAGATGATATATGAGCCATCTACTGTCATAACTCCTCTAGTCGTTTACAAATACGGATGATGCATATTGGCATAAGAGCAACGAAAAAGCGTCGATGCCTTTTGTTATGGGCTGATTTGGAGACGGGATTTTGAGCGACAGTAAGTGTTGTAGATGCGCAACTGTCTTCTGTGCCTTTCGAGATTACATCCATGAACAGAAGGTGCGCAAATCACACATCCAACACAAGCGGCTTCAATCATTCTCTGGCCACCTGTGGGTGACGAAAGCCATGTTGACTCCTAAAATTCAAATGCTGCTACACGCCGAGAATGAAACCCCGTGATATCTTAAGCTTGGCATGTCATGTTGGCCCTAAATTGGCCCCTAAGCGAGCCTCCAAAGGGGCCCCGAGTGTGGCTTTAGGCGCGGGTAGGGGGATCTCCCAGTGGTGGTTCCGGGGCAGCCCTAGGGCCCTCATTGACAAGTATTTTTAACATGACGTGCTTTTTAAGATTTTATAATTGATCGTCTTGATCGACTTGATGATTTCCATAGCCAGTAGCTCCACTTGTTGAAGAATTGCATTGTTGAAGGTCGGTGTTCGAACCTTGGTAAGGGTAAGTCGGTGTGGATAAGAAAATTCTTCCACCTGCGGGCCAACAGTCGTCGAGGATGTGGCTCGATGGTCTCTGCCTTACTTAGCCCCTAGCGGCTGAGTCTAAGCAACCGGCGCACGTCATAGCCAGAATGATTTGCGATGAGGGTGGCCCTAAGCTGCTCCCCTTAACCAGGAATGCAAAACCCATGATAATTCTTGGCAATGTCGATCACTGTAACACACACCTGATCCAATCTTTCAAAGATTCAAACCCATTTAAGTCAACGATTATTACACTTATTTAATTTACTATAATATATTTAGAATCATGATATAAAAGTCTATATATGTCTATATTATTTGATACGGGTAAGTTTCGTGAACTTGAAGATTTACGATATCTGTCGTAGTTTAATACTCGTAAAGATCGTTTTTTATAAGATTTCTTCTATCCTACTATAACTCAGTCACCCTTTAACTAATTCTTATATACTATACACCATTATAATCGCAGTAGTTATATCTATTTTTTATATATACAAAATATCTAGCTAAAAGTAATAATTACTATATCGGTTTTTGTTACAGTGATCGACATTGCCAAGAATTATCATGAGTTTTGTATACGCTAAATTGAAAGGCAACGCTCCGATGCAACCGTTAGATCATTTTGAAAGTTATCGATACCATTAGATCGCTTCCACGCTTCAGCCTCCACACACGATGAGCAAAAGTGCATGAATGCCTTTTTTATTTATGTTGACGACGGCCTCGAACCAATTTTCGTGCTCTGATTTTGATGATCTCTGATGCAACTTTTCTCTAGCGGTAAGGAGACCTGACAATGAGCCCTCCTACTCTCGACAAGTTCTTGGATGAGATAGCCAGAATCCTGCGAGAAAAGAATGGCATTCAATTGCAAGAATTTTTGAAATACGAACCTCCTTTGCCTGCCTTGTACAATCAAATCGTCTCAGAGATAAAGCAAGTTTACCCTGCCAGCAGCCAAAGTAACCTCGAGAACAAGTGCAACTCTTTCATACCAGAGTACGAGGAGGGGAATGATGATGGCGGCTCAAGAGCTTCGTTCATCTTATTCATGGTGAAGTATTTCTCTTTCCTTAGGGATGTCGATGTCACGAATCTGGTTGATACTCATGATCAGCTGAAAGCGTTGCTCAAGTAATTCCATTTCACTACGAAGCCACATAAACGCCTTGCTGACTGACCCATAGTCAATCTGTACTCGCTCTAGGGTCTTCTGTCGGACTAGTGGTATTGCCTACAGTGATTTCACTATCTCAGACCTTAGCCAGACTAGCAATTGGTCTCGACAAGAGACCTGATCTGACGGAGAACCTGACCAGGCGAGAATCTGCCTTAGGCGGTGATGAAGCAGCAGAGAGAGTGACACTGGTCGAGAGTTCAGCGAATGTAATCAGAGAGGCCTTCAAGAAGTGCCTTAGTGAGCGGAGTGGGAACGCGTCTGGCATCGAGAATGGGAAACCTGAGGGCCGCCGGATAGGAATCTACTTGACGGCCAATCTCTGCCTGAAATTATTCTTCCACTGTAGGAAGCTACGCAGTGCTGAACAGATCTTCGGCAACATCTATCAACAGTCCCCTCCTTTGGGACTCTTCCCAGCATCTCAGCGTGTCACCTTCCTCTACTATCTTGGACGATACCTCTTTGCCAATAGCCACTTCTATCGTGCTCAGCTCACGCTTCAGGCTGCTTACGATCAATGTCACGCTCAATGTATCAAACAAAGGCGCCTTATTCTCATCTACCTCATCACCTCGAATATCATACTTGGTCGCTTTCCTTCTTCTCAACTACTCGAGCGCCCGGAAGCTGCAGGATTGTTTGAGAAATTCGAGCCCATATGTATGGCAATTGTAAAAGGGGACCTAGCCTCATTTCGCCGCTTCATGGATATGGATAGCGAGAATGCAGACTGGTTCATACGCAAACGCATCTTACTACAGCTCTCAAACCGCTGCGAGATACTTGTTTGGCGATCACTGGCTCGCCGGACATTCATGATCTCTGGGTCCCAAGGTGATGCAACGCACAAGAGAGCGCCTACGCTTGCTCTTCAGGATGTGCTCACGCTAGCCGTCTTCTTAGAAAGCAAGCTACTTATGCCAACTCATGACCACTCGACGTCCAACGGCTTGGCAAACGGCAACATCGACGCAGACGTCATGTTTTCAATAGCCACACAAGCCAATGTAGTCGCGGAGAAACACCTTGCAGACGGCTACGTTGACCCTGATCTCGCCGATGCTGTTGACCCGGAGCCTCCTCTCCTTCCTACAATGGAAATCATTGAGTCGATCTTCGCTTCCCTCATTGAACAAGACCTCCTCCACGGCTTTATCAGCCACTCATCTCATCGGTTCGCAATCACGGGAGTGAAGAGCGCAGCGCCACTGCAGGTGGGCTTTCCACGCGTGTGGGATGTGATCAGTTCTCGTGCGGATAATGAAGTCCCTGGTTGGGTTCGCGAGAAGAAAGCTTCTTCATTTGCCGGTCAGCTCGGGGGAAGGGTTGTGAACCTAAGTGGAGCTAGGCCTGCAGGTGCCGCTCCGGCTTGAAGAAGGCTGCAGAACCTCATGTAAGCCAGCGTGCAAAGCTACTCACCACAGACTCTCACTCTTGGGAAGGACCTATTATCTGCTGTGGATTGCTCTAATCATAAATACACAACTCATCTTCTGAGCTCGAAGCTCTATCTAAATTTGGAGATCTAGCTCTTCTTCCACGCTTGTTGTAGCATTCACCAGCTCTATCGGACGCACGCCGTGAGGAATGTCCCAACTGACTTCAGACCAAGTGCCGAATATAAAGACGCCGATAGATTTAGCATCACCTGATCATTACAGGAAGTCAGTCATCTTGCATCAAATGCCACCACACGCAAAGAGCAAGACGTACCGAGTACGGCAAATCCAACACTCGGGTTCCTCCCGTACAAGCAGTCCCCCCAAACGCTCGAAAGCGCATCTCTCACATCATAATAAGTCGCAGCATCACTCGCCGGAAACGGCCCCTGCCTCTGTAATGGCAGATAGCCCACGGGCACTTCATTGAGGTTCGCTATAGCGATCGTGCAGGATTCTTAACAACCCAAAACCATGGTCAGCACAGATAATGCTCAACCACATGAGCAGCAGTTGGGCTTACGAGAAGAATATCTCCTAGGCGTCCGCATAACTTGTAGACGGGACCTAGCCATCTGTCCAGGTCGAAGGAATTCAAATCTTTCATTTCGGTGATGGACGAGCTCTTTGTCGCGGAGCAAAACGTCGGCTGCTTTGCAGTTGTCGAGGAAGGTGTTGTCGATTTTGAAGGGGCCGATCCACGAGGGGGAGGAGTTGCAGTAGGCAGGGAACTTCGTGTCGGCGATTGCATTGGACGTATTGAGAATGTTGTTGAGAGGGAGGGTAAGGGCAACGCTGATCCCATGGAACAAGAGAGTGGCGAGGCTGAAAGCTCTGCATATTGGCAGAAGGTCCAACATCATGGGTCTCACCCAAACATCGAATGCGTGATTAGTTGCTCAATCGGCCACAGTGCGACTCGATCCTCCGGCGCACATAGAAAATATTGGGGGTGCAGGGAGATCATGCAGCAATGGCGGATCAACTGGCGGAAGAGCGCTAATCTTGAGTACATATTGCATCCAAATCGTGGATGCGAACCCCAAAGAATAGCATGCGCCTATGCATGAGCTCCTGAAACCCATCAAATGCATCCTAAGGATCTCATGTGTCTCTGCAAAGTCATCACCGCCTCTTCCTCCCCACCCCCCTCATAACCCTCTTCTCAAAACTCTCCCCCATCCTCCTCCCCTCCCCACCACCACCCTCCCTCTTCCTCTTCGCCTTGTGGGTTCTCAAATCTCCAAATTCCACATCTCCCAAACCCCCAAAACCCCCAGCCAAGTCCTCATCGGGTCTCCTCCTCTTCCCCTTCTTCTCCCCCGGCAACCTTACCAACCTAGTCTCCTCATACCCCCTCCTGTCCTCCTCCCTCTCCTTCTCCCTCCCTCTCAAACCACTACTAGCACCAATAGACGGTTCGGCAACCGGCGCATCGTCCATTTCTTCCGGGATGAAGGTGTCAACGGTGTGTGATTTGCGCGGTTTGGCGGGTTTGGAGGCGCGGTCTATGGTGGGGAGGGAGGTGGGGGTAATCCTAGGTGGCTTATAGAGCCCAGTCTTTTCTTTCTCCGTAGTGCGATTATCGCGGGTGGGGCGCGCGAAGGCAGAGGGGTTGGGGCGGTAGGCTTTTTCTGATGTTCGTGCCGCGGGTGTGGGTTCGGCATCTTCTGAATCGCTGATGGAGGCATCGTCTGCGACGTTCAATGTACGTGCAGACCTTGTGGTGCCGTTTTTAGGGGGCGGGGCGGTGGCTTCGGAAGCAGCGAGCAGGAGCTTGTCGAGCTGGTATTTTAGGCGAGATTCCAGTGGGCGCACGCCCTTTTCTAGGTAGATTCGTAGCTCGACTAGCTTTTGGGTGACGGAGTCGTTTAGAGACACATCTTCTTCTTCTGTGGAGTTGGAGGAATGGTGGCGTAGTTTGAGGACTATGAGGAAGACGAGGTTGTGGAGGTAGGAAAGGAGGAGCTCGTTTTTCGTGTCGAGGAGGGATATGCCTTCTGTGGGTGGGGCGATAGTCTGAGGATCGGGAAGGGAGGGAGAGGCGGAGGTTAGAGAGTCTGTGAGGGTGGAGAGGAGAGCTGGAAGGAGTGTCGGTGCTGCCATTGTTTGGGCGCAATTCTATGTGACTGGAGAGAAGTTTTGGTGTACAAATTTTGGAAGCAATTTTTCGCGCGCCAATAAGACAGAACTCTGCCCCGAGCTCCCGCCGACTGGGCCTAGGGTAATCGCCGCCCACGGTCGCCCCGAGCGCGGGGTAAGCTGCCCGGCCTCGCCGCTGTCTGTAGCGCCGGAATTTTTGGCTTTAAGTGTCCAGGTCCCTACCTAGCTCGGCTGCACCTACGCTAAAAACTCGGATGTACTTACAAGTGAACTTTAGCGTAGGTACAGCCGAGCTACTTTCCGGAGCTCGTGAGGTATTTGAAGACCTATCCGCCACCGTATATGCGCTGTACGTAATCCTATCCAGTGGATACGATATACTTAGTGCTTCTGGTGAGTTCATCTAAGTTCCCAAGCTGTCGGAAGAAGTAGGAACGCATTGAGGTAGCCTACCGAGCCTACCTCAGCCACCACTTCCTCCTACTTTGTCTCCCATTCATCGCAGCAGCTCTAGTACGACACGGTCGAACGTTCTCCGCGATCATCACTGAACAGCTCAGTATCATGGAATTTGCTAAACGCTCAGCCCTCATCAAGACTCGATTTCTCATTCTTTCAGACACCCACGGGATGGAATTTCGGTCAGAAGATAGACCCTTTCAGCATGCTGATGTGGCCATCCACTGCGGCGACCTCACCGAAGAATCTAAGTTGGAGGAGTACCGAGCCAGTATACGACTACTCAAGGACATCGACGCACCTCTCAAACTAGTCATCGCCGGAAATCATGACTTCACCATGGATATACCCGCTTTTAGGAAGAAGGTCGCTGATGCAAGGCCACCTCTAGATCTTGACCTTGTTAGGAAAGTGTACGGTGATGATGGAGGTGCGAGGCAGATTTTTGAGGATGCAAGAGCTGCAGGTGTAATCTTTCTGGACGAAGGAAGTCACCAATTTATCCTAAAGAATCGTGCGATACTTAACGTCTACGCTAGTCCGTGGACGCCATCCTTAGGCGATTGGGGTTTCCAGTATCCTCTAGGACAAGGGCACAACTTTGAAATCATGAAAGGGGTTGACCTGGTGATCACCCACGGACCACCGAAGGGTATCATGGACTATACTGAATCCAAACAGAGGGCTGGATGTTCGGATCTTTTCGGAGCTGTCGCTCGAGCTCGACCACGGCTGCACTGCTTTGGGCATATTCACGAGGGCTGGGGGGCGAAATTGGTCACTTGGCGCGATCAACTTACAGAGACACCGTCGCACTTTACGGACATCGATAACGAGAGATCTATTATCGTGCAGAATTTATCAGGCTTCAGGCAGTCTAAGTTCGATACACGGGAATCCAAGGAGCAGAAGCTGGAGAAAACAGAGTATCATCGGCGGGAACGGTGTTATGCTACCAGTCACTGTACTGGAGATGCGAGTCCTCTCGAATTTAAGGCGCAAACTCTCTTTGTCAATGCCGCTATCCAGGGCACTGAAGAACATCCTCTGCAAATGCCATGGCTTGTGGAGCTCGAGCTTCTAAGGGCTGCTTGAGTTGTATGGCTTGAACATGTTTTATCCCATCGGCTGCTCTTTGAGGCGTTGATTTGGTGCCCGATTCCGACTACTTCACCAATCGGCAAGATTTCAAACATCCAGCATAGCCACGACCAGGTCGAAATTGATCCAAAACAAGGTCGTTGGTATCTCGATAAAAGCACAATGTAGCGAGATACATGACGCAGGGTTGTTGAAAATAAACACCCCAGCGGCCGATAGAATGAAAGCAGCAAAAGACGTTATTGGGGTCGTGGACCAGGATAATCATGCCATGATGAAGGACTTCGAGAAGAACCCGCAATAACTCGAGCTCTTCGACGCGGTGTTCGTGGGTGGAACTCTACGGTTACCTGCCATCCCTATAATACATTGAAAGGATATCTGAAAGAGATTGTTACGTGCCTTCCCAGATCTCATCAGAGCGATGGGACCCGACGGACCTCGAGAGCAGCCTCCTATCGATAGATCAATTATCATCACATTGATTTTGGGCTGAACGGTAGACTTTAAGAATGGTCGGAAGGAACCCTCCCTGTTATACCGATGGACGTATCTGAAGTATGAACAGGAACGCTAATAGTAGATAGTCCACACACAAAAATTGAGATTTAGGGTTAACCGCAACGGTAGGGTCTGGACAAGTGGTCTTGTACGTCGCCGCCTGGTTTTGCAGAGGGTATCCGTGTAGAGAGGAGTGAATCACGTTGTTACGATGATGTGTGATGAGCATAGCATGCGAAGATACCCAGATTTGGATCCGTGCACTAGAGGAGCTATTGGGAAGATGGTAGCCTTGTAATAAGTGATAATAAATGGTATGATTCATGATTCAATTGACACAACTACACAAGACTTGTCCTCAGACCAATCACTCCTAGTCTAAATATATCGGTCTGTCTAAGGTACTTACTCTCTACCTCCGTACTATTCCTATCACATCCCGATATTCTCGTAGGTCCAACTATGAGCCTCTGGTGAAGAAAACCGAGAAGATTCAGGACCTCTAACTTCCAACCTCATTCTATTTGAACTGGGACCAGGACGTATCTACGCTCGAGATGAAAGAAATCTAGCGTGGAATTTGAAAGTACAAAGAAATCGTCGATTTTGTCGGAGGCTTTTTGACAAGTACCGATCTCGAAACGCATTATGATATAATAAGGATAGTTTTTAAAGAAATATAATCTACAGTATATCTATAGAGAGCGGTGCGATCTAAAATTTACCTAGCGAGATTAAAACTGTAAAGGGTACCGGTGTAGAGAAGTTAGAAATCTACTCTTTCGAGTGCTAGTGCCTTTGAGAGGCGTAAGAGGTTCATAGTTGGATCCGTATAGAAGGGTTCACTGCCCAGTGGGCCAAACCGCCCCGTGGGCCACCCTGCTCTAACTCCACCACTGTAGGGTTTAATACCATACTTTCGCAGGCAAAATTATAGAGATTACTGATTACTATAGCTTTTGTACCCAAAAATTTCATTCATACTAGTATAGTCCGTAAGTTATGGTGAATTGACTGTTTCTACCTAAGCGGCCCCTACTTCTAGTGAGACTCTCGACTAAGCTTAGCGGCTCAATATTGATAGATATCTAACCACTATGGCCGGACTAATTCCGCCTTCGATATGGGACCGTCCTTCGTCCAACAGTCAACAAGACATGATCGACCACTATACTCAAGACTTGTTCAGACCTAGCCGTCATCTTCTTGCCCTCACCCTTACCATTTTACCCAGCTATAGAGCCGCAGACTCATCACAACACCAATCCCAGACCCAAGCTCACACTGCCCTCCCTCGACTCGACTCCCCAAGCTATCTCCGTCACGCAAACGCCCCTCGAGTCCCTACATAACCAACACCATGGCAGGCTCAGCAGCCTCCGGGCTCTTGGGCCGGCAGCTGAAGCAGATGCAGAGCGACAAAGACATTCCCGGAATAAGTTGTGGGCTCGTGGGAAATAACATATTTGAATGGGAGGTCATGCTTATGATTTCTGATGATTGCAAGTTCTATGGAGGTATGGGCTCAGCTGTGCACACAAGGCTATGACGGGGCCTACCAGATGATATGGATTCGGGCTGATGGGTTATACAGGAGGATTCTACCGCGCGCATCTCACATTCCCACGCGAGTACCCCCATCTGCCACCAAAGATGACTTTCCAAACGGCTATATTTCACCCTAATGGTACGACCCCCAGATTAGGCATCGATCCAAGTGTCATGCTGACTCCTTTTCCCATAGTCTACACTTCCGGCGACGTTTGCGTCTCCATCCTTCACGCCCCAACCAACGATCCCTACGGCTACGAATCAGCCTCAGAACGATGGTCGCCCGTCCAGACACCCGAAACCATATTGTTGAGTGTTATAAGTATGCTAAGTAGTCCGAACGACGAGAGCCCAGCAAATGTGGAGGCGGCAAGGATGTGGAGGGAGGACCCGAAGGAGTTTCGCAGACGGTGTAGGGCTAATGTTAGGGCGAGTTTGGGTGAGGAATGATCTCTTGGTGGGGGAATAGGGGCTGTATATAATTGGGAGCAGGACGAGAACGATGAGATGTTATTATGGGTCATGAATCGCGTTGAGCCAGGAACGAGGTAAGGAGACCAACATTTATGAAATCTTGATGATCTTGAGTAGAATCTTGAGCACTGCGTTGCTGTAAACGAGCGACAAGAAAATCACTTATGATGATCTCGAATACAGACCAAGAGAAAAAGCACAACCGTCGCCTCGACCTCCCCAAGTCTATTACCAGTCTCAAACCTCGCCTTTAAATTAGCATTTCCAAAGATTCTCCAACATAGCTTTCAAAGTCTCATTGTCTGCAGATGCAGAGCTTTCGCCGTCGCCTCCAGAGCCAGGAGCAGACACGAAAGTAGGCACAATGTGCTTCATTCAGAGGTTGTCCATACTATGCGAACTATCGTTTCGTCAACACATTGATACTGTGTGGTCTTTTGCAAAGACGCTCGAAGCAAAATCCATGAAGCAGCAACTCGTCCAAATCGACTGCTTCGTCTAACTCCCCAAAGCTATCTGCATTATTCGCATGTCAAAACCCTCATCCAATACCACATTCGATCGTGAGTAGAATGGATCCCGTTGGTATGATCTACCAATCCTGGTATCAGCGCTTTCCTTGCTTCGCATCCTGGTCCCTAAAGGCTTGCTGAATCGCCTTCGCCTCCGCGTAGTCGGCTTGGTCGTGAAATTTCAATCCATAGCTGGCGGGGAAATTTGGCGATACGCCGCTGCCCCCTTGACTCCCTGCTCCTCCTTTCCTGGACTGGTTTGATGATGCGGTGGATTTGCTACCTGAGGTGTTGGAGATATTTGTGGATTGCTTGCTGGATGAAGGCATGATGGTCGGGGAAGGAAAGAAAAGCTGAGAGGCTTGTGTTAAATAGATGCTGTGGTAGAAAGTCGAGGGTGAAGTTCTTGGTCTATGGAAGGATCGGTATGATGTGGAGTGTTGAGACGGCTTGGCAGTCACGTGCAAGTGCTTGCCAAGCTTTTGACTCGCTAATGAATATCAATCTTATTCGAGCAAACCCACGCAACCGAAATCCTGCGGGAGAATTCGGCCGATCATTTCGGAATTCATAAATTGATACTGATCTCACTGCTATGGCAGGGACATTCCTGCTAAACGGCAGAGGCTAAAGGCTTCCCCGAGCTCAAGGTCTATGCAGAAGCTCCAGAACCAGCTCGCAAGTATACGAGTATCTTAACGTATACCGCCGTCGACGAGACATGTGTCAGAGTAAGGCGATGACAACATGCAGCGTTCCAGCTGCTGCTGAGTACGACTTGATTGAGCGAGGGTAGACAAGTCTCTTTCCATAAAGTGATACAATTGCCGTCGAATTCAAGGAAAGATGAATTGCCGGGTCTCTCTACCATGCTTGCTGCCAGAGGAGTTAACATGATCAAACTGACCTCCATCTGAGGATGTGAACAGATGAAACACGCGGAGCTGCCCTGGTCGGGTTTGCGGGGTAGTTGTTGACCCTTCGGCCAGCGCTCTAGCATGGCCACCAATAGAAAGCAATATCTTGCAAGACTATTGCCATCCAGATATCTTCGCTCAGCCTACCAAAGGATAGCCAGCGCGCGCCGGACTCCGCGTTTTGGATTGGCTGAAGCGTGCAATCTGACCGTGCGCTACACCCGAATGTCGTCACATACACCGATTTACCCTACGAGCGTGATTTAGGATTCATGTCTTGAGCTGCGGACGCCCCATTTCTAACCGCTTGCCATTTTCTCGTAATCATCACTCTGTTCTAACCAAGCAATCTCTTGACTCATCTACAGTGAACCCCCAAGATCGGAAACTTTGGGGGGTTCGATTTTATCAGTCATGGCCGTGAAGAGCATGCGAGCAGCTCGATACTATCCAGCAACAAAGAACATCCAGATTGACAACATACCAATCCCCGACCCCAGAGATGTCGAGATTCTCGTCAAATCAGCTTCCTCCTCACTGTGCCTTTCCGACCTGATGTTACTTGATAGCTCGTTTCGCGGCTCATCTGAGCCAGTCACATTAGGCCATGAAAGCGTAGGTTCTGTGCAGGAAATGGGAGCGAGGGTGAAAGGGTTGAAGCCGGGTGATCGCGTGGGCTTTCTGTTCTTCAAAGAGGGTTGCTGTGCGTCAACTTTTCTCTGAGAAGCCTGTTCGTGGTTGCTCATGTCCTGAAAGCTACACGTCGAGGATGTTTGATCCATAATCTTCGTTGTGAGAAGGGAACGTGCCTATTACGAGGATTCAGTTGCCATGGTTTCTTTGCAGAGTATTTCACAGTTGGCTATCGATGCGCTATTATCCTACCATACTCAAAGAATATGAAGACGACGTCCTCTTTGTTCTGTGCCGGTATTATAGGTAGAGTACCCCTTCTCCTTTGCCCGTACATCATTCATTACTCATTCGATAAACGTGGCTTTCAACGGTGTCTATCCATGTGATTTGAGATCTGGTGAATGGATTGCAATGATTGGCTGTGGCGGCCTCGGCCAATTTGGAATACAATACGCCAAAGCAATGGGTTTGAAGGTGGTGGGCCTTGGAATGAAAGACACAGTCCTCTCCGCTGCTAAGGTCAGTACCGCCTCCACAGGTGATGTGAATTGATCTGCGTTCAATCTGACGAACAATCCGAATCTATAGGCTGCAGGCGCAGATCTAGTCTTTAAATCACTGACAGATACCTCCTACATCTCCGAACTCAAAGCCGCGACCTCCTGCGGCGTCGAGGTCGCCACTGTCTTCAGCGCCTCCAGCGCAGCCTACATAAACGCCCTCAAAATCGGTACAGTGGGCAACTACCATATCGGTATCTATACTAGGCTCCTTCTTATATTCCTCGTCGACCCGTTGGCGAGACCGCAAGAATACTGGATGAAGAAATGGATCGATACGACCAAGAAAATAAAATCTTACGCGCCAACAGGAGCATTTGATTTCTTCACTTATTCAGAGCTGATGTATTGGTTCGTATTTTGCGTTGTGATCAACCCGTTCCGGTGGAAGTGGGCACTCTTCGTATTCTGCGGTATTGGAGATGCTTTGCCGTTGGACTTTGTGAAGGGGGAGGATAAGGTGCGAATTGGACTTGGGATGAGAAAGCGATATCATGATTAGAGGATGACCGTCATGGCCACTCTGGGTATCAGTACCTTATGGATGAGAGAGAGGAAACAATACACAGGTCATTCCACGAACGAGATCGGAGAGGATTAGCCTTGAGCATATAGATATAGATCATCAGCGTAAAGCATGCATTTACCAAGGACTCGTCAGCACGCAATATGTTGCGCTGATACCTGGATTTCCTCTAGCCCCAATCGATAAAATTAGGGCTTCATCTCAAAGTGACATCAGAGCCGCTGCCGGCAGCTCCATATTCACTTCCCTTTCCAACCTCCAGTTCCCAATTCACTCAATTGACCTCTCCAAATCTCCAACCCAAGGAACGTAACCACTCCGACCTCACTCTCCCTACCCCCCCCACCACCACACAGACAATGGAAAACCCCCCAGCCGATATCTCCCACATAATCCACCTCCTCACGCAATCCGCACCAGCAACCCAACGCGCCACCATCGAAAAATACTTCACCCCAAACGCCTCCTTCACGCATCCCTTCTGCCGCACTGGCAGCTTCGAAGGGAGTAGATGGTTAATATGGTGTATTTACCGCTGGTATAAGATTCTGAGTCCGCGGGTTGAGATTCAGGTTGAAGGGGTTGGTGAGTGCATTTCTGGGTTTTTGTTTGGGGGATTGGGGAGGGGGAAGGGCATGAGGAAGGTGAAGAGGAGCGATGGGGTTGGGAATTTTGGAAGAATGATGGCTGATTAGAATGGCGCATAGCATACGATCCCACCCAGCAAACCCTCTACGTCTCCCTCCACCAAATCTTCCACATCTTCCTCCTCCCTTTCTTCAAAGCCCCCGTCTCCCTCACCACCGTCTTGCGCCTCCAAAAACAAAAACACCAGAACCCGCCTGTCTACCTCATCAAGAGCCAGAATGATCTGTATCAGGTCAATGAGTTTGTGAAATTCTTTTCAATTTTTGGGATTGTGAGTTTGGGGGTGTTTGTGTTTCAGATTGTGGCTACCGGTTTTTGTGTGCTGGGGGCTGTGGCGGGGTGGCCGATTAGTTGGGTGGAGCAGAATGTGGTGGGGGGGAATAAGGAGAGGAGTTTGGTTGATGCTGTTAAGAGGTAGGGGGGGGGAGATGGCATGAGAAGTGTGATGGATTAGTAGGTGGGGAGGAGAACAGCGCATGCAGACCGAATGCATAGATGAAAGAGGGACATGGGAACATGAACAGAGCATACATACCGACAGACCCTAGACCAGAAATTTGAGAGGTGCACTCAAGCACAAAATGAAAACCAAGAATTGGTAAATGTACATTGAGGTATCATTCTCATCAGCTCCCCGGATCCCGCGCAATGTTCTACATGAGTTTGCCTATGCCCATAGCTGTTCTCCCTCAGTCGATTTTGATGGATCCGTAGATCCTGTGCACGAAGACCCAGCTCGAAAAGAAGCCGATGGTACCTATCATCCATGTTAGCATTAGCCCGAGCTGCTAAACCATTCCGGAAAGGGGCCCTCACCAGTCAATATAAAGAACAAGAACGAGATTAAAAGACTATACCCTACATAAAGCACCCCACTGGTAAAGCTCCCAAAGCTCAAATTGCTAATCCAATACAACAGGGCATTCGCAAACACATAGAATGCGCTTGCTCCCGCCGTACAGAACGCTCTCCACTGCCAATGATAGTTCTCCGAGCATAGCAGGAAGTAGACGAGCAGGATTGTGACAGCGGCGCAGGTGATGATCATAATGCCGTAGCAGAGGAAGAGGAAGCCGAACATGTAGTAGACCTTTCCGAACCACATGTTGTTCATGATGAAGTAGAGCTCGACGAAGATAGCGCCGAAGGGGAGGATGCCGACGAGGAGCATGGATGGGAGGGGGCGGAGGTAGGTTGTTGAAGGGGGGATTTGCCGGGGGATTTGGTTGACGCGGACGGGGGGTTGGACGGGCTGCGAAAGAGAATCAGCACTGCTTTCGAGTAGTTTGACAGGCCCTGAGAATGTGGAGATTGGGCGAAACTTACAGCATGTCTGAATCCAGCCCAGCTGCCTGCGAAGCTTAGAGGAACACTAATGACAAACCAGATACTCAGTATCACAAGCATGGTTGTAAATGGCACGGCACCACTTGATCCCTTAGCCCACAGGAAGAGATTGAGTAGGAAAAATGTGGCGAACACGATCCCAGGTATCATGACTGGCGTCATAGCGATGTTCTGCTTCCACTTCTCTCCACCGAATGACTTATAGACACGCGCGGACGTATAACCACCAATGAAGCCGAAGACGGTGTACAGCAAGATCATGACAGTGCCGAGAGAGCCACGGTTGGAGGGCGAGAGGAAGCCGAGCAGAGCGAATGTGATGGTGGTGCCTACCATAACAAAGAGCTGAGAGCCATTGCCCAGGAAGATACTCAGGAGGAGCGGGTTTTTGGGCGTGCGGAAGACGTCGCCGTGGACGAGCTTCCAGCCTGAATCTTCTTGAACTCCATCTTCAGCGTCGCCGTTTGTGCCTGAGAGGTCATCGAGGTTGAATGAATCGAGTCTGTTGTAGCGGGCAATGTCTTTCCGCAAGGCTCGCATCAAGATAGCACCGACCATACCTGATCACATCATTAGCCATGGGATATGGCACTCTCGTGAAGGAGATGCATACCGCATAGGAAGATCACAATGACAGCCGAATTGACCAGCGAAAACCAATGTATCCGGGGATCGAAGACATGCAGGTAGGTATCCCACCGCACAGCCCAAGCAGTCTTCGATTCCCGCCAATAGATCCCATAAGTCCACGTAACCATAGTCTCCCCGTTCTCATCCAACATCAGTACCTTCTCAGGATCGCCACAATCGCCCTTGCCATCGCCTAACCTTTTGGAATCCTTCCTCGAAGTTGGATCAACTAGCACGCCGACCACCCTAAACTTATCACTGCCAGCCTCGTGGTAATCGATCACGATATCAAAGTGGTTGTTCAGGACAGCTTTCTTGTTCTTATCCACCATCCCTAGCGGGAATCCCCTCATCGTAAAATCCGTTTCCGTCGAAGGATCCGTATAAGATTGTCCAGCCGGTAATCCATCAACCAGCCAATTCAAATTGTAATTCTGCCATATTCTCCTATTTACGAATTTCGCGCTCCGCTGATCGAAATTGACCTCCTCGCACAGTGCCTTGCATGTCTCATTCTCCATCATCTTCAATTCAAATGGCGAAGTCAGTATCCGATCCCCGAACAATATACTTCCCAGCGACTCTGAGACATCTCGCGGGCCATCCTTTGGTGTGCAAAATCGGAACGCTGGGTGGTAGTAGTCGAAGGAGAAGACGGAGTGGAGTTGGGAGTCCTTTTCAGAGAGGGCGGGGGTGAGGTGGTTGACGTTGAGCTCGACTCTGTCTCCGGCTCTGTAGGTCGTTGGTGCTACACCAGGTAGATAGAAAGCAGAGACGGTGCTGGACAAGAGGAGGGTAGAGAGCGCCGCGCACGAGGCGGGCAAGCTATGGAAGTGCATGGCGAGTGTATGTCGGGCGACTTTATCGGGAGAGGTCAGCGATGTTGTGGTAATGTTCACGGCATTGATGAGGTTGTTGGATGAGCCCAGCTGTTTTGAGCTGTTTTCGCTACTGACCTCGAACGCCTGCTCCACGTAGAACACAGAAGGCTGAGTCAGTTTTCGTCTATTCTTGGTCGCCTTGCAATGCTGATGCGTGCCAGTCAGCAGCTTTACAGCTGCGTCGAGTCGTGAAAATACTGGTTGGATACGTTGAAGTAGGGAAAATTGAATCTGGCCCTTTGACATGCGCTAGTCCCTGAAGAGCCGCGCGGAAGTTTCGTGATCAATCGAATTATGAAGACCTTTTCTACACAAAAGAAGAACATATATATCTATACCCTCCTAGGTAGCCGGGGTGCTGAGTCGAGAATGGTTTTGAAGATGAAATAGGTATTTATATGCATGCAAGCTGCGTTACATTCCTACAAGAACTTATACCATTTCCACAACCATTTTCCACTCACCACCCCAGCTACCATGGAGGATATGGATTTTAAAAATGGGCCAAGCCGGCTTGTGCGAGTCCAACGGTTGATCGAAAATAACATCGTTAAGTTCGGAACGTGGTACTTTAGGCTAGGTATTACTAGATACACTACATTACCCCTGTCCAAGAACTTAGGGTTCGCAGGATCAGGCTTACGTCTTCGTGTTGGTTCATGCACCGAATTACATACTTTTCGAAGCACATACAACATCGGCATACCGAATCAAGCACCGTGGTGATAAGCATTGATTTGAATTCTGAGCTCTAGAGCTGGCTATTATACAAGAGCAAAACTTGAACAAGTATGGGCAAGACAGGCATCCCTTTCGCCTACATCTTCGAACAGACATCGCTATCGAAAATAGGAACACATCGCTGTGATGCATACAGGAACGAACCTGCACATAAAGCGTAGAATAACAACGCTATAAGCTGCCTTATTGAAAATTCTGCCACCCCTTTTTGGGTGGTTGTGGTCGTGATCGTGATCGCCCAAGTCCACGCTCAGATAATCATGTCTAAGAGTAGAAGTTGCGTGTGTCCTGTGATCCAGCTCTTCAAAGTGGTGTAAACCCCAAGTCCGCGCTCAAGAATTCATGGTGTCTGAGAGTAGAAACCGGACATGTTCTGTAATCCATGTCCAAACTGGAAGAGGGGTATTTCCCAGCCGACGACTCCTCGCTCGATCGATGGGTCGTGAAAAAAAGAATACATTTTCGTATAAACGTTCGAAGGCATGATATCCATCACTGCAATTTCTCGAGCATGTCGCCGACATCAGATGGCTTCCGTCCAGCACCACCTCTTCCTCTGACAATCTCCGCTCGTACCAAGCCCAAATTCTCCATGTTTTTCTCGTGATGTTCGTAAGCCGTGTCCATGTGGACTCTAGCTCGCTTGTGCTCCTCCAATCCCTTGACGTAAGTTTCATAGCCATTGCCTTTGATGTCGAGCCAATTGCATTTCGAGCAGTCCTGATTGAAGGCTTGCCTCTCTGCCAAAGTAGCGACCATTTGGGTGTTGAAGGTGTTCCACGCGTCCATATAGTGCCGTAATTTCACAAGGTAATGCTCACAGGTGCTCTGGGTAAGATTTGGTGGGGGATTTGGGCACCGCGGTGGCATAGGGAGGCCGTGGCGTGGCGCGGGTGCATCTGGAATTGGTTTGGTCGGCGAGGCACGAGACTCGAAAGGAAGGGTCGTGGTCATGTCATTCATGTTCGCAAGACCCTCATTGCTGGGAGCGAAGGGGTACTGATTCTGCCAATCGCCAAGGTTGAACTTACCCGTACTGGCCTCTGGCTGCTTCTGACCGTTTTCACGAGGTGGCAGGGCTGGGCCCTGGCGAGGTGTACTAGCGGTACCATTGACTTGCGCAGATGAGCTGGCACTGGTTTTCGCCTTTCGCTCGCCAGTTTCGCCAGAAGGCGGAGTAGGTTCATCAAGATCCATAGGATCTATATCACTGTTGGCGTTGCTGCTTTCAACACTCTCGCCAGTGGTACTGCCAGCAGTAGGCTCATCCTGGGTGTCATTCACACTTGGCTGGGCGCTTGGAGCTTTGGGCCAAGTCCTGACTCGCTTCCGATTGCTTGTCCGGCTAGCCGTGCGTCCTGGAGGTGGATTGTCCATATCAAACTTCACACCTTCCAAATGAGAGGCCCATTGCGCCTGGTCCCACTTACCTTGCGCTGGTGGAGGAGGTGGTGGGACAATACGTGAAGACGACTTATCCTGCGTAGCTTCTCCATTTGCGTCCGTATGAGTCCTTTGCTGGGAACCGTCTTCAGTTGGTGAGACATTGCGAAGAGGAGTAGACACGCGAACAGGTGGAGGGGAAAAGAAGGTAGGACGAGAGCCGTCAGGAGAGAAACGGGTGTCGATGTTCTCCGAGCTCTGGCTGCGAAGCGGCGTGTGGTTGGCAAAAGTTCGGTTCGTATAGTCTGGAATGTTGAAGCTAAAAGAAGAAGTTCCATCAGCAGCCGCTTTTAACGGTTGTTTGAACTCAAATGCGGAAAGGGGATGCGTGTTGAAGCCATGCTGTGGATCACTAGCCTTTGCCTTTGGGGGAGGCAAACTCGACGGAATAGCCCAATATGGGAGCGGCTCGGCGTTCCCAGCCTTGCGCCTTTTGGGGGCATTAAAGGGCCATTGATCGGACCACTTTGTTGAAGTAAGGGAACTCGCAGATGGGGGACCAGAAGAAGGGGGAGAAGAGACTGGGTTATACCCTGGTTTTGCATACATGGGTAATTTTTTGTCCTTATCGCCTGTAAAAGAACGATATGCCTGGTCCATCGGCGGTGATCCATATTTCTCTTGCCAACTCTTAGACCGTCCGAGAGGAGGCTGCAAACCATCTGACGCTAAAAAACCGGATCTATGGTAAGCGCCGTTTGACTGTCCCGATTTCTCAGCCTCGTGCTTTGCGCGGTGCCCTTGAAACCCCAACGCGTCTTGGGTGTCCATATCTATAGCGGAATGCCTTCGAGGTCCGGTGTAATAGCCGTCACCTAAACTTGCTTGTGGTTCCCATTCATCAGCGCCACTCCCCTTGACATTGGGATTAAAGCTATGTTGTCGCTGTCCAGCTGGGGCACGTCTGGTCTTGGGGATCTGTGTTGGGCGGGAGTTAGCCGAAGCGGAGGGTTGATCATCGTCGTCGGAAGATGACGATGAATCCGAAGACGTGTCCATATTTTGCGTCTTCGTCTTTTCGTTCCTGGGCGGGCTCTTATCCTTGTAATTCGAGGCAGCAGATGCTGCTCGTACATGATTCGCGCTCAGATTTGTTGGCTTACTCTCGTACAATCCTGTGCGGCTGTTGCTGTCTCTTGGAGTTGCGGATGTTGCAGACCTCTGAAGTCCAGGACTTACGAAAAACTCCTTTCCACGGCCGCCTGTCTGATACGGCGTGCTTACGCGCGGTCTGTTGCCGAATGGTTCGTTGAGACCCACTTTGTCTTTGAATCCTTGCATTGGATCTGGCTTCTTCGCGGTAGGTATAGGACTCGGAGGGGGCGGCATGTTGTGGTGAGCTCGTGAGTTCACCGGAACCTCATCTCTCGACACATGAGAATAAGCTGAACGTGCTTGTTTTTCTTCCCCGAAGCCATTTCTTCTCGGTGACACACCGGGTTTGCTAGACCTTGCAGAACTTGGCATACCTGTGTTGCTACTTGAGTTGGCATCTTGGAAGCGCTCCCATTGATCTCGTCTATATGTTGCTCCTTGCGGCATTTCACCATTCGGCGGCTCACGGACTGGGTGGGAAGTAGCTGATCTTGGGACTCTCGGTGGCACTGTTCGTCTCTGCTGTTGCGGAGTCGCTCCACTCCCATGCTTCATCTGCTCCCACGCCTTGTACTTGTTCTTCTCCTCTTTTGCATCGTCCCCATGTCTCCACGGAGCTGATGTTTCTGGTCGGCTGAATTGTGCATACTTCTGAGCGCCAGAGGGTCTTGGTGGTACATTGGTCTTCGCAGCGTATGGAGGTGGAGGCGGCGGTGGAGGGTAGTTGCTGGCAGGGGGTGCGCCAGCTCGTGGGGGTACGTTTGGCTTTGTTAGGGGTGGAGAGGCGGTGTTGTTGTAAGTATGGAGCAACCCTGCTCTTATGCGTTGTGCATCGTACTTCGCTCGTTGTTGGGGGTCGGTGAGCACTTCATTTGCAGATTGTATGGCTTGAAACTTGGAGTTGAATTCCACCTCATACCCTGGGTTTCGATCAGGATGGTACTTGAGAGCTGTAATAAGCGTTTCATTAGCGACATTCCATAACCACAGATTTTGGTCTTACCAAGCTTCTTGAAAGCCCTCTTGATCTCATTCGCATCCGCTGACGGCTTCAGTTCAAGATCGGCATAGTAGTCGCGATCAGCTTCTACTTTCACCATTCTGCTGAACAACCGCCGTCGATTTGACGATAATCCTCAAGCAGCAGGACGGGCTGTAGGAGCAGGGCTTTTAGCAGATTCCAGGCCATCAAGTAACCACCCGTTACATCGAGAATTGAGAGCGGCAAGCCAAGCGAGTGATATGGCAATTGAAGAGACTGAGCGGTCAAGAAGTGAATGCTCCGAGCAAAGAGGCGAAGATCGCGGCCCGTTGCAGGCGTTCAAAGAGCGGTGCCTGCGTCAAATAAGTATTCTATAGCTGGCAGCGTGGCGATCGCCTTGCAGCGGTAGCGTTAGCTCTGGATGTGAGCAGCGTTGTGGGCGATAACAAGCGCCTTCAAAGAGTGTAGAGCTCAAGATGCCTATGTCTGGTGACGAACAGGAGGGAATGACGACTGTTGAGGCAGCGAATCAGGCCGAGCGTTGGGTCTCATGGTTTTATTGCTCCCATTGGGCATGTCACTAGGCCATGCAGTGTGAGCTGGCGGGCTTAGTTTGTTGATTTGAATAAGTCTAGCTTAGTGGTGTTGCTACCGGATTAAAGTTCCGGGGTTCTTCCGGGGCCTTAGCAGGCTACCTCGCTACTAAGGTAAGGGTAGCCTAGAACATGCCCAAAGCCTTCCGCTTCATTTTCTTGGAACTCTGCAGGACAACCAAAAAGTCTACATTGAACGTCTACGTCTTTTCGCAGAGATATGCCCGCAACTCCGTTCGCTTGTTTTCGGGGAGGCTCAGCGAGAAAGGGTTCGAGAAACCCTTTCAAGCATACAACCAATGAGTCCACGAGCGTACTGGTCATGGGGGAAATTGTTGCTGTGATGGATTCATGATTGGGCGCCTATGCTATCACGTTGTTTGCTTTGCGCTCTTTCATGGCTTCAGTTGAGTCAGTACTATCACCAAACGCCACATCTCTTTTGCTCATAAGATCAGCCAATACATCTTTCATCTCTGCAAAGAGCTTGTCAACCTCTTTCTCGGTCCCAACCGTGATCCTCAAGCATCCCAAACAGCCAACTTCCTTGCCTCTGAATCTGACAACCACGCCTTTCATTTCTGCCAAACGTTCATAAACAACCATGGCAGTCTCGTTGCTGGGTTGTCCTCCTTGATTCCGCGGCTTGTCCAGGATCTCTACCAGAAGAAAGTTGGAGTCTTCTCCTCCAAGGAACCTTCCCACTCCAGGAATAACAGGCAGCGCCTCTAGCATGCGATCTCTTTGCGTCAAGATCTTTTCCAAATTACTCTTCATGACTGCCAGATTCTTTGGTTGCAAAGCAGCACATGCTAACGCGCTCGTGGGACTTGATATGTTGTAAGGTGCTTTGAGGTTATTGAGCAGGCCAGCAATTGCCGGGGATGTGAACGCTGCACCAAGTCGTATTCCTGCGAGACCAAAAGCTTTGCTTAGGGTTTGCATTACGACTAGATTTGGCCATTCGAGAACCCACTCTGCCATACTTGATCCTTCAGGTGCGAAGTCGATATAGGCTTCATCTAAGACGACCACTCCATTCCAGGTAGGATGTTCGAGGACTTGCTTGAGGTCTAATTTTGAGATGAGACTTGCAGTGGGGTTTCCGGGAGAGCAGACATAGACAATTTTGATCGTTGGATCTGAAGTGAGGGTGTCATTGATGGCTTCAGGACGTAGCTTGAAAGAACCCTTGGTGTCCAGAGGCACTTTGACCACCTCCAGATCATTGACCTGAGCGCTTACCGCGTACATGCCGTATGTAGGAGGACACGTGAGAATCTTGTGTCTCCCTGGTACGCAAAAACATCGTAGTAGAGCATCAATAGCCTCATCGGAGCCTACTCCCACAAAAAGGTTTTCTGGTTTCAGTGTCTTGGGAGTATGGTGATGGGTATTTCGAAACTTGCACAAATGCTGCTTTAACTCGAATTGATGCCTGTACAATGTCAGCAGGAAGTCTTTCGTACTTTGAGACACTGCTCACGGATCAGGATATCTATTTAGCCCAAGCAAATCAACCTCTGCCGCTTTCCGGTCAACGTGACCATTAGCAGCCCCGTTACTGAGTCTACCATCACCGCTGATATCTAAGCCAGGACCATAGGCATTCTCGTTTGCATCAAGCAGAACATTGGTACCATCGTCTTTATAGTCACTACATCGTCAGGCAAAGATATTGGGCGTTTGGAGGGTGCCGCGTACTCACTCTCTGGCACACCTATAAGGCTCCAATGCTAGTATATTTGGTCTCGCACACTTCGAGAGATCGAAAGGCGATTTCAACCCCGTCATTGCGTTTGACCGAAGAAAATCCAGACATTAAAATTCTCAAAATACTTCGAGTCATTTGCATTCCATGCTAGTCTTGATGGGGAAAAGTGGCAAATTGACGTGCATTATCAAAATGGCCAACCCTTTCGTCATTCTGCATAAATATCACGTCGGAAGTACTCGTGTCCTGCCGTCCGGCTTACTGCGCCGGTCCAGTTGAGCTGCCAATTCTGTATCAAACATGTTTATTGAGAGGATGTTCGGGGGGTTTAAAAATGCACCGAAAGTGGCAGCGCGTTGCTACGAACTTCTCAGAGCCTGCCAGCACCCTTCGAAATTCTGATAGAACAAATCCCAGTTCCAATGCGTCCGATGGCCTCGATTTGCTTTTTCCCAGGCAAAGTTATGGGATTATTCTCTCACTACTGGTAAAAGAGGTCGATTAGGCTTTCTTCTTGAGGACTAGGATGCTGGCTTAGGGCGATGTAGCTCCGGATGGTCCCTGAAAGTGAAGCCCATGCTCCCCCCAGACCAATGAGATCAGACCTTATGCATCACTCTCGGGCGCCAGCAGCTTCACCATCCCACTGTCAATCCCTTGTGGTACCGCACCTGGGCTCACACTTCTGCTGACTTAGAGATCATTAGCCTAAGCGGGTCTGCACTATGGCCTACCAAAACACCTATGCACCCCCAAGGCCTATGCAATACACCTCCGGTCCGCCTAATACGCATAACCATAATGCAGCTCATTTCCCCACCACGCAGCAGCAGCTGTCACACCAGCAGCACCAGCAGTTTTATCCGAACCCTTATCCTCCGCAGTCACAGGCTGCTTCCCCATCATATGTTCAACCACAAGGGCAAGTGCAAGGACAAGGATTCCATGGTCAGCCTGATGCCCAAAGGCAGCAATTCCAGCCGAATGTGAATCATGGCAATGGCCAAGCACCGCTGATGCAGCCGCCAACCACGGTACCTGATGATCCATTCAAGAAACCCTATCTCCCACCTCAGAGAACGGCAGAGCCGCAGCAGCACTATAAGCAGTATGGTCGGTTGCCCTTTCCTCCTCAAGCATTTGCGTTTATCTTAGCTATGAGACTGTTTATTATGCGTTGCTTTTTTCGGCAAGGAAGCCTTGGCTGACAGCTCTCTGCATTCCTCAGCTCAACCTCCACCAGCCAACCTACGATACAATCAGCCCACGCCAACCCCAAACGTATCCTACTCTCCTGAACAACAAGTCAACAGACCGCCCGAAGTACCCACCACGAGCTCGTCACTATCAGCATCATCCTCCATGACAGTAACAGCTCTCCCAGCAGTATCATCTGCCCAGAGTACACCCACGGCAGAAACCCCTACTCAGCCTCCAGATCCTACAGCCTCAGCCAGCAAAATCTCTCCAATCGACCAAGAGCGCGTCGATGCCCTGCTCAATGTCAACAATCTCCTACTTCAAGAGGTCACAATACTGCAGAAGGCGGGCCTGAAGGCGACTCCCAACCCACAATCTCCCCAAGGGCCCAACCAAGCGAACCAAAGCTCTCCCCAGACAACTCCCATATCAACAGACCCTCCAATTACAGCAACAGGAGATCAAAATGCCGCGACGACAAGCACAAACAGCACGCCTACTACAACCACACCCACCACCGCCGCGCCCTCTCAACCCCCAAACAACCCATCCCAAAACGTCCGAAAGTTCGGCGAATATATGGGCCGCCTAAAAACCAACATCATGTACCTCGTCACCATCTCAGACCCATCTAAAGCAAAACACAGACCACCCTACCCCACACACCTCGAAGAGCCGCCAGCCTGGCTTGTGGAGGGTGTAAAAGACGAAGATAGGGAGATATTCGAGGCGCTGAAGGAGGCGTACGTAAAATTGAGGGGGCTGTGGCCGGATTGGAAACCTCAGCCAAGACCGCAGATGGGGCAGCAACAGATGATGCAGCAACAGGCGCAGGCTATGGCGCAACAGAATCAACAGGCGCAGATGCAGAATCAGCAAGTGCCAGCTCAATCTTGATAATGATCATGATCGAAATAGAAAATTCGGGATATGGACATAGAGGAGGTGGATGATTGAGAATTTGAAGAAACAGTACATATACCCCACATGCATCGCATGTGAATTAGCAAGAGCATTGGCTTGTTGGATGTATATACTATTTTCGCCATCTGTTGGCAGCATCGTTTATGGCATGCATTTGTGGCGTGGGGGCGTGAGAAAAATGACATGTGGATTAGGTAGCTTTCGGCAATCATATCTTTAAACTCGAGACCGCCCATGCGAGACCCTAGAACTCTTCAGGAATTTTAAACAGCCCACGTTTTTCGAGAGGGCAGACCATTATCAGGAGAAAGTATAACATAAAGGGAGCAAACGTTCAGATTGCGTCGTTCGTATTAACATACCATGTGAATTCTTCTAACCATGCATAGAAAACACAATGCCCTGCTGAAAATGCACAAACGCCACATCTATCGCCCAAGCATGTACCGCCCCCATAGGTATATAGCCGACTGAACCCAGCAAATCATACATCTCTGTCCACTGTACGAGTACGCACCCCCGCGTTCTTTTTCTCTTCATGCCAGCCAAAAGCCCGGTTTTAGTTCGCAGACATACACCGGAGTCAGTCGATGCGAATGAAACTCAGCTCGCTTGCAAGCATGGAAGCCCCACTTCTCGGACACCCCGTTCAGTCTGTTAATACGAAGAGCACACAGTCCTTTGACTTTCATGAGCAAAGGCAGTCGAATCTCCATATCACAGCCCGAACGTCCATCCTCCTTCCCTCCTGAGTCTCTGCCGAGCTTCAACATCCCGTCGAATCTCCTCATCCGTCAAACGATCAGCACCAGCCCAATTCGCACTACTGGTTCTACTCCTAAACCGATGATGCCTCTCCCTAAACATCTCCTCCATGCGCGGACTTGCCACAGGTCCAAACACAGCGTCCGCATCCATGTTCTCATCCTGAGTCATCAAGAGCTGGCGTAGGTTGGGGGACTGAGCCCAGTCTGGGAGATTGGCTGGTTTGGGTTTGACATTGGAGTCGTCGTCAGTGTATTCGTCCTCGGACTCGGTAGGGATGTCGTCTAGGTGGATGTTTTCACCGTTGATGTATTGGGGGGAGGATTTGACGGGTTGAGGGGCGAGGCGCGAGACGGGTGTTTTGCTGGGGGCTGGCGGGTTGGGAGCATCGGCGAAGGGGATCTTGCCATTTTGGTATTTGGCGATGTCTGGGTGGTGGGCGGGGCGGGAAATTTGGTTGGGATGAGCGTGTTGCTGGTAGGCTTGATTGGCCGTTGTTGATTTCAAGAGAGAGGGTACGTTGTGGTGATGAGATGCTGGAGGAGGCGCGGGTGCGTAGTTGTTGTTGATTATTGAGGCTTTGGGACCACCTGGGCGGATACCTGACTGTCGGATGGGAGGTGCCATCGTAGGTCGGACTCGCATTTCCTGCACAACTTCCTCCTCTGTCTTCCGTCGTTTGGCCTCATTCATCTGATACGAAGGGCCACCTTGTGGGCGAGCTGGTCGCGGAGGTTCATCGTCAGTATCAGGATCGAAGACTCTCTTGATTCCGGGAGGCTTCGCAGGATTTTGCAAAGGGTTATTAAAGGTTCGACTATGATCTGGGACGTTCTGGAGTCTCGATGGAGGCCTCGATCCACCAAGCTCTGGACGTGTTGTAGCTGTCTCAGGTTGATGTGTAACAGGGGCCTACAAGGTCAGTATCTTCTAAATTGTCTGGGGTTTCGAGTTCAGACTTACGTGATCCATACCAGGTCGTTGCGGCATCCGTTGCTGGTCTTTCTTCTGCATCTCAAGCCTTCGCTTCTCGATGGCTTGCCTCTTTGCAATATTCTTGGGGTCTTCGGCGGCAGCAGACCGTTCTCGCTCACGTTGGCGCTCAGCCTCTTGACGCTGCAATTGCTCTTGACGTCTCGCCTCTTCTTGCTGAGCAGCCCGCTTACGTTCGATCTCACGCTTCTGTTCCAGCTTACGCTGAGCTTCCTTCTCATCCTGGAAACAAATTAGTGTCCATGGACTTTGGCCCGGACATATGTTCAACTTACTTGTTCCTTCTTTCTCTCTGCTGCAATGAGTGCTTTCGGCTTCGCTGCCGCTGAGTTTGCAGAACTCTTGAAGCTGCTATTTGAAGCAGCTGAATGTATCGAGGCATTGCTAGGTTTCTTCGTTACAGCTGGCTGCTTTCCTTGAGGGGGTAACGAATCCTGCAGGCTCGAAGAGAGCGTGGCATTATTCATGCGGATGCCTTGAGATAATGTACCCACGCGAATCGCCACAGGTTGCGGCTTAGGCTTAGGGCCAGTCTCTTTCGCCGGCCTGATCGGCCTTCGCACATCTTTCAGTCTCTGCGTCTGGGATTGTTGGCCTTGCGCATGTGGCGGAGGTGGTCCCATGGACTGAGATGCTACATCGCTCTCTGCAACGTCTGGCTGCTCGGCGGGAGCTTCCTGGTTTGGGGCTTTCCTTGGACTCTGTCTTTTTGGCTTCGTAGGCTCCTTCGCCTGCATTGTATCTTGCTGAACCGGTTTTAATCTCTCTTGCTCGCGACTTCTCTCAGTTTCCACTTCAGCCCGTTGACGCTCCTTGGCCTCCGACACCTTTCTTCGTTCCTCCTTCTCGGTAGAGCTCCTGGTCTTACGACCGGCAGGGTTGCTCTGTGGGCTTTTCGACCTCTTGGTCTTAGCAGACTTGCTTTGTAAGGCACCATCGATGGAATAAACCTGAGGTTCTCCAATTTCGTGCGTGGAAGGAGGAGAGAGAGTCTCCATCTTTGCTTGCGCAGACACGCCCGCACTACTTGAGAATAAGCCTCGAGCAGTCTTCATGATAGATTGCAATTTTGACTTTGAAGCACTCAAAGGTCCATCAACATACCGTTTTGACGTAGGACTGCCAACAGGAGTTGTGGATAGCGTAGCCTTGCTCCCTCTGGCTACTGCAGGTGACGCAGCACCGTGCGCAGATTTCACATTGGCGGGTGCTTGGGCTTTAGGAAGTGATTCAGACTCGGATGTCGAGGCCGCTCTCATGAGATCTGGCAGGTTGAGTTGATGAGCATCGGTTGCGTGCACTGGAGATGGCTCTCTAGTAATTTTTCTATCATTGTGACCAAGGTCAAACGATTGACCGCCAATGGTCTGCTTCCCCCTAATATCTTCCATGATATCGGCAGAAATACTCTTAGACTGTTGCGGCCGGCTTGATGCATTGGGCAGCGACTGGGGAGGCTTGATCCAGTCATCGTCGCCTTCTTCAGTAGATCGAGTCGTGACTGATTTCAAGGCGAGGCTAGCTGCTTGCTGCAAGTTCTGAGATTGAGACTCCGTGCTTGGAAGCTCAGGATAGCTCAGATTTGTGGCAGCTGCAACAGCTGGGATTGATTTTGTGGGGCGAGCAGGCTTTGATTTCCCCAGCATATTTATCCGATCATGGAGCCGCTGTGTGGAAGACTTGTTGTGCAGCTTGGTCATCTTCGAGTCTTCTGACTCTTCTCGTGCGAGCGCTGGCCTGTCCGTATCAATGTCCATTTCATGTTTGTCCACTTCTTCTGGTTGCTTGTAGCCTCCCAAAGACTTCCCCCCCGTAAATCGCCCTAAGTAGCTTCCACGACTTGCAGGTCCCTTGGATTGATCGAGGTGACTTGTTCGAGACACACGTACTCCGATGCTCTTCTTCGTTGTCAATGGCTCGCGAGCAGGAAGCGCAGCGAATGTGAGACTGCTCTTTCGGACAATGGGTCTCGGTGGACTCGATCCTTGAGAGGGTGTACGCGACTCGTCCACAATGAGATCTTCATCCATATCCTTGTCGTCCATATCCTTGTCGTCCATATCCTTGTCATCCATATCCTTGTCCTCCATGTCCAAGTCCATTGCATCTTTCAAAGGCTGATCTGCAGCTTCCGCATCTTGCTCTTTGGGAGCAAGCATAACCGGTTCTGGTACATTTTCGATTTCTACAGCTTGAGGCTTCTCTTTTTGCGGGCTAGCTTTGGTGGAAACTCTTTTAGTGAATTCATCTCTGGCAGAATGAAAGGAGGGTTCGGTGGTGCTGCGGTCCTCTAAGTGGCTTGCCATATTCAACTCCGCTCTGACTGAGGACGGTGGAAAATCTTCAACGGTGTCATGTGTTTCTGCTGACGACTGCACCACCGCCGGTTCCTGGTTAATATCCATACCATCCTCTGAAAGGCCATGATAGCCCGAGTCGGTGTTCGCTTTATCTAGCTTCTTGGCGGTAAGGGGCGCCACAGTATCTTCGGCTACTTGGAAGGCAGGAGTAGGCTGGAATGGGCTCGCTCTTTGCAGAGGGCTACCGTTGGTTCGAGCATTGGCCGAGAAAATGTCTGTCAAAGGCTACAGACAGATTAGCACTGCCCGAGTTGTTGGAATATCCTAATTTACTTCTCGAGCCTCCAATGGGTTTCGTTTTCTTGCAGTCCGCGGGGTCTTGCCTCGTAGTTTCCCTGGTGTCTTGAAGATCTCTGTAACATTGACTTGATTCTTGCTGAATATCGCAGTCATATGCTCGTTCAGCCATTCGACTTCATTGCGGGCTGAGAAGGTGAAGTCCTCGATTTCTTGTCCGCAGAATTGGGCGACTTGGTCATTCTCGTCGTTGACCCATTGCGCTGATCCCACAGGCAGTTGCGCCCGAGAGCGCACAGCCGCCATTGTTGAGAGCGACGGAGGCTTTTTGGAGAAAGAGAAGAAAGTCGCAAAGAAGTTGGGCGATTTTAGTAGGTTTTGAGCACGAAGAGCGCCAGGCTTGGATGTTGGCGACAGTAGATGCTACCGTGCTCGGCGTGTTTGCGTCATGAAGATTCAAATGTTGCAAGTACGAAGTTCGAGAAGAAGCAATGCTATAATTAAGGTACAGGAGCTCCTGTCCTGTGCAATGCTGAATGATTAGTATGGATTTCGAGTTCTGTACTCTCCGCTGCGGTGTCGATCAAAACAATGGAAAGTCGCGCTAGTAGCCTTATCACGTGATTCTTCTATGTTATCTTCTACGAATACGATTGTCTTACTTCTTTCATTCCTACTCATTCCTTTTTTAGTTGCGTGTATTGTTTCTCATCATCTATGTGTGTACGCTGATTATCGATGTATAGCCTTCTTCTTGTGAACCCCATTTTCACCGGCCATAATGCTCTTGCAAAGAGCTAGTAGGTTTTCTTTTCTCTCGTCTCAAGTGATCCCTTCAAGTGGACGCCGTGTTCGAGATGGCCATGCGAACGCGATACCTGACGCTCGAGCCTTCTCTACCGGCTCTCCGCGTCGGATCATAGAGCTCACTGGCCCCTCACAAGAACGGATAAATGTTCGAGAAGCCGTTGTCAAGATTTGCTTAAGACTTCCATGCAGCACTGGCTAAAGATGGCTGGATTGGCATAGCATTGCCTGAAGGTCTGGGTAGCGCCGGCCTTGGTATTTCAGAAGCTACCATAATGCTTCAGACCATCTCACAGGGTGGCGCCGGAATAGCTAGTGCTCAATCGATCCATGCAAATGGGAATGCTACGCAACTTGTGGCGAAGTTCACGACGGCGGAGCAGCGGGAAAGGATGCTACTCAGATTGATTGGAGGTGAGTGGAAGGCATGTTTTAGTGTTTACTAAACCAAGGTTAGGAGACCATTGAGAGTACAGCGTCTCACTACAGCGTCTCACTGTCCGAGCAATGAATTACGTCAGATCATCAGTACTGGCTTAGAGACCCCGAAATTGAAAACTCAGGCGTTTCGTGATGGGGACTCATACCGTATATCGGACCAAAAGATTTGGATATCTTCTGCTCAGGTCGCCTCAAAACTGATATGTATTGCTTGCGCGAACAACCCCCTTGCAGGATGTCAAGAAGCCTTCAGAGGGACTCTCACTATTCTTCATATGTTTTGATAAGCAAGCCCCAGGGCTTAATTTGAGGGAGATGAAGAAAAATTAAAGAAAATGGGCGGTAGAGCTGTCGATGCTGATAAAGTATTCTTTGAGAACTATCGAGCCCCAGTAGATACACTGATAGGTGAAGAGGGACAAGGGTTCAAAACTGTATGTTGGCAATTTGCGCATCCAACTATATTCGTCATGGCTGACCGTTGCAGGTTCTCCATGGAATGAACGCTGAGCGCTGCTTGCTCGCAGGCGAGGCTCTAGTCTTGGGCTATGCTGCACTTAAAACGCAGCGAAATATGCACAGGAGCGTGTAGTCTTCGGGAGACCTATTGGTCAGAACCAAGGCATCCAACATCCGCTTGCAGCATCGTAGATGAATCTGTAAGCAGCTAAACTTGCGACATATCACACTGCCCGAGTGTATGTCGCCAGTGTCAGGGACAACGATATCACACCACACGGGGTGGGTGTTGCTTGTAATACTGCAAATTACCTAGCTGCTGAAGCAGCGTTCACCGCATGCGAAAGATCTGTGAGTTGCATTGACGACATGAAGACTAGCTAAGTGTTTGCAGGTGCTGGCTCACCGTGGTATGGGGTATGCGTCAGAATATCATGTGGAGAGATACCTCCGGGAGTGCTTCGTTCCTTGTATAGCACCCGCAAACAGAGCGAGTGGAATCAATGAATCCCTCATCTGGAGGCTTCGGCCATTGACACTTGATAGGAAATGATCATGAATTATGTTGGCGAGAAGGTTGAGGGACTTCCGAGAAGCTATTGAACATTTCAAGAACACATCTACATCATTGAGATTATAATGGAGCAAGACTCGTAGAATTTGTCAGGAGGTGGGGATTTGATGCATGCCACGAAATGCCAAGGCTCTATCCTTTAGTAGGCTTAGCGCCCCCTTGGCACTTGCTCACTGCAGCTTGCCAGTACATAAAATAATATATGTTGCAAAAAGGGGCGTTAGAATTCCAATTGCCAAGGTCCCTACGGGTGGTAACTCGATAAGGTCACCAATCCTCATCATCTGACCAAGATTTCTCCGTCCCCAGCTTCTCGGAATCAGGGGACCATACCGCGATGAAGTCTTCCCATTGATTCGTGGTCAATCAATGATTCCGGCTCCCACCTCCAGTCATTCTATCGAGTTTGTCACGCGCAATCCTCACACCATCCCTTTGAAGATGCAACTCCCGCAATTCGTCCCAATCATCCTGCATCTCCGCTTGCTCTTCGTCTTCCTCGCTGTAGAAATCCTCATCGATTGGAACGCGGCCCATCATCCAATCGTTGGTGGCATGAAGCCAGTCGCGGACGCGGTCGGTGGTCGTTCCAGGCGTCAATCCACGGGGCATATACCATGAGGCTTTCGCGGCACTGACACGGGCAAATAGTTCCATGATTTTTGTTACGTCATTATATCCCGCTTCGGCGACGGACGGGTCTCCATTATAGCTTAGCAAGTTAAGAGCTTTGCCATTCTGAGTCCATGCCGCCATCTCATTGTCTGCAAAGAAGAAGGAGACTCGTTGCAGTGGAGGTACACCACATAGCTCTTTCCGACAGTTTCGAAGTTGCCTCCAAATGTCGATAACATTTGTCGGACGATCAGGGTGTGGTGGCTGTATCTCTATGAAAAGGTGAGGTATTTTGCCGTAGTCCCTTGAATGCCGTTGTGCAATAAAACAGGTCTCTGCAAGGCTATCAAATCGAATGCCCTGACGAGTGACGCGGAGAAAGATCGGATATATCTGGACCGTATCGACGACTTCAGCACCAATCTGGCTGTTGGCTACCAGCAAGGGAGAGGGAGGATCCTTGGAATCGTTTGGGCACCGCCTCAGGTAGATGGCTTCCGCAGAAGGGTCTCGAGATACAAAAAGACTGAACCTGTAGATATCGCGGCGTAATTCAAGAGGAATTCGGAGTAGTGGGGAAGGCGCTAACGCTTCCGGGTTTTGGTCCGTCATGTTCACCGCTTTCATTATCGTGTCGGAATACGCTGCGTCTTGTAATCTTGTCTTCATCGAATATCAATACGGAAGAAAGCGTTGTCCCAGTTCCTAGAAACTCTCGCTGAAAGGTTTGACTGCGATAGTCGAGATGTTGGAGGTGGAAATCCTTGTGACGGCAAAGATTCCGCGGATTGACAAGGTCGAAGAGATAGTTGAAATGTTTGAGATGATGTGCTTTGGGTGCTGGTAGAGATATATCAGATACCGAAGAGATACTTGAAACATTTGAGATACTGTTGTGATGTGCCTTTGGTGATGGCAGAAGGATATCGATTATCGAAGAGACGCTGAGATTGATCAAATGAAGTGACTTTTGTGGTAAGTGTAGAAGGGTACGAACATTAAAGAGGTCGAGCGAACAGAAGTGGATCAATTGTGAGTCACTTTGGCTCTGGAGATGTAAAAGTAAAAGGTAAAACTCAAAGTGGGCGCAGCCGGACATTGTCCCTTATAGGATTTGTTGAGTCAGTATAGTGTATGCTATGAGTCCGGGTTATAACCATGGATAGAATGGTTGAACAATGAGTTTATGCCTTAGTTGGCTTGATTAATGAATAGTTGATAGATATTGAAATCTTACAAGAAGATGTAGGAGTGCTAAGCGAGTACTCCTAGCTACCATGGTAACTCTATTTACCCTAAGAATTAACTGGACAATCACTCATATTCGGACGGAGCCCCCTACGGATTTGATTGTTTCACAGTATTTCCCGTTCTTTTCTCCTTTCTTTTCTTCCCCAGGGACTCAAAGTGAGACGTCGAACATCTTGATGGCTAATCGTATTGGTGTAGATATGCCTCCTTCACAGGTTTCTAGTACTCACTCGAGACTGGTACCCGTCTCGAGGAGTCCGACAGCTCAACTAACTACCCAGTTGCGAAACCGAGAAACGCCTATAGAGTATCGACCGACCTCGACCAATCAGTCTTGTGGTACCCTTGAGCAGCAACGGACTACAGAGCTTGGCGACGAGATGCGAGCTGTATCGTCAATATACACAGCCTGCATTGGAGACCAAACCCTGTCACCTACTGTTCAGGGTATGTACCGCCTGGTGACCACCCTCGCCACTGAAGCAATCCCGGAATCCGACGCGCATCTCGGCAGCTCGACGGAAAAGGCGAACATTGTTCGCACAGTCGATCGTTTTGTTCGAGAGAACACCTCGGAATACGGCACTGCTTGACGCGCACTATCGAGTCAGACGAACGATACTAGGCTTTTTCGTTTCCACGCACACTTGGGCGACCATGCACGGAATTTGTGAGATAAAATGAAGGACAAGCCACAGCCGTGTTCGTCCATCGTCTTATCGCAACCATAGACCAAGGTTGTAGAGGCCCTCAGCTCCTCATTTCTTCTACGTTTGATGCGCGAGGTCATTCGCAAGTCAATATAAGCCTTGTGGTCACATCGCCCAATTCAATCCTCTTGTATGGCTCGTCGTGTCTCGTCGGCAAAAAAGAGAAGAAGTCAGCTTTTTCGAACCGAGGGGTTTGGCCATATTCGAAATCGCACAGTTCATTGTGAAGACAGATGCCTTACGATCTTATTTTTCGTCCAGGCGCATCGACTAACCAGATGGCGACTTGGAGATCCGCGAGAGGGAAGGGGAATTTAGGAGGGACTGGACGAGGGTAAGGAGCATAGATTTCAGCTACTGCAGCAACCATTGCCATGATTCTATATCGAGAAATCCGCGCAAGAGTGGCAAGCTTGAGGGTCTTATTTGGGTGTCTTGGGCCATTGTCTGAGGATTTGGGCTTTTGGACCGGGGTCAACCAATTCAGCCTCCATCGGGTTTCGGTGGCTGTTCATTGCACTTGAGCCCAAGGGGGCCCCCGATCTTATGTCTCTTGCACGAACACTCCGCCTGTACTCGTACTAACATGCATAAAAAACCAATACCTTTCAAGCTCAGGCAGTGATTTTTGACAGAAATTCTTGGCGCAATACAGCAGTCCCATTACCCTCTTCTGAGTTCCCCCCCCCCCCCGGCATTGCGAACATCGATCAGCATTCTCAATCATTGGGGTGGTAGAGGACCAAGCTCGCTACTCCTCGAAACGCTCCGTATGACGCTACCGCCTATGTATATGGTGCAAGAATAATCAATAGGACCTTGTATCGGACCTTTCAAGAGCTCAGCAATTGTCCAATAAGTGCTGTATTCCAGCTTGTCGAGCCGATGGCATTCCCAAGTCCTCTTCACATCATGGCGAGATGTGAATAATGAAAAAGGCCACTTTCGCTAGCGTAGTAAGCTTGATGGTCATATACTGGTGTCCCGGATCATTGATCCAGGTCTTCGGCTTCTGCCGTAGCTGGGTTAGCCAATTTAGCCTCCAAAGAGCGTGACTATCTGTCCGCGGCACGTCAGCCATGCATGAGGGTCCCACGCTCGTGCGTTCGAATTCGGATTCCCACATGTAGTTTTTCCGGGGCGGATTGGAGCCGACAATATGAGGCTGAGCGTAGGCTTGGGAGAGCCACTCCTGTTAGTACACGCCGACTTCTGCGAAAGGAATCGAAAAGTATTTATATGTGAATTCGTGGGTCGAACGGCATTCTTCGTTCCTGGCGAGATAAGAAAACTCAGACTGGGATAAAGGAGTGCTAGTCAAGCTCGATTGGGGCCGGAAATACTGAAGGATTTGCTTTGAGCTTAGGTGGTGTGCTTCAGTACGATGAGCATTCATGATAATGAATTGTGGTAGCCAGAATAAAGAACAATGAACTGAATGATTGAAGTAAGCTGATGTGATAGAGCATGATTTTAGTATTTATTTAATGAGGAAGTGATCCTAAAAGGTGATGACTATAGTCAATGTGAGAACTGCTTGTCGATGTCCCAAGAATCAGCCAAATTGAAGGGAAAATGGCAAAATGAGCAGTCTTTGGGCCCGTTCCCATAGACCACGAGGTGTATGTTCTCACTCCGGCCGCGGTCTCGGAGGTCTAATGGTCAATTTCACCCACGTTGTCAAGCCAGTGGCAACATTGACAATATGACCCTCAAACATACCTACGAACCCATTCTCTATGACCCGCGCCATTCTTCTCAAGAATTCACTAACAATGTTCCAACAGATGAAATTGCGACAAACGATCTCCAAAGTCACCTGTCCTAACCGAAGGGTAAAGTGCTCCAGGTCATCTAGGTCTCTGCCAATCCAAGCCTCCAAAGTTTCGATGGCGAAAACGTAGAACCTTTCCATCCAAAAAGCTCCGAGCTCGTTCCGGAGCAAGCTGTCGACCGTTTGGAGCCGGATCTGCCACGTCTCCATATCATCAATGTGAGCATTGTCTGACATTGATGGGTAATCAAAGGTCTCTGTGATGCCGTAAGTGATGTCCACACGTTTACGCAGAGTAAGCGCTGCTTCCATTATGAGCCTTCGCACGAACAAAGATATCTATGACAGGACTTACAAGAATGAAATTGCTGTTCCTGCGACTCTTTGTCGATGAGCTTCCTAGCGCGTCCATAATGAGTCGGACTTGCACTCGATTGAAGTAAGAAAAGATGAGTAAAAAGCAAAAAATGCTTCAATGGAAATAACAGGTTGATGGGGAGGGAGAATTTGAGCAGAGTCATGGTGGAAAAACGCATCGAAGGCCGGTGCTATTGGATGGAAAGGTGCAACTGCCTGTCACAAGCTTCTCCAGCGCCTACATCATGCAATAGGCGCCTACTGAGGGAGGATTGGAGTTGCAATGTACCCGCAACTTCGAACCTCTTCACTACATTTATCTCCTCCCCTGCATCAAGTCGCGTAGCCTCTGAGGGGCTCTTTGCCATTAGTGTGGTTCGGTGCTAGCCTTATGCCGACGGAACATAGTGAAGTCTTTCCGACGCTGGAACCTCACAGGCAAAATCGTGTGACTGCGTCAGGATGCTCGGCTTGCAGATTCATCTTAAAACCAGACCTTAATCATGTTATTCGTTGGGATGGGAAAAGACTGGGGCTATAGCCGGCTGCTCGATTCTCCGACATTGTAGTAAAAGAGATTGAAAGTATTCAGAGATATCTTCTTGAAAGCACGGGAAGAGTGAAGTTTTCCACTTCACTTCAGCTGCCCTCAACCTGAAGGCCCGTCCGCGCCTTCTCTTCATCCGCTGCTATCTGGTTCAGCCATGACAAATATGACTGCCATCCCACTGCAATGACTCCTGTTAAGATGTTAGTGAACATCCATGCCTCATCGCCACGCACTCCATCCAACTCACCTGCAAAAAGCGCCCTATACTGCGGCTGTATATACGTAAAACTGAACGCCGTCACCGCTGGCCAGACCTTGCAGCTGTTAACGAAACTCGTAGGAACGGTCCTCTTGACCCTCTTCCAGACCTCTACCAATGTGTCGCCCGAGAGGAAAGACTGCATGCCGAAGAAGTAGCTGTTGAAGATGGGTGTGAAGACGATTTGATTCACGCCTACTTTTGCAGCGAGCGAGAGGAGGAGGGAGGAGTAGTTGAAGGAGCGGTCGAATTACATGAACCTATACAGTAATTTGCTTAGTGAAGCCGCATCAAATATGCCTGTGTGTCTCTGGCATACCATGAGTACGCTGGGATTGAAGATATTGCCCCAATTATCAGATGTCTTGCTGTCCGCCACGGATTGTAGTCTTTCCCTCCAATATTTTGTGCTGCCATGTCACCGAAGAAGTATATCACCAACGACGTCCCTAATTGCGTAGCCCATGGTCTCTTTCGTTGTGTTCGCCCGTAAGCATTGATGGCGCCTGATACTGGACCAAGGCGTTGCCAGAGTGGCAGGGGGAAGGGCGGAGACGAGTCATCTCTTGAAGACGGTACAGTCTTTTCTTCCTGGAGAGGTTCAAAATGGGAGGGTTTCTCCGCTGGTCTCTCGGTAGCAGTGCCTTTCTGCCGTTTCGTAGGTGGATGGAAGTTGTGCTGGCGCTGGACAGATCTCCGTATCACCAGCCGCGATGACTGGTGAACGAGTATGGTCATCGCACGTGAGGAAGGCGTAGGTGACGGAATATTCAGAGATCCGTTGAGTAGTAGAGAATTGCCGATATGGTGGATCAGGGAGGGCTGCTGACCCGGAGAAGGTTTGAATGGTGACCTGGGTCTCGAGGGTGAGTGGGATAAGGGCGCTTGTGACAAAGAACATTCATTGCGGTCAAGTCAGTTGCTATGATGGTGTCGAGAAGGAACATTGGCCCAGGGAGCAGTGCCTATATGGATGATTGTTCGGGCTATTTACATTGTTGTTCGGAGATAAATCACGGAGAAGATTTACGATATTCAGCCCCTACGAAGAGGCACAAGATTCGTTCATTCACAAGTCTCCCCTACAATCGCTTTTCGAGTTGTCCAATGTCATTGCATGCTTTCCATTTCTCGCTCGCTAAATAACACTCAGTAATTCCGCAACTGAGCCTTCTAGAATGGGTATTTCCGGCCCTCGTCCTCCTCTCCTCCCTCTCTCGCAATGCCCTTCTCAACCTGCTGCCTATGCCGCTCATCCAGGTACTCAAGGAGCACATCTTGATACCTGTCACGTCCCTTATACTTCGAGACATCATTCCCCCAACTCCTCACCGCACTCGCCAGCCTTCCCGGTACTCCAGGCTCTTGAGCAATCTTGACAACAGGCTCGAAGTAAGTCCTAATGGTGAACACCACACCCCCGCTTCTCGGCAGGCGGCGTAGACTTTGCCTCTCACTTCGAAAATAGTGATTCTCAATGGCCTTGTTCTTCTCTGCAGTGTCCCAGCCAATAGCTTGCGTATGGTCTCCATTTTCAGGCCCAATGCTGCTACTCCACGCGAGGTCATCGTCAACCTGCATAAAGTAATTGTTTCGCAGCACTGGCCCATTAGGCTGTACCCTCCTGAAGAAGTTCATCATCCCTTTCTCCAACTTCGTCTTGAACCCTGGAACATCCCCACTTGTATGTATTTCTGACAGAGGCATGCCAAACTTATCGCTAAGTCGCCAGAAGCCAGCTAGGAGGATGGCCCCGGCTAGGAGATAGTATTGGCCGTCGGGCCGTTCGAACATGATTGCGAGATCGTCTTGTACTAGGCGCGCGCAGGTCTGCATTGGGTCCTCAGGCAGAGGGCGTTGAAGGATGTTGAAAGACTCTCCTGTGATCAGATTGTCCATGCCCACTTGCGTTTTGCGGTAGAGCGTTGGATAGCGCTGGGGAAGGTAGTCGCATCTCATTTGACAGCCTTGTTAGCCAAACGGCAAGCTCGAAGGACAGTATTAGCTTACAGTTCTTCAAGAAGCTCGATAGCGCCGCCCATAGCCTCAGGTGCTGTACGGCAGTGTGTCGCTCCCATCTGTTCTATGCGACGGGCCTTGTCTGCATGAAATTTGAGGTAGTGGCTGTCCAATTCAATCCAATCATCCCATTGCATCGTCCGTAGGCCCATGGTAATGTGGTACGGGCCATGCTTGAATGGCCTGTACGGCAACGGATCAGTCTTGTGCACATCCCAATCTGGGTACGCGGGAGGATCTGGTCGCTTGAAGTCGACGGGTGTCCAGACCCCTGGCTGTCGCCCAGGAGCTTTGAGTGCGCTTGCCTTTCCTGAAGTGGATTTTTCAGGGTCAGGGGAATTCGGGTTTTGTTGCAATGCCTTGTTGCGCTTGATTAACCTCATGGCTAAGATCCAAATCAGTAGAGAGACAAGAATTCCTCCGTACAAGAGGGGTTTCAGGTTCTGGGATATCAGTTGACGTAGACGCTCAAGCTGGTGGCATGCCATGGATCCAGGATTTGATACCATCTTGCAAGGCCAATGGGCTCGAAGTTGGGTGCTGAAGCTGAAAGAATAAATAGTCGAGTTGTCGGCCTTGGAAGAAAAAAATAGGTCGCTTTTCAAAAGCGAGTGGAGGAGTTTTTGTCTTGGAAATGTTGAACAGAATGGACAGCCTTGAAGCGTGGGGTAACTCGCAGCTACGGGTACTTATCAACGTGCATCAAAGCTGGATCTTCGAACCACTTTGGGTTAGCAGCAGATTTGTTGTTTCAAATGTCACTTCGATCGGTTGCTCCTACAGTATTCATGTATTCCTTTGCCAAATAGTTCATAGGCCTGTATGGGGGAAGTGCAAAGTTGGTAAGATAGTCGCCTTGCGCCGCAGAAGGCAGTAGCGCCCCCATTTCCTCCGGTATCGCGCTGGAATGGTTTCCCAATCAGGTATCCAAATGATGCGGGCCAAAGGATGGGTCTGAGAGGCGTCAAGGAATCTGCTGCACTGCATTTCTTGCCACGTCTTGGTGTCCAGGATGTAATTAGGTTCCAGGGTTGAAGGCTCAGAGTCAGGAAAGTATGAGTCCACGAGGAATGAGCACTGCGAGACATCGATCTGTACGTATTAACGATGTAAATTCCATATATTGTTCAAGGGACATACATATTTCTCAGGGACCTCAAGATTCTGATCGTTCATGCCAGAAGGTACAAGCCACGTAGGACGAAGACCGTATGCACCCCAAGCTTCACTGAACTGTCCCGGAAGTAAGCCATCAAAGGCACTCTTGATGAATCTTGCTCGCATGTTCTTTGGCATGAAATACGAAGATGGAAACCGGTACCATTCTTTCCCAAAGCACACTGAACCTTCCACGTTGGCATACGTCGACTCCTGCAATGGTTCGTAGATTTGAAGAGGTGCACTGTAAGCGCTCACAGTAGCTGCAGTTCTCAATATACCAACTGCAACAGCCAGGGAAACACCACCAATGACGAAGACAAGCTTGAGCTTTGCTGGTATCTTGCTGAAGATGCTAGTCGGATTCCCGAGATGGTAGAGCATGAGGTGCAAAGAAATGGCAGCATTGAGACAAAGGAGAGGATATGCAGGATACATGAATCTCTCCTCTTTGTGCGCTTGTGCAGAGAAGATGGCGAGCCACAGATAGAAGGGGGTGACGAATACCAAGCTTCTCCCGTAGGGCAATTGCAAGACATATTGCTGGCGGGCTATGTATGGCCAGGCGAGCCTGAAAGCTAGCATGGGCCCGGCGCACATAGCAAGTATGAACCAAATGTTGAAGTTCAATAGCAAGTTGCGAATATAAAAATGCCATGGCTCGGTGCCAAAAATGTCAGGTCCACGCGATGAACCACTGAAGACATTGTAGAGCACGATGCGTAACGGGACGAAGACGAGCTTTTGGTAGAAAAATGAGTCAACACCCACTTGTAGGACCTAATGATGTCAATAAAAGCCAGGCCCCTAAACCATTCGATGCAGAGACACTTACCACAATGACCAGTATTACCAGAATGCCTTCCCAGACCCTATACGCGACGCCTTTGACCTGACCGACCAGGCCTGCAAACACAAATTCGCCAAGAAATAGAGGGAAGATGAGAGCGGCTGAGAAAGGCCAGCCAATTGTGGCTCCAAGCGCGAACCACACGATCCCTAAGTTGGTTTTGAGACCACCGTTCATGTCCATAAACGCTGCTGTACCCATCATTGTGGTATACATGGCGAAGCTTGACGGTAAGTAGGCTACGGAGGCGTAAAACATCCCAGAAGACGAGGCCATGGCAATCATGAAATTCACAGCTACTCTTGGGCCAATTGACTGTGAAATTGTAGAGAACAGGCGTGTCTCACAGCCCGCGCAAGCACAGGCGAGCACTACGCGAATTACAAAGAACTCGGTACGTCTTGGCAGGAACAAGAGGAAGACGAGTTTCCCTGGGATTGCGTGGATCAAGATATAAAGCCAGCTCCGGATCGCGTAGTCGGGCGAGTACTCCCATGTCTGAAGGCCGAAACCATGGCTGAGATAGTGAGTAGACTCCCAGTAATTGAAGACTTCATCGCAGTCTTGTGTAGGAGCGTATGCTGCAGCCAATATGTTGACGGAGGCGAAGATGCAGAATACGGTACGTGACGACAAAGGAAAGTATTCGGTGGGAGATGTATTTCTTTCTCGATCATTGGCATTGGGTACTGTCTCCGTTTCCTCTTCTTGACTGGTTTCAAGTGCTCCGTTCGTCTGAGCACCGTCCATTGGACTGCACCTGGGATTTCTTCCTTGGTATAGATAATGACAGAGCTCGAGGATGTTGTCATATCTGGAAATCTTCAGAGACTCAGGGTCCGCGCTATATTAGCGTGTACACGCGCCAAGACATAATAGTCTTGGAGCTCAAGTCAAACAATTTGCTCTGTGCTTCAACGCAACACAATTCGATAGGGCGCTGTTGCACGAATAGCAGTGATAGAAAATGCCATTGGTGAAGTAGTTGCATCTCTCCTAGCGCCGGACGCACTTTCCGAGAGAATGGACGGGGCACTAGATTTTGAGATGCCCTCATCAAAGAGAGCCCGACTTGAAGCGCAAAGCCCAAACATTACCTCTAAACTCGCACAGCCAACTGATGACATGGACGATATATATGGTACACCACCTGCGCCTCGAGCAAGCCCACCAAGGACTACCGAGCACTATGGACAGGCTGTTGGGAAAATACCTTCTATAGCGACTGAGAAATTGCCTCAGCTTCCTGGCCTAGGTTTCCTTCATGATCACCTGTCGCCTTCGAAAGACAATGGACAAACAGATGGACATGATATAGAAACGCCCAAATTAGCATTGACCTCTGAAGATGCTGAGGGGGTTGCCAAATCTGCTGTCATAGAACAAGAACAGCCTAAGCGAGAAGTAGCAGCAGAGGGTGAGAACAATTCCTCTAATGGGCCTGCTGTCGCTCCGGATTCTCTTCCTCGAATTGACGTCCCTGCAGCGAAGAGAGATATTACTGAAATTGCTTTGCCCACGATTCAATTATCGAATGAAAGCGATTCTATTGAGAAAGATAAAGAAATACCACATTCGAAGCTACCTCAAGCTGCAATACAGTCGCGGTCGCTAGGAGAAGACACCAAGACAGAGATTGCTTCAGCTTTGCAGACTGCAGACATGGGAGCAGACCCTGCTACTGAAGCAGCGCCAGGAGTCTCCGAGGGCATATTTACTGCTGTCATTGGGGATATTGGCGAGGCCGAGATCTTAAAAGTAGACGAGCCTATAAAATCTTCAGAAACGAGTGCGCCTGCCGTTTCAGATTTCGAGAAATTGACCGAATCTGATAAGCCGACCGAGGAAGCCGAGTTCGAAATGGACTCATCCCCACTGGCTTCATCTTCGGATGAGTCGTCCGATACCTCATCATCAAACGATGAAAGCGAAGGAGAGGACTATATGATGTTAGATCCTGAGGAGGCGGCTCGAAGGCTAATGGCAGAGGATGGAGCTTCAGACGATGATCGGCCTGGGAAAGGAGGCAGAGTCATCTCCGGCATCCCACGTACGTTGAACGAAAAGCCAGATGAAGTAGTGCCGAAGCCAGACGTCACAATTACTCCAGACATGAACTTGGACGAGCTTGGCCTTGTGGAGAATGTGGTTGAAAATTTGGCCCTTATCAAGGCGAACACATCTGGAGAGTATCAAGTTCTAGAGTCTGGCTCAGTACTTTGCCTTCAAGACAGGTCTGTAATTGGCGTTGTTGCCGAGACTTTGGGCCGAGTGCAACAACCCTACTACTCTGTGCGCTTTACCAATGCAGACGCTATACGCGAAGCTGGCATTACGCAGAGTACAAGGATTTTCTACGTCAAACAGTTCTCTAGTACTGTATTCACACAGCCATTGAAAGGTTACAAAGGCTCCGACGCTTCGAATTTGCATGATGAGGAAATCGGAGACGACGAGCTTGAATTCTCTGACGACGAGGCTGAGGCTGAGCATAAGCGGAACGTGAAGGAGAAGAAACGGGCCAAGCACGAAGCGCGCTATGGCCAGGCGGATGGATTCTTTTACGGATCATCAAAAAGATCTGGCAGACCTCCTAACGGATACAGTAATGGCTTGCCTTCGTGGCAAGAACATCCACTAAGATGTACGGATCTCTCTCTGAATTATGACGACGTCAAGGAAGAAGACGGCGATGATCTCTACACGCCTCTCGCAAGGCCCTCAAATCTCCACGAATTGATGGCAGGTGAGCCACCATCAGTCGGGAGCAATACCAATTATGGGGTTAGCCACAGAGGCGGCCGTGATCGAGGTGGCCATGACAGGGGCAAAGGAGCACGTGGACGGGGAAATCGTGGCGGAGATCGAGGTGGAAGAGGCGATCGGAGACACCAAGGCGGCCGTGGTGGACACCGTGGTGGAAATCAGGGTGAAAGTCAAAATCCTCGCGCCCAACCAAGCGTGGGCCAAAGCTCCCCTTCAATGCCCCAAAGCAATGGTTTCAGCCAGCCACCACAGAACAGTATACCGCCTCGTCCACCGCAGGCCAATGGCTATTTCTCACAGCCTGGTCACATTAACGGCTTTCAACCATATCAATCGCCTCAGCAGCCGCCAATGCCACCGCCAGTCTATACAGCGCAGTCCCAAGCTCAGTCCTACCCCAATTATCTGGCTCAATATCCCAACGGCAATGGACAAGCTTATCCTCAACTGCAACAGCATCAGAATTATCCTTCCCAGTATCCACAGCAACAGTACAATCCGCAGTACTACCCGCCTCAGCAGCCATCACCCCAAAGCTACCAAACAAACCAGTCTTTCGGGTATCCGCAATTCACAGCCCATCAGACTTCACCTGTACCGCCTTCTCCATCAAACATACCTCCAGGCGCACATATCAATCCTAACTTCTTCCGCTCGCAAACTCAATTGCAGCCACAACAGTGGCAGCAGCAGCTTTCTCCCGCTAATGGTAATGCAAACGAGCGGGGTGGGTACACCAGCAATGACGATTTCGCTAAGTACATATGACAGGTCGATGATCGTCAAACTACGAGTCAGCTTAGCGACGTAGAACACTATGGGAAGCTGAGGTGCATGAGCCTTCTGATATTCATTGTCCACTCCCGTCACGGTCATAGCGTGAAATATCAGGATAGCCGTCACATAGGCGAAAGGTTGTCTCGCTATGCACTATTCTACTTCTTCGCATCCTAAAAGCCGTCCTCAAACTCACTACCTTCCCTTCCAACGCAAAAAGTCCCCTTCTGCGCCGCCCCATCCCGATGGCCTCCTCGGAGGGGAACACATTGCGAACAGCTAGCTTTCATGGTGATTTCGAGGGCTCAGACCGAGGTGATTGCGGAGAAGAGGCCATTTTATAGTCATATAGCGGCTGCCACAATGGCCGGCATAGACAGCCGAGGGTGTTTGGCAATATTTCAGAATGGTGAAGTGCTTCGGAAAAGTATTAGTATTTCGACAACCACGCTTCGCTCTACTAGGTGCACACAACAATAGATGAGTTTGGGAGCTTAGAATGCCTATTCATTCAACAATCGGTATTGACATAGCGCTTCTCGACGTTTATGACCCCTTATCTAATCCAGATTAGCCATATCTCAGGCTTGTGATGAAAGAGAAGCCCCCACCCTCCTGTATCACTTGGTCTCTACCCCCCTCGTATCCTTCGATGACGCAGGCAACGGGTCCATAGTCGGTCCCAGATCACCCTTCTCCCCAGGTTGATTCGTGCCCTTCTCAATGCCCACATTCGATATGCCGGAGTCTGAAGCTACAGGTGCCTCGCCCGGTGCCTTGCCCTCGGAATGTCCAGGTGCATTAGGGGCGCCTTCGCCATGCTCTGAAAATGGGTCAGCAAGGGCGTTCAAACAGACAAGAATGAGCACCGTAACAGTCGGGACATAGAAGAGATGGAGAAAGAAAGAGACATACTTGCAGCTTCCTGCTTCATGAATTTGTCACTTGCGGCCTGGCCGCCCGGTGTCTTCGAGTAAGGCATTGTGGCTGGAGGAACGTGGTATGAGACTTATGTCGAGCGTGTCGAATTGGGGAAGATCGGTACAGAGAATACAAATTGTAACTCGTGATAGAGAAAAATTGCTGGTAAATTCAATGAGCAAATCAACCCCACGGTAGACGTCATCAATATTATCATCCAGTCAATTTCGATCTCATTCTCAAATCTCCTTTCAGCTTCAGGTGATGAAAATCTCTAGTTGAATTATTTCATCTGTAACTTTTATTCAATCTTGATGATGGGAAGGCAGACTCCCTCTAGTTTAACAAAACCTCCTTGCCCAACGCTTCTCAAACCTGAATCCCCATTGTGCCTCATTAAAAATCCTTATGCAACACTCAACCCTTTGGTCTATCGCTTTGCTCGCTTCCCTTCCGTCATCTCAATTTCCGGTATCTGTCTCAAGATCCAACAACGATCCGTCACCGATCTAAAAATCTCCCAGCGTTATCGAGACCTTCAACGGCCGTTGACCCTGTCTTTTCAACATTGTGGCGTCTGCCTTTGTACCTGTGTATGCCGCGACTAGCTTTTTGAAGGCTCCGATGTTATCAGATGAGGAGCACATGATCTCATACCTTGCACCGAGTCGATTGTTGACGAACACATGTATCAATTTTCCAGCTGCAACCCTTTTCTTGTGTAAGACTTTCTCCTCTGTGACATCTTCCCTGCCATCTCTCTTGTCTTTGGGCGAAGTCTTGCTCTTCATAGTTTTTGTCGTCCATCTCTTCTGTATCCGTGATCTATTGACCGCCAGTGCTCTATCGGATGACCTGTGGCTGCGTCGTCGGGTGGTGTTTGGTTTTGGAAGATTCTTCAACGTCGATATGGGTGTCTGCTTTCCTCGAGGAGGGGGAAAGTGCGATTTCATGTAAAGGCTTTCTTGAATTTTCGAAGAAGCTATCTTGGATGTTATGGACACTGGTAAACTTGTTTGCAGGATCCGAAGATTGATCCTGATCTGGGCTAAGTACAGCTGTGATACAGATGGTAGGCAAATAGCAAGGATGGTAAAGCTGGTCTCTTCTGAACCGTTTTTGGCATGCGGGCAACTGCGGGAAAATTTTCACGCCCACCGTTGAAGACTCATGGGTTTTCTGGTACGTCTTGGCCAGCCTAGCAAGTTCTGTCGCTCATCGATTCCTGCTTCTAGATTCCCTGCCCATTCCATCCAATCCTTCTACAGCACATCGTCTTACTAGGAAACTCGTCACAAAGGAGACAACACAGACTCGCGGCAATCTGATCAACATTGTTGACATTATGTATCCAACTGCGGCAGCTTCCACCACACGCCAGACGCACAATAAAGCTCACGTCTGATACCATGGCCAACCAAGGTTACCAGACCCCTTCAAGCGGGCTTCGGAATTCTGGCTACAGCTTGGGCTCCGCCTCAGAATCCTACATCCATCAATCCGACTACGCCAATCCCATGGCGTACGAATTCACTGGAATTGCACCAAATGGGCCCTATGGCGCCTTGAATTACGACCGGGATCCGAACAGGGAGGCCGACATACCTCCACTGCTCGTCACTAACACTATGGCCGGCGAACCCAATAAGACACACTCAAGTAGGCTTCGCAGCTCGTCGTACAGCCTGGACTCGAATAAGGAGCCCTCCATTCCTTCCTCGCTCTTCGCTAACATTATGACCCACCGAGCCAGCGAGGCATCTTCGAACGGGTTTCAAATCCCTACTGAGCACAGTGACACGACCTCACAACGTCATACCGCCCGACCGCCTTCCCCGAACACCACGGCTAACCAAGCCAGCACCGTACCATCACACCACATCCTCCAACCGCGCTACACCCTCGCACCAGTTTCCGCTTTACCATCAGCTTCCGTTTCTGCCTCTCGAGCAAACCCACTGAATCTCCTCCTCCGTAAGCCAAGCCCCCTTAAATTTCTACCAAGACGATCCCCACTCCCTCTGCATGTGCATATCCACAAAACTAACCCATCTCCTCAGAAGGTTTCACCATTCCCCCCCAGCCAAACCTCAACGCAGTCCTCCAATCCGAGGAGTTTGGCCCCGCCGCCGATACCAGCAACCCCCAAGCGCCCCAGCATGCGGCAATAACACCGTCAGAAGTAATGTTATTAAATTACATAACATCGCCAAACACCTCCCCACACTCGCATCAACCCGAGTCCGAAAGACCCGGCAGCAACACAACATCAGACTATACAACATCTCCTAACCCCCCCAAACTCAACTCGCAGCACCCACCCCCCATGTCGGAATCCTCACCGTCGTCGCTGATTCCCACGACAACTTCCCGCGCAGCCGGCTATCCAACAACGCAGCGCACGAGCCCCTCAGCACAAGCCAATAAGACCGCCTCTACACGCAACAATCAGCCATGTCTCTGCCAACATTACTGTTCTTGTCAAAACATCGGCGCCCCCAACCGTTTCACAGATTGTAATAATGATTATATAAACAGATCAGTACGGCGCCTTCAATACGACCTCTCGACACCCTTCTCACGCAGCCGATGACCATATCCCGATCGACAAAGCTCAGAAGAGGAGAGCGGCGCGAATGATGTGTATGGCGTTAGGAGACGCTTTTGATTTTCATTCGTAGGTAAGAAGGAGGATAATGACGAGAATATCCCATTCGAGATATTGGAATTGGAAAGAGTGAAATTCGTGATATTGATCCGGGTTGAGCGAAATATTTTAAAATACCTTTGCCTTGTATGGCAGTGTCGATGTTTCTTATGTGGGGATACATATCTCATGTGAGTAGCATACTGTGCGGCACAAGGGTAAGCTTGCAGAGATGATACAGGGCTGAGAGGCCTCTTTGTAGGATAATGCTTCTCAAGGTCTTGCTGTATGAACATAGCTGCAAAGCAATACCAACATAATAATACAATTTTGAAACGATTTCATGATCCAATTCAATGTTCAAAGAAGAGATAGTGCTGCTAATAAGTATGTCCAGAGGCAACGCCGTTTGCCTTCTTCAATATCACCCCTTTTTACGTTCAAACGTAGAGAGAATCGCAATTGCAAGCGTATCAACAGAACCCTTAATCATCACTGTCCTCCTCAAAATCTGCCGTCTCCCCTTCATCCACATCCTCTTCATCATCGTCACTAATGACCCACTTCTTCTTCGGCGCCGTACTAGCTGCCCTTCTCGTAGGCCTACGGACAGCAGGCGCGTCGTCCTCATCGTCTTCATCAACATCCATGATCTCATTAGCGACTTGGGCAACTTCATCTTCCGATACCTCCTCGAGGGCTAATCCCTCTTGCTTAGCTTTCTTTGCTGCATAGGCTTTGGCTGCGGGGCTGAGGGGCATGAGTTTGGGTGCTGGAGGCTGGGAAGCTGCCTTCTTCAGAGGTGCTTTTGCTTTGGGGGCAGCCTTCAGGGCGGCTTTGGGTGCTGTTACCTTCGGTGCTGCTTTTGTCGCTGGCTTGGGCTTGGATGCTTTGGGGACAGGCACATCATCGAGTGAGTCGAAGGAATCTTCTTCCGCATCGGAGAGTACCGTCTTCCGAGCAGTCACAGCGGGTCCTTTGCCGTTCGTAGGCGGTGCAAGCATGGAGTAATTGGTGTCGTCAAAGTCGTCAATATCTGCGGTTACGGCCCTCGATGTGCTTGACTTCTTTACTGGCACACCCGCGCTGCTGCTCGGTCGTGAAGAGGTGGCGAATAGCGGTCGAGCATTTTCTGTGGATGCGTTGCCTATGCCTTTGACCATCTTGCCAACATCGAAGTCCAAATCATCACTCTCAGAATCGCTCATGATGTTGTATTTGACAGGTTTCTTTGCCGCAGCACGCCCAGCACGGCCGGCAGCGCGACCTACCACCTCGTCATTATCATCATCATCAGACTCGACATTCTTCTTCGGTGCCGCTTTCTTTGGGACCACCTCGTCGATATTATCGGCATCGGACTCGACCTTCTTCTTTGGCACTGCTTTCTTTGAGACATTCGCCTTCGTTTTCGCAGCTTTTGGAGCCTCAGCTGCTGGTCCATCGATCTGCATCCAGACGTCATCATCAGATTTCTCCTCTTTGGCAGGCTTCTTCTCGATAGGCCCGAGCAGGTCAAGAGTCCGTTGAGCAGTCTTGGCCACAGCCGATGGAGCATTAGATTTCGGAGCAGTCTTCTTCGGCTCTGGAGCCAGGTACGACAGCATGCCCCCGACTGCTTTAGGCGGCTTTGGTGCAGCAGGCTTCTTGGCTTTAGGGGTAGCACCACCGAAGTCCGAGTCGTCTGAATCGTTCTTTCGCTTTCGACCACCTGGACCTCCGGCAGCAATCTTGAGCTTGCTTGATGCGCGTCGACCCATATTGGCAACCTTCTTCTGACGCTTGGCTTCATCGTCAAGTTGGAACCTCCATTCGCCAATGAAGTCATCGAGATCTCGCGTCCACAAGTCTTCCTTAGTGAGCTTGATTAAAGTGTCGATCTCAAGCTCCTTGTCGCCAACCTGTCTGAGCAGCTTCTCAACGCGCTCCTTAGTAAGCGACCAGATAGGCATGCCCAACAGGTAGTCGTATGCCGCAGCGCCGAGCTCAACATCGGCCTCTTCCTCTTCCTCGTCGTCATTGTCAGCAATTGGCGCAAGCTCCCCTTCTTTCATGGCGTCTGACACTTTAGGGAATGCTTTGAAGTTCTTCTCCTTGAGTTCTTGAACCAAGACCATCTTCTTTTTCTTAGACACAACGAGCTTGCCGTCGATGATCATTTGGACAAAGCGCGCCTGATTTGTGAACTTTTCGAGCTCGCGGTGCATCTCTGACAGTTGGTATGCCTGGAAAACGTCAGCAATCGCTAAAGGAGGGTAATGAGGAAGATGCTCACCTTTCGCTTCTCATAGCACTTGATCCGGATATTGTAAAATTCCTTCAACATATCTTCCACATTTGCATACTTCGTAATCCTCCCTTCAGCATCAAAAGCAACAAGATTCGACGTGGCAATCGACCTAGTCAGCTTGAATTTCTCCTCCAGGCCTTCTTCAAGGGCAAGCTTCATGTGCTTGTCCTCCATCTTGATAACGAAATGTACGTCTTTATGTGTATTGTAGTCATCATAATCCTTGATGAAGGATGGCTGCTTCTCGGCTTTGATGATGTCCACGATCTTGTCCTTGAAGTCTTGAGTCCACATGCGCACAGGTAGTTCAGTGATCTCAACTTCGTTGTCTCCACTCTGCCTGATGATTCCACTGAACTTGTACCGATCAGGGGCCATTTGCGTGACGGAACCTTTGAAATCGCGGAACCATGGAGTCATAGGCTTCATTTCCTCTCCAGCCATCATAAGCTTAAGATTCGCGACAATGTCCTCAGGGTTGTAGTTTGGGATGGAAGAACTCCAACCTGTCCCAATACCATCTGCCCCGTTAATCAAGACCATAGGCACGACCGGAACATACATTTCTGGCTCGATCGTATGCTCGTCGTCGGTGTTATAAGTCAGCAGGGGCTCGTCAGCAGCATGGAAGATCTTCCTCGCAAAAGGTGACAACCGGGTGTAGATGTAACGAGCGCTGGCGCAATCGCTACCTCCTTGAAGACGACTACCGAAGTTGCCACTGGGTTCAAGGCAGTTGACGTTGTTGGAGCCAACGAAGGTCTGTGCAAGTCCGACGATAGTGCCTTGAAGCGAGGTCTCGCCATGCTGGTAAGCTGTAAGACCGGAGATTGAGCCCGCGAGCTCTACCACCTTCATATCTTTCTTCAGGTTGCGCTTGAAGCATGTGTAGAGCACCTTTCGTTGACCAGGCTTCAGACCGTCAACGACAGAGGGAATAGATCGCAAATTGTCGGCCATACTAAAGAGTATCAATTCCTTGTTGATGAAATTGGTGTATGAGACCAATTTGTCTGAGTGATCAAGGTACGTTCCTGGCTTGAATTGGCGCAACCATTCCTTCCGCTCATCTGCTTTCTTCTTCGAGAAAGCCAACTCAATGAGATCGACTTCACTCTCCTGCATGACATGGAACTCTTTCAGATGCTTATCTAGGTCGCGGAAGTATACCTGAGCCTCCTCCGTGGTACTTGTTCCCAATCCCTTGTAGTACTTGTGCTCCCAGCCTCGTTCAGTCTTGTGGCCTTCTTTCCAAGCCTCATACTCAGGCATGGTAAAGAAGGTTTGAGCCTGCTTAGGCTTCCGAGGGTCGCCTTTGTAGACCTTGACGATAGGTGTGATGAACTCAACGAGAAACTCGGGAATCTTGAGCAGACTAGGAAATTGGACTTGAAGGAAGTTGATGAGCAGACCCTTGATATGGCTTCCGTCATGATCTTGATCCGTCATGATCATGATATGGCCGTACCGTAAGCTCTTGCAGTCCGTGTAGTTCGTCTTATGCTTCAAACCTATGAAATTCTTGATGTTCTGGATCTCGGCGTTCTTAGCTATCTGGTCAATAGACGCATCTCGTACGTTGAGCAGCTTGCCACGGAGAGGATAAACACCAAAGAGATCCGGAGAAACGACGGATCGGCCAGCAATGGCCAAACCTTTGGCCGAATCTCCCTCAGTCAGTATCAACGTGCATCTGTAGCCGTCTTTGGTTCCAGCCTTGTTTGCATCCGTGAGTTTGGGATTATCCATACGGCTTCGACGGTTGCCATCACTCTTCTTGAGGATCTGATCTGCTTTCTGCTCCGCGAAGTGCAAGATATTCGTAACGACCTCAGTCTTCGCGATCTTCTTGAGAAACTCATCGCTAACCATGCACTTGCTGCCGAACTGACTGCTCTTCGTAGTCAATTGCTCCTTGGTCTGAGACGTGAAGGCGGGATTGACGATCAAGCAGTTGACGAAAAGAAAGATGTGGTTTCGGATCTGACTAATCTTTAGAGCTGCTGCTTTGTTGTTCTTTTTCTTCTTGACGATATCCAGTAGCTTAGTGCAGACTTGATCAGCGATGTAATTGACATGAGTACCTCCAGAAGTGGTGGCGATAGAGTTGACGAACGAGACCTGTTGGAAAGTCCCGTCTGAGACAGCGAAGCCAACCTCCCATCGAATATCGGGGTTGTCTGTAATTATATCCGAGGTATCGTTCGCCGCTTCATCGCCTCGCTCTCGCTTGATAGCCTTGGTGTACATCTCCATATACTTCTTGAAATTGGTGACCTTGATCCTCTCGCCATTCAGCCAAACTTTGACACCCTTGCTGGTACCGGCCAAATCATAGACTCTACGTTTGACAATTGCCTCAAAATCATCATCGATACCTCTCATACCGAATCTCGCAAAGTCCGGCTTGAAAGTGATCTTGGTGTAATCATCAACCTTGTTTGCGACGATCGAAGCTTTGCCCATCTTGCTCATGTTCTCGGTCCATGTCTGGGTGTATTTCTTCTTGGTTTTTGAGTCTGCAGTCTCGAGGGTGAACGAAGTACTGAACACGTTACAAAGCTTTGCACCGTAGCCGTTGCGACCACCAGTGACTTTTGCCTCATCGTCGTCGTAATTTGAGGAGGTAAGGAGATGACCAAATATCATCTCAGGGATGTAGATTTTCTCCTTCTCATGGATCTCGATTGGTATACCGCGTCCGTTGTTGTAGACACTGATCTCGCCATTCTCTCGGTCAATGGTGACCTTGACTGCATCCATGTTCTTATCTCGCTGCTTGTTGTCGGCAGCATTGACCACGATCTCATCAAAAATTTTGTACAAACCGGGCACAAAGGTGACAGTCCTCATCTCCATAGACTCTAGCTCACTGTTGTACACCCACATCTGCTTCTCTTGGGCTTCAACAGAGCCAATATAGGTATCGGGCCGCTTGATAATATGCTCGAGCTGAGTAAGCTTCTGGTAGGTCTCGGATGACTTCGAGCCTTTCTTGGCCTTCGCACCCGGCTCGTCGTCAGCGCCATCGAAGACCATTGACGCGTCTATGGCTTCCCTGATAGCCTCGTTCTCTATCTCCCGTAGTGGCTTTGCACCCATTCTCTTAGGTCCTGGTGCTTTCTTTTGCTTCTTCGAGCTGGGTGGGGTGTTTGAGAGCAGTGAATCGCCATGTAGTGAGGGGCCGTCGTCATCCGACTCTTCATTCTCAGAATCTGGCTTCGGACGCTTCGTTGAGGCTGCAGGCTTCGCCTTCAGAGTCGTCTGTGACATCTTCTTCGGCGCCGCTTTGGGGGCTGCAGCTTTCTTGGGTTTTGGGGCAGCTTTCGGAGCAGGCTTGGGGGCAACTTTGGTAGCTTTTGGCTTTGGTTTCTGAGTAGTCCACGGTCAGTGTTGTCGTTCAATGATGATATACAAGCGGATTGACTTACCGCCGCCACAGGCGATGCGAAATCAGAACCATCGCCAAAGTCAAAGACCGACTCTTCGATGTCAGAACTCATATTGGGCGCGTTTCGCTGTGCAAGTCTCTTTAAGAGGAGGGCCAATGTTCAATGACGAAGTAGAATCAAGTCATGCTTGGGTGGAGAAATGACTCGCGCAATTTGTCGGAAGCTGCTGAGGTTAATGGAGACCGTGGCGTGTTGTTGGTTGTTTCTCCTAGTTGCTCTGTTTACTTCAGAAAGAGATCGGCTTTAAGGCGCGCTCACTGCGGCCACTACCGACTAGCCGGGATTTGAGTTAGCGCATATTAGCCTTGTCAAACTCTCACTCTAGAGGCTTTTCATATTCATTATCTCAAAGTGCAGAAGGTAGGAACAAATTTTCTTGATTTTTTGGGAGCTAGCCTTACTAGCGGCAAATTTCACCGACTCAGTATGTTGATATCACCATTGCATATCTCAGGCTAAGCCTTCAGCACCTCGCTTCGCCCGCAAATTGCCTCAGCCTGATGCAAATACCCCATCCCGTCCCTCACATGTGATGCACCTTACTATTCTTAGTTCAGGCCCTGAATCTCTTCCCATAAAAACAGAAGATGATTCAGCAGAGACACCACATCGCTGTCAAACTCATGTTTGTCATGATAGGCGGTAGGTACTCCTTTCCAATGACCTGCGGGGCGACGAACTTTGAGAAACCGTAGCCCCACAAGTTCTTATTGACAGTAACGCTCACAAAGATATAGGCTGAGACCGGTTTATAAGAATCGATGGCGTAGGTAGGTGTGATGGCGGGTAAAGCAGCGACTTGAATTCCTGTACATGCCCAGCCGACGATCACAATGGGCTGAGTTGCAATGTAAGCAGGTTCACTACCAGATGATCCACGAGCTTAGTGAGCGTGAGCATAAATTACTGACCTTCCAATTCTGACCATTGTGCCACCCACATGCCGTGACGAAATTACTAATGAACATGAGGATAAAGTAAAGTAGCATGGTCGCCAATTTCATCTCGGGCTCTCTGATTCCATTGAGAATCGCAAAATTGAAGAAGCTGATAGTTGGGGGACTGAAGTTGTACGGCGGAGCGGCAAAGGCCTGAGTCTGGAGTAGGTTGTCAAATAAATAGCATGAAGCGCTCCATGACACGACGAAAGAGGCGAGTTCGACGATAAGGAAGGCGAATAATTTCCATGGAATCCAGAGATCCAGCAAAATGCTCTTGAAAGGGTGAGGGTAGGATTGAAACAACTTGAATTGCTGTTTGCTGGGCGTGTCCTTGCCAAGCCAAGGGTCTCGCTGAGCGGTGGCAGAGTGAGACAAATCTGGAAGCTCAGGGGAGTTCGAATTTCCCATGTCGGAGCCGTTCGTAATCTCGGAGGCCATCTTCCGGTCTCCATTGCTCATGGCAGCGCGAGACTGAATTTTCCACATCTCATCGGGATGTATATGATGTGATTTCGTCTCAGGAAATCCCACAAGGCACAGAAGAAGGGTGGCACCAATCAAGCCAACGTTGAGCCACCAAAAATTACGCCAGCCCGTGTTGTTCGCACCCGCGTACTCGGCCATTGGACCTGCTATGATAGGACTAACCCTACGAAGTATCAGTAGATAGAATTGCTTGCTTTGTTTGCTTGACAGAGCTTGCCACGAGGGAGCCGAAGTCGAAGGCGAAGTAAAGCGTCTGCTATGTCCCTCTTTCGTGTAGAATCATGACGTATGCAATAATCTGGCTGGATGGTCTAACAAGGGCATCAGAAATAGACAATCATTCTTGGCTGTCAGGTTTTCTTACCTCAGCTGGCCCTGCTGCAATTCCAATGAGCACGCAGACACCCATGAAGCTGCCATAGGTCTGAGCCTTTGCTCTCCAAATAGCACTGCCAAAGTTAAGAAGTGATGCAAGATAGACAGGTCTTCGGCCAAACGATGTGGTCAGTGGTACCCTGCGGACCCTGGTCAGATGCAATCAAGTCAGGGAAGCATGCGCTGGATGCATACCGGATGAAGTTGCTAAAGCGAAGAACGAAGAATAGCAACACTAGTAAATTGGACCATGTCGGTGAGTTTGGATCCAAAGGCTTATATCAACTCTGGAAACATGGGTCCGAGAGCCAAAGGGCCCATGCCTTGGACGAAAGTAGCAGCAGTAGCACATGTCAAGGTGGAGAACTTCCAGAAAGTGCTCCAATTCAGCGGATCGTTGGGATCATCAGAGGGTTGCGGTACCAGCACTCGATATGAACTCGCGTTGGACTTGACGAAGTGATGGGTGCCAACGTCAGCCATGATCTCGGTCCCAGGCACGTTTTGGACATCAAGCTCTTCCTCCAAGTGGTGGATCGTTTATATACATTGTGAGCTATGGTATTAAACGTAGACTAGATATCATAGTAGACATCAACTTACAATTTCATCATAATTTATCTCCATGATGGGCAAACTTCTGTCTCAATCTCGGATTTCACAGGCGGGTTCGATCCGTTTTCCAAATGATTTCAATTTGAGGGGAGAAGTCGCGACTGGGTTGCAGCTGCAGGATCAAAGGATCATGCCCCACCAATCATGCAGCCACTACACATGCCAGAAGCAGTGCTGACGATTGGTATCGTGAGGTTACACAATTGATGGATAATAATAGACGGTGAAGGAAAAGAAACGATATTGAGGCATGGTGAAGGAAGCATACAAACGCGTCACAGGTTCATTTTAACTGCGGGAGCGTCCAGAGATATTCCCAATGCCCCACATTGGCGATGACGCCCCCAGTCATCAGCGTGGTAGTTGGTAGTATGTGAAGTTCAGCTCTCCGGGTGACCGGGACGCGACAGCGGCCTGTTCCTAGGAGCTGAGCACGAGCTGAGAGGTCGAGGACCAAGGCTGTAGCCGAGGAATCTGGGGAATCCCATCATTCCCATGCCTTTCCGTGATTCTGGCACGGCTGATTGGCGGGTAGAAACATGGAGATCACCCATTGACAGGCAGGCCCCATCATATGGAGGGGAATCACCGGCAGATGTCGGGATTTGCTTCGAAATGTTGACGTGACGACTACCTACCTACTTTACGAGTAGGCCACGTCCACAATGTTGATGGTGATAATGGGGGATGGTCGCAATATCTAGATTGCGGAGTAATGGGATGGATTGCTTCAACGGTAGATCAAGCTACGGGTGACATTGCTAAAAGGAGGCTCAACAGTACGTAGCAGGACGCAGGAAAGCGGCTAGACTAGCTGCAGGACCAACTCGCTGGTAGCTCGACGTCGAAATTACCGCCCCGGGAACACATTCTACAAAAGATTAAGCTACAAGAATCAATCGTAGGATGCTGGGAGAGGGAGGCTCAGGTTGGCATCCACGAAAGAATTATATGCACCTGCATGAGATAGGAGAAGAGTGTTGATAGTAGCACACGAGCAGTGGAGTAAGGGTGGATTGGCAAGCTAGACTATTGAATCGCCTTGTTAAGACAAGTAAAGGACAACAACTGGACCGTTGCCGGTAGCTAACCCAAAATGGCATGTTAACGAAACATGTGTCCGAAGGCTATCGCGCATGTCAGACATAGGCATTCAATTCTCAGCTGTGGGGGAAAAGAATAGCTCTATAGGCCAGTTGCTTCTGCAAAGTAGAGATACACCTAGTGAAAGCAGATGTGTGTATGCCTAGTGTATTGATGCGACGCACAATCGGATACTCGTGCGGCATTTCACGGTGTGAGCTGCTCCATAGATCAAGAGCAATTGGTCAAGAAGGTGTAATTGAAGACAACTTGACATAGCATTGTGACAGAGCATATCCAGCTACTTTGTTGCATTATTGCACGGTATAAAGTCCTCCGACACCTGACGCCAAACTGCACAAGATTAGTCGTTCATCCCTAAGTTCCTATAGAAGACAGTGCGATCATTAAGCATCTGCTGGTACCACTGTAACAGCAGGATTTGAGGCCGTCCTTTTGCCCCATCCGCTAAAGAACCCACCAGCTGAAGTTACCGATGGCGGGGCCATCCTCGGAGTCTCCAGTGGTCTCGTCGTAGTAGCGACAGGCGTTTTTGGTATGCAAGCCTCGCTAGCACTTGGTCGATGGCTAGGCCCTCCAGCTGCAGGTCCACCTCCTATCATCTTTCGTAACGAATCGAGCTTAGCCTTTGCTTCTTCGCATTCCTGTTTTGCAACGGCTTCTGCTGTCTTAGCGTTGACTAGTTCGAGTAGAAGAGTGTCCTCAGACGGAGGCTTGTGGTCTTCAGTGGCCAACACTGTTGAGATACCTAAACTGCTCGAGCGCTTGGAGAAAGGTTGGACGGGCACCGTATTCGAGCGGATCGAACCCGATCTTCCTAGCTTGAGCTCGCGAAGACCGCCAGCCGAAGGTGGCACGTCGACTGAAGTGGGAGGTGCAGACTCAAATTCGCTATCGGTGGAGAACCTACTACTCTTCATGTCATGAAGGCTTTTTACCAGTCGTTGCTTGTCTTGGTGCGCTTCTTGCATGCGTGTCCGCATGTCTCGGAATTGTTCCAGAATCCGAGCATTTTCGGCCTTCTCGTCCGCAAGCTGGCGGGTCAAGTCTGCTGACCTACTTACCTCAATATCGTATTGATCTTTCCACAACTTCATCTCATCTCGCATTTGGTGCTTGCTCTGCTGAATCAAGGAAGACCGTTTCTCGCTTTTTGCAGTGAAATGTTCTGTCAGCTCTGCAAGTGGATCTTGAGCATCTTCCACCATGATTGAAGTCTGGGATGTCGTACGCGAATGGTGTGTTCTGCCTCCCGGGATGACATCCAATGGAGCAGAGCTCTTCGTCAATTCAACGAATCGCTGCACTGTAGCACGATCTTCTTCTCGGTCCTCCCGCTCTTTTTGCAGCTCAGCAGCGAGGATAGCCTGCTCTCGCTGCATATCACTCAGGGCAGTCAGCAAGTCTTCGATCTGGCTATGAAGATCTCGGTCTTGACTAGAGACCCCCGTCGACGAAGTGCTATTACTGAAAGCCACACACTTGACTGGCGTACTGTCAGCGGATAAATTCCTTGACATTGCTGTCGCATCCGTCGAGGCTGCGCTGAGCTGGCTTTCAGAGCTCTCAATCGAGTTGAGAGTCGATGCCATGCTTTGTTTGGAGGGCGTTCTTCGGAGGAAGCTTGGTGGTCGGGATGGTGCCCCGACACCTAAACTTGAGGTTGGCGAAGTGACCTTGGCCGTGGAGCTCGAGCCTGTCCAGAAACTTCCCAGAAATCGAGATGCAGCAGCCTGCACGTTTGGCAACGAACTGCTTTTCGCAACCGCATCCTCGTTACCGGTTTCCTTGAAGGTGCGCTCGAGTGTTTCTAGGCGCTCTCGGGTGACAAGGCCCGTCAATCCCACGAAGTCATTCACTAAGTCATCCGCGTTGCTCCCGTAGGTATCCCATAACGCACGAGAAAGTAGAAGGCCCATGACATCTTCTAGCTCTGTGCAGGCAATTATCTTGCTCTCGTTCCTCCGCATGAGCGACAAGGCGACGCGCATTAGCGTTTCCGACGCTCCTTCGGTCAGGATCACATCGTATATTCGTAGTAGCATCGGTAGCGGGCAGGTGACGGCGAAGAAAGAGAGAAACCACTGGGACACATATAGCGGCTCTATTTGTAGGCTTTCGAGGTGAGTGGCGAGAGTTGGTAAATGTTTTGACAGGAGGTTCTGGAATTGGTAGATTCGAAGATGGAGACCAGAGAGATCTGGCAAGAAGCATGACCGCAGGTCGTAGTGTTCCATCAACCTAGCCTCGGGTCAGTGAACAGTTCATGAGAACCTATACGTGGTGTGGACATACCGGACAAGTACGCAGAATGCCTCCTTGTCACCCATGTGCATCAGTAAAGGGCCAACCACAAACCCAAGACCTTGACAATATCCAATTTCGTGATCGTATAAGCTGAAGCATTTCAGAACTCTTCCAAGCATCTGTTGGCCGTCTCCCGAAGGATCTCGAAACATCTCAATCCCGGGGAAGCTTCTGCCGATGTCCTTGCCAATCAAGTTCTCATATGGGCTGGTCTCGCCACAAAGTCTGTCATACTCATATTCCAACAGTGGATCTCGAGATCCGGCAATGCTCATCCACACAACTCCTCGCAATGGTGGTGGAATGCCTCCTCTAATCTTGTTCGAAGTGAGGGTTGGGAGCCTTTGCGCGGTCTGAGGGTAGTCGTTAACAAGTGCTGCCCAGAATTCTAGCTCCGTCATGGGCGGTGGATCAGGTACCAAGGAGTAACGCAGAGAAGTTTTCGTTGGCTCATTGACGAGTTTCCTGAGATGTTGAATGGATGGTGGTCGTCCTTTAGTTCCCTTTCGTGATCGGGCCCGCGCAAGAGCGGCCTTTGGATTCGTTGCCAATGCATTGTTCTCCTGCTCGAGTCGGGCGAGAAGGAACGCGGTCGACTGGGTTAGCAGTGTCAGTATTAAGCCCACACCACAAATCGAAGGCCTGGGGCACAAACCTCATCAGAACCCTCGTCTCGAGGCGCTTGCTCTTCACTCTTCTCCAGCTCATCCCAGTCGACCTGGACACTACCTGTTGATGACAGCGTACCGGAACTATCACTTCTGGAGCGAAGGGTACCGGAGGTAGATATTGACGGCTCATCCTCCACGATACTTGTCATGGAAGCCATAGATTCCCTAGGAAATTCCTCCTTGTCTCCTTCGAGTATGATAGCATTCTCATGGACGTCGGGAATGGCAGATTCGTGCGGGGTAGTATCTTGTTCCTGGACTTCTGCCAGCTCGTGGTCCAGTGATTCCTCGGCGGTGTGGTTATTTGGTGAGATGTCTGATAAAGCTGCCACGGGCGAATCTGAGAGCCTCACGGTAACCATTGAGTCTGCGTGCAGTGGACCTTCAATACTTGTAGCGGAGTGATGTCGGGTATCGCTTTGGCCGCCAGAAGCGACCTCAGCCGTCTCCATGTCTCTTATATCTTGAGTCTCCATGACTTTGATACGCGTATCCTGGACAAGAATAGTCCGAGTGTTTCGAGAAGATCGAGGTTACTCAGTCGATTGTTCCACCTGTTCGTAGGGTCCAAGGGCAACGGTTTGGAATGGAGGCAAGGAGTGTAAACAACAAGCCCAGCTGAGAGAGTGAAGCTGGTGATTGCTGAGGCAGAGGCCTGCTCCTGCCTTTCGTAATGAATGACAACGCAATAAAAGAGGGAAGTGGGAGACGATACACTGGATATCAGCGTGAAAGAGTGTATGGGGAGTTGACGAGGCGAGGATGGGGGCCCTCACGGCCTTTGTTTCATGTGCCCCCTGGAGCTAGAAATCAGCCCTATCAATCCGACAGAATCTGAGCGCGTGTAATCCTTCACCTACCGACTTCTGTGTTGCTCTACGGTTGTTTCATCTCTGAAGCGTATTGGGTCTGGAAAAGTGTACGAGGGCGACAAGGTCCCTGAATATGAAGCCAGCTAGCATTTGTGAGACATCTTGACTCTGCTTCTCATCATGCTCTTCCTAGCTTGTGCGAATTTTATTTTTTTTGCGTCTACAAGACCGGCAAGACCGATGAGATCTATTGCTATTCGTTACATCTTTTCCCAAAATATTTAAGAATCAACGCAAAATTCAAGGGCGACTGCAACGCGTCTTGCGACCTTTGGCTTGATTGAATGGGTAAAGGTCATAACTTTATGGCATTGTAATCATTGTATATCATTCCAACAGACCCCAGCAGACCTGCAGCACGTAATTGATGGTCAATATGTTGGGGACATTACCCAATATCAATATCAGAACATCATCCAATCAAAAATTCAACTGGGATGAATGCTGCCTCCACCTACTCCTCTTCTCCAACATATATGTCACTCTTACAAACGTGAAAGGAAATCTTTCCGCAGGTACACTGATATCAGCTTACGTCCGAAAGTCCGGAGAGAACACGAATAAACGACCGAGACGACCAAGCTCCCATATCAACGACCAGAGAAGTAAGACTAATACACCGTCAGCGGAAAACCATTTAGCAAATTGAACATTCCAAACTTCACAATGCCAAATCAAGCCGCAGTCCTCAAAGAGGCCTAGGCCGCTCTAACAGTTCAGCAACACCCTATCCCCAAGCCAGGCCCAATGTCATTTTAGTCGAAAATGCAGCAATCGCCACAAACCCAGTGGACTGGAAGATGAGAGACAGTGGATACTTTATCGAATAATATCCCACTATTCTCGGCAGCGATGCCGCTGGCACAGTCGAAGAAGTCTGATCCAAGGTCACCCACTTCAAGGAAGGCGACAGAGTTACAGGTTTCGACGATGTGCTGAGCTCGAAAGATCCCGATAATGGTACTTTCCAAGAACACTGTCTCGTCAAAGTCTCTCGGCCAGCTAAGCTTCCGGGATCAATGAGCTTCGAGGAAGGCTCTATCTTTCCGATGTCAATTGCAACTGCAGCTGTCGGCATGTTTCTAGCGCTCGATATTCCACGCCCACCAGCGAAGCACCAGGGAGGATTCCTGATTTGGGGTGCTTCATCATCTGTTGGCACGGCCGTTGTTCATATCGCGAGATGGCTTGGCTACACCGTGTAAGGGGTCTGCAGCCCACGCCACGCTGAGTACGTGAAGAAGCTTGGTGCTCATGAGACTTTCGGCTAAAACGACCCATCCGTCGTGAAAAACGTCACCTAATCCCTCAATTCTTCGCAACAGCAAATCGTCGTTGCTTATGATACCATTTCCGAGCACGGCAGTGGGCCCCAGTGTGCAGAATCTCTCGAAGCCTTCGGTGGTGGCAAGCTTTGCCTCAAGCTCCCATACCCCGAAGACGCCAATAAGCCTGCGGAGGTGGAGATCGTCAACACGTACGCAGCCAGGATAATCTCGGACTCGAAGGACTTTGGGAAGTGGCTGTTCAACGAGTGGCTTGAAAAGAGTCTGGCAGATAAAACATATGCGCCAAGTCCGGCCATTGAGAGGGTTGAGGGGGGTTATTCCCGCACTACATTGGATCTCCACAGGAAGATTTAAGCGGGAAGAAGCTGGTCATTAGCCTCTAGGCAGCTATAGTATTGTGAATCCTTACTCGCATGCGGGCCGCAGCGGATTGAAGGTCCGTCGGCCCAGAAAATTGCTATAAGCTCGTTCCTACTCTATTCATGTCATCGAAATCACAACCGAATCTCCTTTTCGGGCGTGCTGCAATGGTAAGCAGCTGGTATGGAAAGCCCACAAGGTCTGGAATTTGCTTCTCAGCATAAGCATGAATCATGTCCAATCAAGTCTGAGTTTCGGCGCAAGAAGCTCATGAGAGCCGCGAGAATAAGCAATATCATGGACCCTGTCTCTTCAGCCTCATAACATAACTCATCAAGTTTCATCTGCCCCCAATCCTCCTTCGTTCCTTCACTACCGGACGGGGACCCAAAAAGTATGCCTGGAGGATTGGGGGATCAAAGAGTATACCTGGGGGACACTGGACGGGGGTTCCTTTTGCTTTGGAATTGTTTCACAGCTCCACGCGTTGTTGATTTTTGGGGCTGCGTAGATTGTGGGCCCCATTGTGGTTACCTCTTTATGGGGTGCTATGAAGGAGTCGCTACTGACATGGGTTTTTCGATTGAGATGGATAGAAGACGTAGCAATAATATTCTTTCTCCATGACGGCCACTTGGGGTATCAGTATTGGACTTCAAAACGCTCACTCTTCATCTGGATCATACAAATCCAACCCCCCAAACACCTTCGGCGTCTCTTCCCTCCTTTCCACCCTCTTCTCACCCACAACCCCGCCCGGCTTACTCTCCCTGCGCACCCCCTCCATCCCTTCTCCGCCCTCTCCACCCTCTTCAATCTTCTCCTGCACCCCAACAGCCAGCACTATCTGCAAATCCTCACCCCTCTCCACCATCGCCTGAATCTCCGCCAACGCACCACTCCTCATAAGCTGCTCACTCACCCACGGCACCCACTGCATCTGCTTCAGCGGATCCAGCCAATTCTTCTCCGCATCCTCCAGCGCGCCTGTGCCTCTATCCTCTTTATCCCCCTCTACCTCATCATCGCCTTCTTTCATCGCAACATCATTGCCATTCTCATTACCATTGCCATTAACGACCACCTCCGGCGGAGGCTGTGCGGGTGCTGGAGCGCGAAAGGTAGGCGGTACAGTAAAACGACTTATCCTCTTCGCATACCCCAAGACCTCCTTATAAGGCACCCCCCTCGTCTCCCTCCCCTCTACCCATCTCGGCGTATCCAGTAAATCTTTGCGCGTAGCCGCAAGACTCTTCAACGTCTCTGTTATATTCTCATTCCGCCTGTCAATATCTGCGCGTAACTGTAGTAGGCGCGCATGGTTTGACTGGTGGATAGCTAGCTGTTTGAGACCGGTGTTGAGGTCGTCGTCGGCTGCGAGGAGGGCGTTGGTTGCTGGGATGGAGGGATTGTATGAGGCGATGGAGTCGATGAGGGCGGTGAGGGCGGTCTCGACGCGGTCAAGTTGACTCTGAATGAGGTTGTCCATCGAGCCTTCCTAACAATTTGGTGGAAGTTAGCTAGAATGTTGGAGAGCTGTTTATAGCAACAAGCGCCAAGGTTGTAGATTCGAAGACCCCGCGGCGGCTGCAAACAATCATTATCCTTGTTTGGCAACATTTACGATCCTACCTTGCGACTTCTTAGAAACAGACTGATCCTCTCTCTTCGAACAAAATTGATAACATTTGGTCGAGCGACCTGTCCGGCCTACGATACACGCCCGAGCTGCCCTTGACTTCGACCCTCCCCCACTATCTCTTCGCCTCTACCGCTGTCTCTGCCAGACCAACGACGTCCTCTATAGCGGCGCAAATCCTTAGCAACAGGAGGGTCAAGGAGAATAGAATTTCATAGAGGAATCACACACAAAGATGGGCAACCGGTACGAAATGCGCTTTTCCTCTCTTCCTGCCTAGTCCCTAAACAGAGCACCGGGCTTGACTTCAGAATGAGTGGCAGTCTTGGACGCCAGCGCAACTGCTTTGGGCACCAGACGTGCTCGATTTAATCAGCAAAGTGGGCATTCACGCCCGCGCTAGAGCCATTGCCTACCTAGACTTGAGTCATCTTCAGCACTGATAGATGAATTATGTGCTTGATCACTCTATGACACCGTACTGACGTTCGCCCTTAGGCAGTCAAAGCTCTCACATGATGAGCTTGACCAGCTGCAAAAGGATACCCATTTCGACAAGAAGGAGCTCCAGCAGTGGTATAAAGGTGAACTAGCCAGCCTTCCCCTTTCCGAGAACACCTTCTAAAGCAAGCCACTTTTGTTTAGGGTTCTTGAAGGACTGTCCATCCGGCATGCTCACGAAGGAGGAATTTCAAAAGATCTACAAGCAGTTCTTCCCGTTTGGCGACCCAACATCATTCGCAGACTACGTATTCAATGTCTTTGACTCGGATAAGTCGGGCTCTATAGACTTCAAGGAGTTCATATGCGCCCTTAGCGTCACTTCAAGAGGCAAAATGGAAGACAAGCTGGACTGGGCGTTCCAGCTCTATGATATCGACGGAGATGGCAAGATTAGTTATGACGAGATGCTACAGATCGTCGAGGCTATCTACAAGATGGTGAGCTATGTCTTCTCCTGATCGTTCAAGGCTTACGATTGATCATGTCCATAGGTTGGATCCATGGTCAAGCTGCCTGCCGATGAGGACACACCAGAAAAACGCGTACGCAAGATCTTTCGCATGATGGACAAGGACGAGAACGGCTCTCTGGACATGGCAGAGTTCAAGGAGGGCAGCAAGCGCGATGAGACGATTGTATCTGCACTGTCCTTGTATGATGGCTTGGTATGAGTTTCTAATGACGTTTCTACCCTGGCACTTCAACGGCGTTAAGTTGGTTTTTGATCCTCAATTCGATGAGTGCTGGGAAGGCGCTCGGTTAGGAGGGAATATGGCGTAGGCCACAGGACCTCGACGAAAGACACGAAGTCAGAGAAGGTACATCAAGATGTACTACATTCTTCACGCTGACGATGACTGGACCAAATGACATGGACAGGACATATCTTGTGAGGTTGCCACTACTGGATATTTGGCATGCCAAGAACCTCCTGCAAATGATACTGGAACTATGAGAGCAATGCAGTGTCTTGTCATTCTTTCGACGTTTCCTATGATGTACATAAGACCGATAGATCAATAGTGCCTGAATGCTGCGCCAGGAGGAACAACTTCTCACCATACTCTCCACTTGCATGATTACAACGTCTGCTCTTCCAGAAGGCTTAACGCCGCTACACCTCTAATCCCTCCCTCCCCAAGCACAACGTCCTCTAAACCAATCCTCTCATTCGCACTGCTCAAGGTAGAATTCATCCCATCCCCACCTCCAAACTTGGGCCCCCCCCTCTCCCCCTTAGCTGCCAACCCATCTCACGCCTCAACCCAGCATAACTCCACCATTCTCAAACAAATTGAGAGCTGCATACTGTCTCACCGCCACTTATCAGTACTTGTAAGCGGACGCGAGGAACACTCCACTCGATCAAATCAAAGGCGTCTTAATATCTTACTTACGTTCGGAGCGATTGCATGTATTTAGACATGAAAAAGCCAACAGTAGGTATTCCCACCAAATGCACAGTCTTGGACTGCAGAGGAAAATCTACGTCTCTGACATGGAATCTACATGCGATCCAGCGAGGCTTACAATAGGATTGGGGGTATTCGAATAAAATGGTAGATTCGATATCAGGAACATGAAATTAAATCTTAGTAAGTTTAAAAATTATACATATAGATAAAGATACCACACGAGATTCCGGGTTATCAACATAAAACAGCCACCGGAATAAGGGAGATGATGATGATGATGTTGCCCGCTTTTTCTTTGCGGAATTGCCAGCCTTACAGTACAGGCAGGCTTCATGTCTCGACATGCATGCTGCTTCCCAGCTTTGACTTTCTCTATCTCTCCCTTTCATATCCTCAGTTTAGCAAGCACCACAGTCACAACTAATGCAGCAACAACGATCACGAATGGGTCACACCATAGTGTGTGCAACTAGTGCACGCTCTCTATTATTAGATCCGCGAGGATTAATGGTATTGGGCCAATTCTATGCAGAGCACTGTTTGTATCTGCTCCCCAGGATTTTTCTTAACATGGAAAAATGTTCATTGATACTAGTTGGAGGCACATGTGGAACCACAATGGACGAAGGGAACATGATGGAAATCATAGCGGTGGCAATGCGAACAAGAAGACCTAAGATTGTTACCTGCACGTTTCTTACCGAGCTGGGGCACATACGAATCAAAAATGATATTTAATGATACAAGAAGACTAAGTGCACGCTCATAGCTTCGGTTTCTGTAGAAGAAACCATAACAACATAGGGTTGAGCCCCCGACTTCATGTACCAAAGACAGTCTTTGTCCACGTTCATACACATCTGATACCGCATTCAATCTTCCGTTTTCATTCCATCACACCGTGCTTATCTATCACCAAGTCCATCACTACCGTATTGGAAGCAAGCTAATCCAACGCCGAGTGGCATTTTCTGGAAGCTAAGTTTTGTCATCGCTTAAGTAGCCGGCTGGGCCTGTCCTCCGAATTGCGAGTTTTCGTATTGCTCCTGGTGAGAAGCGACACCCTGGGTAGGCTCTTGCTTTGGGGCGTGAGGGAAGTCAGAAGCGCCGTATTTGGGCTCGCTACCAGGCTCAGACTTGACGGGTGCATTAGACATAGGCTTGGAGCTGGTGACTTCTGGCGAGGTGGATCGGCCACGAGCGTTGCCGATGTACTCTTGTGCCTTGGAGGTGTAATCTCCTGCGTAGGCCTTGACGGTCTCGTGAGCACGAGCGGTGTGGTGGCCTGCGAGGTCCCGGACTTGCCCGGCCTGTTGGTTGACGAGGTTGGAGGCATTGCTGAGATGCTCATCGATAAGGTCCTTATTGGTCATGTAGATCAAGGGGCCAAGGTAAATGCATGAGACGCCGATAAGGGAAAGGCCCCAAAGTGGGACAATCTTGATGAGCCAATAGGAGATCACGGAAGCTGCGAAAGCTGCAATAGTGGCCGTGACGTTCTCAGCGAAGACGACGCGCTGGAATTCGATGACGAAGAAGTTGATGAACTGCTCAAAATCCTCCAGCGCCGACTCGAGGGCTTCTCGGGGAATTGTGTAGTATTTCTTGGGCCGGAAAGACGAGGTTAATCCTTGCGAGAAAACAAGCTTGCCTGCTACCTCAGCAGCAGCTGTGACTATGACAATGTCAATCAAAACCCTCAATCATTGATGTTGGTTACATACACCCGAGCAAGAGGTATAAAGCCTTGAAGGCCCAGCGGAGTGCAGGCAGATAGCGAGCGGCGAAGATGAAGAGAATGATGGAGATGAACGAAAGGGTCGTAGCACGAGGGTTTTCCCACTAGGAACGTCAGCCTCGGTCCGAAGCACTGACGTGCAAGAGCTGCTCACGCTAAGGAGATTGTAGAAGAAGGAGTGGTAGTGTGTCAATGGCTGTCCTGTTGCTGCAGGTTGGTCTGGCGTGGTTCGGGAGTTTGCCAGGTTGCTGAACTCCGAGCTTGTCTTCGCGTGCTGGTTTTTGGCCATGTCTGCGACTGGACCATTGTTAAGTGTATCTTTCATGCTCTGTGTAGCAGGGTGATTCTGCACTGTGTTGGCTGCGGATTGAGCATCTATCTTCGAAGTCAATGATTCTGGTCGTAGTCACGCGAGCAATCGGAATACTGCGAGGACGAAGTATTAGCCATGTTCTTCGCGGAGAGACTGGATTGTAGCATACCTGACTGTTGTAGATGCTGTCTTTAGCGTTCTGAACATTGCCATTTGAGGTGTTACTGTCCATGGTTGAGGACAAGGTGGGGACTTTGAACTGGGAGCTTTGCGGGATTTCTCCAAGCTGAGGTGGTGCGTCAGTCATCTTGATAGGGTGTCAATACAGAGAGGATGCACAAAGGAGCTGAGGTTGTTACTTTTGCTGTAGAAGTTCGAGGTTGTACCGGAAGGATTGTAAGAATGTATGTTGTGTTCCTTGATGGGAGGTTCGATGAGATAACAGGATTTTTGGAGATCTGCGCTAGCACTTTTGGAAATTCACAGGGCAATGACGATGCAGGATGTTGCTATAACAACACCGATTGTCACACACAACTTCCTTTCTACGGGTTTAAGAGCTACTCTATGGCAAGATGCCTGCATCAGATGTATCTTCGTGACTTGTCCCAGCTTGACAACCGTATTCTGAGTTGGCTCGTGACACCTGTCTGGTCTAGGCAGGCGATTCAGGGGTCACCACCCCTGGCCCTAAATGCCTTTGAGGTGCAACGGCGTACCTTCTCATTTCACGGCACCAAAAACGAACGCAAGTCACGTTGGGTCCTCTATGTACTCGTTGTGAAATCATCTTTGCCGCTTGCAATCTCGTTTGTGCTCCGAACATCCATGTCTCTAAGATAGTCTTTCAGTCGAGTTCTGCAACTTTGTTCAATTGCATGCTATACTACCCAAGAAATCCTGATTCGATCGCTTCCTTCATTTTTGGTTTTCGAGTTGCCTCATAAAGTCTATCGTCAGAGAAAATGCCAGAAGAAACCAACCACCGGAGTCCAAATTGAGAGCAGGACATCAAGGCGGGAAGTCATAGGCATTCATGACCCTCATGAGTCCCAAATATTCTCACGCTGAAGCTCGACGACGTTTCATCAGCTTGTTTGCACTGAGCGTGGTGTCTGCCATGTTGAGTTCCAGCAGAGTCTGTGCTGCCATCTCCGGTGTCATGGCCCCAGATACCTTCCTTCGCTTTGGTGTTGAGGGGGCGTAGGCCCAAGAGTAATCGCATGGAACTTCCTCTTCAGAAGTGTTATCGTCTTGTGGTAGTGGTCGTTTGGCGGGTCTCTTCGTCTTGTTGTTCAGGCGTCGTGAGGTGGGGTTTGAAGTGACGTACTGGAATGGGATAGAAGTCACTTTGGCCTTTGGAAAGCTAAACTGCTGAAGTTTCCTCAAGGTAGGGGTGTTCACAGGGGTCCATCCGCTGGTGGTGCAGGAATGGGGAGAGCCAGGGTACTTTTCGCTCCGATCGCTGTCTGTGCCATATCCGCTCTCCTCGTCCACGGCTTTCTTGGGCTTAGGCCGCAATGATTTCGGTGGCCAGACTGGCAGATCAACGAATGCCGAGGGAGTTCGCGGACTGACAGCCAGCGATGACTCTCGAGACTGTGCCTGCATGGCGATGGCTCTGTCGGTGCATCGCTGTATGATTTTATTGCCGACACTCAAGTGCAAAAAGGAAGGTTCATCGGGCCTAGTGCATATGGAAACGAAGTCCGGCCCAAAGACCGGCACCAGCACGTATCTGATTTCCCAGCAGAATTTCGCAGCTACAGCCTTCGCAGCCTCAAATGGTACCCAGTATCCTGAGTCAGTCAGCTAAAGGATCCGTGCATTCTCTGCCTGGTACGTACCTTGGGCGGAAATAGAGCCTCCAGTGATGCTATGGGAAACATCACGGAGTCCGGGATTTGCGGTCATCACTTTCGCTGGCATTGTCTGACAATGCGATGCTTAGCTACGCTTTCTTCTTGCAATGGTGAAGGGTTAAATACCTTTGTGTGCTTCAAGCTTTTGAAGAGAGCTGTGACTCGCACGAGACCAACGTTGTAATCCCACATCACCGTGTGGGCATCTTTGTCACGATCGTCTCCTGGCATCCTGAAAGTGTATTGATAGACTAGGGTCGTTGGTCAGCTTTCTGGTGCGTTGAGCCCACATGGGCTTCCCTCATACCTTCGAATCCGTCCCTCCCGGTCTTTTGTTGAAAGGATTTCTTCTCGCTGTTGTATGGAATTCGTTTTGGATAATCGCTGATTTGACCTATTGGTTTTACCTCGAACTTTTCGTACGCAGCCACTGTCAAGGCGTCTAGATCGTCTTGCGATTCGAAAGGTGGATAATTGACTTCACCCTTTGGCTTGCCTTTCACAAAGGTTGCTGCAGCTTTCGACATCTTGACCTTCCTAGCTGGTTGAAATGGTGACGAGTATTGATCCATGGGTGGACGTATTGGGGACCTAGACGTTTCGCGCTCGAACAAAGGCGGCAAAGGGTTGAGCAGCGAGGCAACGGGCACCATGGTGACTTGGAAATTCCAATGATTCAAGCAGCAAGGCTAACTGCGTCTTGAGTGGTCCCTTGGTCAAGGTTGGGAATGGAGTTGGTGAATGGCGTGAGTGCCAGTGGTAGCGAGAGGTCGACCTGGAGCTTAGAGTCTTGATCAAGGATGGAATATGAAAATTGTTCCAATGGAGAGCTCGACCCTCTAATATGTCTCCTGAGAAACAACTGGATCCAGCCTGCAGCCTTCAAGCTCAACAACAAAGACTAGCTGCACAGATAGTCAAAGCGCTTGATCCAAATAGACTGACCGATCCAGCGGACAGACCAGCGTCTGGTGCTTTCTTTGAAACGTTGAAAGGATCGCAGCCGTTGGAAGCATCGACATGCAGACCGCCAACTGCAGTTCTTTGTTGATTTAGATGCAGACCTTGACGCACCTTGTGCTGATCCCTGCTTCAGATGCACGACGAGGTGGAGAAGAAAGGTGAAGTATTGATGTGAGATGGCGTTCGGTTGTCTTGAAAGCTCAATCGGTCAGGCTTAGACAAAGATCTAGCTCTTTTCGAGGCAGCTAAACGTCTTTGCGAAAGCGGCGGTGAGGAAAGATGCCCAATTTGGTGCAGAGGCGCTCGCTTGTCTTTGAATTATTGCCTGCTGTGGAAATGGGCACTGATACACTGTGCTCTTGACGAGATATACTCGTGACTTTAAGTTACTATTCGGCACGGGTGTCTATGGAATCGCCTTGAAGTTTGTACACAAGCCGCGATCTTGAAGCCTCCTCCACAAAGTCGGAGCAAGCACTTCAGCGGCCACGCTAGAACGAACCCTTAGAAATGGCTACTATTGAGGTACGGCAGCGTCTAGTCCTCAGCGTCTAGCCGGGATCCACAAGCTTTGACATGTTTCAACCAGTATCCCGAATGGGTACTCAAGTTGGCACGTCCCTGACGAATCACCAAGCGATGGCAGTTCAATCGAAGCAGCAAATCGACATCTGTCATGTATGTCCCAAAGCATCATAACTATCTACAACGTTTGCGATTGTCGATATATCTGTATTGATGTTTTCAAATCGTCGCCATCGTGACCCTTGAGCTTGACACGCTTGACTGCTCCAATCTTCATCGTTCGGGTACACGCAGGCAGAATTGCGGAACGCTGCCTTCCCCGAGACACGATGAACAAAGAATCACCATCAACTTCTTCACCTCTCTGTCGAGCCTCGACGCATATGTGCCCGAGCAGTAGGGCCTTGGCCTCAATCGAATTAGCGAGTGTATCATTTCCGCGGCAGACCTTCAAATAGATGTGGTTTCTTCAGCTCACAAAATTTAGTCACTGCATCGCTAAGCTGGCTTTACGGACGTTATCGACACTTGAGCAAGCAATTACTTGGATATAGGTCCCGTTTTCGGCCCCCACGTCTTCTCCTTCTCAACCTCTCAGAGCGAATGCGCGCTACTGTACGTGTTCCGTCCTTCTGGGAAACCGAGCACTAGCTCTGAATGAAGCCTGATATGAGCCTGATATGAGCCTGATTTGCCAGAGAGCCGCCGTGAGTAGCCTCGCTTCATCCCTTTCAACAGATCGATGCGCTATTGGTGCCCGCATAAAGGGGAAGCTCGTCCGCACGCCGTCATGCACATATCATTAGACGCCTACAGGCCTACAGGGAGGCCATTCTAGCTTGTTCTAGCTTATTGAAGGTTGACCCTGAGAATGAGAAGCAATGTTGTCGACGTCGTCTAGCCTCTCAACCAAACATCTTCTGCTTGGACAAACAGTCAGTGGTCGCATTGTGCACGGGAGCCTATTCCAGCCCAGGGTTTGCCATAGGCAAACATGCCTTTGTGGTAGACCCTAAAGGCGATCTAAGCATCAGCTGAACTCTGCCATCATTCTTTACGGAGTAGCCTCTGATGACCAGTGACCTACGATATCGCTAGCGTCGTAAGCCAACAGTCAGTCCTCACACGCGCCACTCGCCAAAACTCCCGTACAGGCAGACGTACTCCTCCTACATGAGATACTAGCCAGCTTGCAACATCTACTGGTGCCAAAGAAGCGTTGTCATATTTCGGCCCTCTTGCAATGGCTATCTTGCGGCATCACCCTCGAGATTACGTTTGCAAAAACCCTAATATTAGAACGATGCACAAGCTCCAGCGTCCCGGGGTGAAGTCGATCCTCTGACTCTCCAGCTCCCGTAACCATGATCATGCGATACAACTTTGATTCGACCTCATTGAAACCTTTGAGGCAGCGACCATAACGAAGAGGCAACGGACGAATTGCCCAACCCAGCCATTGTCTCCGATCCGAAAGCAGTCTCCTGCATGAGGCTTCTATGCCGAGAGACTCGAAGGCGAACCCTTCGCCGAGAAGCCAGTAAGACGAGCCTCCCGACACGAATACCCGGTTTCCTAATCCTCTTATGCAGGACCATCTCGCTGATCACCTTCGAGGCGCCTGCAACGCACGGATCGACACAAGACTGACTTGCAGATCTGGCGGATGTCAGCAGAACTGACACTTTCAACCTACCATTAGCTTGGATTTTGACATGCGATGCAACTACCTTGGAGTTGAACGTCTGCCAGACGCACAGCCCCCACATCCTGTCTGCGAACCTTGCAGTGAACCTCGCATCAAAAGAGTACGTACTTTACAGGCGCATCTCTACAAATCCAAACATCCCAAAGACAATCGCTATCGCCCACTCTCCCCATCCCCGTCACCTGATAGGTGCCCCACACATCCGCAGAAAATCTCGCCAAGACGAAGTTACAGCGGCCTCAAGCTTTCTCGTTGACATATCCAACCAGAGCGACAGCGGCACCCAGCATCCAGTAATGGAGAATATCTAGCCATTCGGAGATTTCGTCTGCCTCTAGCGGCAGGGAACGGGCAGATGCAGAATGCGGCTCGCGATAAAGGCCACTGGTGAAAAATATTGGGGGCCGAAAAGTAGGTCGGGAGTGATTGGACGAAGCCTTGCGGCAGTGTTTGACTGGGCTGACGTATGCGCGTGGATGAAATGGGTGGTGGGTTTTGAGGGAAGATTCGGGGTGGAGGATGCCGTGATGAAAGTCATGTTGTTGTGCATCAGGTAGAGGGGAAGGGAAGGGAAGGGAAGGGAAGGAGAAGGAGTTAATCTCGGTCTCAATTCCGTAGCATTGGTTAATACACAATCTCCTAGAAACGTGCGTGGATAGAAGGTAGTCCAAAATTTGTGATCCACGCTGATGGAGTAAGAAATGCATAGACTTGATGCAAATGTTTTGTCGATTAATAGGGTTTGTTGATAAGGCTGACCCGCCGCCAAGCCAAACCAGCCCTGCAGTCGACAAGCCGAGTGATTGTCCATAATTTCTTGCTGTAAAACCAAACATTCCTGCCAGTCGATCAGTAAAAGAGCTGCGACGGATACTTTATGGCGGGACAATTACCATTCATCATAGCCGCTGCTGTTTAACCGCTGCCAGAGAGTGCCTTCGAATCACGACAGACTGCTTTGTCTCGAAGAATGCAACCATTGCCTATAGTATAAAATAAGGCCGTTCGTCCGTTGTCATCATCCAGGAAGCGGCCCACCCAAAATCGTTAAGGCCTTGCTAGGGATCACGATTCCCTCCGCGGCTTCCCAGGTTGCGTACCGTACATCTTTTCATCATAGACCACACCTCATAAATGACGCCTTAAACCACACTTTTCGTCCTCGCTCTCATTTTATTTGTCGCCTCCTCAATCTTATTCTTTCTCCAACTGCACTCTCCAAAAAAGTCACAACTCCCACACTTATAAGCCTCCTCCACACAAACCCCCTGGGCCTCCCTCTCCCCCTTCCACCACCTCATCTCGTCCTCCAGATACCCCATCACCGTATCCTCGTCATACAGGAACGACTTGATCCCCAATATCGTTCCATCGCTCTGCGTGCGGTATTCGGCTTTCAAGACATTGCCGATGCTTTTGGTGCCCAAGGGCATGGTGATTGCGAATTCGGAAATCATGAGAGTCCAGAGGGAGCAGAGAGAATTGTAGGAGAGCAGGACGGTCATGCTGTCTTGGGTTGAGAAGGGGCTGGATTCGCTTTGAGACGGGTGGTTGAGTGGGTCGTAGTAGCTTTCGTTGAGGCTGCCAATTTGGGCTATGAAGCTGTCGCTGAATTGAGCGCTTGAGTCGAGGCTGTAGCGTTCAAAAATGATGCCAGCATCGACGTTATTGGTGGCGAGGTTAGAAAGGAGCTTGTGGTAGAGCAACAATTGCATCAACGTCGGCCGGAAGGATGCAGCTTTAGGAATAGATCTAACACCGCGAGTCTTGACATCTGTGATGTAAATCTTCGATGTCTTTTTGTGCAGGTCGCGGATGTTCTTGAGGACGCCAAGGCCGTTGTTCTCGAGGGTCTTTCCGCCCAGGAAGTCGGTGATGGTTGTTTGATCTGCTGGGATGACTTTGACAGCTTTGCCTTTCTCTTCAGCTTCTTCTAGCTCACAATCTGGACAGATGTTGGAGAGCTCATCTATGACTCCGTTCACAACCAATCCATCCACGGTTCCCCATATCTCAAGTTCTCGCGTCATGCCAGTCTCACGCAGTGTCTTCAGCCCTTGGATAACATTCCATATCCGGAGCCCCCAAGCATCCTCGTTGGTCGTGATATCCACTTTCACGGTAGTGTGCACCTGATCCTCCAGCGTTTTATGCACAGCGGAACCCTGCTTCATAGCCGGCGTCCTCCTTTTCCTCCCATGTTTCGTAAGCGTATACCAATACTGTAATTCGCACCAAGACGGTGAAATTAGATCGGTGACAGATAGAACCTTCTTTGGCTTGGTTCGAAAGCGTTCGAGCGGAGACCTTAGATCAGGTTTTTCCGGCTTGGGATCAAGTGGCGAGTCGATTGACGCGCTACCTTCTCTTTCAGCGCGACTTGCTGGGCTCTCAACTACACGCTTTGATGTCAGTTAGTACTGGTAGCAGAAGCGACGCGTGACATACCATTCTTGGTGGGCGTGGTGTCGCCGTCGAATTGTATCTTAACCCTCCTCTTCTCAGGAGTCTGTGGGGGATGGTGATTGGCATGCTGCTCGCGGCCCAGTCTACGAGGCACTCTCATGCCACTGGGGCCTTCGTTCCCTTCGATGTCTTTGAGTTGCTGGTCCGGGTCCGTGTTTGGATTGTCACCCTGGTCTGGCACTTGCTGGAGAAGGCCGTTCAAGATCACCTCCTCGTCCGGGGAGAAGTCTGAACCGTAGTCACTGAGCCCATCATTGTGGTCAGCGACTAGAACATCCATTTCTTTTCACCTTCATTGTTGTCACCGTTGTCGCTGGCAACGCTAACGTCGATACCAACATCACCACGTACTTCGCATTAGTATACTATGGATCACCGTATTATGGCATACCACAACTCCGTAAAGTCAAATGCTCAAATCCAAAAACCTTCTTTTCTGTTTTGCGTGTACGAGTACACGTACTTCTATCAAGACAGCCCGTGCCTCTTTGATATAGTCTATTATCTTCTCATTTGCATTCCGATGTTGAAGAGATCTGAATATATCTACGAAGAAATACTTCTAGAAAGCTGTTCTGAAATAATTTTCGCTCTTGAGCGCTCGATCTATGATTTTAAGTAATGAGGCTTCAACCCAGCTAGCATAATCTCGAGATATACTCTCAATGGAGCTCTGCGAAGCCAGTTTGCTCTCTGTCCGAGACTACTGTTAACCATTTGCCTAGATTCAAGTACTCGTTGGACTCCAAAATGGGAGCGATATTGAGTAATGAAAGTCGCGATTTGGGTCAAGAAAATCTCCTGAAACAAGACTGAGCTCCCACTATCTGGATCTCTGTATCGTCAAAGTCCAAGATGCAAGGCATTGGTGCAGAGCCCGTCGTAGAGAATTCCTCGTTCGAATACCAGTCACCACTCCACAACTCGACCACATGGATCCTCCAGCCATTGACGTGTTCACCATACTCAAACACAAGACGTCCTTCCGCGATGGGGTGGTAGAAGAGTCCCTCTGTATTTAGTCGCTCCTCTTCTACCCTATATTCCTCGAGATTGAGCCCGGCTTCCCAAAGAACCCTCATCCATGCATCCAGAAAGCGCTGCATTACCTCTAACACCGAAAGCTCGTTACCGGGGTACTATGTGCTCCAGCGAGATCTACGTGTTCTTAAGCGATCTTTAAGATCTTCAGGATCCTCAAGTCGACGGTATTCGACGTAGTCTTCCGCCGTCCCGATTCGCGGCGTTCTCATGGAGGTCCCTTCTACCACGTGTGTGCCGCAGTCATATCGTCATCTCGGTAAGAGAACAACTTGCCTGCGGCAGAAGCAAGAATGGTGTCAACCGCGGTTCCGTAATTGTTTTGGTCTCTCGAGGTTGGAAAGTCAGCACCAGCATCCCAAAGAACCTTGATGCGATTCGGAAAATCGGGATTGGCAAACACCTCCAGAACAAAATATGCCGCCCTATGTGCCAGCGTGAAATCCTCGCTGAATGGACCCTGGCCACACCAGACTTTCGATTGGGATCAGCGTGCTAGCACCGCCGATAAATCTTCCGACGTATTCGACTCGTCGGAAATGATTTGAGCGGCGGCGATAGTATTATAACCGACTGTTAGAGCATCTTCGAAATCAATACAGGATTCATCTTGGTCGAACAGCCATTGATACGAGGCCGAAGGCCCTTCGCACGAATGCATCGCTGTGGTCGAGCCGTTATGCTCCATTGGGTCATACTGGCCATCTTGAATCATGACCCTCAGGGTATCAAGATGGGTTTCGGGAGTCAGCGTTGATGAGTCTTTGGTGCAGCATCCCACCAAGGAAAGGATTGGATCCCTAGTGGAAATTAAATCGCTTCTACCAGCTCCGGTCGACAATTTCTTTAGGTACCTTGACATGCCAGATACACTACCATTACCCAGACCCAGGCTAATCAAGATTTTACAAAGTTGGGCATGGCAATTCGCGGCAGCAAGCTGGTGCCCAGTCTCCTCGTCAGCTAAATTCATTGAGATTTCAAGAATGGACAGCTCACATGCAGTAGACTCCAGTCTTCGTGTCCGATTGCTACTCTGTCGTATGGCGATGCTAAGCCCTTGGCGAACATTTTTCGGACGATTTCAACGTCACCAGCAAAGCAGAAGTCTACGATCAGCGCGTCAATTGGAATGCACCGGAACGTGCGGAAGCTGTACTGCCAGCTTCCATATGTACCGAAAGACTACCATGAGATACCACGACGCAACAGCCATTGGGCTATTCGGAGCTCATAGCAACTACGCTGCGCCCGATCTTGGTACTGATGCCCGGTCTCCTCGTCAGAGGAAAGTAACTCGAGGTCTATCGTGGGCTATCTGAACGTTGCCAGAGCAAGGTTAATAGCCCCCGCCTCCGTCCTCAAAGCCCTCGTGAACGGACCTCCTTACGCTGTTTGGGTAGGATCTTTCTATGGTGCCAGTATGTGACAGTCCCTCTGATTGGTCAAGATGGGCCCCCGCGGGAAGGAGGTTTGGTGCGGTGGCTGCCGTGCTGGGGCGATTGCCCATCGGTAATGGTTGTAACGGTGGGTCTGTGGGCCTGAGATCGAGCCGTGAAGGGCTGAGGCCCTCTTCTTGGAGTTGCTTTTAAAGAGATTAGCTCACAATCTCTGACACTAAGTACTATGAGGACTATTGATATACCCGATATAGCATGTTTGCACTTGGATCAACAAGGTCTTCAACCTCCCCGTCTCTCTTAGTACCCTCTCTATCCTATCCTTCCGAAACACCGCTTTCAAAGAAACCCGTCGTTTGGAGCATTCCCCCTCAGCGAATCCACTCTCTATAACTTTGGTCTCATCCCTCATTCTCAGTACTGTCTGCAAACAAAGCTCCAGCGTATCGATTGCCACCCCTTCCTTCGTTCTATCATTGATGAAAAGCTGGCGCTGATAATTGTTCGCGATAATCGTAAGCCACTTCCTGAACAGATGCATCTCCGCGGCGATGTGCGCCATGTCGTCTGGTGCATCTTTGAACGATTGCCAGACGTCGTGGACTTTCTCGATGCTGTCGCAGACTTGGATAGCGAGAGAAGCTACGCTGATGATGCTCGCAGCACCACCAAGGGGCTCCATAATTGTCTGATTTTAATGAAATATTGAATAGTGCGGGTTGAAGTTGTGAAGAGTAGTGAGGCTGAAAGCTTGCGGTTAAGTGGGGTCTTGTGCATCACCACGCATTAGCGCTTGTTTTTACTGCCAGTAATGGGCAGGCTTGGGGTCGGAATAAGTGGCAGCTTATCATCTCGGGTCAGTCACTTGAATAGGCATACTCGATCTGAGCATCGTTTGGGGCTTCCAGCCTGTTCCGGGCATCAGTCACCTGAGAGCAACTCACCAAGAGCATTGATGGCCCCACTATCTGCTCTTTTGGATGCGAATCTTGCGAATAGCGGGCTTCGTATCGTAGTAAATACTAGTTTTTCTGACATCGAGCCTGCGAGAGGCAGTAGGCTTGGCTACGACGTGCACTGTCGATAGTATGACATTAAAGGTTGAGCAGACTGGGCAGGTTACCCTCAATGACGGTTCTTTTAGGATATCTTATCCACTATATGTATGAATCACACGATTCTTTTGCAAGTTTTGGCGATGAAGCTTTTCTCTACGCTTCATACAAAAACAATTATTCCTTCGTACAAGACACGCTATCTGGCAGGCAAACCACAAGCCTCCCTTAAAACCTCCAAGCTAGGCGTAATTCCCGTCCACTCTTCGAACTGATAATACCCTTGTGCCGCGAGCACTTCAAGCCCCGGGATAGTCGTCCATTCTTTCGCCAATTCCATCAGCTCCGTGACCGCAGGCTTATAAGCCATCTCCAACAGAGTACCTTTAGTCTTGGCGAATATGTGATTCAGCGCCTTGCACATCTCGGATTCGATAGGCTTGTCTGCTGGTATTGTGCCAATTGCTATTGTTGGAGGCTCTGAGAGATATGCGGCTTGCTCGGGATTGAGGACCTTGAGGTTGTAGTTGGGTGGGAAACTTCCTACGAGTTCTTCGATCTTTCTGGGAGAGCGGCCGAGGATGTAGATTGGAGAGCATTTCATCTTGTGTAGTGTGTAAATGGCAGCTCGTGCGGTTCCGCCACCACCAATGACCAGGCCGCTTTGGTTGTTGCCAGATCGAGCGCCGGCGTTTTCGAAGACCATTGTCATGCCTTGCCAGTCGGTATTCCTACCTGTGAGGTGGTGGCCTTGTGTGGATTTTGATTTCCGAGAGTATTCAACGATGATAGTGTTTACAGCGCCAATGATTTTGGCATCTTCTGAGACTTCGTCGAGAAACGGCATGATGTCGAGTTTCAACGGAATTGTGACTGAGGCTCCGCCGAAGTTATCGGATCGTAGTACCTTCTCGAGGTCTGTGGCTCTATCCGTCTCAAATAATCTATATTCATGAGGCAAACCAGTGGTCTTGAAGAGGGCATTGTGCATAGCCGGAGAGCGTGATTGGGAGATTGGCTTTCCAAACAGATGGTACTTCCGGGAGCTTAGTGCACCGAACATTGTCAACGCAGTCCGGATCTCAGCTGCGGAAAGTTGCCCTGACGCAGCTTTGAAAGGTAACGCTGGGTGTGAAACGGGCGTCAAGTATCCATTCTGTATGCGAGAAAGCTGACCTTGTTCACCCATGTTAATGGCAATAATGTGGGGACCATCCCCACGGTTTACCCTTTCCTTGAATTTCAGAAGCTGGAAATTATCATCTTGTGTGGTAGCGACCCCTACAAGCTTAACAATATCTCCATATAGAGAGGCTTTCTTGTAGTGGGGCATCCAGGATTTACCTGCCCAGGACAGTTGGCCTTTCGGGTCATGGTGTGATGCGATGATTTTGGTGTGGCCTTTGGCATGCTGAATCTCGCGAAGCATGTCTTCTGGATATTGAATCTCAAGGTCGAGGAATTCAACACCTGCGCGCAGTGCGAGTATCATCAGAGACATCGCCTCCTCATGAGCATTATCTGGAAATTTGCCTCCTTGACTTTGAGTACGAACAGTAAATATGACTGGTATATTTGTCGAGCCGTGCAGCATCGCCAGCTGATTTGCAACGTATCCCACAGATGGAGGGCCGCCTGGCCTGCTCGGGTCTTCCAGCAGATCCACTCTCAGCTCAACAGCATCTGAGCCAACAATAACCTTCGGCAGGTAGTCCAGCGCTGCGGCAATATCGGGCACAGTTAGAGAGACGAAGAATGACTGCTTCTTGGCTTTGATCTTGTCCAGAGGACTTCTTTGGCCCATTACTGTGGCAATAAAACGTTGGAGATCTCTGGAGGCCCTTGATAGCGACTCTGTTGGTGCTCTTTGACTGTAGTGCTGATAGTTGCTGCACTCAGTATACCAGGCTCTCCGCCGCTCCCAAACGCTTCTCATGTCGTCCACATATGCTGGTCGTGACTTGTCAAGCTGAAGATAGGCCATCACATCTTCAATGTCTCGTTGGATTAGGATAACGAGACCGCCAGATTTGTGGTATTCTGTGAGTATCTGCCTGGCTTCTGGAGTCTCAACGATGCCGCCTCCACAAGCATATACGTGAACTGAATGCTTCTCTTGCGTTGTCTCTTTAAGTATTGCCAATTCTTGTGCCCTGAAACCTTCCCAGCCCGATTTCTCAATGACTTCCGGGATCGACTGGCCTGCTTCTTTCTCCAGTAATGAATCAAGGTCGACGAAAGTCCTATCGAGCAGGCCTGCCACCCACTTTCCTGTCGTTGTCTTGCCTGCTCCTCTCATACCTATCAGGTAGATTGGCTTGTCTGTACTTTTCAAGTGATCAGACTTGGCTTTGAAAGGCTTCTCCAGATCTATACCCTCCACTTCCACGCCGAACGTGTTTCTAAGCGTGTCCCACCACCCAGGCCACGTCTTACCAACACATTCTCGCTCTTGGATTAAGGCACCATGAGGAGCAATTGTAGCTAGCACACTGAAGCTCATAGCTACCCTGTGGTCGTCGTAACAATGAATACCATTATGTGGCTCCATTAGTTTCCGGTAATCAATGCCATCGATCTCGATGCCAATGACCTTCGTTTCATCTCGCAACTCACGGCACGTAACCCCAAATTTAGCCAATTCCACCCGCATTGCCTGTATCCGATTGCATTCCTTGCCCGTCTGATTGGCAATGCCAACAATTCTGGTTGTTGACTTGGCTCCTTTGCCTTGAGCCACAGCAGCGAGTACAGTGGCAGTCAAGAAAGCGTCGGTCATTGGCTCCATATCAATCTCCTCGATGGGCCGCAAAGTACCAATCGGTGGCCCGGTGACAGTCGTCGAGACCGGCGTTTGCTCAACTTTGCAACCCATAGGTCTTAGAACTTGGGTGGCGAACCGGGCATCTCCTTGTAGAGACGCGGATCCTATGTTGGGCACGGTACACGTGGTCCCCGTAATGGCTGCGATGGCGAGAGGATATGTCGCCGAGCTAGCGTCACTTTCGACCTCGTATGAGGGCGGGTTCTTATACTTCCCTTGGGGTATGTGGTACGTATGCTGTTCTGTCGTAGATTTTGTGACTTCAACGCCAAACTCGCCCATCATGGCAATCGTTATATCAATATATGTCTGTGAAATTGGCTTTCCTCCTACCAGACGTAAAGTGACAGGATTTTTCGCTAGTGGCGCACACATGAGTATTGAAGAAACATACTGTGATGAGAAAGAGGCCGATAGACTTATATCGCCGCCTTTCATCCCTTCAGTGGCTTTGATCTTCAGAGGCAAGGTTTGCTGTGCATTGTCTGGCTCGTATGGCTTTCCCACATAATCGATGCTAGCTCCATTCTTTCGAAGTGCTGTGACTAAGTCGCCTATTTTTCGTTTCCTCATTGCGGAATTTCCAGTCAGTATTGAATGGCGCTGCGTTGTCGGCTTGGCCAGCACTGCAACGCCAGTAAGAAATCTAGCAGCAGTTCCAGCATTGCCGATGTACAATTCTTGTTTGCTTGCTTGAAGATCTCCTCCCTTCCCTTCTACTACGAGGTCTATCCCATTGTTGTGCTGCCCGAAGGTAGCACCTTGTAATTTGACCAAGGCGTTCTTCATGTGTTGTGTATCATCAGAAAGGAGCAAATTGGAAATTTGACAGCTGCCAGTACCTAGTGATGCCAAGACCAAGGCTCTGTTGGAAATGGATTTTGAGCCTGGTGGTTTACACGAAAATGTCGAAATTTTAGCTACCAACGGCGCAACTCGAATGCCTTTCGAGAGGATGAGTCGTATATCTCGATCAGCTACCACATTTGCTTCGCGTTTGTAGGTCATGCCAATCTCCTGTAGGAGTGTGACACGTTTCTTTCGGCCATCGTTCTTCTTATCTGCTCCCATGACAGTCATGAGGCCATCGACAGAACAATACCTTTGATTCGAGCGCTCTCGGACGACCGGATCCTTTAATGAGATAGGCAGCTCATAGCTAACTAGGCAATCTCGAAGCCTCGCTACAGCTGCACCATTCAGATGTCCAAGATAGCGTGAAAGCTCAGCTTCGAGGACCATGCCAATTGCCACGCACTCGCCATGCAATATTTCAGGAGTGAGTATTCCCTCGATGGCATGACCTACAGAATGACCAAAATTGAGAAGGTTCCTTAATCCTCCTTCCCGCTCGTCTGCTGATACTACGCAAGCTTTGACATCGACTGAACCAAGCACAATCTCCTTCAATGCCTTTCTCACGTCAGCAAGCCTGCGGTCGTCCGCACTCGGAGGACTTTTGATAGCTTCCATCAAGTGGCTAGCATTTATTTCCAGAGATTCGAAGGCGGCTTTGTCCCATATGGCCGCTGTCTTGACGACTTCAGCCATACCGTTAATGAATTCTCGCGTGGGTAGACTGTTAAGAAAGTTAAGATCAATGTAGATCTTAGTGGGCTGCCAGAACGCTCCAATTAGATTCTTACCAGCGTCTGTGTCAATCGCCGTCTTGCCGCCTATCGAGCTGTCAACCATTGCCAGCAGTGAAGTAGGCACCTGCACAAATCTGATGCCTCTCTTGAAAGTTGAAGCCACGAAACCCAACATATCTCCAATTACACCGCCACCAAGGGCGATGATGACCGTTTTCGTGTCACATGGTGGATCCCGAGCATCTGAGAGCATCCAATCCTCGACTTCGGCCTTCGTCTCCCGAGACTTCGAGGTCTCTCCTGGTGGAATTGTGTAAGTAAGTAGCCGCGACTCCGCCTTCAACCTCGAGGCTACATCGTTGAAGGCTTTTTGAAAAGAGGGGACGTAGATATTATTTAAATTCGTGTCAGTCACGAGCACATATGTTGAGGATGGCACATCTCGAAGCAAGTCTTCTGCAACATAAGAGCCCCAGATGCCATGGTCAACAATTATGCTCTTTTTCCCTAAGATTTCCACCCTCTGTGGCTGCCCTGTGCCGTTCATAGCTGTAACACTAAAGCTGAATTCTGTGCATAAGATGACTTTTGTATAAGGCTATCCAATTGATTAAATGGACATCAAAGAGTGCACGCAAAAGAGCTGAGATATGAAGGACGCGTGGTTGGCTCATAGCACTTGTACGATTTAGGCGGTGAAAGTTATCGGAGAAAACCTGTCACGGAATTACGCCGCTTGCGACAATGGGGCTATCTGATTGGTCTGAATGTTAGTGCTTGGAACCGCACTAAGAGTTGTATTCACACAGCTAAACGAGTTTGGATATAAGGATTGAAAATAGCCCGGAGCGCAGGCGTTCAAGCCTTGAATTATTTGGGCCAAAAAGGGTCGATGTTTGTCTTGATCTGTAATCTACATTCTTCTTTGGAATAGGCTACTGCAAATCCCATTCTTGGGAAAGCAATCCCTCCACCGTGATTCCCGTGACTAATCGAAATGCGTAGCTTTAACAAAGGTTCTGCCCATTGGGTTATGGTACTAGAGGTAACCTAAGCTATCTACCACCGCGACCATAATAATTGCTCGGTGGTGGGTTTCCGTAACCATTCGGTGGCCCTTGTGGTGGACCGGAGTAATACCCACCAGTTGACGGTGGTGGAGCACCATTATAATAACCTGGCGGCGGACCATTGTAATGCCCATTCTGTTGATGTGCGGGCGGTCCACCGTAGTAGCCGTTCACTCTTGGTGGCGGAGGACCGTAGCCTGAGGGTGGTGAAGCACCTCGTCCGTATCCATTCGACGGAGGCGTGAAATTAGGATTCAGATGCTGCGCGAAAGGATTGGGCCTATCATCAGAGTAGTTGATGTTACCACCTCGACCACGGCCGCCGCTGCCGCCGCGACCTCCTCGCAATGGTGCGCCACCGAAAGACCGACCCGAGTGGCTGGCGCGCCCCTTGGTGGCTTCGATGTCGGCGCGGTCAAGAGTGGGTGGCTCGTGCTTGACGCCTTTTAAGAGCATTGACTTGTGGACGTGGACAGACTGGGGCATTTCGTAATGGACGCTAGTATAGGGGTTAGCTTAAAGTTCGCCAATATGCAAACATGTCCTGATAAGGAAACATACCTGATGCTGCGATCCTCCTCAAGGTTTGGCATAAGCCCGTCGCTGAGTGGAAAAGTAAGAGAGCTCTGTGGCATATACTCCTCGTTCTTTTCCACCTTTCCGGCCAAACCTTCGCTGATTGCTGGGTTAAGCTTATACTTGGGAGATCCCTGACGCTTCGAATAAAAGTTGGTCGCTATCTCCTCATACAGTGGGTGGCGATCAGACATGATCAACACTTCTTTTCCCACCCCATTTCTTGCATGCTCGTCTTGCGAGAGCAGAGGATATCTTGTGTTCATAGCATCGAGTAGCCTCTTCTCGTCGATGAAAGGGAGTAATGCCACACCTTGCCAGGCAAATTTCTTCCCATTCAGATCAATTGGAAAGTCGACTGGATAGAAATCGATAATGTCGCTATCTTCGTCGCTCATGAGGGAGTGGAAAACCTCGGGTATGGCATGATTCGATGCTGCCGGCAACACGCCCATAAGCTGTTCGAACGGCTTGAACGGCGTGCCCTTATCGAAATTGAGCTTCATCTTATCCAGCTCAACAAAATCAGCAGCGAAAGGAGCGTAGTGATACGGATAATACCAAGTCCAAGACGGGCAACCCTGAAAGTAGTAAAGCAGAACCCACGCAAGGCCCTCGACGTAGGACCTCGCGACCTCATTGCGGAAGGCGATGTCTTTGGGATCGACCTTGAATTTGTTCTCATAGTACCTGTCCGCGTAGCCCTCTTCCCACAATCGGACGTTGTCAGGAGGAGGCTCATCAGAGTCTGCCTGAGGCTTGTTTGGTAGTGGGCTGTCGCGGCCTGGAGTACCCGCGTCCTCGTCTTCTATGAGATCGGCCTTCCTCTTTCTCGAGGCTGATATTGGCGTAGTCGTGCCAGCATTTGAAAATGCTTCATTCGACGTCTCAGCATCACCATCCTCTTCGACCTTGGAGTCTGCCTGGTTTGTCGACGCGCCGTCGGGTTGACTACCACCGAGTAGCTGGCTTTTCAAAGCAGCTGCTGCACTCTTGTTCGCAGCATTGGCCTTGGACACAGTACCACGGTTTACCACCATGTCATGAGTAACAGGATTCTCTTTCTTGGTGAGGGGTCCTCTCCCGGGAATGAACAAATCCAAACCCGCGGGAGCAATCGCTGGGTCCTTCGCTCTCCCACGGCTCGTGTTACCATTTGGGGGAGTGTTGTAGTCGGGCGATCCTCGACGTCCACCTGGGCCACCGACATTCCCTCCGCCGGAGTTCTGACTTCGATCTTGCTCATCTAGCTTTCTCCTCTTGGCATTGGCGTCTCTTCGCTCTTCAGTCTGGCGCCGCCGTCGAAAGATTGCGTCTTCTTGCTTGGCCAGTCCATCAAGGATAAATTGGGCGCGTTCTAGATCGACGTGGCCGTCCTTCGTAACATAACTTCCCATCACTGGAATATTGTCTCGCCAGATGGCAATAAGTGTATCGATCCCATTCTCCCTGATGTCAAGACTGGGAAGATGTGGCAGAAAATCGTTTCCAACAAAGAAACACATAAAAACCCAGTCGTCTAAAGCTCTTTCAAGATCGAAGCGGAATGGTTGCTGGGGCACGTATAGCTCTGCTTCGAGATATTCACGCAGAACAGATACATGGAGCCAGATGAATGGTTTATCAGCGAGAGCTTTGTCTTTCTCGTCAAATTCTCCATCTTTGGGTTTGGCTTCACCTTTGCAAGCTTCGGCTATATGGCCTTTTTGACCGCATATACGACAAGTGCGGGCCTTTGACTCTTGGAAGAAGACATCTTCACGAAGTACACGGAAGTGGGGTTCGTGAGTTGCAAGACCAAGCATAATTAGATCAGCATCAAGACCGTAAATTACATGACGAGTATTGGGATCATGCTCAGGCGAAGACCGCTGAGATCTTATGAACTCCATGATTTTGTGCTCTCCTTCTCCAGGTACCGAAGCATCAGATAAGATGATTTTGACCTTTTCATGTCAGCCAAATCCAGTCCCGAAGGAACACACGACTTACCTTCTCCCAAGCTGGATCCGTATTGACTTTGTATGCGCACCAGTACCGAAGGCTGGCTGCGAGGATGTCCATAAATGGCGTTCCAGGAGTGATAACATTGTGGTCCCATGTCGTCTTTTGCGCCATCGCAGTGACCGAATCGTCCACCTCGCCTCGCTTCTGTGATCTGAGCATCTTCAGGAATTCCTCCTTGTCTTCATCTTTTTGCTTGGCTTCCTGAGCGGATCTGAAACGCCGTGACCGCTGTTGGTTCATCTTGGCACGAGGAGCAACTCCATCTGCAACACAAAAGATAAGCAGAGTTCATTCACGGCAGACGAGTACTGAACGAGATGTACCCCCTTTGACGACTTCAAGGTCTCTTCAGATGAGGTAGCCGGTCACAAGAGGCACACTAGCTTCCAGTCGCCTTGCACGTTTCACGACAGCGAACATACCAATTGCAATCAGAAGCAGTTTACGTGGTCGAACCATGTTGAAGACGCGTTCTGTGTATTCGAATATTGCCAGCATCATTTCTTCCTCGGTAGCCGGTGGTGGCCTATCCTCAGGATGGGAGCAAGGATGTACGATTCCGTTCATATCTAGGTAGAGATTGTCGAATTCTTCGCCGTTAGGATTTTTTCCAGAAATGTCCACTGGTATTTCCTGCCCATCTACATCTCCTGGCTTCTCTTCTATCACCTGGGAGATGATCTTGGGATACTTCTGCGACAGCCATCGGAAAAGCGCTGGGACACCCATCTTAACGTCTGCTGTTGATCACGAATTCAGGACAAGAGAGATGCTGAGTGGGTACTGAGGGCACGTGCGTCGTTCGTCCGCAGTTGCAAGGGGCGCACTTTAGTAGGTAGCTTGGGATGTGGTCTTTGATAAAGGATAAATCGAAAGTTTTTTATGCATCAAAGAGCGATGAAGGAAAGACCGTGCATTGGAGATTGAAGGTATGGAGGGTATGAACTGGCTGAGGTGTAAAGCGCGCTGATGCCCTGGGGGTATTTCGAATAACTGAATATGTGTAGCTAATCTAAGGCGTTCTTCACCTTCCAGTGCGCCCGACGTCCTTGATACTGCTGAATTGAGGCGAAGACGGAGAGGTCATCGTGGGAGTCGCATTCAAAATCACTCTGCGCTAGACCTTCCGCAAATGGAAAGATTCGCCGACGCTAGCTGTATTCTACTTTAAAATTACATCCCAGCAACAGCTTCAAGTCTTCATCCCAATATTTGAGTTACCCACCCCGTCGTAATGCATTTCACTTAAATCTACGAGAACGGCGCCTAGTCAAGGACTCGGTAGACTATGTGTCTCGACCTCACTCCGCATTTACGCCGCAGAATGACGTGCCGGTAAAACAATGTTTCAAGCACCAGCAAAGCAGAATGCAACGACTACGATTTCAACTCTTTGCGGACGCCTGCAGAGCGCCACACTGCTGGAGGATCGACGGACTGCAATACTAGGGTTGAGAAGCTTTGCTAAAGCGTACCCAGCTTCTGTGGCATCTGGGGCTCTAAGAAGCCTCATCAGCTGTCTTAACAAGGACGTCGAAGATGTTGATACCACCAAGGTCATACTGGAGACGTTGTTGATGCTTTTCAACCCGGACGAACAAAGTGTGGGTCGCCTCTTGAGCAGATCAAAACCTATTTTCTAACGATACAAAGCCTGAAGCCTCGGATGACATAGCACTCTGGCTGGCCGATGAATTTACTCAAGTGAGTATCTGCGCAGCTTTTCCAGAACCCTACTGCCTGCTGAGTTGACGGAGTAGCGGCAAGAAAACATCACAGCGCTTTTAGACCTCTTGGACGCCTACGACTTCTTCTCCCGCCACTATGCTCTGCAATTGATCTCCGCCATATCGACGGCCCGTCCTGAAAGAACGCAGGAATGTGTATATACAGCGCCATTAGGCGTCTCGAGGCTAGTCGCTGTACTCGACGATAAGAGGGAGGCTGTCCGAAGCGGTATGCTACATACGTCTTGATATCCTGACAATCGGCAATGCTAATGTTGGAATTTAGAGGGACTGCTTCTTCTCACGGCGCTCACGCCATCCTCGCCCGATCTGCAGAAGCTAGTCGCGTTTGAAAATGCGTTCGATAGAATATTTGCTATCATTGACTCGGAGGGTGGATTGACTCATGGCGGTTTTACTGTGCAGGATTGCCTGTCGCTGCTAGCAAATCTGCTCCGTCTCAACGTCTCCAACCAATCATATTTCCGCGAGACCGGATGGGTCAAGAAGCTCTCGAGTCTGCTTGGCGAAGCCATTCGGGAACAAGATCTACCGGACGGCGTAGCTGAATGGGACCAGCCACAGCGAGACAAGAATGTATGGGGGCTTCTTGCTGTTCTACGGCTCTTTCTTGTCAGAGGCAGCGTTGGGACGCAAGCGAATCAAACATCTTTCTGGCAGGGTGGCGTTCTGACTCAGGTTCTTGACATCGCTTTCCGCGATTCATTCAATGTCCCGATCAGGGCAGAGGCAAGTTAGGCTTGAGCCTTCCGAGTTTCTGTCTAGAGCTAACCAGGATATGTGAAGGCCCTCGTTACAGCAGCCGACCTAATCAGGTCTAATAGCGCTTTGCAAGAAGGATTTGGCCAACGTGATGTTCTATCCCCTCGAAAAGAGGAGGTCCCAAAAGTCAATGGCCATGCGAACACCCATAAGGTTCCATCGACTGTGAATGTGATATCTGGGCTTCTTGAATTAGCCCTCGCGCCCACATCAATCCGTGCATTCGATGTTCGGCTGGCCGCTAGCGAATGTGTCAAGGCATACTTGTCTGGTCATGCAGCAATCCGCTTGTATTTCTTGCGTAGGGCGATTGAGGTTCATATGTCTGAGCAGCAAGACCCTGACAATATTCTTACGATACTTATGGAAGACCCGGAGGCTCCTCGAGGGACCGATCCATACAGGACATGGATCGCTGCAATCCTATTGTTTCACCTGATTTATGAGGACTTTGATGCTAAGAACCTAGCAATGAGTGTTGCTGAAGGCGATGCAGAAAACGGAGAGGAAGTCATTACTTGCATACAAACTCTGTCAGCCAGTCTAATTTCAGGCGAACAGAAGGATGAAGACCCGAGGGTCTCTACCGGATATCTCATCGTTCTATGTTCATGGCTTTACGAAGACCATGACGCAGTCAATGACTTTCTTGGTGAAGGTAGCAATGTGCAGAGTATAGTACAGCTCGTGACGCGCAACGATCTGTCTCGAACTCTTGTGTCTGGACTTTGCGCTCTGCTTCTTGGCATTGTCTACGAGTTTTCTACAAAAGATTCACCAGTCCCGCGAGCTACTCTTCATCACATCCTGACAACACGCTTAGGGCGCGAGCAATTTGTGGACAAAATCACGAAATTACGAGAACATACAGTGGTCCGTGATTTCGAGGTATTACATCAAGGTCTCAATTCGGCTCCGCAAGGAGGACTACCTGAGGTCTACTTCGATAAAACGTTCGTAGACTTTCTAAAAGACAATTTCAGTCGAGTCATTAGAGCCATCGATCGGCCACCGGGTATTGAAGTTGCTGTTGTTGCGAACGGAATACAGAAAGGCGTCTCTCGTGAGCTAGTTGACTCACTGAAGTCGCAAGTTGATGCTGGATCACAGAAGATACAAAATCTCGAGTCAGAAATACTTACTCTAGAGCGAAAGCTGGGCCAAGAGCAGGCCGATCATCGAAAGGCTAGAGACTCCGCCGCAGCGGAATTAAACAGGATCAGGAATATCAACGCAGCACTGCAGAGCAATCACGAAGATGATATGCAGCGGGCGATGCAAAACCATCAATATGCACAGACCGAGAGTCAGAAAGCGCACGAAGCAGCTATAAGATCTTTGCAATCCGATATGCAGAAAGCGAGACAGGAGGCTGATGCAGACGCTACGCGCGTCCGTAGTAGGAATGAGGCCGAAGTCATGGACTTGAAAGCTACCGTTGACAAGCTCAGGAGCGAATTGGAAAAGGCAAGCAAAGAGCATGTGCAAGATCTGCAGACAGCACACGAAGACTACTCCACCAAAACTTCGGCTCTGGAGTCCCGGGTGCAACGAGCGGAAGACAAAAGCAAGGACTCTGAAGTGAGGGCGACGAGACTGCAAAGCGACCTTGACGAGAAAGAGGAGGCCCGCAAGTCGGCGCAGACCGAACTAGACGATCTCTTAATGGTTCTTGGAGATCTCGAGGAGAAGAGGTCAAGGGATAAGGTAGGACACTAGATCCTTTGCTGATACGGACAGTTAGCTGATGATAGTAGAAACGCCTAAAAGCACTTGATGAGCAGGTCTCGGACGGTGAAGAGCAAGGTGAAGATGCCGAAGACGACGAGGCGGACGGAGAGGATGATGTGGACTGAGATTTATTCTTTGCTCGTCAGCGCGTCCAGAGACGTCGCGACTTGTACCACCAAGTGATAGATACATTAGAGCTGGCATCGCCATGTGAATGCTTAATCGTCCTCGCATTATATGAATTGCTTGAAATGTTCGCTCGTTTCCGTGCCTCTGGCCAGCTCGTACGTTCTGCATATCTTCATATGCTTCCTCGTAGCAGCTCTGAAACCTCGGTATCCTAGTAAATGTTCGACTCTTGACACAAAATGATACAGTAGTGTGTCTAGCGACGTAGATTTTGGTAACAATCTGCCAACCCTATGGTAGAGTCACAAATTGAGTCATCCAGATTCGGCTGCTGAAAATATATCCCCCCAGTTCCACTCCCATTCCGTCACGATATCTACTTAGATTCCGACAACATGTCTATCGACTTTCCACAAGAAGAGGAGGAGGTGCTGAGGAGGTGGAGAGAGATCAAGGCCTTCGACATACAAATCGAGCTCTCAAAGGGCAAGCAGCCATACACATTCTACGATGGACCGCCTTTCGCAACTGGTCTACCGCATTACGGGCATCTACTCTCCTCCACTATCAAGGACATCATCCCCCGGTACTGGTCTATGAAGGGGCGCTATGTTGAGCGGAGATTCGGCTGGGACACGCACGGGCTTCCGATCGAGTATGAAATCGACAAGAAGCATGGTATGTCAGGCAAAGACTTAGTCGCGAAAGTGGGAATCGCACAGTACAATACGGAATGTCGGGCCATCGTCATGAAATTTGCAACGGAGTGGAGGCAGACAATAGAGCGCTTGGGGCGTTGGATTGATTTTGACAATGACTACAAGGTCAGGGTGTTCCACGCTCTACTGCAGGTGATATTGGTTACTGACTGCAGTGATGCTTAGACTATGGATCCTACGTTCATGGAGTCCGTGTGGTGGGTATTCTCAGAGCTGTTCAAGAAGGGTCTCGTCTACAGAGGGTACAAGGTCATGCCATATTCGACAGCTCTGAACACGCCTCTCAGCAATTTCGAATCTCAACAGAACTACAAAGATACCCAAGACCCCGCCGTCGTCGTTACGTTTCCCCTCCTCAAGGACCACAGGACCTGCCTGCTTGCCTGGACCACCACACCATGGACCCTACCCTCACACACAAGCCTTGCTGCCCACCCGGACTTCGAATATGTCAAGATTCTGGATGAAGCATCGGGCAGACACTACATTCTCCTGGAAGCCCTAATGAGGACTTTATATAAGGATCCTAAGAAGGCAAAATACAAGATTGTTGAACGATTGAAAGGCAAAGACATGCTTGGATGGCAATATGAACCTTTATTCGACTATTTTTACGAAGACTTCAAAGACTATGGCTTCAAAGTCCTCAATGCCACTTATGTCACCGCTGATAGCGGGGTCGGTATTGTACACCAGGCTCCCTCCTTTGGAGAGGAAGATTACAAGGTAGCTCAGGAGGCAGGTGTTATCACCCCGGAGCGCCTACCGCCAAATCCTGTCGATGAGCAAGGGAGATTCACGTCAGAAGTACGCGACTTCACCGGACAGCATGTAAAAGACGCAGACAAGGCGATTATTAAATATCTGAAAGGGACTGGCCGCTTAATTGTTGACTCTCAGATCACACATAGTTACCCATTCTGTTGGCGATCAGATACTCCACTGATCTACAAAGCTGTTCCAGCATGGTTCGTGAAGATTCCTCCTGTCATCCCGACAATGTTGGAGAACATTGAGAAATCTCATTGGGTGCCGAACTTCGTCAAAGAAAATCGCTTTGGGAGCTGGATTGCTAACGCGAGAGATTGGAACATTTCGAGAAATCGATATTGGGGTACTCCAATGCCTGTATGGGCAAGCGAGGATTTTCAAGAGATCGTTTGTGTAGGCAGCGTTGAAGAACTCAAGGAGCTGACTGGTTTCAAAGGTGACCTCTCAGATATCCATCGGGACAAGGTTGACGATATCACTATCCCTAGTAAACAAGGAAAGAAATCGCTTCGACGTATTGATGAGGTTTTCGATTGTTGGTTCGAGTCGGGAAGCATGCCCTACGCTGCTTCGCATTACCCCTTCGAAAACAAGGAGCAGTTTCACAAGTCATTCCCTGGCGATTTTATCGCAGAAGGGTTAGACCAGACTCGAGGGTGGTTCTATACCCTTACCGTCCTGGGTAACCATCTCTTCGAATGCTCGCCGTTCAAGAATTGTATCGTCAACGGCATTGTCCTGGCTGAAGATGGGAAGAAGATGTCGAAACGACTGAAGAATTACCCAGATCCTACTGAGGTTATCGATAAGTATGGTTCGGATGCTCTCCGTCTATATCTCATCAACTCACCGGTCGTTCGTGCCGAGACGCTCAAGTTCAAGGAATCTGGCGTTAAAGAAGTCGTGACAAAGGTTCTGCTACCGCTGTGGAACTGCTACAGATTTTTTTCGGACCAAGTGCTTCTGTTAAAGAAGGTAGAAGGGATCAAGTTCTTGTTCGACCCAAAGTCAGAATTGAGCAATACCAACGTGATGGACAAGTGGATTCTGGCAAGCTGTCAAAGATTGCTGAAATTTACTAACGAAGAGATGGCCGCGTATCGGCTATACACTGTTGTACCAAAGTTACTTGAACTTCTTGATAACACCACGAATTGGTATATCCGATTCAATAGGCGGCGACTGAAAGGCGAATTTGGTATCGAAGATACCCAGCGAGCGCTCAATACCCTCTTTGAAGTCCTTTTTATCCTAGTCCGGTGCCTGGCACCCTTCACACCATTTCTCACCGACAACATCTATCAACGATTACTACCTCACATTCCCGAATCCGAACGAGCCAAGGACCCCAGAAGCGTTCATTTTCTCGACTTCCCAGAGGTACGGGAAGAGCTCTTCGACGAAGAAGTTGAACGGCGAGTCGCCCGCATGCAGAGAGTCATCGAGCTCGGCAGAGTCTCAAGAGAACGAAGGACCATGGGCCTCAAACAACCTCTGAGGACGCTAATCGTCATCCATCCAGACAAGAAGTATCTTTCCGACGTCCGCTTCTTGGAAAGCGAGATCTGCGAAGAGCTCAACATCCACGACCTCGTACTCTCATCCGACGAAGACAAATACAGCGTCCAATACAGCGTATCAGCAGACTGGCCAACTCTAGGCAAGAAGCTGAAGAAAGACGCCCAGAAGGTGCGAAAAGCACTGCCTGCCCTGACGAGTATCGACGTGCGGCAGTTCGTTGTATTGGGAAAGATCACAGTGGAAGGCATAAACCTAGAACGAGAAGATCTCCTCGTAAAGCGCGGCCTCAAAGAAGACGAATCTTCCAAAAACTTCGAAACGAACACAGACGACGACGTCCTCACCATTCTTGACGTCGAAATGCACCCTGACCTCCTCCGCGAGGGCATTGCTCGCGAAGTCGTCAACCGTGTCCAGCAATTGCGCAAGCGAGCGAAGCTGGTACCGACGGATGATGTAAAGATGGAATACAAGGTGCTTACCGATCCAGATAATATCGGTATTGAAGAGGTGTTTGATGGGCATGGGAGGACGTTCGAGAAAGCACTGAGGAGGCCGATTGATAAGCATGTTGTAACGCAGGTTGGAGGGGAGGCTACGGATGCGATGACCGAAGTTGTGATTGCGGAGGAGCAGCAGGAGGTGCAGAAGGCGACGTTTTTGTTGAGGTTGGTGAAGCTGTGAGATGTGGATGGGTTGGGGAACGCGGTAGTGATGACGACGATGACAACGACATAAAACGAAGAGCTGTTAGCGGGAGAAAAAAGCATGTTGCTGTCAGAAAGCTTTAGATCTCGCTATTCATAAACAGAGTTCCGCAATACATGCATAAATGGTTCAAGCCAAGATTTCATTTCTTATTTGAGCAAGCGATAGCTACCAATTGTTTAATCCGTGCTTCTCTTGAGCCCCGTGCCATTCTAATCACCCTGGCTTTCAGATGCATTCTTAGAATCCGGCCTTTCATGTGACCCCCCATCTAATTGTTTGTCAAATCCTCCGCGGCCCTATCAACATAAGGGTCATCCTTCCCTCCCTTCCCACTGCCACCTCCTGTCTTGCTCTCACCGCCACCGGGTATGTATCCCTGGCTTCCACCTCCGCTTCCGGGCTTGTTCTCCATCTCGCTGATGCCTTCGGGGAGGGGGGCAGCTTTGCTGGAGCGGTCGACGCCTGTGGAGACTGGCTCCTGGGTGAGAGGTGTTAGTATGGAAGGGTAACGTAGCGGGTAGTAGGAAGGTGAGGGACGGACGGACGGGAGTCTTGAGGACAACTTACATCTGAATCACCCTTGGGGGCACCGGCGATTTTGTTCTCGCCTGATTCGATGGCGTTGTCGGAGGCGATGGTGGGGCCGTCGTCGAATTCTCCTCCACGGGGCATCGTGTTTTGTTTTGCAGTTCTGGGATAGTTGGTTGGCTTTCAGAAGTTGGTCTTGGCTTTTCGTGAGAGTGTATGAGGAAGATGGTTGTATGCTTGACTGGGTTGTCGAAGGAGGATGAAGCCAGCTGTTGTGCGGGTATTCGTGTCAGAGGTATGAGGTCACTATTGCGTGACCGAATCAGGAAGCCCGATCCTTGCATTCACAGCATGGCGTCGCCCGCTGTTGTGATTCTCGATGGCCATATTCTTGTGTAGATTGTGATCGACTGGTACTTGCATCCCGTTCATCTCCGTTTCGCAGCAGCCTGAGCAGAGACAGTCAGTATAGACATTTTCCAGTATTGTAGAAGCTTATTACAGTGTAGCAGTCCTTAAGCTTCATGAACTCAGTAAGGCATTTGTCTTTGTAGACGCCGTTGAAGTCTGCAGCAATGCATTTTCCATACACAGAGGCCTAGTATGCTTCAATATGTTTCTTCGGTATCCACACTCTTGAGAACATTCACCTCGGCGGAACACTTGGCCACGGCCTCTGCGAACTTCTCAATTGGCCTGGTCCGGCCTGGCATCTTGTTCTGGCGTCGTCGAAGAGCCTAGGTAAGGTAATACGCACTAACAATTTTGCTATATTGAATACGGAGAAAGTTCAACATCAATCTCGTCAACATATTGAAGTGAAGGCTGCTAGTCTATAAGGGTACAAGGGTGTTGATCTACTAAACGCGACGTTGCCGACGTCTAGTCACGTGGGTATTACTGGTGCTAGTACTATCATTCAATATACTTCTAGGGTCGTGATGCAGAGACACCCCCTTTCCTTAGAAAGACACCCCCTATTTCCTTAGATAGACACCCCCCCATATCCGGTTAGTGGCCGCGGGCATCGGAGTAATGCAGCCGCGAATTATTCAGGCGACGCAGGCGCAAAGTAGCAATTGGGGGGAGCAGCGATGGGGCATCTATGGGGGCATTTATGGGGGCAGCAACGGCCATGTATACGCACATGTATGGGGGCAGCAATGGGCCATATATAAAAGCAGCAATGGGCGTATATATAAGAGCAGTAGTAGGCCATGTATGAGGGTAGCAATAGAGTATCCCCTCCACCGGCAGAAAGAGGTAACTCAGCCCAACGAGGCGGGACTCAGCCCAACGAGCCCTCTTTCTGAGCCCATTACTGCCCCTACATATGGCCTACCCTTACATATACATGGCCGTTGCTGCCCGTATACATGGCCATTACTACCCCTACATATACATGACCGTTGCTGCCCCCATAAATGCGCGTATTACTGCTCCCATATATGCCCAATTACTACGCCTGACTACTGTGCGCCCGCGTCGCCTGAACATTTCGCGGCTGCATTACTCCGATGCCCGCGGCCACTAACCGGATATGGGGGGGTGTCTATCTAAGGAAATAGGGGGTGTCTTTCTAAGGAAAGGGGGTGTCTCTGCATCAGGACCCTACTTCTATTACTCTAAACAAAGCTACTAGTACTCCGTCATCATGAAAGCCATGGCAGCCGATTCAATTTCAAGGAAGGCGGCGACGTGATAGACGTCTGTCTCTAGGCCGCTGAGTTATTCGTGCTCCTCCTGCCATTGCTGGAATGCCTCGACAAGGTGTTGCTCAGCTACTCTATCTCCTGAGGCTGCCGGCCTTAGTCCAGAAGCGAACAAGAACAAATTCGAAAGGAGTCACAAGGCTTGGCGGGTAAAATGCCTGAATTCTTGTCTAATCTATCCCCACATTACAGAGTACACCCGAATCTCTTGAAGTTTTGATTGCTCCTCTGTTCTTCGCGAGTGTAGCCAGTGCATATCATCACCATGAAGGCTCTGGAATCCAAGTCCTGCGACGAGCAGCGTACTAACCCCACGAATCTCCTTTCAAATGACACGACATCCATACAGTCTCCATTACTTCGACTACCGCTTGAGCTGAGAAGGATTATCTATGGACGAAGTATTGCTTGCTCTCGATCTCCGAGTCCTCAAGAGGTACACGAGAACAATCTCCGCGCTATCTGGGAAGACCTCCCTTCACCACTTCTCTGCGTCAACAAGCAAGTTCGCAGCGAGGTTATTGATCTACTTCAGAAGGCCGGATTCACCGTGAGAGTGACATGCCATGGTGCCAATTTCGATGCTCTTGGCCTGTCCTGCTTTATCGCACAACAGCGCCCCAAGAGCTACGGTGATCTCCCCGTACTCAGAGTGGAGATTTGGCCTCCACACCCTGATCGCCCCGTAGAGATGTTTTACATCTGGGATCACCTGCGGAAACTTCGAGATGATCTTCGCGCTGTAGCGCGGATTCCAAAGCTTGTGGTCTGGTTCAAGGAGAACGACATCGCGACATGGTGTCAAGATGGTGCGCCACGATATATATTGACCCCTAGTGGAGAAGTTGACCCTTTGTGGTGTGATATCGTCCAGCTTCTGGACCACTTTGCTTGCATCACCAACGTGACCAAAGCCCATATGCGCCTACCTCCATCTTTGACGCGCAATGAACAGAACGACGGACTGAGGGAGCGCGCGCTGTGCGTAATGGAGACGATGGAAGGAGAAGGCACCCTTGCTGATGAGGAAAGTTACATCCTGTCTCTCGAATCTCCTGAAAGACATCTGGAGGATTACCTGAAACTTCAAACCGCACAGATCGCGAGGAACAAGCTCAATACTATTACCTACAACGGCCGTTACAAAATGTCCGAAGCCAAGTACCATAACTTTATCAAAGTGTGGCCCCATTTCGAGACTTTGACCGAATTCGACGAAGGCGGTGCATATGAGGGCGAGTGGTACTACAGGGCATGGCCAATGACGATGCCGGATGTTGCGGAACTAGAAGGGTTCACCATCTAATTTGTCAATTCCCCCCATTTCCAACACTAAAGTATTCTTATATCGTTTATATTTAGCAAGAAACATGCCTGCATCTGGAGACATCCGAGTTCCGAGGGAGAGGAACAGGAGAATTCGACGACCTTTGTGTTATCCACTACATCCCTTCCAACGTCAAGTACCAGCGTCAAGTACTAAGCTCGATCACTGCCCAAGATACTTTGCCCCTTACTTTACTCGAAGTGTCTTCTGCTCTTCGTGCTCAACTCCCCTCGAGTCTAAAAAGCCTGCACCCGAAAGACCGTTTTCGTACAGTTCTTGGCTTAATGAGATCCATTCGCTTCATAGACTGGGTTGGCGTTCGCTTCATAGATCGGGTCAGTATTGAGCTCATCCCCGTCACTCCGACCCACCTCCTGCGCCACATAACTCACTGCGGCAGACTGCGACGTCTGAGTATGTGTCCCTTGCGGTAAAATGTTCTCGAGCAATCTTTCCAGCCTGGCTCGACGCTCATGTTCCCGGTAAAATAGGGACCATAGACCTAGGAGAAGAGCGACCACGACTGGTACGCCAACGCCGGCTCCAATTGCTACTACGTGAGAAAATTGGAACGAAGAGTTTGTGGAGGTACATGTTGTAGAGCTGGGAATGGTAGTGGTAGTGGATGTAGTAGGTGTATTGGTAGCGGAATTGGTCACGGCTGAGGTTGTAGATCCACTGCTCGAATTCGAAGGGTGTAATGGTTTCGTTGCAACAATCTCCAGCACCATGGTCGGTGCTTTCCCCAATGCCGCAACAAAACGAGTCGGTGCCTCCATTTCCCCAAGGTAAGATGGTACTGTAAAAGTTCCTTGAAGCCCAAAGGTTTCGGTGCCAGCCCCCCTTGTGGAATGAAAGACTGTTGGGATATTCTTACCGTATGTGCAGTCTTGCGCGCAAGGGGATGTGAATTGCGAGTTTGTGCAAGGCCCCCAGTAGGCTTATCCGTTGTTGCCATAGCAGTAGCCTACAGTTGTACATGTTGACGTTGAAAGCTGGCAGCAAGCGCTGACACCGTTTACGATTACATTGCAACGCTGATAGCCCGTCTCGACTTCATCAGTGTTGGTCCCCTTCGCAAAATAGCATTGCGATTGTGAGTATCACTTTGTTTGGCAGGGCCCTGGTTCGTAGTTAGGGTTAGGTCAACGAGGGCAAGGGTTGCCAACCAGAGTGATACGGGACCCGCCAGCAAGCACAGTATCAAGAGTATATATGTGAGATTCACATTAAGCCATCGTGATGAATGTCGACAGCAATGGCGTATGTGCTCTCGATGTTCCGCGCAAAAAGCTGGGTGTCGGTGGAACAACGCTGTTGAGAAGACATGCTCAGAATGGCAGTCTCGGGTGTTTGTGCACCTCATCTCGTGCCAAAACGGCGTCCTTACGTTTGTCAAGTTACGGTGCGCGGTCACTCAGCCGAATCCTTCGAGCAGCATAGAGAGGTGAAGCGAGGAACGAACCAATCAAACTGTCTTCAAGCCGCCACTTGCATCTCAGCCTCACTGCTTGTCAAAGATACAAGACCATTCCCCAGAAGACGCTGCTAGGGGAAACGGATGTCACAAGTCCTCGGAGGATGGATATCATGCCAGCGAAGGAGACTGAGGGTTGTGCCGCACAGGACTGTGATCAATCAGGCCCGTCAGGCTACCTCACGTTTGTCGAAAGAGTAGAGCGGCACCACCACTGCGTAGCCGCAAAATCCTTCTCCACGAGATTGACGTAAAAATTCGATCGATGCTTTTGCTTCTATTTGCTTAATTTCATGTCGAGGTTGCCGTCGCCGCCGATGCTTGAGCCACAGCCACGGAAGGATTCAGCAATCTACCTTATCTGAGCCATACACTAAAAACGGCCCCTGGTTGAGCTGAATGGTTACATATGCTCTCCCCTACTCGCCTCGGCTTTTGTTCTCTCTTCTGCAATCAAGAATTCGGTCGAGGCTGAAAACAGAAAGTGGCTCAGTCAAGGCAGAGCGACGTCATCAATGACATGCTGTGCAACATTGCACCGTGTATCGCAGCGAGGAGAGCCTCTCACCCTCTTTTTGATCCTCGCAGACGGTTTTATGTTATATCTACCACAAGCTCCGCCAAGACGGGCTTAGAGTGTAGATATACTAGACGCGAGAAAGCCACGGCGCTTTTTGGCAAGGGCTGAAAACAACATTGGTTGTCGCAAACTTCATGATACGCTTGAAAGAATTGCTACGAATTGTATGACTTGCTATTTGCATTATTTTAGTCTTAATTGAGACGCCAAATTCAGCTTAATGCATTCGCAATCGACGCGTGGTAGGCGCCGATACTGTCGATGCCTCCGGAGTCCCCCCTCTCTGAACACAACAGCGCCGACGAACACTCCCCACTCACAGACCAAAGTATGTCTTCTCGGTCAATTGGAAAGTGATCGCGACTAACAGCGCTTTGCAGATGTCGCAATCCTATATCAAATCATCAGATCGGCGGAACAGTACCCGGCCGTCGAAACCCAACCCTTCCGCGCAATTTTCGCGGCGTACGAAACGATCCTCCCACAAAATGCACTGGATCCAAATCATGATCAGATTTATTTACGCTTTCTATTCAGGCTCGGCGACGGAAGGGCAGAAGGGCAGTCCCTGTATGAACGCTTCGAAGCACTGCTTGAAGAGCTTGGGTTCCAGATCGAATTCGTTCCCGAGGGAGAGGAAATACAGGATACTACGAGGAACATCACTACGGAGTTCAGGGACGAATCTCGTTCCAATGCGCCGGATCAGGACATTGGTTGGGCGAGATTACGATCGAGACGCCCTTCGATCAATTCGATGCACGATCGTGAAGGGGAAAGCATGCAGAGACTCCGTTCCCGAGCTTCGATGTCACGACTCGAGACCACTGAACAGGTCGTCCTCGAACCTAGGTCGGCGTCAAGAGCCACCACTCGAAGAACAGAAAAGACGGCGAGCAATTTCGCGGCCACAAGGTCGAGGACCGGCGAGGCTGGGAGGGGTAGGCTGACTGCGAAGGAATTCGCCAACAATCTACAGCGCTATAAACGAAGATATAGGTCTTTGTCCAGCCAGGGGAGCCAAAAGCCACAGGGACATGCAGACCCACGAGCTCAACGACCAAAAAGGCGAATCTCCACGACCACGGCTTTGGAAGATGCCTACTCTGTTGCTAGCGACAATGAGGACGAATTCACTGGGGGTTCTGTAGTCATTCAGCAGATGCAGCCAGCGTACGTGCTTGCACAGGGCGAGAAGCTTTACAAGCCCTCAAGGACGCAATTATTCAGAGATGCAAATACATTCCAGAATTACCGGATTCGCTCTGTCGCTCGGGATCTCGTTGACAAATGGTGCTACGCCGCTGTTCAGGCAAAGGATCACCATGAACATATGGAAAGACTCGCGTCCGCGCGTGACATCGAGATACTCCTTCTCCAGGCTTTCGAGCATTGGCGTCATCGTTTGCACGCTAAAAGGCAGGTTGCTAGATGGAAACATTTCTGGGAAGATGTTTCAGGAAAGATTACGGCTGCAAGAAATGCTTTTCTACTTAGGAGAACATTCAATAAATGGCGGGACTACGCTTATCATCATGCTTTGTTTGATTCGAAAGCCCGAGAACACATATTGAGCGTGAAATACTTCCAGGCCTGGCGCAACATTACCGTCGGGAATCAGCTGAAGACCGTTCATCAAGGTCAGCGGAAGTTCTTTGGTATATGGAAGCAGCGCTACATCCGCAGCTTGACCCATAACATCAAAGCCGATCTTGTCCGCCAGGCCAGTCTTTCAAGAAACCTGTACTGGGATTGGTTTTGGGCTTTCTGCGGGAGGCGCGCCCCAGACTGGAGAAATCAGAGACTAAAACGAAAATATTTCTTGAAGTTAATTGACAGCTTTAGAAGCAACATAGGGCGGGACCAGCAGATCTCAATGCAATGGGAGAACACTGCTCGAAAGAAGGCCCTTCTGCAATGGCTGGTGAAAGCACGTCTCGTCATCTCTGCTCATCGTGAAGCCGCTATGTTCAGTCACCAAAAGCTGATCGCTCGTGCAATGCCGGCCTGGAGACAGGACGCAAGATATTCCCCTTTGGCGCGACAGGTTTCGAATTTAGTCGACTGGAGAGTAGCGCGCGCGACATTTACAATCTTCCTCTCTAAATTCCAATTCGAGAAGCAAGCGGAGCATGTCAATCGGTTGCGGATCATCAGGAATCAGTGGACCTGCTGGAACGATCGCTTGCGGAGTCAGTCATTATCCCACCATATAGACGAGCGCTGTCTTCGTGAAGCAGTGTTCAAGTGGATCGATGCGTGCAGAGCCAATATTATATACAGACTCTTGGACCAAAAGCTTCAAAAGAAGTGCCTGTACAAGCTGAAGACTACGTGTCTTGGGCGTCAAAGACGACGAGAGGCTGGATGCCAAGGTCTGCAAACCACCCGAGATATGAAATGTCTACGAGCCTTCTTTGGCCACTGGCGAATTCCATTAGGCTCACATCGCCAGGCTGAGCAGATCGCTTTCGAGTTCCATGCGCCCAAAATTGCTCAAGACATTCTACGAACTTGGGTTCAATATTTCGCATACCAACGAAACCTAGACAATTCGGCCAGAACCGCAGACTTTTACTTCGTCGGAAGGAAACTTCTCAAGCGCTGGCACACCGCCTCCATCGAGTCCAAGAGGCAGAAGCGCCGGAACGCCTACGTGCAGGTCCGACGCGGGATCAAAATGAGGCTGGCTGCAGGGATTTTGCAGCACTGGCGTCAGTCTTCAGCGCAAATTCGTGACATGCGACAGGAAGCCGACGTGGTCGACCAGATTCAACTGTTAAGGTTTGGCACGAGTCTTTTCGACAATTGGAAAAGTCAGTTCGATCTGAGAAGAGATCAAGCCTATCAAGCAAAGCAGCACTATGACAGACGATTGGTGGAACGTTGTCTCTACACCTGGATCGAAAGACTCGAAGACCAAGCAAGGATGGAGGAGACCGCGGAATTGAATGACGAGATGCATGTGAGGACCATTGCCCTTGGCTGGTTGCACAAGCTGCGCCTCCGGATCATCGAACAGAACGGCCGGGAAGCAAAAGCGGAGAACCTCAGGAATTGGTATGAGAGGCGCCATTTCCACAACATGTTGAGGCACTGGCAAGACAAATCAGCCAAGGCAAGAAGTCAGCCTCACGCAACCCCAGCACTTTCGTCCAAAGTGAGCAGAGCGAGAACAGCGTTCGAAAGGGATGACCGTGAGGGCCCGACAAGGCGAGCAGAAGACTGGACAGACTTCGACATTGGAGACTGGATGCCAACTTTGGAAGCGCAGTCAAACTCCACACCTTTGCCTGGGTATCTGAGCACTCCCTCGAAAAGAGCTGCTCGGGCTAAAGCGCTTGTGAAAGCCTCGACTACCCCTGCAGGCACGCCATTTGAGCATCGTCTCCGCTCTCAGCTTGGCTCTACTCCGCGAACATCCCGAGGAGGCCGATTTGGAAGGTCTATTGGTGATTTGCGTGGTAGCACCTTTGGAGCTATATTGGAGGACTCACCGAGAACTCCCGGTGCCTAATGAGAAAGATGATGGAAGCAAGTAATGATTTTAGCGACATTGGATACGGAAGTGGTGGATTTGTGGGCCATGGCGTATGGCATTTGTTTCGAAGATACCCAAACGCAAGGCGTTGATTACGTCTTGATCTTCTATGTCTATAGCGGTCACGTCTGAATTTATCATGAACACTAAAACAAGGAAGGCTGAGGCAATACTAACGATACTGATACCTGAGGAAGATCCTACTGCACGATGAACTGTCGTGCGTTAGCCCCATATGCAACCATGCAGACTAGCACACGTTCGCGCCATGATGGGATGAGCTGCGAGGTCACTTAGTACAGTCAGGCTGTCATTGCTTTTGCGTAATAAGTTTCGCTTCCGTCACTGTCGTAGATGTTCTTCCAAGGTCACGAGCGTGAAGAGTTGTACTGCACCCTTGCCCCAGACAGGACAGAGAAGCTCATACTCCTTCCTTATCGATAACGGTGCCCCGATATCTAGAAAACTGGTCTATCATGAGGAGACTTGCTGAACACAGCTTCAACAGCCCCGAAGCTACTGTAGCGAATCGCTCCTATGCGAACGGTACTCCCTGGTAAGCCCCAGGCCAAGCTACAAGCTCTATGTACTGCGCAATGGGAGGGTTTGCGCCTGGTTGTAAGTAACGGGCATCAAGACCTTACGGGTGAACATCCAGCTAATACTCTGACTCCTTCTAGGTATACATATCTGGCTGCGCTCTTGTTATCCTCAGCGGCCCTCACAATCTCATTCAGACGATATATCCTGACGAACGATCTGTGCTGGCTGCTGTAGCTATTGACGAAGCTACTGGGAAGATAGCTACTTGTAGCTCGGATGAAGTGACTATATACAAGCCTTATGGGAGGGAAGAGGGTGTCTTGAAGGTATTATGAGAGCCTTCCACCCCCTGCGTTCACGTGAAGTCCTTACTGGGCCTATAGTGGACGTTTCAATCATCTCTACAAATTTCAGACCATGAGAATACAACACTCGCGCTATCATGGGGATCCAAGGAGGAGCTCTTGATTGGATCCTCCTCATTGAGACTCTACCAGACTGCAGACGATAACGACTTGATTTGGGATCGCAAGCTCCCTAAGCCGGTCAAAATCGCAACGTTGTCGCATGACGCAGGCCTCATTGCCTCCACAGGCCAATACGACCGCCTCATAAAGCTATGGCGAAGACAGTCTTTTGGGTCGGATGACACGCGCTTCGATTTCACCTACCTCCCTCATCCTACAACAGTCACTGCAGTCCACTGGAATAGACCCAAGCACCGCGAGCTTACGATAGACAGCGTGCTGTTCTCCATATGTGCTGATAGGAAAGTTCGAATATGGGCAGCTACGGATCCGCATGGGCTACAGACACTACAGCTTTGCGCGGAGATTGATATGCAGGAATCCATACAGCCAAGGGAGCTTGGGGGAATTGTTCAATCGGACAGACGCTATGCATTCATCATTGACAGCGAGGACTTCGCTGCCGGAACGGAACAGGCGGTGCAGGCTGCTTCTAATGATGGAAAGCAAGAACGTCACGCGATAGAGCATCTTGTCGAAGTTGCAAAGACTAGCCCAGAGGTCTGCGTTGTGGTTGACAGACATGGCAACATGTCTGCTTGGGGTTTGGAGAATGTGGGCTGCAAGGCCCGGAAGAACACAGACAAGTTCAATGTTGCTCATGTTGAGAAAGTGAACCTTTGTTTCCTTCGAGATGTCATACAGGATGAGGATAATGTGCAATTTCTGAACTTCTACAATGGGGAATCCGACTCTCCATTCACCCTTCTTGTGCACCATTTCGATGGAAGAGTTGTCTGGTTCGAAAGCAAATTCGACGAGCTCTTCGACCCCTCCCCTCGAAAGCATCGTCTTCACTCGAAAGCGCTATGGACAGGTCATGATGGATCGATTAAAAAGATCGTACGCAGTGGCAGTGGCAAGGCTCTCATATCTCGGACCAATGACAACGAGGGGTTGGTCTGGAAGCAGAAGATCGATCAAACAGGCATGACTTTGGCTCGCTCAAGCTCCCTCAGCTGTCCAGACCACATTCATCGGACATGCTTGATACAGGAAGGGGATTTCGTTATCAACCTGCACCACCACAGCATCTCGCTCTGGGATGCACGATCTGCCGTCGCGAAGCAGGTTGCATCTTGTACCTTCGAAGCTAAAGGAAAGCCCCTATGCCTGTTACCGCTACCACAGCCCGACTCGGACATCCAGTGTTTTTATCTGGCTACGATCACCACCAGAATGGAGGCTATTACATGGGAGATCAATTTACCATCTACGCCTCAGCGGACATCAAATAAGTATCAAAATCCAACAATTACGCAATTCAGCACCTCTAACTTAGGCTTCCAAGATGATCTTGCATTCGTTTTACCTGTTGACCCTGCTGGGTCGCGCCCTGTAGCATCCGGCTTTCTAGACACTTTTGCAAAGGACTTGGCCATTTCCTACACTACCAGTGGCGTGCTACGTGCATGGGCAGCTACTGTGGATCTGGAGAAGGAAAACGTCAATTGGCTTGCGATGTCAACTATAGAAACCGATATGGATATGCTGTCGCTAGCAAGTGGGACCTCGAACAGGAAAGTTGCATTTGTTGACAGGATGAAGACAGGACTGACTATCTGGGATTCCTGGAGTGGCCAGCTCGAGCATGATGCCAAATTTGAAGACTCCGACACGATTCAAGACCTTGATTGGTCCTCGACACCCGACGACCAATCCATCTTGGCTGTTGGCTTTCCTTCTAATGTCGTGATTTTGGCACAAATGCGGTACGACTACTTAGACGCAGGCCCTGCATGGGCACCCATCAGAAAGATTCGCATCAAAGAGCTCACTTCCCACCCTATTGGAGATAGCACCTGGCTAGGAAGTGGTTTCCTTGTCATTGGAGCCGGCACTCAGCTTTACATATACGACAAAGACGTGGCCACTTCCGACGACATGATCGTCGATCTCTCGATGCCATTTCCACATCATCAATCATTAAGCATCTTTGACCTGGTCACTTATCTCAATGGGCCGTTGCCTGTATTTCACCCACAATTTCTGGCGCAATGTATATTGGCGGGCAAAATCGCTCGGGTGCAGCAAATCATCGTTGGCTTGTATAAGGCGCTAAAGTTTTTCGTGACAGGCGACGAGTTGGACAGCTTTGTCTCGATGTCGCCTGGCGATTTCTATACCGAGCATGAGGTTAGCAATATGGCCATTACTGAACCTCCGCGCTAATCTAATATCTATAGGATCATTCTTACGCAGCGAAAAAGGAGATGCAGTCATCATTCGCAGATTTTGTGGATGACGCCGATTCAGAAATTGTCACAGAAGAACTAGCTGCGTCGCTGAACGAGAACCTGGCCAAGCTGGCTATCCCACAGCTCTCGAGTCATGAGCAATTTCACCTAGCCGATATCATCGATTGCGTCGCAACAGCCGAGAAGCAACGACGTTCTATGGACGAAAATGCAATGCGATATCTGCTATTCTTTCGGCAACACATGATCCGGAAGAGACTGACGCCTACTGGTGCAACCGTCACGTGGAGAGAGATGGTGTGGGCGTACCACAGCGGCAGCCAAGATATACTGGTGGACTTGGTATCAAGGCAATTCCATGGCAGGATGCTGTGGGAACATGCGAGGGAGAGCGGCATGTTCATGTGGATGACCGACATCACTGCTCTTCGAGCGCAATTTGAAGTCATAGCACGAAATGAGTACACAAAGACGGATGAAAAGAACCCCATTGATTGCAGTCTCTATTATCTAGCTCTCAAGAAGAAGACCGTCCTCATGGGCCTTTGGAGAATGGCCGCTTGGAACAGAGAGCAGTCAGGAACGCAGAAACTCTTACGAAACGACTTCTCCGAACCACGATGGAAGACAGCTGCTTTGAAGAATGCCTACGCACTACTTGGAAAGCGACGCTTTGAATACGCCGCTGCTTTCTTCCTTTTAGCGGGAAACCTCCAAGATGCAGTCAATGTATGTGCTCACCAGCTCCAAGACCTCCAGCTAGCCATTGCCATCGCTCGTGTCTACGACGGTGACGACAGCCCTGTTCTCCACTCACTCCTCCGGGACAAAATATTACCACAGGCTGCACTGGAAGGCAACCGATGGCTAGCAACATGGGCATTCTGGATGCTTGGACGGCGCGACATGGCTGTTCGCGTACTAATTTCTCCCGTCTACACACTCGTTGAGACGCCTCAAAATCCGAACCTGCAAGCTAAGTCTTATCTCTCGGCCGATCCGGCCTTGGTGGTTCTCTACAAGCAGCTCCGAGAAAAGACTTTACAGACGCTGAAAGGCGCCTCTAAAATCTCGCCGAAAGCAGAGTGGGATTTTGTGATTCAAAACGCTCGCTTATATGATCGTATGGGCTGCGATCTGCTCGCCCTGGATCTGGTGCGCAATTGGGAATTCCTCAAGCAGCCGAAGGAGACGACGGCGAATGGAGAGCGTGCTCCAGATCCTCGCAAGATGCTAAGGCGCAGGAGCAGTCTTGTGGTCGATGATATGTCGAGCCCAAAATCACCAACTGAGCGGAAGATGAAGCCTGTTGGGAAGCCGGCGCCGACGGTTTTTGAGGAGCCGAGCAGCAAGAGTCTGTTGGATAGCTTTGGGTTTTGAGCGCTGGAAGAGCCGTATCATATGAAGTCCGAGGGAGTGGGACTGAAGTCAAAGGGTGGCTGCATCAGCGCTGGCTTTATAGTATGTATATATGTACAGTGGATGTCTGTTGTAGGCTATTTACAAAGACCCTCGTCTTGCGTTTCATTTGAGAAATCGGAGCGACAGTAATACATATTCTAGCGGCTTAGGTAATTGCGCTTTTGACTCAGTGATATAATTGTCGGGCTGTTTCCGCGATCATCTGCGTTACTTCAGCTCCGATAGCCATAAGTACGTTACACACATCCTTTTCGTGTCAAAGTGGAGCTAGGCAGCTAACCTTGGCATAATCCTTTGTCATCAAAGTGAATAGATGGTGACGCAGGCTTTCAAAAGCTATCACCAACTTAGGTATCTTACAACATGATTTCATACCTCAACAACTCAATCTAAGATGGATTCAGCGCCAGTCATAGATAAAGACCTCTTTTTCACGGTTGGTGAAGTCAGATATGTGGCGTGGCCATCCGCAAACGACTTAAAGATTACATCAGAGCCGAAGGAGCACACTTTCGTGACGGTCATACCAATGGATTCAGAACCAGTTGGCGCAGTCTGGCTCCAGGAACATATCGATCGCTCTACTAAGAATGATGATGTTTTTAGACTGGAATTCCTAGCCGGGTACGTACCTTTCAGAGCAGATTGTTTCGTAGTATGCTCAATCAACTCACGAATCTTACTGTTCTCTATTCTCTAGGAGTTGTGCACGTCTTCACATCGCTCAAATGAGTTGCAAAAGAGGCATACTGACTCCCTTTCACAGTGTTGTATTCGTCGGCTCAGCTCTAAATGGGAGCATATCACCAGAAGTTCGCTCTCTTCTCCAGGGCTGGGGCACGGACTGGGTCGAACACGTCTCCAAGGACAGCCATAAATTTCAGCCTGGACCTCACATCGCGGTTGGAAAAGCCTTGTGGCGCGTATCCAGACTCTATGATGATATCCAGAATACTTTTCTTATCACGGTGAAAGGCCCGAATACTGACGGGGAATTCGAACTCCTCAACGACGGAAAACATGGATGGTATGTTTTCGTGGAGACACCACCCTATCTTCGACACCACATCGAGTTATTCAGACGCATTTTGGGAGCAAATACCGGGTTGTTGCCAGCTTTATGCTCCCGAAACATCCCGTCATGAGCCAATCTTTGTCCAGAGAAAGCAGTGCTGACTAAAAGTTGATAGGCAGTGCAGTTCGGTGGCGGTGCCCTCCCGTCTTTCGGCTCAAAGGTCAAGTGAAAGACCCTTCGAAGGCTGGAGGATAGCGCTCAAGGACGCATTTGACGTCAATGGCCTCCGCACTTCGATATGCAATCGAGCGTATCTGGAACTGTATCCGTCCGCCAGCTCCACCGCACCCTCAATTGCTCACATAATTGACGGTGGCGCTATCATTCTGGGCAAAACAAAATTGAGCTCTTTCCTCTCGCGTGAAGAGCCGTCAGAGTCTGTTGATTTTCAAACCGCTTGGAACCCCCGAGGGGACGGATATCAAACTCCAGGTGGTAGCAGCAGTGGTAGTGCAGCAGCAGTAGCGGCTTATGAGTGGGTAAGGCACTTTCCGGAGTCTTTTTTTTCTGTCTCATACCCTCTCTGGAGTCTCAAGAGATATTCTTCAGTGGAAACGCGGGCTCTTACCCAAAGAACACTCTCTAGACATGTCTTGCTACTCAATCTCTCTTACTGAAGAAGTAATGCTGAGTCCGGAATGTGCCAGGTTGATATAGGTATTGGGACAGATAGTCCGTTTAGATAATTCCATCCCAGGCCAAATACTGACTTATTTAGCCAACGGCAGCGTCAGAAGACCTGCGCAATGCAACGGATGCTTTGGATTGAGGCCTAGCCAGGGCGTTTTCTCGCACGAGGGAATGTCCACAATCTTCCAGTAATTAGGTTGTACCATAATCTGCTCCGCGCTAAATTGTGCAGGCGATTTGACGTCCCGGGATTGTTCGCTAGGGATTTCTCGAAGATGAAAACGTTTGCTACCGCGTGGTATGGGGACAGACTGCCGAGACCTTCAAGCGAGGTAAGAACATTGCATCTCAGGTTGAATGAGACTAATAGATTAGATTCTTCCTATAAGAATCGTCGTACCTACAGACCTCATACCTATTGAAGATACGCTTCAGAGAACGATTGTCAGCGACTTATTGAGAGATTTTGGCTCCTTCACCAATGTTGAAGCTCGTAGGATCAACATCAGCGCCCTATGGGAGGAGAATCCTCCTTTGGGGGTGGAAGGCCAAGGATTGCATTTATACCTGAAGGATGTATGCTGTAAAGACAGGCTGCGTGGAAATACGTTTTGCTAAAAAACATAGGTTGGCGCTGACACTTTCCTATATTCAAATTACCATAGCGGTGCAGGCTTCCGCGACGATTATCGTGCAAAGTTCGGCAAAACCCCTTTTGCCAGTCCTTTTGTACGATGGCGTTGGAAGGTCGGGAGTATGGTCACACATGAACAGCATGTTGAAGGCATCCGCCGCATGGATGTGTATAAGGCATGGTTCCTGGAGAATGTTATGCAAGTCGGCAAAATGAACACCTTCGTGGTCATGCAGAGTGAAGATGTCAAGCCGTTGTATCGTGACGATGCGCCTCCGTAAGAGTCTGGTTCGCAGATTGCAACCGATCTAATGACTTTGCAGTGCCTATTACATCCAACCAGCCTGGCACCAATGGTGGCTCTCACCGATCCTTGGAGCACCCGAAGTTGTTCTCCCCGGTATAGCTCTATATGAGGAATTCGAGAAGCATGTGCTGATCGCTGCTAGTTGGTCAAATACCCTACGAATCGCGCATCAGTGGCTGCACTGAGTATCTGCCTGTAGCTGCGAGTGTGATGGGTCAGCCAGGTATTGATAGACACTTCGACCCATGATGTATGGAGGCTTGCTGATGCGTTTAGGGTCTGATATGAATTTGATGGCCATTGTCGAAAAGTTTCTCGCTGGAGTGAAACGTCCTTCGACGGTGGCTACTGGTAGGGTCATGTTTGCAACAGAAGCTGGGTGAAGGTCGCTGCATGAACCGGCATATAAGACTGCCAATGATAATTAGATGCTTTAGTGGCCCTATCCAGATTGCTCGTAGTTTTTCTCTTACCAAACATGGATGTCGTGAAAGACGCTAGTATACTAAAAAATGCCAAAAGAGTCAGTTTCGAGGCCCATCTAGTTCGTTGAATTGCTCTTCTGGACTCAGTAACCTGGCTATGGTTACCGGTGATATCCACGCCTCTTGTCACACGAATCTGAAGGGATATTGGTTCTTTCCAACGTGCACTCAACGGCGTTGAGTCAAATACTAGTAGCGACTATGACTTCCTCTTACCGTTCTTAGCCAATCATTTTTTGGCTATGATGGTCTCAAAGACTCTGTGTCGAAGCAATATCTTCCTTGAGATTTCGGGCATGTCCCTTTGCGATCTATTTACTGTACAAGAGGTCAGAAGGCATAGAGCCTAAATTTTGATCTTTCGTTTTCGGTATCCTCTGCATTCAGATTTCTGTCCATTCCAGAGATCATCTTTTGTTCAGCTACGTTCAGAAATCGAGACTCGGTTTAAACAGTTAATTCAAACACTGACATTCGTTGAAAGAAACTTGGATCAGAATCCATCCCATACCGTGCTTAGATTTGGCATGTACCCTGGGAGAAATTGCCAGTACTATGAGATTGGGAATTGGCCAGAGCAGTCACAAGGGAGGAGTTCGGGGCTGCAGTACATGCTACCTCTGCAATGTCGTCGGATTGGAGCCGTTTGCTGGGACTAGGAGCGGAGTATCTAAAATGACCAAGAGTTCTCTAGTGTTGTCAAGCTACGAGTAAAGTAGTATCATCGTCAGTGACCTTTGAGCCAAAAATATATATCTGTTAGGGCTAGGGTTATCACTCTTGGCATCAACAGTGACGTCGGCTCGCGGGTGACAGAAAAGCTGGCCCTTTCGCCCTAAGGACCAACCTTTCTAAATCCACAACGAGCCGGTTTAAGAAAATACTTTGAGCTGTAAAGATGTAGAACAATATTTTCTAGATACTTTATAAGCCAAAATATTTCGAGTGAAACGAACAGTTGCTAATCTAATATAATCTGAAGTATATAAAAATCTTGGCAAAGGGCCAGCTTTTGTGTCACCCGCGAGGTCGGGTTCTCCCTGCGCATGATTACTCCGCAAGACCGCTCGATGGCGCCATTCGCATGGTACGTCCACGGTCTGCCGAGGCAGCTGTTGAGCTTGACACATTCTTCACCGCCTCTGCGTTGCAGAGACGTGATATGGCTCCAGACAGAGGTACCAATGCCGACGACCATCAAGACGAAGAGGCGGTAGACGACTCCAGTGACCATGAAGACGACCACGACGACGGCCCCGATGCCTCCCTCCTCCAGCGCGACGATGCGCAGGCTTTCCTCGCTGAGCAGGCAGAGCAGGGCCAGAACTTTACAATTCGTGGCGTCCTGGTAGGACTGGCCATCGGCATCATCATCTGCTTCTCGAACATGTACTTTGGGCTGCAAACAGGCTGGGTCAGTGGGATGGCCATGCCCGCAGCCTTGATAGGCTTTGGCTTCTTCAAGACAGTCGCACGGTGCATCGACTACCCATTCACACCCGTCGAGAACGTACTTGTGCAGACTGTCGCTGGGGCGTTAGGGACGATGCCTTTAGGATGTGGGTTTGTGGGGGTTATGCCGGCGCTGAACTATCTGTTGAAACCGGTGGAAAATGGGCCGCTCGTATTGAGTACCGGGAAATTGATCGTCTGGTCGCTCGGAATTTGCTTCTTTGGGGTCGTGTTTGCAGTGCCATTACGGCGAGAAGTTATCATCAGAGAGAAATTGAAGTTTCCTAGTGGGACTGCGACGGCGTTAATGATTGGGGTACTGCACGGAAATACGGATGAGGAGGAAAAGAAACACGATAGTGGGTTGGAAATTTTCAGGCAGAGGAGCCAGAGTCAGGATATCAGGCGGTCCATCAGTATGGACGGCGTACCTGCAGGAAGAGGAGAGGGTGATGTGCAGATTGCACCCACGGACTATGGTGGATTTCAGGCATCTGATGAGGCAGATCGCAGGAATGAATGGAAGGCCAATATCAAATTGTTGGGCGTTGCTTTCGGTATATCTGCTGTCTATGTACGTCCTGCATTTACCCAATATGTAATTATCGGCCAGCTGATGCGTTCAGACTCTGGCCTCATACTTCGTCCCTCAACTGCGTGGGCTCCCCATATTTGGACTCCCTCTAGCAAACAAATGGCTTTGGAGGCTAAACCCGTCGCCCGCATACGTTGGTCAAGGCATCATAATGGGTCCGGCAACGACGCTCCACATGCTTCTGGGCGCCCTCATAGGCTGGGGCATCCTCTCCCCTCTAGCCAAAAGCAAAGGCTGGGCGCCAGGCCCCGTCTCAGATTGGACCGCAGGCAGTAAAGGCTGGATTGTCTGGGTCTCTTTAGCCATCATGCTCGCAGACTCACTTGTCAGCCTGGGCTGGCTCATTCTTCGCCCTTCAATTCTTTATGGTCCTTCCTACTATAGAGAAATCCGCTCTCGTTTCAAGCGAGGTGGCCTATCCAACGTCTTTCAGGTCGCCCGCCTAAAGAAAGGCGACTACACAGCCCTGACTCCTACCACAACAGCAGACTCCAAGGCCCTCCAAGACTCTGCTGAACCTGACGCACCCGAACACCACCTCGTTCCCAACCGCACAGTCGTGGTCCTCTTTACCCTCTCCATCCTCCTCTGCATCTTCGCCATCCGCTACGTCTTCCCGCCCATCCCCTATGGCGCCATCATCCTATCTATCATTCTTGCACTCCTCCTCTCGCTAATGGGTGTCCGCGCCCTCGGAGAAACCGACCTCAACCCTGTCTCCGGCATCTCCAAGCTCACCCAATTGGTCTTCGCTCTCGTCATCCCCTCGTCCAATCCCAACGCCATAACTATCAATCTCCTCGCCGGTGCCATTTCCGAGTCAGGCGCACTGCAGGCCGGAGACATGATGCAAGATCTCAAAACGGGTCATCTCCTTGGTGCGGCTCCGCGGGCCCAGTTTTGGGGCCAAATGATCGGCAGTCTTGTCGGTGCTGTGGTCTCTGCTGGCGTGTATAAGCTCTATACCAGCGTCTACGACATACCGGGTGAAATGTTTCAAGTGCCTACTGCCTACGTATGGATCTTCACCGCGCGTCTGGTCTCAGGCCAAGGTCTACCGGATATGGCCGCACAGTGGGCCTTGGGCGCTGGACTGATCTTCGTAGTTCTGACGACGGTGAGGGTTAGGGGCCAGGGGAGATGGTGGCAGGTGTATGTGCCAGGAGGCATTGCCGTAGCGGTGGGAATGTACAATGTCCCATCCTTTACGCTTGCGAGAACTGTCGGAGGGTTGGTGAATTGGTATTGGTGTGGATTACGAATGAGAGAGGAGACACCTGTTATTGTGTTGGCGAGCGGCTTGATCTTGGGAGAGGGGCTTGTCAGTATTGTCAATTTAGGGCTTGCAAGTTTGCGCGTGCCGCATTTGTGATGCTGGGCTTTAGGATTGTGAGCATGGAGCTGGGACTAGTAGATTAGTCTCATCTGAGTTGTGAAGCTATGCATTTAATGAGTATGGAAGTGGATATGGCGCCGATACTTGGTGATGTGGAGTGGCGAAAGCGGAAGCTGTGAACAGTCTTGAATGATGTACGACTTCTTTGATAGAGTAGAGGAGCTAGGACTCTGCTGCTGGTGAAAGACTTGATGTTACTAGCACAATTTTCGCCCCTTTACAGTAGACCACTCAGAGCGACAAAGACCGAGCTGGGTAGCCACCTCCAGTATTAAGGATCTGTTCACCCATTATTTAAGCTGTATTTGTTTCATTTAATCTTACATTGGTTGACCGGGGACATATTTAACGGTAATCTTAAGCGATATAATTTTCATCTTAAGCGATATAATTTTAATGCTTGATACCTTTCTTAAACATTACCGGATACCTTTAATAATCACCTTTAGCCTCGAAAAGTGAGTTGTCTTATCAAGAATAATTCTGACAGGCTCACGATATGATATCTCGAGCTATAGCGAAATTGAGAATATGGAGTATTGTGATGTCTTTGAGCAGTAAAAGTCTATATTTTTCGCCTCTGAGAAGCGTAGATCTATAGATTTGGAGATCAAGACGAGCGAGTATTTTTGGAGACTTGAGTGAGGCATGGCAAAGCTTCTGCTTGAGAAATCATGTTAGGTAGAGTACCGTTTGGAGCTAGAGTCAAGTATTTGAATGTATGGATTTATGGACTTGTGTTGAAAATTATCAAATATCCTCCTTTCATCGCAAGAGATAGTAATGCCTCCTCACCGCATCGACCAGGTTTGCTTCCCACGTGTGTTTCCACCTGCCAGTCTCCAGCTCACATTGATATCCAACGCCCTACCGTCATCTCTGCGCTTATTGTACCCAATCATTCCTTCGATGTCCTGACCTTTCCTCAATGCTTCGGGTTGCTTGCCATGGTAGTTGATCAACAGCACGCCCTGGTGCCAGTGCGTATCCGTCCCAAAAGGGCCAGTGGTAAAGGCAATCTTGTCTCCCTCCTTGCGAACAAAGTCTTCTGCCCTGATTAGGGCAGGTAGCTCGCCATGCGGAGTCGTCAGGAAAAAGGTATCGAACCAGACAACGAAACCATCCAAGCTCTCTATATCTGCATTGAGACGAAACGTGAATGGTTTACCCTGGAAGAGATCATCTACCGTCATAGTCTTCAATGGCAAAGTCAAAAAAGATGTCAACAACGATGGCGAGTCTGCCACTATCGCTTTCGATGGTACTTGTTGAACCATAGCATCGTCGTATATGTCGTGAGACATGCCGCTCATATCAAAGCCGTACACATTCTTCCAGAAGTGAACGTGCTCATCGATATATTCTGGGTCGCTCAATGGTGCGATTTTGAGTGTGCAATGCGAGGGTACCATGAGGCCATCGTGTTTGAGATAATGGTCGCGAGCCCAGATTACGGAGTCAAGCATGGCTTCGTAGAGGAGGCAGTAGCCCATCCATTCTGAGACGATGATGTCGACTTTTGGGACCGGGAGCAAGACTTCTTCGATTTTGCCTCGAAGACATCTGTATCAAAGGTCAGTTCACACACTTCGAACGAGCACTAGGATCAGTGCTTACGTTATTATCTCTGCCATGCCATTCTTGTAGACGTTCTCGCGAGCGAAGTTTATAATATCGGAATTGTCGACTGCAATCACCTTCGCTGCTCCAGCTCGAGCACAAAACATTGATAAAATGGCTGTTCCACAGCCAACGTCGAGCACGATCTTACCTTCAAAGAGGTTCTTGTTTTCGTAGACAAAGTCCCTGTACGCATCTGTGCGTACTGTATCTTTCAACATTGTAGCATGTATATCTGGCGAATTTAGCACCTAATCTTGGCAACGTACTTCCGATTCAGACTCACCATGGCCATTGTACGATGCAAAATACAATGAATCAACGGCATCCGAAGTGGCTTCTGTCTTACTCTGTTTCTCACCCAACTCCATAGCATCCGCGTCGAGAGGACGCCCCAGTTCCTCTGCGATCTTGATCATCGATGGAACTTCATCTTCATGCGCTTTAGCTCGCAATCGAAGATCTTCTATATAATTTCTGCGAGCCTCAATCTCCAGCTGAGCAAGCTGGAGCTTTCGTTCCAATTCTACAGTGGGATCCGTGTTTGGAGCGCCATTTGCAAGCGTGCCGCTCGCTGCAGCCGGTGGTTCATCTTTCTCATCCTCAAACCCATCCTCAAAGGCATCATGTAAGCTGTAGAGAAGGGGATCATCCTCGAGCACAGGGAGTAAATATTTCTGATCTTGAAAAGCAGATGCATTTGACACATTTGGAGCTAAATTACCCGCTTTGACTTCGCTACGAATGTAGTTGACAAGCTTCATCATGCCAAGAAAGTCTAGGTCTGCAAGTAATTAGTATACGTGACATCCTCAATCATTTCGGGCATGGGCAAGCTAACGTAAGTCTTTCTGTACTTGAGCAATGACCATATCGTGGATCTCTTTGCAATGTTCTAGCATTGGCTTGACACCATCGAAAGACATACTGCACATCAAGCACAAAACTCTGACTGCCTCCACATCTGGTTCCAGATCCTCCCATCCTTCGTCGTCTGCCAGATCGAGGACATCTCCATCTTTTGAGCTACCAGATGGCGACGCGGAATGGTCGCGCGTCTCTGACGTCATGTGATACAAGGGCCTCAAGAGAAGATTTTCTCCCACAAACCCCAAAGTTGTCACCCTTTGTGCGTGCGCGAAAGAACCAGAACTTCAAAACCTCTTAATATTCGTGAACCTACAGCGGACTTTACACTGCTAAACGCCGGAACTACGCTACTGTTTTAGCCGCGGGAGCAGCCGGAGGACGAAGTGCCGATTGGTTCTTGACTCACACAAATAGTAAAAACGCCCTCTTCTTGTGTGCATCCGCATAGTATTGGCTCATTTGGACTTCAGTGGAGCATCATCTCTTCGAGGCAAGTGTCTCGGGACGAGTCAACAAAGCCTACAACCAGGCAATGGCCTTCCTCTTCCGCAAACCCAAAGCAGACATTGTTGCACCTACCAAACATCTTCTACTGAAACTATGGCAGACTCCGAGACCTCCCAAAGTCAGACCTCATCACCTCCACCAAGGGCGTTGTGATTACTGACATACAAGGCCAGACAGAAGAGGAGGTGGCTAAAATGCTAGGCCAAATCAAAGTCATCCTCACTGGAACCCCTGGTAAGAGAGCCTCTCGATGCCTATCCAAGAAGCAGCTCGCCAATGAATTATACCAGAAGTCGAGAGCAACCCTGATCAGACCCTACAACTCATCACCACCATGATACAAGAAGACTTCCTCTACACCCTAGCCCGCAGCATCCACCTCCTCCCCTTCGAAGGCCGAAAGGACTCTCAGTCAATCCTCTCCGGTGTACTACGCTTCAGGCCTCCCAACAGCACCGCCGAAGACTCGCCTGCTCTTGACTACGTGATCAATGACAGACCGGAGGTAGTCTTGGAGCTATGCCGAGGCTACGATCATAAGGAGAGCATTATGCCTTGTGGTGTGGTACTGCGCGAGATCTTGAAGCACGAGGATGTCGCTCAGCTTGTGCTGTGTGATCAATCGCAGCCGAACGAGTCGGCTGTCAAGATCAATGAGGTCAACGAGGATGCACCTCAGACTGGCGAAGGGGTGTTTTGGAAGTTCTTTCCCTGCATCGATACGGGCGCTTTCGAAGTCAGCGCGGACGCTTTCTCTACCTTTCGGGTGGGTATTTCAGGACACTCTCTGTTGCGATCAAAGCTGAGAAGTGGTGTAGGAAATCCTTACAAGACATAAAGCGATCGTTTCGAAGTACCTTAGCGTCAACTTCGATCTCTTCTTCGAACGGTACCACAAGACGCTGATCGGCTCGGGCTCCTACGTGACGAAGAGACAATCGATCAAGCTTCTGGGGGAGATACTTCTAGACCGGGCAAACTACAGAGTCATGACAGAATACGTTGACAGAGGGGCACACCTGAAGCTGTGCATGAATCTACTGCGGGATCCCAGGAAGATGGTACAATACGAGGGCTTCCATGTCTTCAAGGTCAGCATTCGTACCATCATCGTATTAAGAAGTCTTGCTCACAATCTCGCAGGTCTTCGTGGCAAACCCTAACAAGTCTGAAGCCGTGGTCAGGATCCTGACACAAAATCGAGACCGCCTCCTAACCTTCCTGCCTACCTTCCTTGACGATAGGACAGAGGATGACCAATTCAATGACGAAAAAGCCTTCATCATACGACAGATAGAGCTCCTCCCGCCGCCTGTTTCGATGCAAATGAGCAGCAACCAGACTTGATAACCACGCAGTTCCACAATTCAGAGTCATACTACTGCTACAAAGTGTCAAACCCAGCGTGCCAAGAGCATGGATGGGTAAAGTCCATCGATCACCACCGCCCAGAAGCGTTGCATTTAGAGGTAATATACCCTCACATGCGCCAACGAGAGAGTTATTAACCCCAATGCAGTCAGCGGAATACAAACATAATACCTTCCGATCCTGGCAATAAAGCGGCTAGATACCGAAGATTCACGTCGAAAATGCTAACGGCAAGCTGTATGAGGTAATGATGTATAACAAATCTGCTTAACACAAAGATGAAGCTAAACGATCGCATTCTCGAGTAGTAAACCACCTGATGATAGCATTGGCACCCCCTGATGATGCCCCCAAACTCCAGAAATGCTATCCCCAAAATCCCCAAGAACGTGCAGTCTGATGCCCCACATCTCATGTCTATATGCATTTAATTCTCACCCTGGGCCCGTCCATCCCTAAAACCCCAACTTCCCCTTCTTAATCCTCGGCAGCACTCCAACCAACGTAATTACACTCGCCACAATCACCGCCCAAAGCTGAATATGTAGCGTCATGACATTAAACCCCGTCTGCGTCGCTGCCGCAACCGTAGCGAACGACAGGATCAGGAGTACATATCCACTCATCCTATGATACTTATAAACACTCTTCGCATTATCCACACTCCCATACAACCCCGGCGTATAATACTGCGTAATCCCCACCACCGCCTGCACCGCAAACAAAATATACGTAATCAACCCCAAAATCGCATGTGGAGATTCAAAATGCGTCCCGGAGTGGGCTATCTTGTTGTATTCAATCACAATCAACCCAGCCAGTAAACTCAATACGGCACTCCCGTTAAAGATCGCATGGATGTTCGTGCCGTGTTTTTTCTGCTTTGGGGCGTGTGTGGGTTGGAGGATTAGAATCGCTTGGGTGACGAGGAGGAGACCGGCGCTGTTGAGGAGGGGGTGGGCGCTGAAGAGGATGACGGGGTGGAGGAAGACGGAGGCCCAGATTGTGGCGACGAGGATCCAGATGCCGGCTTGGGCTATTATTGCTGTGCCTGTTGTTGGGGTGTTGTTAGTGTTTGTGGTGACTTGGGATGATGGGGAAAGAGGGAGGGGGGGGGAGGAAGGGATGAGTGTACCGAGAACGAAGTTGAATTGTATGCCCTTGCCATCCTGCTGACTTGCATCGCCTGCTCTGCCGAGGAGGGGTTCGTCTTCTTCTCGGCCGTTGGTGGTGGAGCGGTTCGAGTCTGGGATTCCTGTTGCTGATGCCATTGCTCTTATTATCCTGTAAGATGATCAAATGATCCCTTTGAACCAGGAGGTGGAAAAGGAGAAATGGTGTGCTTAGATATCCAGAGAGAGGTTGCGGGGTTCAAAATACTCTATGCGTGGATCCATCACATGGAGAGCTTTGACCAATCATATCTGAGATGGATCTTGATTATCCGCATGGCTTCTAACCGCATTGAGCCAGTATCATGCCAAGGGAATGCAGCCTTCTGTGACGATGTCCATCGTCTCCCTTAAATCGGACTGATGTTGCCGATATCGTCTGATGCAGCGTGATGTTCATCTCATGTTCGCCTGAACATCGAGTACTTTGAGAGTGGAGGCGATGTTTCGGATCTGATTAATTGATTAGATGCCGAAATCTAGGGCTAGTCCCTCCGAGATTGAGATGGAGAGGCCTATACACAGACACGCATGCTATAAACACTATAATGCTCGCTATCAGCCAAACCCATGTCAGCAGCAAGCGGCATGCTGCCCATTTTGGCTTCTTTAGAAGATTCGCGTGCTTAGCATTCCCCACCCGCACCCTCCACATCCCCGCCTCCAGCATCATCTCCAGCCATCGTACCTTCATCCATCACCCCACCGCCTATCCTAACACCTCCTTTCTCGCCCCAGCTCTGCACCGTCCATCCATTAGGTTCCCTACTATCCTTGACATACTCCGTAGTCGGGAAGTAATGCTCATTCTTCTTCATCGTTGCGACCCACGGTACGTTATCAAATGTACATACCCTAAGTCGGAAGTACGTGTTGTCAGGTATGGCATTGACAGCCGTGAGGAATTCCGATAAAGTCGGTGTGGGTGAGTCGTTGACAGCGGTGATGAAGTTCGTGGGAGCGAGACCGTATTGGTAGGATGGTGAACCTCTTGTGCGAGCAGAGACATAGACTTCACTGTGAAGCTTGCTTATCTGCTGTCGTACGGCGTGGTGAGGTCGGTGAAGTACGGCGCCGCAGAAGATGACAGCACGATCAGTCTCCAGGTCTTCGGTAGGGATAGTGGAGACTTTCAAGGTCATCTCTTCGCCACCTCGTACGATCAACGCGTCGAGGTACTCGTTATCGTACATTACGTCGAGCTCTGAGACTCGTGTGATTAATTTACCATTAAGTGTAAGTATGATGTCGCCTTCATTGAGCGACTGGGAGTCGTGGCCGGATGGAGGCGCGCAGTCGATTTTGCGGACCATGAAAAGTTGATGACGGGAGGGATTCGATTCGGCGACTTTGGCGATCCATTCTTCGGACACGCCCATTATGCGGACTTGGGACATGGAGATGGTGTTGGTTTCGACATTGAGAATACGCAGTTCGGGAACGATGTTTTCTTGAACGAGGTCGACGATTGGGAAGAGTGTGGGAGTCGCGAGACCTAAGTGGTATTCGACATCTTTGGAGGTTTGCGCTGTCCTCTCGCCTAGGTAGCTGAGCCAAAGAGCTTCCACAGTGCCGTCTTCAGCCACCAGGACGCCGCTAGCGCATTGACCGCTGAGACTGGTGTCGACAGTGATGGCGTCAAGGTTAATTGCTCGGTAGCGAGGTGCGGAGAGATTTGAAGGAATTGCCACCGTGGTGATGTCGGTGACCGTGGTTGGGGTCATCGCTACTCTGAGGTTTTGGTTCCAGCCAAAGAAAATTGTTGAAGCCCCTTGCTTGATGGGCTCTCTAGCAAGTTTTGCACTCTTGACTGGGGCGTCGACTAGTGTCGGGTCGTATTGAATTATTGCATAGTTGGCCAGTGGATGTAAGAAGCGAACCTTGCCATCCACAATTATTGAGTCTGCAACAGTAATTGATATATCGCAAAGGTCGTAAGGAACAATAGACCTGGACACGATTGCCAGACCCTTCTCAGCGTTGATGACGAGGCCGAAGCCAATCTTTCGGGTTCGAGGGAAGCCATCGAGCTTCAGTGGCATGGTACATGATACGCGGACGAAGCTTCTGATCACATCTGCAGCAGCAGGATGTCCGACCGTATCAAGCTTGACAAATTCTGCTTTACGTCGCTTCGATGGTGCTGGCGGCGAAGGCTCTCCTAGATCACTAAAGTCCCAAAGTCCGGTCTCGTCATTACGAATTGCCATTCTCATCTTGCTTGTCCAATGTCGGTCGATGTATATGATACTAGTATTGAGAGTGTGGAGATCCGTTAGATGCTTGTAGGTGACCACCACGCGCGCTCTATCTGGAATGTCTTTCATAACTTGTATAAAAGTTTCGAGATTTGGCGTCTTCTTTTGGTCTATAGATTCAATTATCCACCCTGCATCCGTGCTGTCAAATCGGAACGATCCTGCGGCTTCGCAGATGTAGACCCCCTTCACTGGTATGGCGTAGAGGCGAGCTTGTTGATATGACAGGTCATGGAAAGAGGCTCCCGCCACGGTAACGAATCGATCAGGAGTGATCGCATGCAAGTCTCCGACTTCTAACTCGACGTTGACGTCTTTACCTCCTCGTTGCACCAGGATTTTAACCTTCTTCCCAACACTTGAATCAATTATATCATCGAGTCGAACGAATTGAGTCAAGATCTCTCCATTGACTTTTACAAGGACGTCGCCCTCTTCAAGCTCCTTATCCGCAGGTCCTTCGGGAAGTACGATGTCTGCTACTAGTAAGCCCGTCTCCTTTGGAAATCCCTTTCGTATCGAAGCTTCGTGCGCTGCCGTAAGACCCAGCCGTCGGCACTCATCGAAAGGCTTGATCAACCATTGTGTTTGTATCGTTCCTCGCGCTATTGGCTGTCCCTTCCGTATGCACTCCAGCGCCCTTAAAGGTCGGTCTAACGGTAGGAAGTAATCGGTGGCTGCGCCATCTGCTCTCCCTCCTGCCTGCAGCGCAACAGCGTATCCATCGACATTGACGACCGGACTTCCAGAGCTCCCTCCACTTGCTGCAGCTGCGGCTTGAATGTAGTTGGTGTTGAAGTCACTGTAGCCTTCGCCGTATTCTGGGGCGTTCCTGTCCAGCCTGCTGATGACGCCTGACAGGATACTAAGCTTCTCGCCTGCATCGTTTCCAACCACTCGAATTTCTGATCCAACCTTGGCAAGATCTGGACGCAGTACCAATTCTGAAAGGGGCATGTATTTGATTTTGCTGGGATCGAAGCGAAGGATACCGAAGTCGTGAACGGGGTCGCGGTAGACGGGATAGACGTCACACTGATGGGGCACTGTTAGCATGAACTCTTAAATATGTGTACGGAACCCATGACCTACCTCCTCATGATTATCGAAGATACAGTATCCCCAAAAAGGTCCAGATCCGACAACATGGCGGTTCGTCAGGATGTAGCCCCTAGCTGCATCCACCACGAACCCCGTTGCCTCACTCGATAACGCCGAGCTCGTGTCGAAGGAACATGTCTGGCAGAAATGTATGGAGACGACGTTCCGTACCACCTGCTCAATGGTAGCCTGCCATTCTGCAGTGTCGGCAGTTGCTACTGGAGGCTCAACCATGGCATCCACAACGCCGTCACTGCCGTACATGTACTGGCTGTCGTTGCTGTTAATTGTATCGGTTCTTTGAGGTCTTAAGAGTTTGGTAGGTCGATCGTGTGTGTTATTGGGGCTTCCTTTTCGCTTCTGTCGAACATGTCCGTTGGGCTCCATCGCTGTGTGAACGTTTCTCGTAGGGGTCTTATAGATGACTGATTTCGACGCTAGTACCTGCACGGCCTCGTTTCGGGCAGATAGGAGAGTTGTGTCACACGAATGTGAAGTATTGTAGAAAGCACGGGAGGAGCGATGATGAAGGGGGAGCCTGGTATATATTTGGGGTAGTGACAGGCAAGGTAGCAGGGTCGACACTCTACCGATGACACTTGATCTGCCCCGGATACGGGCGACAACATGCATTCAGCCCGTCGACGAATTATAGGGAAAAAATTGTTCTACCTCATGCTTTCCAGTCCTCTGCGACTCGAGCTTTAACGCGCTAAGACATCCCTGCAACTGGTAGCTGCGGGTAAACCCTAGCCAGCTAACCCGTATTGAGGCTCACATATCGCCCACGCTTACTCGTACATATTTACATCCAAAGCAACTAACTCAAGACAGTCAGCGGGCATTCATTAGAAGAAAGTCTCAATATACAGTTTCAAGTGACAGTCATGACCAGATGAGCTAGTTGTTGTCCACCAGTCACCTATCTGCTATCATGATACCTCGGACTGCTCGTGTTTGATTGTCGTCACGTTCTTTTCATCAGCTTTCAGTAAAAAGCTTACAAACAATATCTTAGACAAAACAAAATCATCCTTCGAGTTTATTCCGTAATCTGCTGATCCGTTCACCTTGTTTTATTGACGCGAAAATTCTCTGGAGGCAAGCTTCGGATATCCACTCACAACAATGGAACCATCAAACATCGACCTCCCTCGCATCCTCTGCCTCCATGGCGGCGGCACTTCAGCCACGATATTCAAAATCCAAACTCGCCATCTCCAACGCTCCCTTCAATCGCACTTCCGCTTCGTATTCATTGACGCCCCCTTCGAATCCGGCGCCGGTCCCGGTGTTCTACCCGTATTCGAAGGCTGCGACCCCTTCTACCGCTGGACCGTGCCCGAGTCCCAAAATCATGAACAAGACCAGCGTCACGTTCGCCAAGTACTGCGGGAAGCGATCAAGAACGATGAGGGCGACGGGGAGTTTGTGGGTGTTTTGGGTTTTAGTCAAGGTGGAAGGATGGCCGCCGGGTTATTGGCGGACTTGGAGGAGGGTGAGGCGACGGGATTACCGTATTGGCAATTCGGTGTACTGATCTGTGCGGGCTATCCGCCTTTGAGCATGTCTACTTCGAGATTGGGGGGTGCGAAGCCCAAGGGTGAGGTGGATGGACATGGGCCTTTAAGGGAGCCAGGGGAGGAGGAGATTATTCATGTGCCTAGTGTTCATGTCAGGGGTACGCTGGATCCGCATCTTGAAAAGGGGAGAAGGTTGGTTAAGTACTTTGACGAGAAAACGAGGATCAGTATGGAATTTGTGATGGGTCATCATTTGCCGGCAGCAGCGGGCGATACGACGAGCCGGAAGGGGGATACTGATGAAATTAGAGATGCGATACTGCGTACTTTCCGAAGCGAAGCAGAAGTCAGTTGCTCGTCGACCACGGCTAATGGCAATGGAATGGAACGGGAACAGATCTTGACATGAATGAAGAGCATGGGAATAAAGTAAAGGTATGGATTACGGATGGCGACTTGCATTGTCGAAATAGATTATAGACCATAGATGCAGGAAAGTTTGAATTGAGAGGCCTCCTGATTCGCCAACGATAACAGTAGCCTCGCCGTATTGGCGTACTCACGTTCGGCCATCAAGAAGTGAAGGCTATCGTCCACCAAGCCCCTTCTACTCTCCATAACTACCCTTCGCATTCAAAGAATCTTGCTCCTCAAGACCCTCTTCTTACGAACTCTCCGCTCCCTTCGATGCCGTCGTGGATATTCGTCCGCATACCTAGGCAAAGAACTTCCCCCAACATCATTACTCTTGCTAGCCCACTTTTGGTACAATTCTAGCAGGATGACGGCCAGCGCATACACCAGGATTAACACCCAGCACAATGAGATCAGGCGGATATTGAGATTGTAGGTAAAGTCGAAATCTTCGGCACTTGTGCTAGAAGAGGAATTGAGTGGAAGCGCTTTGTCCATCCTGTTGCAGCAAGACGGGGTGTTTGTATCCGAGGCCTGAGAATTGATTAGCGGGTTTTAGTGGGGTCGGACGCCTGTTGCACCTACGGGGAGGCAATAGGATTGCGTTAGAGGCTTTGTTGCCACATGAGCAATAGTTTGAAGAGGTGACACGAGTGAGGGGTTGGGCGGGTTCTGAGATAATTGCAGAGGACCGACAGACTTTGTTGTGTAGGCTGGAGACAACGAGATTATGCGAGCTCATTGAAGTAATGGAAGCTGATACAACTGCGTGACATTTGATGGCTATGCAATTACATCAAACAGTTGCTCCTCAATAAGGGTGGATTGGTGAAGCCTGAGTCAAGACCAGGATCCGTATCGTGAAGTCCAATTTGCCACGATTCGTGATCGAAGACGTAAGAACAGGCATTTACCCATGAATGAAGCTAAAAACAGAACAGTTTGGTGAATTTGTGGAGTCATAGCCAGCAGAACAATTATCCTGGCTGTGAATTTTAGCTGGCACTTCAGGGATTACTAAGGTAGCTTTTATCGATCAGATTCCAGGATTCGGTCTTATGAATAATATTAAATATGTACAGAAGGCAATACGCCTATGCTGGGGTGGACAGAAGTAGAACTACCCCGAGAACCTTCATTAAATAACAACAATCAGTGACACCAAAGCCTAAACGAGGTTCCAATACGCGACATTGAAAGCTTACATACCTCGTAAAATACACCTCGAGGGTGTATAGGTTGCCAGCTTGAAGCCTCGAACGAAGACCTCGTGAGGAGGTCGGGTCTAATTTGGTATTTGGCCTGTTGTGGTCTTCGATACATTTGTATCTCTCATGGTTCGTAGAAAAGACTTTCATACCCCGCCTACAGTCGTTGGCCATTAAGTCGTGCGTCTATCGCTTATAGCGGGCTTCGAATGGTGAAGAAACGACGGATACTTCGCTTCTTACCGTCGCGTGGATGCGTCAATCTAGTTCATTAAAAGATAGGATTAAGATCTGACGCCAACATTGAATCATAGATTCCTTTTCTGCGTCAAACCTGCAACATGTTTGTGGCGCCTTTCCTCTGGTCCATTTTTTGGAGCATTTACGCAGCTACAGCAAAGCCCTTGACAACAAAAGATTACCAAGCACTAGATCTCACCCTCGCTACAACACCTTCGGAGCTGCTTTTTTCACCTACTCAGCCAATAATCTCCGTGAACACGTCCGCCGGAAACAGATTTACAGTGCAATGTAACGGAAGTCGATTCGGCTACAATCCAAACCTCTCAGACTGCCAAAGTGCAAAAGGATACATCTATCCAGACTCGGAACAGCGTACCTGGAAGGAGCGCCATACGCCAGGGCAGACCGAACTAGACTTTCCCCTGCCCTTCAGGGGAATGGGAGGTATTCAAAGCCTTCCGAGGCAATCGAGAGGATAACCGTACTGATGTCGCAGACAGATAGAGCATTGTGTTACTTTCAGCCCATGCTCAAAGCCGGCCACACAGTCGCTCATGCAAGCGTTGGCCAGATTCGCAATGCCGCTAATGCTTTAATACTGGAGTGCGCGGCAAACCCTGACTCCCCTCAAGGAGGGATTGCTACCAATATAGGTATGTGTTTGAAAGTCGAAAGACGCTTTTGGAACTTCTCTCGAATCAAGGACCTGCTTAGTTCCATTGATTGACCGGTACTAGGCGGCGACGACAATTTGGTCGTAATCATGAGTAAATACCAGCCAACAGTACAATGTGGGGGACTGTTTCAAGAAGGTTCGGCATGCGGAGATGTCATAGAGGGCATGGAGGTTGGGATGAATATGAAAACCTTCGGACCAATGGGCGCTGCCCCAGTAGACGTGGGACTACCTGCTACAATTAGGTCTTGTACGATGATCCACTTGTTCCTTGTTGGGATCTGACGTTGCTGATTATGCTGTAGCCGATAGAAAGTGTATCTTGAAGATCCTGTCAACAGGTTCTGCGGACACCACTTCATGGTACCACATGTGGGAGGCTGCCACGGCCATTTTTGCGATATGCGTAAGGAAGGGGAGATCCGGAGGTTATCGAGGGCTAGGTAGGAAGACTTCTTCATTGTACGCAGAGTACTATTACCTAGACTAACGTCTTCTTTGTAGGTGAGTATGGCAATCTGCTCATGACCTTGACTCCTGGGCCAGGTGTATCCAGTAACATCTCAGAGGTAGCCACAGTGTAGAGGCTTTGTTGAACAGAGCAGGGTATCATAGCGTGCTACTGTCAATATCTGCCGACCATAAGGCTTGACTTCAAGTAAGTACTAGACTTAGATGCCACTGCAAATACAATATAGAGTAGGCTCAATCTGAGTACCAAGCTGCCCTTCAAGCTCGCTCTGTCTCTAATAATGACCTGATCGCGGCTCATATTGAGCGCCGTTGGGCAAGATGTTTGCCGTCAATGAATGAAAGCGTTGGGATAACTTTGTCGTCGATTCTCGGGGCCTGTCCTTAGACTCAAATTCTGGCGGTTCAAGAATCCAGATATTCACACCCGGCTCAGTCAGCGTTCGACTCGGGTCCGTTGCTTGATTCGCTGTCCGTCTCGATCCCAGTGTGTGGAACACTATCTTGCCTCTCAGTTGGGGCGGTCTTTCCATTTTTATCCTGACCCTGATTCAACGCCCTGATCTGCGCTTCCATGTCTGGTATAGCGTAATATCCAAGGTCATTCCTGGCACCATGATCCTGAGCTTTCACTGCTTCATCCCATTTCTTCTTGAAGAGCTCGAGTTTTATCACTGCTTCCCACAATTCTCTTCCACCAGCTTCAATGTCAGGCTTGGGGGTTGACGACGTCCGGGGGGAAGGAGGCCTAGTAGATTCGAGACGAGGGACAGGAAATCTTCCTTCTGATGCTCCGGGCTTCTCTTCTCTCGCTCTCTGTCCTGTTCGATCGGCCTTCTGATCTTCTATCCTGGCCTTTGCTTCGCATGAAACTCAGCTCCTCCGACTCCTCTTAAATTTGATAGGGTATCTCGTAATCCAAATATGAATCTGGTAGAGTATATATGTGTCTCCTTTGACGCCGTGATTCAGGGAACTTAGGACAGTTCTTTAGCTTTCGATTTCCTAAAAAGCCACTGCACGGGTCGGGATCTTTTGGACTCAATCGCTGCGCGTATTTCTTCGAACTTTTTTCTACTTGACCTTTTACCTCTTTTGATATCATGGAGTAAGTCGCTGGAACATTGGGCCTGCTCCGTCTTGAGCACCTTTCCTAGGTGTATTAAGACTGCAGTGAATTTTGAGACATGTTTCGCAATGCTAGCAGCCTGCTGGTGAGCATATATCATGATATCGGCGGCCTCGTAAAGACTCGTTGCAATCTACGTGCCAATGGAAGCGACGCTAAGAATGCCGGCTACCAGGCCAACCTCAGCCATTTTGGGCGCAGCTCGATGATGGAAATGGATTTGAGAAGAGCATGAGTTTTCAAGATTGCGAAAACACTGAAGGAAGGAAAGATTTGAGAGAATCTGTCAGCCGGATAACCGTCGGCTTCGCTCGAGAAGCCAGGCCGCAAGGAGCTGTTGCGCACTGCCCCGCTGCTCACCCCAACAAACCCGAGATCTCCCTCTGTGGACCGTGAGGTACGAACCTAGGTATAACGCCAACCAGCTAAGCCTACATTCTATGTGCAGCCAATAGCATCGCTTCTCACCGCGATTGGCATGGATTCCTAACCATAGGAACTACATACCAAGGGACAGCATATCAAAGTGATCTTTTCACCGACCCAGGGGCCAAGGTATGATGGACACAATCTCGGTGCCTATGATCTAAGATGTGGTGATGTATCAAGGAAGTTTGTTGTCGGTTCTCACCCAAAGCTTGGCACATGAGGTCTTGGCTTTGAGGGTCAACAAGTAGACTAGCGCTAGGGCCTTCCTCTTGGCAAGTACTTAAAGGGATCTAAACCAGACTCCGGGCTCTTTGCAGCGTTGCCAGGCTCGTACATCTTATTAGACACTGCTGAAAGCACTGTTCAACCGTTGTGGCAAGGCTGAAGACCTCTAAGGTCAGGATCTTGGCGCAGAGCCCTAGCCATAACTGCGAACTCTCACCCCTTGTAACGAGCTGAACGCATTCTTGATCCACCTATTCACTCTAACCACGGTCTGCGTATCTGTACGATGCTGCTGCACCCTATCGCTTCATACAAGTGGCAACAATGCATGCTATTGGCCCTATACTTGAGATACGCGTTGAGACACCCACTAGCTGGTCGTCGTTGCCAGAAGATGCATTGAAAACGAGAATCTCCCTACCCTCCTTTGGCCGCCGGTCATGACTCAAACTCGTCTCTGCCATTAAATGAGCTCATTGCTGGACACACATCCAACCCCTACGCCCAAACGTTCCAGGAATGCCACATCATAATGGCCCCTCCTCCCACTCGCATCTGCGTCTTCTGCTCCACCACTACCGGCACCTCCCCTTCGCATATGGAGGCTGCTCGCAAACTAGCTGAGGTCTTGCATGCTCACAATATCGATCTTGTGTACGGAGGGGGCACAACGGGCTTGATGGGCGAGTTGGCAAGATCGCTGGTGAAGCTCTATGGTGAAGAAGAAGGACCAAAACGTGTGCATGGCGTGATACCAAGATCTTACCTGAGCATTGAGAGGCCTGAAGACGCTGTAGTTGGACAAGAGGTAAGCAAAGACGGATGGCTTGGCAAAATGAAGGGTTTGGCTGGCGGGAAAAAGAAGAATGTCGCGGTCAGCTCGTTGTTGAGTGAAGCCATCTACGGACGCACAACGGTCGTAGCAGACGTACAGATTCGTAAGAAGCTCATGTGCAGAGAGGTGAATGCTGGAGGGCCGGGATCTGGCTTTATTGGGCTGAGTGGAGGTTTTGGGACTATGGATGAGTTGATGGAGATGGTGACGTGGAATCAATTGGGGGTGCATAACAAACCTGTCTGCTTGCTGAATATTGATGAATTCTGGGATCATGTCATGGGCTGGATGGAGGATGCTATAGAGGCGGGGTTTGTGAGGCCGGCAGGGAGGAAATCTTTTGTGGCTAGATCTACGCCGGAAAAATGTGTGGAGTGGTTGCGGGATTATGAGAAGCAGAAAGGCAGATCGTGAGTTTTGAGCACAAGCTATGGACTCAACACTGGATTGGTATAGCCCGCTACAGACTTGCTTCATCCGTGGAGAAAAAATGACTTCGAGAAGATACCTTAGCTTATCATGGTGACCTTTCCGCTTGTGGGTCAGATTCATCTCGATGAGGTCTAAATCTAACGTTTATTAGAGTTGCGTGGTAGGTACAGCAGGCCCGTACTGTGCACCCGTCCAATGCCTATAAGTGTAACGGTAGGAACCGCAACAAAAACGCTTCAAACAGTATGCCGAGAACCTTGTTAACAGGCGGCTATCTTCTGATAGTATCGATTTTTGGTGACAGGAAACGTTGATGTAGCAAGTCAATGGTAGGACATCCCTGTCTGTTCAACCCAATTACGACAGAAGTAGTATCTCTTCTGTCCGGAGCTAGTCTTTGACGCTTGCCCGGCTACTAGCAGTCTCCAATAGTCAAAGTCTTGAACCATTGCGCACTACAGGCGGATTAGCTTTCACTTTCCCTAGGTAATACACCGTTGAGCTTTCAAGCCGGGATTTCGATCGATTCGCGAGAGGTCTATCTTCCTACATGTAAAGTTCTCGGAGCGTATATATCCCTCCTGCAGTTAAAGATGTTTCCGCCGAAGATGGTAAAGATTTTGATGAATAGAAGAGCTTTAAGCTCCATGATATCGAAGCTTGATTGTCCAGAACGAGAGTTGTGTTTAAATTGTGATTACCCACCAAATCAAACTCGACTATTATCCTCTTTAACACCGACAGCAAAAAAGAAATGGCAAAAAGAAACACAACATCCAGTAATCTGAAATAGCAAAAGACTCACCAGACAACGTCTTCCCGACGGTATCTGGCTGCAGAAACCCAGAGGTTTGCTTTCGAATCGGTCTCGAACTTGGGGCGGTACATAAGGTGTGAATATGAAACCTTAACTTCGGAATTATAGACATTCACCGCTATTACCGTTGCACTATGTGGCCGGAACTTACAAGGGTGGCAATCATACCGTTCAGTTATGAGGGGTGGAGGACAATGGGGTATATAAAGGACGTATTTGAGGGATCGAGAATCGCACGCAGGATAGGTGAGAGTTCGAAGGCTGTTGTTGAGATCTGTATGTTGTTCATTCGATCCCATCAATTCTTGCCTTTCGTGTCTTGAAGACCAGGCCAGCACCCATGGTCATGTCACAGGACGTTTCGATTCCCGCTACAGCAAGTCTTTTCACTTCTGTTTTCACGTATAGGTAGCACAGATTGTTGCATTCACTCTGCTTGTGCTCGACCAAATTATTCTTCTTCTGTGCGATTCTTGTCTATTGCAAGTCACTGGCTCTTTTAAAGGCCAAAAACCTGAGAATATCAACTTCGATTCTCATGTGTAGCTATCAGATGTACGCCCATTACATATCAAGACAAGTCAAGATTATCGTTCCACATAGGTCATCGAACCCGGTATTGATCTTCGTGCTAGTCTGTTAGACGAGTTGCACATGCAAGTCACGGGCTTTAGTATCTTCGGTTTCGTGAGGTCGGTTTTGGGATCGCTGCAAGCGGCTATCCCACCAAGAGATGTCCTCTACCAAATGTTAGGATTGGAGGACCCCAAGCCGATGCGGGCAACTGCTGCATGCGTAGGGGGGCCATCTTTGGATGTGGCATATTTCGATATTCCTGGAGTCAGTATATAGGCTATTCCTGCTACGTAAGAGGATGGCGAGGAATATTAAGTTTGAGTACCGACATTGTTGTGATGTGCACTGCCCAATCATCACCTACATCGCAAGATGACAGGGCGGCGCTTACCCTAATCCAGGTGTGAGGTGAGGTCGGAGCAGAAGTTTGAGAGCTTGGCAAACCGTGCAAGCATCGTCCAAGTTTTGCAATAGATATGAATATGCGAATAGGCTTGTCCGAGTGCTTGGTCGCAGAGATAGGAGACATCAGGCTTTCAATATACTACCAAAGAGAGTGACCGACCTAACCAACCGCTAACCCTAGCATCGCTCAGGCCTCAATCATACAACACCCCGTATCACTTTGTAGTGACAGCGTGACCTGAGGCCCCAAGACTGTCTCCGTTTCTAGAGCATCATCTGCTGCTTCGCCATCTTGTGCGCCTTCTGAAAGTCATCACCCATAATGATCCTCAATTCCGCAACCACAACCATGAAGAACATTATGGTAGTAGCAACCTGCACCGCGAAGATCTTCCCATAAAGCTTAATCAACCTGATTCTAGCCGACTTGTCAAAGCTCTTCCACGCATCAAGCATACCCACAGCACCAGTACCACCAACAATTTCAGGCACGACCTTGCCAGCGAAAGTACGGTCGAAAGGGACGATGGACTCGTCATCTTCGGGCAGCATGGAAGCTTGCACGCGCTTGAGAGCCACGTTGGCAGGAATGACGACAAGGACGACAGTAGCGATACCAAGAAGGCCAACGAGGAACATCTGGAGCGTGGCGATCTTGCGGACGGTCTCGGGGTTGCTGCCATACGCAGAGGGGTTCTGCCATGTCTCGGCAACAGCGATGAAAAGGGTAGCTGGGACATAGATAGCAGCTTGTTTCGCAATAGCGTAGACGGCGGTGGGGACGATGATATTTTTCCCGGATTGGATGGATGGGATACGTTGGTACCAGCGCTTCTCGCTCGGGTTGGAGATGACGATGTGAGTCCATGTCATCTGGATGCGGCAGAGTACGACAATTGCGATGATGGCGATGAAGGGGCGGACAAAGGGGATGTGTGCCATGAAGGAGTAGAGGATGTGTACGATGAAGCTGTAGGCGGCGTGGTAGATGACGGAGACGTGGAGGCCGCGAAAGCGTGCGAGGCGGCCACCGACGGACTTGAGATGGCGGACTGCGGAGCGCATGGTGCCTGTGATAGGCTGTTGCTTGACCAGGAAGAGATCTGTCTCCACAGGGCTCATCTTGCCCTCAGTCTTGTTGTCAAGAAGAGGAGCGTCAACCTCATCGGAGTCAAGCTTGAAGGCTGTGGCGGTGGGTGATTCGATCATTGTGAGGGTTGCGATGACATCACCATAGGTGTAGGAGATCTAATGGAGAGGTCAGCTTTGGTGTAATGTATGGCTTGGAGGGTCGTAGACTTACGGCAGACATCATCGCAAGGTAGAGTACGCCAGTGACCCAGATGAGAGCGATGCCCCATGTAGCGATACGCTTGATTTGGTCATCTTGGCCACCGCTTCCATTATTGAAATTCTGTTGCGTTGCGTCGATGCCGCGACGAAGGAGATGGTGAGCGATGTCCGACATGTTTGTAGGGCCTCGCTGTAAGGGCAACAAGAGACAAGGAGAGAACGAGTATTCTACGAAGAGGTTCAAGAAGAAGGATAAAGCAATTGCTGTCTGAAATCAGAATGTGAAGTCGATAATATATGAATGAATGAAGGACAGATTATGGTCGTTGTTGCTGACGCCTACTTTAGAAGGATGAGGCGCAGTTCTGCCGAGACGGGGCGATGATTGGTTTGGATACGAGGTTGAGGCCAAGCCTCATGTGTCACTCGTGTCAGAGCCGTTGGCCGTTAGATATCTATCAAAAACAAGGCGCTAGCTTAGATATCTGCATTTGATATGGATCTAACAGCTATGGATCCAACAACGAACGTCGCATAGGCGCCAGCACCGGAATAAGTACAACTTTTTACTTCTACCAGGTCTAGATCAACAACGAAAACCTCTACCGCCTTGCATCCGCTGAGAAAGTCATATTTTGCATCTAGGAACACATCTTTGTTATAGATGACTTGTACTCAAATATAGTCGTTGTTGAGTATTCTCAAAGCTTCCGCGACCTAGGTACTTGCGAAAAAGCCTCTACTAAGATAGACCAATTTATCTGACTTTCAGATTCGGAGCTATTTTTCCTCCAAGTTGAGCATGGAAGTGTACCAATCGCACTCTAGAAAGGAATTGTTGATCTTGTAAACCCGATCCTGAGGAGCCGAAGTGGCCAGCGAGATCCAAACAACCCACGTCGCGAAAATCGGAGTTCCGCAACGACGATGGCCTTTCAGGTGAAACTCTTTGTGGCAGACTTACAGAATAGGAACCGATCTACAATTCATTCACGAAGTCCATAGCTGTATGAGCTCTCACTGTTGATATAGAAGAGTCGGAAAGAAGGAGGTTTGATTGATGGCGGCTATCTTCCATCGAGATTCAATGTTGGATCTATAAGATGTAGTTATTTTGGAAGGCTTAGCGTATTGGTCCGGATGCAAAACACTTAATATAGACAAGACAATATCTTGGTCCGAGGACTGTGATAAAAGCCGTTATATCATGAGCTCGTGGAAAATTCGTGATGGTAAGCCTAAATTTAGTATTCCATGTGTACAAAAAATTGTAAGTGAGATCCACAACTAGCTATTTGCTATAGAAGGTGGAGTAAGTACTGCTCACACAACATTCTGACTGGTCTCAGCTGATAATAACATAGCTCCAAAGCATTATCCCCCCTCATCGCCGACCCTGCTCAGGCGCAGCCATTGCAGCAGCCATTTTCTCATCAGAAGGCATATTGAGGATCATGAGATCGAGAACATCTCAAGCCCGATCATTAGCACATCAAAGTGGCAAGCCAAAGTGACATCGACTTACCTTTTTCAACACCCTCTCGATCATTTGCGGCGATATCGGTAGACCTCCCAGTCCTGTTGGTCCCCGACCCGTTTGCCCTCCCCTCCCAGCTCCAGCTCCTACTCCAGGTCCTATATCTCCTCTTTCGCTTGCATAAGGATCTTCTCTGAACCCATATCGTTCCATACTTGGCCGACCTCCAATATTCCCCCTTCCACTCATCCTATCTCCCCAGCCGCCTCTCGCATCGCCTAGTAGACCTCCTAGCCCTCCACCAAGACCTACCCCAAAGCCACCTCTGGCTCCTCCCAGCCTGCCTTGACTTCCTTCACTTCCCAAAGAGGGTTGATTGATATATCCACCCGTAATCAGTGAGATCAAGTGCCCGCTTTTCGCAGGAGGATTTGGATCCGCGTATCTAGAAGTGAAGGTTGGCTTGGGCCCCTTGGCCAATGCACTGTCCGGGTGTTTACCAGTACGCCACGACGAACTTATCCGCAATGATTCCTTATTGATGAGTAAGTTGGGAGAAGGTATACATATTTCGCCTACGCCCTCCTATCATAATGTTCATCGACAAAGTTGGCTTTCTTCTTGATCTTGTCCCTTCTCCGGGTCGCCGTCTCGCCCATCTGCCCACCCAATTTGTCGAGAGTGGGGAATATCAGTGGTGCAGCCTCAGGGAAATCCATGTCATCGTGTGTCTGTCCGCTTGAGGAACGACGGTTGTTCTTGAATTTTCCCGTACCAGAGCCGGGATGGAGAGATGAGGATATGGTAGATGTGAGGTCGACGCTGTTATGAGTCTCGACAGATTCGGGGTTCCAGGTCATGACGAGGCAGTAGAGGCCGTGTGGGCGGAAAAATTCATCGTTGATCTTGTCGAGGGAAGAGTTAATTTCTATATCCAAGAGTAGCGATTAGTACAATGCCATACAATGAGGAGTAATTTGCGGCAGCGAGCATGCCTCGATCTACTCTGTACCTCCATCGCCACCTTCACAGAAGCCTGGATCGCGATCGTAACCAAGAATTCGGTCACAGTTGGCGTGAACATCGTTCCTATCGAAGCTAGATTGATGGCTTGAAGCCAAGGTGATGCCTCGCTGGACTTCTGAAATGTGTTAAGGACCCGACAAACATTGCTTGATCAATGCCGCAGTTCTCAAGGTCTGGTGCGTATGCCCTTATAAAGCCGCAAGAAAGGTCTTTGGATCTGCGTTGGGGAAAATGACGGGAAGCTGGAGTTGCGGCAAAGGGGCATCTTCTGTGTATGCTGGTTGGGGAAATTGGCGGATAGAATCCTTCGTAATCTGAGTAGCATCCTGTTTGGGCTTGTTGTCTGGAGTGGTTCAAAGGGAGAGGTCGTCTTGTGCTTCGGCTAATTCACGTTGTTCTTCTTCTTCTCCTTCTTCTAGTGTCGGCTTGTCATCTTGCTCGTAGGTAGGGGCGGGGACGCCTTTGTTGCTGCTGGTCTCCTCGGCTTCGGAGCGGGATTTCGAGAGCTGCTTCTGTTGCTTGCGAGCGGTGATGCTTTCTTAGGCGAGGCCAATGCCTTCAGCTATGCCCTGCACTGCTTTCCCGAGGAGTTTATCCATTGTATAGGTCGTGATTGAGAAGACCGGATTGGAAGGGAAGAAGTAGAGAGATGTATAAATGAGAAGACAGCTTACCTACCTTTACCCACCGCTCTCTTTATACATGGCCCGTACAGTAAACGAGCAAGAGAGCATTGAATGGGGGACACGAATCCACACGTGGGCCGCCGCTCCTGCCATTGACCCAAATAGTAACATGGGACATTGAGCTGAGCACAGCCATGCAAAGAGAAGCAGGCCACGATTGGCAGAGAGATTGTTAGTTGATTTGAGCTCCGCTTCAGTGAACCTCTGCAAAGCAACAGCGGAGATGCTAAGACAGCGAATGCCAACAGTCTAAAAGCATGTCAGGGGAACGAGAACGAGAAACGAGAGTCAGGAGCGAGGAGCGAGGAACGCTCAAATGACCTATATCGAGATACGTATAAACATGTGGTATTTGAAGTAGCGAGAGTCAAAGGAGATTGATTTACTGAGCTAAGCCTAATCAGGTCGGGATTCCGTAGCGCCTTGGCGGCTAGACTAGGAGCCTTGCCGCCTTTTCAACATCATTGAGCAGCTCTCAACTCCTACTCTTTGAAGTTTAGCTTTATTAACGATTCGTTGCAGCGATGGAAGTCCCGCTCATCGGCACAGGAATTGTGCATATGCGAGATTTCAATCGGTGGTAAAGCCTGCAGAGGCTAATAAAAAGCTGAGATTTGGCTATGCCACACACGGGGAAGCCCAGTGGCGCTTGCCAGCAGTGTAAGCAGCGTCATATTAAGGTGAGTGGTTGGGATCTCAAATTGTTCTCTTCCTTGTTCCTGCAAGTGTTCCGTCTTCAGTGATTCCAATAGTTGTATCATAGTGTGACGAAGGAAGACCAGCATGTGGCAGATGCACAAAAGCAAATCGTATCTGCTCAGGCTACGCAGAAGGACTCGACCTTGTCCTTCGAAGCCAAAACGATGCCGCAAAGGCTCAAGTCGACAGGAGACAGCGCGCAAAAAACAAGAGCAGACCACAATCTCCAGATGGTCAATTGACAACTCGCTCACCTACACCTGCTTCTGTACCTCATACTCTGGCGGAGTCTGAAGAGTCCCATGCTTTGACATTTTTCGTCTACACCTTTGCTCTTTACTCAAGAGATACTCAATCTGACCATGGATTTATTGAGCTTTTACCGTACCTTTTCTCGAACTTGACTGTGGGATCACCGCTTTCTCTCACCCTCACGGCTGTTTCTTATATAATTTTCGGCAAATGGGAGCGCAAGTTGAAGGATGTCGAGTTTCTTGCACTTCCGCATCATGGAAAAGCTCTGGAAGCGACGAGAGTGGCATTGCAAGATCCAGTTCAGAGTATGTCTGACGACACGCTGATGGCTGTTTGTCTGCTTGGGTTTTATGAAGTACGTAGAGACGAACCTTTTTTAGTAGCGGTCGATTTCCATGGTCCTTGACATAAACAAATGGCTTACATGATGTTCTCTCTAGGCGTTGACTGCCTCTTTCATCGCCAAGATATCTTCCGCGAGGCATTTCGAAGGTGCTGAGTCATTGATCAAGCAAAGACGGAATGGGGAAACAACTGAAGTGACCAAGAGACTAAAGATAGCAGTGAGGAGCAATATTGTGCGTTTGCTATACCAACGTGATACTTCACTGCCTGACAATCTATAGGTCTTTAGAGCCATGCAGTTTTCATCGCCCATAGCTACTAGTTCGGGAATCTGGGAGGACGCCGAAGACCTGCCTCAGAATCCAGCTACCTTACTCGACCTTGTGTCGGTCGATGTGGCCAATCTACTGGCAACCGTAAAATCATCACCTCCACTTATGGTCGATGTTACCGAAGTTGAAGATGGCCGAGGTGATGTACTCAACGATCCTTCCGATCTGTTGGCCCGAGCCATAGCAGTAGACCTGAAGCTCGCAGCATGGCCAAATACCGTCCCCTCCACCTGGTTTCCTATTCAGGTTCCTGCGTACGGAGTACCGCAAAGCGTCACTGACGCTGGTATCTATGGCGACAGCTGCGATATCTATCCAGACATCATGATCTGCAGCACATGGAACGAATGGCGCGTCGCACGTCTTAAAGTTCTCGGCCTCAACGCACGACATGGCTCTAACGCAATCAGTGCCGAGGCTATCGCCACCATCCAGCAACTAGTGGACGGTATCTGCGCCAGCATACCGTTCTCCCTCGGCAGCCGTACAGAGCCAGGCCCTTTGTATGAGATGAAGGTTACCTATCCGACTCTGAAGGGACAACCAATATCGAAAGAGCACCAGAAGACTTCGTCCGCTTATGGCGGGTGGTATCTCTTTGCGCCTTTCAAGGAGACTATGAATGTGGGAATGTACCTGAGGGAAGGACAATTGGAGTGGCTAAGAGGTCAATTGTCCCGGCTTGCGAAGATGTATGATGTTAAGCCTGCTTGAGGTCGGATTCGACTATTGGATGAAACTTGAAGATCGTCTCGCCTTCTGAAGACCCTCTGCTATCTCTGCAGGAAGAGAAACGCCTGTGAGAAATGTCTCCCGAGACATTTTCTGATGATCGAATTGAAGTACAGGACGCCTTGAAAATGAGTAAACAAGGGATAAGGCTGCTAAAAGACAATACACAAACTGGAAATGGCATTGCAGGCCTTGAAATTCCTTTAGCAACTATCAGCGTGGCTTGGAGACTGGCTCCTCAGCACCCTGATAGCGTTCGCATAATCGAAAGCAGCCGAAGAATGAGTTGTCACGTGTGAAAGAAGTCCAAAATTACGGCCGATGTTTGATTAGTCGGTCAGAGTCGATCCCTACAATCTCCTTTGACCCAGAATATGCTCGAAGTCCAGGCTTGTCCATTAGCCCAATAGAAGGCTTTGGGCTTTGGAGCTAAGACCGCTATTCTTGTAATTCTGATGTTTGTGGTTGCTAGATGATTACCTAATACTGGTTAACCACTTCACCGAGTTTGGCGAGATTAAATGTCTTCACTTCTGGCTCAAATTAAGAGGCTCAAGACGCTGGTGTCGCACTTTTCGTTTGAGAACGGATCCACCACCGCCAGATTGCTGAAACGCTCACCACTCTAAGTAGCGGTCGCGTCACTGTTTGTTATCACACCTGACCGAGAAACTGTCCGCCCTATGCATATGCTTTGCGCAGAGTGTGGGCACCTGATACACACTACTATATTTAAATCGAAGAACTTAGGAAAGCCAAGTTCAGAGGCTTCTACGTAAGGTAGCGTCATTTCTGAACCAACTATGTTTGAATGAGTTCAACTGTCAGTGGTCCCGGGGAAACTACTCATGGTACTTTTGCCTAGATCTTGGTGATCATTGTCAATCAAACAGCTGGGAAGTCAATGGCGCAGTGAGATGACATTGTGAAAAGCCATTCTGATATATCTGTCCAGTTATTTGTGTTGAACAAGCTTCTTATTATCAAAATTTTAGCCAAATTCCATGCTTGGGGACAACTCCTGGGGACAGTTTGACCCATGAAGTACAATTGAAATCACCGGAGTCATGGAACTGTGTATTATTGTTCTGTAGACAAAAAGGCTTGTGATATTCAGAAACACCGATCAGAAAGTCCATTTCTTCGTCATCTTACTTCTCATAATAGTCATCTTCGTCGTTGCTATCGTCACTACTACCATCAGAGTCATTATCCTTAGAGTGTTTTTTCTCACGGTTTTCTCTCTCGTAATTCTAGTCGCCAATATTCCAATCCAAGTCATCATCGTGCAAATCGTCGTCAAGGTCTATTTCGAGTAAAATGTTGACCACTTCCTCTTGATCCTTGCCGTGGATAGAATTGTAAACCTCGTCAAGCTTCGCGCGGTAGCCTTCATACTTTTGCCAGGCGTTCTGCTCAAGCTGTCCACCGTGGCTAAGCAGCAGCTGCACAGTACTCTTATGCCTGCGATTTGCAGCAGCGACCAATGCATTGACATGCGCCCCACCAACAGCATTGATGTCGGCTCCTTTTTCTATCAGAACGCGACCAGGGAATCTTTGCCCACAGACGGGGCCACCATTAGCGCTGTGTCAAAAGGCTTGCATGGAACATTGACATCAGCCCCATGATCGAGTAATGCTTGGACTATATCCACGCTCCCATATCTTGAAGCAAGTTGCAGTGGCGTTTCGTTACGTATGTCTTTGAGATTAGGGTTAGCTCCACGTTCCAACAGAAGGCGCACTATTGGTTCAAAATTGAACGAACACGCTCCGTGCAAAGCACTGTTTCCGGCAACGCCTTCCACAGCTTCATCGATACGCATCCTCCGAATTTAAGTAGCGTGCTACCGATGTGTTTAATCTCTTCTAATGGAACATCTCGCTCATAATCGAGTGTAACCGAGACGGCCTCATATTCTAGCGAGGTCTCTTTTGTAGCCTCGGAACTCACTGGCTCTGTCTTCCAAAGAGCTCACAATGTGTATGATGGCTGTTTCTTGGTCTGTTTACTTCCCGACCCAATCTTCTGCTCGTGAAGCAGTTTAGAAGACGGGATCGAGATATTCTGCAGGGCATTAAGCCGCTTTCATGGAGCCATCTGGAGAGTGGTTCGAGTGAATACACTCGGTCTGCTTCATAGCCGATAGCCGATAGCCGACAGGAAACTGTGAAGTAAGGCCGAGCTACAACGAAGGCTATGAACAAGGACTTACAACGACTTACAGTGCCATAGTAGCAGTACGTATTATGCAAGGGGAGCCTTCTTAACGCTATCAGATGGGCACAATGTACCCTCTCCAATTAATTTGCACCCGGGTATTTCCAGTACTATTATTTTCGCTCATAACACTAGCGAGGTCCTCGAATACGTCTAGTACCACAGTCGCCCCCTCAAGACTTACCACGCAAGACCTGCAGTCGAATAGAGTCACCACTCGAAGTAATGGAGCCTCTACCAGCAGGCACTCACCCTTCTCCTGCATCCACTTCACAGAAGTCTTAGCCTTCATCCCCATCTTCAAGGACCCAATGCCAATACTTATGGCTCTGTACAGCACCCTCCATGCTAGTGCGAGCGGCTCGTGGGCTTCTCAACCCTCCTCTCGCAAAATCGCTATAAACTACGGGCGCCTCCAGCTATTGATGGAATCCCCATTGACAACCATTCCTTGGGAGTTCGTGGCCAGCTTTGCTTTAGAGATGCTATCAGCCATCGTACAGGCTGGAGATCCTGGTATCTCCTTATATACCGCCTACTATGCTTCGCCAGCGAGCTGCTCCGGGTTGTGGGATGCTTTCTATGCGGCCACTGATGCAGCAAATTTGATATTTGTGACACTCAGAGTGTTGCCTGATCCCGGTCATGTTCTACCAAGGGACGAACGGACGAGTGCTTAATAAGTGTGCCTGAGGTCTCAGTTTCAGGAGCCAAATTTGTCAGAATCTAAGACAGTCACAGAGTGGAGCAAAAGTCATATATGGAGAGCACCCGTAAGAGTAGATTGTCCATTGATATACAGTGCAAGGCAGATTCAAACTTTAGAGAGCGCGGCATCTATTGAGCAGTTCAATAAAAATTGCCTTTGCGTCAGAAATACGGAAGCAGGGACATTGTTCACTCCACATCCGTAAGAGGTGGGAGTCTATCCTCAGCACCTCTTACCTATGCATCAGTCTATGCACGACACTTCCCTCAATTGATTGCATCGGTGGGGCTTGTTAATGATGATCCCAAGCATTCGGTTGTTCATTTATTTGGTGCAATTCGCTCTTCTTCTATGCTTATCAGATCTTAAAATGCACTTATGGGGCTGCTTATTGGATACCGGTTGCCCATCGTCAGATCTAAGCTCGCTTCTGTTCAGCATCGCTGCGTCAATCTGCCTCGGTCTCCTATCCTCTAGATGCTTGAATCGGGACTGATCTGTTCGATCTTGGATATGGAAGGCAAGCTGTCCATCTTTGGTTCTTCTATTTGATAGAAAAGCCTGCAATAAATGTTATAAAAAGCAGTCCCCTTCCAGTTTTTTACCTAATCTCTACAGCTCATTAAACACTGTTGGTCATCACGCCATTTCAAGCTACTACCGCCACCATGAACCATCAGGTTCTTCCAGATCCGCTTGTTCCAAGATTTCGAGCAATGTATCCCCAAGAAGTCTTCTCACACCAACACTTCGACCTAGCAGCCATCCTCCACATCGACTGGGATACTGTCGCAGCAGCCGATCGGAACATTATGTCTATCATGCATGCAGATCCCAACGCGTATTTAGCGGCCAATGTTGTTCTAGCACAATATATAGCACTGGCACCTTCAAACACAAATGCGCCTGGGCCTCAGAGCTGGGACGATATCTTGCTGGTACATCGCAGGCACGATATCTTGGTTCGTCTCTGGCGGCAGCGTTTTGTTGTAGAATGGGATTGTGCTCTCAACTGTATGATTTGGAATAATCAGATAGTCAGATTTGGTAGATACTCAAAGACAAAGACTCTGATGAGGAGATTCTTTGGTAATAACATGTTTTATATCCCAAACATCTCGGTAGCTCTTGTGTTGACAAAGCGTCTTTTGGCCGAGACCAGTCACCTGCTTCATCTACAGAAGCACAGTCCGGGACCTTAGATGCTCGATGTTAGATCCATAAAAATTCTACGCCTTAGTAGGGGTAGCGGTCCGGTCTAGATAGAAAATAGGTGCTAAAGACCGGACATATCTTAAGGACCGGACCAAGACATTGTCCCAAAATTCTGTGCTCTTTGCAACGTTCTTGCGCTACTGTTTTTCTTGAGGAAGGATCTGTGTTCCTTTGTTGCCGGTAGGTGCTTTGATGTTGAGAATCTGTAGGACAGACCTAGAAATGTGCAATGTCAGTATCCATCTCCCAAACACTCAAGCTAAAGCATGAGTGTCCTGTCTTCTCCTCTGGATAGTCCTTCTCATTCAGACAGCTTCTCGTCAGACCACTGCTACAGCCATGTCTCTACCGAGCGTTCGGCCAGCGTGCCTCCAATCTCTTCGAGATCACTATCCTAGGGGAATCTTTGCACATCAATCACTTTGACGACGCCACCAGGTCCGATATCGACTGGGGTGCAGTTATTATGGCAGACGGGTACATCGTGACTCGTTTGAGAGCGAATCAGGACTTGCGCGCAGCCACCGATCAGATCTTGAGCGAGCACATTCGCCTTATGCCTGCACACATGGATTGGATGAAGGCTGAAGACTGGAAGCATATTCAGATCATCCATAGTATACAGCGAGTTTTGGTGGCTTTGGAACGGTTGCGGGCAGCAGCTCCAGATTTTGATTGACTCTACCAGCTCCTGTAGTGACTGATTGCTAGAAATGAGCGACTTCAAACATTCTTTGAGCCTGGAAATGTATTGACGGAAATGACCCATACGTCATTGTGTGACCGAAGACCAGGTTTTGGAGGCGGATAGACCTGATCCTGGCTGCTAGGAGAATTGTTCATCAAACACATATGTAGCCTTTCAGGAGATCGCGACGCAAAGAATGAAGTTTCATTGAACAGGTTACCGGTGACTGTACTGCCTTTAACCCAAACTTCGCCGACCAAGGAACGTTAAGCAAGCATCCATGGCTCTTCCTTCGTGCGAGGAGCCAAAACCTGAAGTCTCTTACGCACGACTTATAGTAGTAAATCAACGACTTTGCTAGCAGACCTTCCGCAAGAACACATGAGGTGACTAATGCCCCCACTGAAGTCGCTCCGGCATGGTATCCACGGATGTGTTTCAAAGATAGCACAAGCTGCGTAGCGTCATGTCATTGCGGTGATACATGAAATCCACGACGAATGCCTGATATGAGTGCCCCTTGAATGCCCTGCAGAGTCTGCTGCCTGCACAACTCTGTCCCAAATGGCTTCCAGGAGCCGCCTGTCCTGGCCATACCTTCCGCTACACTCCCTCTGAACCCCAATACAAGCTCGACACAAGAATTACAAAACTTGACAACAACTATGACCACGAAGATCAATTTTCTCCCCTTGGAGATCCGTAGGAAGATCCTCAAGCACCTCTACCCCCGAGGAGGGTTCGCACCACTCGATCTTGACCTCCCACATGTAAGCTGGGATACAGTAGCCAGGATAGATGGCACAGACATGAGAGCATGCTCAGAAACATGCCAATCACTGCGTGAAGCCGCCCAGATAGTGCTGGCCGACCAAGCAAGAGCCACCAACAGTGACATGAGAAGTTGGCACAAGCCCTGGAGGGAAATGGCTCGCGCGCATGAAAAGTACATTATTATGACTTGTCGGTCGCTAATATTGAATGATCGTAGTACACTTTGGAGGTTGTAATAGCGGCTGACATTTCGACTGTTACTAGATAACGACTCATACGGTCGTCAGCTTTGCTTTCAACAACGATATATCAAACACATACCTAGCTAGCCTCGACACTCAAGGCATACTGCAGGCGTCAGATTTTGTCCGCTCCCTCCATTGACACGGCTGCATTCTGCCCATCTAACCAGCACTCTCGAGCTATTATGCTCATATCCATCTATCCATTCTCCCAGTACCAACCCCTCACCCTCCTCCCATATCCTCACCCTCCTCCACCCCCTCCTCATCCGCCCCTGCCACCGCATCCCCGTTCATCTCCTCTTCCTCACGCCCACCCAGCACATCTCCCACCACCTTCAACATCTCCTCCTGCTTCTCCTGCGTGAATCTCTCATCACACTCCTCCACCACACAATCCAATAACGTAGCATCCAACGGCCTCAAATTCAGCACCATCAGTAGCTCAATCTTCGTAAGGTTGTATGGCTGTAACCCTTTCACGAGTGCGCGGAGAGTAGAGGTACTATAATGGGTGGGTTTAGTGTAGGTGGGGATGGGGGAGCGGGAGGTGGACGGGGGGTTGAGGTAGTCTGATAACTTGGTGGTGGTTAGTACAGGAGATTGTGTGGGTTGTTTTTATTGGAGGGTTCTGAAGGGGACACACTTCTTTGACTATTGTCTCAAGGTTTTGGTGTTTTTGGGGTGTGGTGCGGGGTTTGGCGCGGAAGGTGGTGAGGTGGTCGAGGACTTCGTAGTTGGAGAGCATGGCGGATTGGGTTTCGAGGATCTGTTGGGCAATTGTTAGACAGTTTATTTCAATGGAAAAAGTTCGTTGTGGACCTTCATGTTTGGTGTTTATGCAGTAAGCAATGTGTAATAGGAACCCATGCGAAAGTTAAAGCGACTTATGAAGGTGGTAGAGATCCTCGACTCAAATTGTCGGAGTTGTTTTATCCTGCTACGTTGGTTGGACAACCATAACACGATCTACGATGTAATTGAAGGGTTAAGGTATTCATTTGAAATTGACCAGTAAAGAAATCTGGTTGCCAACGAGCTTATCGATATCTATCGATGTAGCAAGGAACCTCCTATGCAAAATGTACAGTGCGCCATGGTATGATTTGAAGGGAACCCAAGCCTTCTTGGAGAACTATCTGTAATCCTCCCCATACGATCAACCATTCGTCTTGTGTCCAAACTGCAGTGACACAACATTCAGACGTTATCTGTAATGGGTTTGACCGGATGCCCCATTGGTTCAGCCCGGTTCCTATATAAGGGTGATAGGCAGTTGCTTCAAGTCGTAATGGATCAATCCTCGGTCCTTTTCTTCTTTTTCTTTTTCTCAATAACTTCTTCTTCCCTCTTCCTCTTTTTGCTGCTTCCAGCGTCACCATTCGCAGCTGCCTTCTCAGCCGCTTTCCTCGCCTTCTTCAGTTCCTTTTTACTGATAGCCTCTGGCTTTCCATCAGGCCCGAATTTGATCTCGCCTCGCTCAAGCTTTCTCTTGTACCGGCTGATTGGTAGTCCAGCTTGTTTCGCAGCAGTACCGAATTGTGCATCGTCTCTTTCTTCGCGTCTCTCGATCTGTTCTGCTCTCTTCTGCCGTCTCTCCTTGCGATCGAGTCTTCGGGCTAATTTCTCTTTCTTCAATTTCCTTGCCTCGCTTCTGCCTTCCGATAGTGCAAGTCTTCGGGCATGTCTCTCCTTCTTACGGGCCTTCTTTGCGATCTTAGTGTTGCCGAGTATAGAAGATTGCCAATTGATCTCTTGTTGAGTTGGGGAAGGTGGCGAGTCAGGCGTGTCGGCTGAGACCGTCGAGATTGTTTCAGATTTGTCGTCGTCTCCGTTATCGGTGTTCTTTTCAACTTCTTTTGCCCCAGTTGTAGCAGGAGCCTCGGATTCATCTCCCATCTCCTCATCGGAGCTCTCAGGCTCTTCGATCTCCGAGCTTTCCAGATCCTCCTCCATCGCATCTTCTACTACCCCTTCAATCGGCTTGATGCCATTCGTCTCATCTTTCTTGTCCTTTTTGTCCTTCTTGGACTTCTTAGTGGTTGGTTCCTCGGAGACCTCCTCAATCAGCTTGACGCCATTGGTCTGCTCTTTTCTACCTTTCTTTGAGAGAGGTTCCGCTGCAGCTGGCTCATCACCCTCCAGACCGTCAGCATCAGGGTTGTACTTTCGGGCTTCCTTGACTTCCCATTTTCCAGGTTGAAGCGAAGCGCCGTTGGGAGCAATGGCAACGCCCTTTGAGCGTATAGGCTTTCCTTCGAGAGCTGCTAAGCGGCGCTCGATCTTCAGTCGGCCTTCCACACCCATTGCAGATTTCTCTTCGTCCGGAATCAGATCGCCCTTGCCTTCTCCCTCTGCGCTCCAGTCCGCTAAAGCATCAACGCGGAGTCCCAAAGCTGCTTTAGTACCCAGCATCCGAGCGATCTTGCCCTTGTTCTTTCCAGTAGCTTGTCCGATCAAAGAAGCGTGGTAAATCAAGCCATACTTGGGCGTATCGTGCTTCGTCTTGAGCGCTCGGAACAGAGCTTTCTCGGCGCCCAAGATCTGGATCGTACTTGCGGGCTTCTTTGCCAGTTCCATAAGACTTCCGGCATGCGCAATTAGTCGAGCTCCGACGAGATCTCCCACCAGGGCTGTAAGATTTGGTGCGATGGCAGCCATACGGGCGGACAAGTATCCCGAGAGCTGTGCGCGATATTCCGTAAAGCTGACGACCTGCTCAGCAAGTGCCTGGATGTTGTCTAGATCTTCCGTGGTAATTTCAGTGCCCATCGAGACCTCGGCTGCAGCTTTTACAGCTGTCTCGATCTCCTCTGGCAGTATCTCGGCAAGATCAGCCTTTGCAGCACTGGTCCTCATGCCCATGTTTAGAATAACGCGCGCATACGCCAGATTGTCATTCAGAATTCTGCCCATCTCGGGAAAATGCCAGCCATACCATTCCTTGACTCTCATGGCGTATGTGTTCAGCTCCTTATCCAGGTCGTCCAGGAGAGCGATTGCCTGTACAATCATTGTGTCCACTTTGTCCGGCGAAAACTTCAGCTTATGTCGGGATAGTGAATGTGAGAGTCCAAGAGACATTGTAGAGATATCTTGTGGTAGGAGGCCCGGGATCAAGGAAGGCAGGTGATTACGTATAGCACGGTAGAGATCGGAGGTAGTGTTGTCGGAGATCAGATTGAGCGACAGTTGGGGGAGCTTGTTGATTGCGGAAGCTACGTATCCGATTAGCTGCCTATGGACACCTCGAATAGATTGGGAGCTCTCGTACCTAGCTTTGGGTCTGCGACCGCCAACGACACTTTCTTCTCATGTTTGATAGAGTCTAGCAAAGACGACAATCTAGGCGTGACTTTACCTTCCACTAGCGCAGCAGTCTGTTCCAGAGCTGTAGCAGCGCTGTCGAATTTGTGGAAGTCTTTGAGCTTAAGCCTGCAGGGACAGATGCACTGGTAAGTCATAGTCTTGGTAGAGCAAGAAGAATGTGGTGTATGGGCACAATGCTTTTTCTCGCAATGAAAGTACGTACAAGCTGCAAATGCCCTCTGCAGTCTCGTCTTCGGCGGAGAGCCCCTCTTGCTTGAGGATTTTCGAGCTCTTGGCTTTCAAGAGGGCGTAGCCCACAGGCGTCTCTCTAGCATGGTGTTAGCATGCGAAGATTGGAGAAGGTTTAACGCAACTGCTCACTGAAGAATGAAGAGCCCCATTATGGGCAGGAAAGTGCGAAGGTGTGGTTGTCGCTTCTGATTTCGCGATTGCTGTTGCTCGAATAACCTGCGAAAAAGTTTGTGAGGTTGGCGGAATTCGCTAATGTCATAAGCGGCTTAGCTCCAATTTCAGCCTTATGATCTATCAAGCTTCGATTACAGACACGACTTTCTTCAAACCGCCCCTCCAGACAACTAGATTTTTTACTGTTCCGTCGCCATGGAAGGCCTTTTCTTCAATGTCAATGGCGGGTTAGTGACCCGTACATAGAAAAAAATTGCTCAGTGCTGACCGCTACAGGTACATCGAGGGTATAGTTCGAGGATATCGAAACACTCTTCTTACTGGCCAGAACTACAGCAACCTCACACAATGCGAAACAATAGATGGTACTGGTGTCTCCATGTAAAGTGGCATTGTCATGCTTATGGCCCTTAGATGTTAAGCTACAGCTTTCTCCCGCCTACGGCGACTTCCTCGCATCTCTCCCGCCAAACCCATCGACTTCATCACTTGCTAACAAAACCACGGATAAGCTTGTCGCGGAATTCCGCTATCTCCAAGCCCAGGCGACAGGGACCTTCGCCAAGTTCATGGAATACCTGACCTATGGATACATGATCGACAACGTCGCGCTACTCATCACTGGTACCCTGCACGAACGAGATACGAGGGAGCTGCTAGAACGGTGTCATCCTCTGGGCTGGTTCGAGACAATGCCAGTACTATGCGTGGCCACGAATATTGAGGAGTTGTACAACTCTGTCCTAATAGAAACGCCACTTGCGCCTTACTTCAAAGGCTCCCTTAGCCACCAGGACCTCGACGAGCTAAACATCGAGATCGTCCGAAACACTCTGTACAAGAATTATCTACAAGACTTTTACAAATTCGTCACGGAACATCCAGAATTGAAGGGAACACCTACTTCCGAGGTCATGGCCGAGGTGCTCGAATTTGAGGCAGACCGAAGAGCTATCAACATAACCCTGAACTCGTTTGGCACCGAGCTGTCGAAACAGGACCGGAAGAAGCTGTACCCGAATTTTGGTGGTCTGTACCCAGAAGGTACATTGATGCTGTCAAGGGCAGACGACCTCGAAGGTGTTGCATTGGCTGTCAGTGGTAATCATGACTATAAGTCATATTTCGACCAAGCTGGCATGGGTGGATCTGCGGGTCCTGGAAATATGAGCGGCGGTGGTGGAAGTGACGGCAAAAGCTTGGAAGATATGTTCTATCAGAAAGAAATGGAGATATCGAAGACTGCTTTTACAAGGCAGTTCACTCACGCTGTCATCTACTCTTGGGTCAAGTTGAGGGAACAAGTAAGCCATACCTGAATGATACAAGGCCTCTGCTGACCACGATTCAGGAAATCCGAAATATAACGTGGATTGCCGAGTGCATTGCCCAGAACCAGAAAGAGAGGATTGGCAACTATATCACTGTCTTCTAAGCTTTGTTGGCAATTCCATTCGGCTTCCTTCTGCATGACTCTGGCGTCGAGGATTCTTGATGTGCTATCTCATGGCGTTGGACTCGAATGATTAGGGCAGACTGTATATCGAAAGCTCGGTAGAATAGAAAGGAAAGCTGTAACGGTACTTGCGAGTGGATAGTGGGAACTTTGACATACTCTCTCGCCTGGACATTCCTGCACTCAGACTTTGGCATTCGATGTACCTTCATGTACCCGGCAAGGTCGATATGATGACTGTGCTCAAAGCAGGACCTAAGCCATGCAAAATAAGCACTTGATTGGTCAGGTGTTTGAGAGGCGGCCAAGGCTAAGCAAGGGTTCCCCGCTTCAGGGTCACCCGTCCCCAGATTTCATTCACCCACAGAATTTTGTCTCCAGCCACATAATCCCCCAGATACTTCAATTTCAATGGATAGCCGAACGGCATGCACCCCGAGATCGTAAAGTTCTCACTTTCAGCTGCAGATTGGACCCTGTTTCCCCTCTCCTTTTAGCCTGAGCAGAGTTTTCCCACATGTTGAGTCCACCTGATGCTGGTCAGACTCCAGCAGCGTTGCATCATGCTTTCGGAGCAAAGATCTCATTGCTGTCGATGCGCGGACCCCGCTTGCACGAGGATGTCCCAGTGAAGCTGACATAAAGTAGCTTGGACTACGGGCCCCTCTCATCTACAAAAACGGGCTAGACCCCCAGATCGTAGGTCCATTCATATCATCGTGTCTTCGTAGCTCTCGAAATACTTCGCGCTATTTGCCTTCCTTTTCACGAGACAAAACACTGGTACATTGTGTGCGATGATTCCCATTACTCTGGTCACTTTGCTTTCGCTTGGTCTGCAAGTCCAAGCCCAAAGCTCCAGCGTCTTCACAAAATACATAATCTCTGCACCGGGGATCAATGCAAGCTTCATACCCTACGGCGCGCGCCTTACCAACCTCCTCGTCAATGACAAGAACGGCGAACCACAAGACGTCGTCTTGGGCTATGATGATGGCACGCAATACCTCAATGACACTGAGACCGTCCACACCTACTTTGGCCCAATTGTAGGCCGTTATGCCAATCGCATCAAGAACGGGACTTTCACCGTAGACGGCGCCACCTCACACGTCCCCGAGAACGAGCACATGGGCGCAGACACCTTACATGGTGGGGTTGTGGGATATGATCAGAGAAATTGGACAGTAGTAGAGGCGAACACGAGCACGATCACTTTCTCGCTTCTCGATCAAGGCTTCGAAGGCTTTCCCGGGACAATCATCACGTATGCTACGTATACTGTCTCTGCTGGCTCGGCCGGGCCACAATGGACTTCACGGTTGGTCTCAATACCTCTCGACGAGCCGACTCCGATCATGCTTGCCAATCACGTCTACTGGAATCTGGATGCATTTTCCAACACAGCAGATGCGACAATTCTGAACAATACCCTTTACATGCCATACTCTGCGCGGTATATTGAGATCGACAACATCGAAGTACCTAATGGTACGATTGGGATCGTCAACGATACGTTCCTTGATTTTACCTCTCCCAAGCAGATCGGCCGAGATATCGAGCAAGCAGTCAATGCCTGTGGACTCGGCTGTACAGGCTACGACAACGCATTCATACTCGACCGTCCCCGCTATTCAGCGCCAGAATCCACAGACCTTAGTGTGCTTACAATGTCCTCGAACGTCACTGGTATTCAGCTTGACATCAAGACCAATCAGCAAAGCTTGCAAATCTACACTTGCGACAATCTCAATGGCACAATCCCTGTGAAGAAAAGCCAGCAGCACTCGACAAACGGATCGACCACATATGTGCCACAGTATGGCTGCGTCGTGATTGAGACGCAGCAATGGATTGATGGCATCAATAATCCGCAGTGGGGCCAGGATGAATATCAAATTTATACGGTCGATTCGGAGCCGGCTGTGGTGTTTGCCCAGTATGACTTCTCGATCTTAGCATCGTGAGGGGCTGGAAGCGAGAGTAGAAACGAAAGCAACAGTGTACCTAGATCATTAATACTAATGCAAGTTATTTGACTGAAGGCCCCTCGGCCATTGGCGCCTGGTTTCAACATGGCGAGACCGATATCGCCGTTGCGCCAAGTAATTTAGCGCCCGCTTTGTTTACATCGCGCATTTGGACACTAACAAAATTACCGACTGCAGACTCAGTTTTACCGACATTAAATCTTTGCTACTAACTCGTAAGCAGCACCTTGGAAACATGTCGTTTTACGGTGACTCGCTTCTCTCTTCGCCAGACCCACTAGCCATGTCGAATATGTCGAAAGAGAACAACACTACGCCTTCACCGACAAAAGTCAGACCCTCCACAGCCGGCCCCAAAATAGCTTTGTTTGAGACCACCCCTAACAAACATGTGCAAGACATTTACTTCAGCACCCCACCTGCTAGGAAAAATAGCTCGCCCACCAGATCGCCCAAATCCACAAACCCTTGGCGCATACGCCTGACAGTGGAAACCGAGCGTGCTGGGCATGAGCAAGATGGTACCTCACCCAAGAAGTCTCCAGCTAGACGACTCACAGAGCACACTACGACCATGACGGTACCCTTGAAAAGTGGTGACGATACACCCCCAGCAGCAGCAAAGAGGGGCAGAGGGAGGCCAAGGAAGTCGTTCGACAACAAGAAAAAGGTGACTGGTACACCAAGGCCCAATGCAGGTGGACGGCGAAAGACTGTATCAGAGACGTTGCAAGGGGAAGATGACAATGCCAACATATGGGCCCCTACTCTGTCTAAGAAGACTAGAGGGCGACCCAGAAAGAGCATGGACGCTAATTTGGAAACACCAGTATTAGAGAAGGCTGCTACTCCTTTGCGCATGCCGTTGGCAGATATAGTGGAAGATAATGTGATAGATGGGAAGACCTCACGGACCAGGAGCAGGCAGAGGAGACAAGAGATCACGCCGATGAAGATGTCCATGGAATTGGATGTAGGCGGTGCCGACAGTTCGATAGCACAAGATAGCGTTCCTCCCAAGCGTCGATTCGTGCCTGTCTCGGACTATGTGGGCCCAATGAAGCCTACTGCGACCCATGTATTGACTCCACGAATGCCAAAAGGCTGGGTGCCCCAGTCATCGCCCGAACGCTCACCGACGGAACAAGAAGATGAGGATATGTGGCGATCGATGGTTCATCAGGATAGTGGCTCACCTAGCATGAACATCGAGAAAGAACAAGATGAATCAGAGTCTGATCCGACAAACGAGCACCAAGAATTTGATACCATTCTGGAAAGCGAAGGATTCAGTATGGTCTCTGTATCATCGCTAGCTTCCACAGGATATCGTGCTGCAGACTCTGCCCAGCAGAATGAGGAATTTGCTGCGCCCCTTGACGGCGTATCGTCTCCATCGATTTCTCTGTCGCATCAGGAGTCTTCGCTTCAATCGGACCAAGATAAGATCTCTATGGCTACAAAGCATACACCGGCGCTCGCATCAGCCCCATCAGCACCGCCAACGCTCCAGGAGGGCCCCGATCACTCACCATGCGCTTTAGAGGAAGCAACTGACGGAACGCCAAAGCTTGTTCGAGTCGTCCGCACTGGTACTGCACTTCAAGGCGCCCTTAGCCCTAAAGCTCGAAATCAGAGCTTGAGTTCACCTTTGCACGAGATTGAGAAGTCGAATGCGCAACGCGTACGATCTTCGCCTGTCTCAAAAGCTAGAACACCGCCCCAAGAACGTGCGGATAACCTTTTCAGTGGGTTTGGTGCCGGGACTCGGAGGGAATTGAGAGCTGGGCTCAGGCTGGGAGAGGAACTTGCAAAGAAACAGCGACTAAGTCCATCAGAGCCTGCTTCCGATTCGAAGCCAGTAAGCGATACGTCCATCCAAAACCGTGACGCCGGGTACCCTCAACTGCCTAGCTCTGACGATAAGAATGAATACACTCACAAAGCTCCGGGATCGAGCAGTGAGGTTCGATACCCTAGGCTTGGCAACAGGCAACTGCCAAGTCCTGAGGGGACTGTAGTGGACACGGATGACGATAGCATGAACTGGAAAGCAGATACTCCTGTCAAGACTAAGCAAAAAGCCGTGACTCCTGTAAATTCTGCAGCGGCCCAGGAAGAATCTGAGCGTTCGTCAAATTTGCGGGGAGAAAGATCACATTTGTCTCGAGTGGATGAGAACATGGTGTTCAGGGAGGAGGAATGGCAGCGCGAGAGGGCGGCAGTCAGCCGAGAGATTGAGATGGCTAACGAGAGCCAAGTCGTGGTTATCAACAGCGACAGTGAGGAAGAGGACGTCGAGCAGGAGCAGGAGCAGGAACTGGAGTTGACCGAGGACCCTGACGAAGGCGACATCTGGCAAGCGGAAGCGTCTGACAACCGTTCTCGAGAGCCAACCCCGGAAGCATCCGAGATCCTGCTGCAACCCGAATTCGTCAAACCTCGTCGAAGCAAATTGCCCAGTCCTTGGAGACGCAATAGCCAAATCATTTATAGTGATGAGACCGAACCCACAGAGGCCGATCTCTTCTGGCAGCCCGCCCAGGTGAATCTTTCGAGATTGCTTGAGGAGGTTAGTCTTCAATCCGAGATGAAAGCAGACGACTCAACAGGAGCGCTACTTGACCGTCAACTCAATTCCGTTGAGCACTCGCGCAACCAGGCGATATCTCCGGCGGAAGCTTCCAAATTTGACAACGCAAAGGGGCCTAGCCTTATAAAAACCACGCTCGAAGTCAAGCAATCAGTAAAGCGGAAGGCTGTCAACAAGTTGCCAGCGACCCCGGGGCCGACCTTCACCAACGAGTTCGAGGAAGACATTACCGCAACTTCGGTTGGTGAGAAGACACTCGATACGCTACCTGCTCCAAAAGTGAATACCACAGCTGCCATCGACCCCCTACTGTTCCAAAATTCAACAAAACCTCCACCAAAACCAAAGCCCATCCAACCCCTCTCCATCGACTCATCGTCCTGGGTCTCCCGCCTCACAGCTCCAGTCGTCAATCTTTTTACTGCATCCGCTCCTCTCCCACCACCCGCGACGAAATTTGACATCCTCTGCTCTTCCGCCCACGAGCCACTCTGCCAATTAACCCCCTTCGAAAATGTCCATTTCAATGCTCTCGCCCCGCTCTACTCCGCGAGTCTCCTCTACGGCTCACATATCTTCCCCTACAACCCCCGCTCCGCATCAGCACCCTACCTTGGCCTCACTGTTCAAACGTCCCTAGGCTGGTCACGCAAGATAACCAAATCCGATTGCGGTGTGGCAGACGCTTTCATGATCATACTCGATGAGCGCGGCTTCCCGCTCGGTGAGCCGGGTGCGGACTGGATTGAAGAGAGTTTGGTGGTGAGGATGTGTGTGTGGATCTGGCAGGCGATGATCATGAGAGGTGATATTGAAGCTGATAGCTGGAAAGGGGAGAAGGTCGGGTTGAGGGCGCAGGGCGATAGGCTGTGGACACAACAGGATATCGATTGGGATAACAACGAGAGTGCGTATCTTGAGCGGAAGAGGAGAGAGTTCAAAGGTTTGCCCAGCTGGTTGGAGATGGGGTTGATCTGGGACTGGGAGATCATGGGGCTGAGGCAGATGACTGAGAGTGATCGGATGGAGGTTAGTTGGGACCCAAAAACCAGGATGGTGAAGCGGATGCGATGATGGATGATGGAGCATAGAGCGGGCGAGATAGGATAGCGAGCGAGCATAGCGTGCAGCATTTGATAATCGAGCATCCCTTTCAAACCCTCAATTTCTGGTGCAATTCGCATACCTTTCGTCAGATCGAAGCGTGGATCAGGACCATTTCTTGTAAATTTGAGCATGCAATGTCTAGATTGTGCAGACTTTGGACCCGCGATTGTGAACTTTGGGACCTTCGGCGGATAACTTCCTGGCCATATTTTGCAGTCTTGCGGCTGAAGATCGCGGTTTGTATGGGTAGAGTACAAACAAATAGGGTTGGTAGGGTCTTCGAATCACGGGCAAGGAGCCTCTGGACTCTGCAAATTCACGCTCGCCTTCATTGTCTCTGTCCCTCAACGGTAAAGATGGGCTGCTCTGGGCGACAATCGTGCTCATTCCACCGTGCGAACCCTAGCATTAAGATTTTTAGTGCCTGAAAGCTTTCGTATTGGATTCTTGTGGGTACTTTGCCAGTAGGATATGTCATTTCGAATTTTGTTTGGGCAGCACATAACCCGACAACAGGGTCATTCCTCTTGGAAATCATCAGCTGCTTATTTTCAATTGATTTCATGTCACTCCATATATATCTCATCCCTCAACCTCCTCAAAAATCCTGTCGGCGTCCCACTCCTACCCGGATCTGTATCCGCAACCCCCCTCATCGCACTTCCCTCCCTCCTTACAGCCGGGCCCTGCTGCCCGCCACCACCTCGCCGCCTCCCCTGTTCCTTCTTCATAATCTCATCCTCAACTATGCCCTCCAACCCATCGACCCACCGCCCCCTCGCCCTCTCCTCCCACGTCCCTTTCCAGATCACACACACGTCCCTCAGCTCCGCTACCCTCATCTGGGCATTCTCAGTCTCGCCTCTCTCCAGCATATCAACCACCTCCTGTTTTAGCCTCGATAAAGCAGCTTGCCCTTTGTTTTCCAGGTCTGGGTCTTGGTTGGGTGGGGCAACTGTGATCAAAGAGGAGGTTGTAGTGGTGAGGAGGGATGGTGGAAGCGGGAAAGAGAGGGCAAGATTGAAGCGTTGGATTACGGTCTGCAGTTGGGTGCGGACGTGCAGGAGGGTTCGGAGGTGGGGGAGGGCGGGAGGTTCGGAGGATGAGGTATCTGCTGAGGGTTGGGGTTGGATTTGGCTGCTATGTCGAGATCGCGTGGGGGAGGGTGGCTGCGATTGTTTGGTCGCTGTATTGCTGTCGAGGCCATTGGGCACGAGTAGTAGAATATCTTTTTGGAGATCTCCTTTCGACGATAGCGAGTCGGCCAATGACAGTGCTTCGCCCCGCAAAAGTTCTACTTCGTAGGCCAAGCGAGAGCTGGTTCGTAAGATGTCATCCGTGAGGCTTGTAAGAGTCGTGGAGAGGCGGGTTGTTTGGGCATTTAGAACGGATATGTGGTTTTGTGTCTGAGAAGCGATGGATGAGAGGGAAGGTTGCTGCGGCTTTGAGAGGCTTGTTGAGGCACTTGGTGCGAGGGAGGGGAGGGTGCTGTTGAGGTAGTCGATTGGTGAAAAGTCGATGGATAAAAAGGCTAGGAGTGCTGGGTCTGTGAGGTTGGGGTTCATTGATTGGGAAGTAGCCATATTGGAGCCTGTAGAGGGGGCAACAAATATAACTTTGCTGTCTTCAATGGTCAGATTCCTTTGACTTTGGGCTGACGTGGTAGGGCTGCCTGGTTGAAAGGGATTTAGGGTAATCGTGCGGGCCACTGAGCTGAACTCAGTGCGGGCCACCTCAACGCTAATGCCGTCTCAACGCGAATCTATTTTCCGCCAAAATTCGAATGTTTCAAAATATATATAGTAGCCATAATATATATTAATATTATAAATACGGTAAATTTTAACTATAAAATACTTATTATAATACGAAAGATACGAAAGATAATTAATTTTACTAGCGCGATTTTAACGTTTCTAATATTCAATATATAAGTCTAATAGTACGAACTTTATCTTTCATTATTAGGAGGATAATATATATAAGTTTATATAGGAAGCTATCTTAGTATTATATATAAAGACGGTTATTATATATATTGCATTAGCATTGAGGTAGCCCGCACTGAGTTCAGCTCAGTGGCCGGCCCGATTAGCTCCCGGGGCTAAGATAGCCGCGATAAGCCTTAGGGAAATAGCCCCGCGAGTCACAGCAAGGCTAGCAGCTCTGTGCTGCCTGACAACCTCACTTCGTTGGAGGCGAACCCGTAAGAACATGATTTGATGACACATTGTCTTCAAGATGCGGCATTGAGCTCAGGAAAGCTCACGACTTTGCTCACATGTCATCAAGAATGGACCTTTACACTCGCTAAACCCTCTGCGCAGCAAAAAATCGTCTGACACCCTTGGAGTCTTACAACACTTAGACGTTACGACCCTCCGCTACAACTCAACCCCTCTAATTTATCTTCAAGTCCATCGTTTCTAACATTCATCATCCTTCTTTACGCCTTTTTGACTTATTGCTATCGAAGACAACACTCCTTACATCCCTCACGTGCAACGAAACGCTCCTAGCACAACATAGCTTGAACCATCTTCGAAGCTCGCCATGCCTCGCAAGGCATTTGTCGCCGACCTAAGTGAGGCGGTGATGACTTTCGAACGCAACAATGTGTTCAACTTTCGAGCAGGTGATGAAGATGGTCAGATCAACTTTCAGTACCTGCAGAGTCACGATGGGGTTGGCACTGAAGTCACTATTTTGGTTCCAGGTATACATTACAGCTTTTTCATAAATCTACCAGCGGTTGAGCATGCCACACAATTTAGATTATAGAATTGACCTACTGACCAGCGAAATTCATGCAGACGTTGGGGACTATCCCAGTTCACATATATACATGTTCTACACTGACTCCAGCAACGTGACTCCAGAGATACACTCAGCTCTGGACTCTATGAGTGATTGCTCAGGTAGGAAGGTATCGGAGATGATGGCCAAATTGGTCAAAGCTCTCGACAAGGCAACAGCTGGGTCCAGACATAATCCTGTCGATATTGATGATCCCGACCCCATGGTGATAGACTCGGACGATCCAGGTAAGCCCGCTTCTGCAGCTTTGCTAGCCTTCAAGATAAAGTACCCGTATCGATAGAGTGTTGATCACTAACACGCGCTGTAGAACAGTCTGACGATCCTGACGATTTCGACAGCGACGCCGGAGGTTGGTCCCCTAGGTCACCAAAGCAACAAAACTCGGTCGGTGGTACGCGTTCTCGCATCGGTAGTGATCGAGTGTCAAATGCACGAATTCGCCAAGATTTCAGCATGGCCAAAGGGGCTGGTTTCAGGGTAGGTCACCTAGGAAGCCTGTTCAATGGTGGCCGGGATGGTTTCGTGATCATCTCTTGCCGGGTTGCCAAACTTGGTATTTCAGATGAGGCCCTGCAAGCCTGGCATCTGGAGCGAAGCCAATACTTCATGGTACTCGTTCGTTATACTGACGGCTACAAATCTCTGGACTCCCTACTAGCATCGGGAACGTCTAAAGAAAGTGGAGTACAACTGCGAGTCGGCCTGTCTGACAGGTACAAGGTCGCTCTTGATCAAGCTATCGCGGCCTTCGTGCAATTGGAAGACAAAAGCAAGTCACGCAAGCTCGTCATCTCAGACGCCACAGCCGATCCCAAGACTGACGGCCTAGGTCGCGTCTTTATTGGACGGCCCCTCGATGAGCTGATGAATGAGCGTCTGGTTCCATTGTTGAAGTATAGGAGTGCCATGGATTTCCCGTGGAGAGGTGCAGAAGATTTTTTCAACGACCACCAGGGCCGTAATTTGACGCAAGAAGACGCCTTCGAAGACAAATACTGGGCTCCGGATGAATCCCATCGCATAGATAGTCTTCCCAAACTTGTCACCCAAGACCATCTTGTCGACCAGAGAAAGGAGAAGTCTTTCCCCCTTCTGGCTATGCAATTTGCACTCCGTCATCTTGTCCGATGCACAGAATTCTGTCTAGTATGTCATTGCAAAGTGGAAGCAGACTTTGAAGCGCTGAAGCCATATGTCTGCTCAAAACCCCTGTGTCTCTACCAGTACATGAGTCTTGGTTTTGGACCAAGCATCGAGCACGAGATCATCACGCAGCCACACGTTGTCGACCTTCTCATCAGCTTCTGCTATACGAGCGCAAGTCATCGAAAGCTTGCTCACCTTCCGACTGGTATGGCTCTTATGGTACCGTCCCCACAAGGCGCATACGAAGCAAGCCCATTTCCGTCCACAACTGGACAATATCATGGCATGACTGATGGCTTTGATCCAGATTCGCAATCTAAGAAATCTCGGAAGAAGGCCCTCAATGTTCAGACCTACAAAGCAAGATTCGACCAGCCCAAGATGGAGCTCGTCTTCCCACCCGGATCGGACAAGATGCTGCATCCTGGTTATTGGATCACGTTTAGTCTACTGGAACAGCGATACCACTGCAGAGTGACTGATGTAATGTTTCCGACGGTGAAGCTAGGCCCACCGATTGTGCAGAATTCAGGAAAAGGCGGAAAGCCCCCCCAACAACCAACTACCGTTAGCATTTCGCAGCGACATCTATCGGGTACGAATAGTGCGAACATTCCCCCAACAATTACCCCTGCTGCGACACCTCCGCCAGTCATAGACCTATTACCAAGCCAGCTTCCAGAAATCTCGTTCGCCGTCTATGACCAGAACTTCGACGATCTTAACGACGAGGAGAAGGCAGGCTCCATCTGTACGATGCTGAATAATTTGCCAAGCGTGCAACAGATGGGCGACTTTCTGCGGAGCAAAGGGGCCCAAGACGTGTCTCTACGAAGTTGGGCTGATCGGATCTCACCTGCGGCCCTTGGAATTCTACGTTGGATCATTGCCTCCAATCGGTCTTGTATCATCCAGGTAGACAGCGTTGATGGCACTTCTCGTAAGTCAGAGGAGCGAGTCTCGGGGATGTCAGGTTGGATGCAATTCCGCTTCGCTCAAGGTGCTCCAGACAAGGAACAAAGATTCGTGACGTCCATACGAAACACCACTGAGCAGCAAAAACATCCTACTATGTTCGCCTGGCATGGTAGCCCACTTCAAAATTGGCATGGTATCGTGAGAGAGGGGTTGCACTTCCAGAAGGCAGACCACGGTAGAGCTTTTGGCGACGGCTGTTATCATTCACTGGATGCTATGACAAGCTTGGGATATAGCGGCGGATTCTACGGAGGTCGTGGTCATACTGGCTTTGATGATGGTCTAGCAGTCGGACAATGGCCCCATAGCCAGCTGAGAATATCGCAAGCAATTGCTCTGAACGAGATCGTGAATGCCCCTGCCCAGTTTCAGAGCAAGAGCCCGCATTTAGTGGTAGCCCAACTGGATTGGATCCAATCGCGCTACCTCTTTGTCAAATGCAGCATCCAGGGAGTGCAGATCAATGACAGCGAGCCAAGCCAGGTGTACGAACAAGATCCAACATACTCGCCAAAAGGAGACCAGGGGAAAAAGATTGTCATTCCCATTACTGCCGTGAGCAAATCGAGGAGACCTGTCTCCAAGGAGATTAAAAATGGCAACAAGAAAGTCAAAGTCGACAATGTGCAAGATGCTGAAGAAGTGGCTTTGCTCAGCGACGAAACTGATATTGAAGACGTGACAATCTTCTTCTCGGATACCGAAGAGCCACAAGTGATCTCCTCAAACACAATCAAAGGGAAAGAAAAGGTATTACCAAAACTTCCAACACAGCATGATACCTCCAAGACAGACTTTCAGCCCGGTACCTTAGACCACAAGCACCTCCCACTCCTCGAGCCACCTTCATTCGCCACCTCGATGGCCACAAAGGCGTTGCAAAAGGAATTGACTGCAACATTGAAAGTACAAGATACCCACCCGATACACGAGCTAGGTTGGTATATTGATCGCGAGCTCATCAACAACGTCTATCAATGGATCGTCGAGCTCCACACCTTCGAGCCCCATCTACCTCTCGCCAAAGACATGAAATCGAAGAACCTCAAGAGCGTTGTTATGGAAGTCCGCTTCGGCAAGAACTACCCCATGAGCCCGCCTTTCGTACGTGTGATTCGACCACGTTTCCTGAGCTTCATGCAAGGCGGCGGCGGCCATGTCACTGCTGGTGGTGCGCTATGCATGGAGCTTCTGACGAATTCGGGATGGAGTGCTGTGAGCAATATCGAGAGTGTACTATTGCAAGTCAGACTGGCGATGTCAAGCACAGACCCAAAGCCGGCGAGATTAGAGCCTGGGCCTGTCAGGGACTACCAGCAAGGTGAGGCCGTAGAGGCGTTCATTAGGGCCTGCAATGCTCACGGCGTAAGTACATGGTTCTCTATTTCAATGATCGCATATGCTAACACTTCAACAGTGGGAGGTACCGCAAGACTTCCGCTCAACGTATTCTGGGCCTTCTCAATCATACGGTGGCTTCTGACGACCGTGAATTCAAGGACTGATCACTGACTGGCGTTTGACGGACTCTAAAAATGGGCCGTTTCCCAACATCATGCGAGGAGTTTAGAGACTGGCCCAAAGAAATGCCTGTTGTCCATAGTGGGGACTATGAATTATGAGAAAATTATAACAACGAACAGAAGACAATGGTTGTTATGGAAGTACCGAAATGGCTGCTAAAAGAGTTGCGGCGATCTTTCGGCCTTTGATCGAACATCGATAGCAGCGGTAGTATAGTCAGCGAGTTCAATCAATGCAATGCCGGATGTTCCACGAAAGGCCGTACTACTTGTGTGACTCGAACCGATCGCTTAGACACAGCAAATAAGCGTGCTGGTCCTTTTCAAGGTTCTTTCAAAGGTAACAGATCCGATCGACGCATGCTTGAACATATCGAAACACCATAAATTCAACCACATCAACGCTACAGTCCTTTTCACTACGACATCCTCACTCAAATCTCCACGCCCCGCACTGTCCCCTCACCCCAACCCTAGACCCCTTTCCATCCTGCTTCAACTCTTCCCTCAAGGTCTTTATCACTTTCTTAATCTCCCTCCAAAGCACATACTTTTCCAAATCCTCCTCTTTCTCCAGACCATCCGCCTTCCAGCACCCAACTCGGCTCTTTCCACAAGTACACAGGTGGTCCCACGAGTTACAAGGGTCGAAACCGCCACAGAAATCGCGGCCCCTCCCATAGCATAAGTCACTCTCGCTGTCGTGACCGACTTCGTCTTCGTGCTCGCTCTCATCGTCATTGTCGTTGTCGTTGTCATCGTCGGCATTTGCGATAGCCAACAGAGCGGCCACAAATGCTTCTTGAATGTACGCGAAGCTGAAACCCTTTGTAATGGACGCAATGGCTTTGTTGAGGATCGTGGGAAACTCGATATCTTCGTTGTCTAGAAGCTTAGTTCGCCAGTACTCACAGTACTGTACCCTCTGATCCATACTCGGATCCGGGAAGAGATACTTCCTATCGAACCTCGATGGCCGTTTGCTGATTCCGGGATCTAAGCGTTCGAGGTGATTTGTGCTTCCCACCATCAGGATGCCATCATTGTTCCGTAAGCCATCGACCTCATTGAGGAAATAGCTCCTCACAGCATCCGTAACAATACTATCCAGATCTTCAAACACCAGAAAGCAAGGAGCTTGCTGCCTTGCTTTGCTGAAGATCGCTGAGAGCGATGCCTCCGGCCCAGCATAGCCTGACAACGAGCGCACGTAAAGCGTGGGAATTGGATCAGCGCGAGCATACAATGTGTGCATTGTCGCCTTGATAGAAACTGTCTTCCCATTTCCCGGCGGCCTTTGCAGATTTCAAAGTCAGCATTGCGGCTTTAGAGATAGAAAATCAATACCCTGGGGAGTACGTACCCATGGAAAATGATGCCCCTCTTCCACGGCACCCTCAGCTTCTGATACCGCGCCCGAGAGCCAAAGAACTTATCCACCTCCCCAATAATATTTTTCTTCATCCCTTGCTCCAATATGACATCTTCCCAATTCGCACTCTGTATGCTTTGCCATAGCTCCGAACTCTGCTGCCAGTACCCTCCGTCGAAGATGAGAACCTTTTTATGAGGATCGTTGCCCCATTTACACGCCGCGAGGATGAGCTTGTCGTTTTCAAGCGCCGAACCACCTAGTACATAGGTCATAGCACGAGAATACAATCCCTCGTCTCCAATGACGCTGTATACGATATACTCGATTCCCTCCCACTTGTACACGTATTTCCCAAAGTGCACACTGTCATACAAGACCCCGGTATCCCCATCCAAGCGCCGCGCGGGCGGCGCATACTGCCTGTGCTTCAGGTTCTCAGCGGTGACTCCATCTTCGGTATCTATAGGTGTGGCTATTGCGTGCCTGGCGGCGGCGTAGGAGAGGAGGTTGCAGGTGTAGGGGTTTGTGATTGAGAGGTGGAGGGTGGGGTATTGGGTGCGGATCTTTTCGACGAGGAAAGCGTCTGTGTTCACACGAGGAGCTCTGGAATGCTCATTGTAGGCCTGGTAAATGCCATCTTGTGCATCTTGATGGGGATAGGCGTGATCAGATGGGTTGGCAGGGAGGTCCTGTGGTGGGGGGCGGAGAGGGAGGTCGCTGGGGCGGGTGTGCATCTCGAAATTGAGGATCAGAGGAGCTTGCTATAGGTCAAAGGCACGCAGAGGAGAAAGATCTTTTCTTGCTAGAAAGAGACAAGAGAGTAGTACTCGCATAGAAAGAGACTGCGCGGATACCTACCGTATGGTGGGTATTGTTGGAATGGGGCTGAGTTCAACGATGATGTTTCACTTTCTAGGCGACAGCTTTCGTAGGCGGGTCTTACAACACTTCACCCAACGCGGACTCGCGATTCAAGCGCAGATGGTAGCGCGAAGGAATATGATCTGGCAAGTTAGAGGAATGAAAGTTTACGAATTCACATATTCTATACCTTAAATCCACACCTGAATCCAGCCAAAGCCTGTGCCCAGGAGGCTTGCACGCCATTAACAAAATGGAATTCAATGTGGGCCGTAGAGCTGCCCCGGAGCCGCCCCGGGGAGATCCCTATTCTAGCGCCTAGAATCCTTTGGGGCGGCTTGGCGGCTCGCTTAGGGGCTAGCTTCCGGGCTAGCTTAGGCGCTCCCTCATTGAATTCCATTCTGTTAATGGCGTGGCTTGGCGCTCTCCACTAAAGTAATCGGAAGCCTGGATCTGTTCTGGCAGCCCTATTTAAACATCTGAACATTTAAATTGAAATGTACATTTTACTTAGTTTGAGCTAGGTGGCAAGTCGTGCCTCTGACTCTTCACTGCTGCACTTTGCATTCATGTGATCAACAAGGTGGTTCCAGCCGCGCGGAAACTTCCACCCAAACAAGTACTTTATCATTTCCTTTGTACGAGAGACATTGAGGTCGTTGAAGATTTCACTTTCACTTTCACTTTCATTTTCATTTTCACTTGTGCTGACGCTGATGCTTGCTTCCGTGGCTTCCCATGACTCACCGACCCAATGAAAAAAAAAACCTTTACTCGGGCTCTCTTCACTGCTGCACTTTGCATTCATGTGATCAACAAGGTGGCCCCAGCGGCGCGGAAACCCTGACTCAAACAACTATCATTTTCCTTCTTCCTTGTACGAGAGAGATTGAGGTCGTCGAAGAATTCTCATTCCTCCGTGGCTTCCCCTGACTCGCAGACCCAATCAAATAGTGGATTTCCGTATGCTTCACCTGAATGAAATCAGGTATCCTTGCACTTGCTTGCCTCCGCAATTCCTTTTGAGTCACATCCGGTTGGTGTCACGCTGGAATCCATTGATTACCAGCCCTCCTTTTCAAGACAACCTCCTTCTTAAGACAACCTCCTTCTCAAGACAGCCTTCTTTTCAAGACAACCTCTTTCTCAAGACAACCTCTTTCTCAAGACAACCTCCTTCTCAAGAGAATCTTCATCTTCTCAAGACAACCTACTGGGTCGAAGCATAACGCTCGCCCTTTCCCACACCTACTGGGTCGAAGCATAGTGCTCGCCCTTCCCCTCGTCTCATCAATCTCCGCCTCAATCTCATCAATATATACATAGATACTTACCCCATAATCCGCACCTCAAATCGCTGAGTCCTTCTTAAGACAGCCTCCTTCTCCATTCAATCTTCCTACAATTGTTCTCTTCCCGAACTCTGCTACTCTGCACTGCACCTAGAAGACCTTGACACAACCCCATCCCACAATGAATCCACCCGACTTTGTCCCTCTTGCATCCAGACCAACGAGCTTCTCAGCTGGAGAGAATGTCTCCCTGAAACGCAAATGGCAGGAGCTATCCAATTCAAAGTCTATTTCCGGGTCCTCTGCTGATTCGTACGATGGACCAATTGTGATCGTTGAAGATTTCCGAGCCGGGTTCGACGAGCCCCTTCCAAAGCTTCCATTGCAGATGGAGAGCGTCCCTGGGCCGGATTCAAATATCCCTCGCTATACAGAATGCCAGAGGGAAACCAGTCGTATTTTCGAGCAGGCGGACCTTGATTACGACAGCATTAGCATGTCTGTAGTTCGGGGGGCTAAGCAAACTCACCCCAAGACAACGATCGTGATTCGAGTGCCAGAGGGCACCGACAAATCACTCTGGAGGCCGACATTGATCACTGTCGGTCAGATGCTGCATACAAAAGACTCGCTTGATCTTCAAGTCACCATCCTAGAGCCCAAAGCCGAGGAGCACAATGAAGCTTTCAGTATCTCTTTTGGTGACCCTCTCATAGAGATCTGGCCAGAGGATTTGAAGGATCCCATCTGCGAGATCATCATCGACCTTGACTGGCTGCAGTTGTCGATCTGCAACTGGGGAGTTACGAAAGAGGATTCAAAGCCTACAGTACTGATCGTAGTCGAGGAAAAGGATGATACTCTCTGGAAGACTGTTGTTCCAAAGATTCGAGAAGTGTGTGATGCCTCGAGAGCATCAAGTCTTCAGGTGCTTGTAGAGGAGGGCGAATTCGTTGGGGCCTATAAGGATGACCTAGGCGGCCTCCAGGGCCACAAAGCGTACCAAGAATTGATCGCCATGGGTCACTCTATCGGAGTGGAGGTGAATGGCGGGGGAACAATGGGAGGATACTTGAGCCTTGTCGATCCGAAGAACTCCAGCAAGACGCCGATATTCACTACCAATTGGCACGTAGTCCGCCCACAGGATCCGAAGTTTCCTGTTGGTAAGTCGAAAAATCCATACACATTCCTTGATTGAAATTGACTTGGCCAGCATTTGACAAGGGACCGCAATCATATGGTGCATGGCCGCAGGGTATCTCGAACGTAGCCCAATGTCCTGCTCAGGCCGACATGAAATCACAGATTGCGCACGTGCAAGGCACGATACAGGTCCACCCGACCAGTCCAAGACTTAGCTACCTCCGAGGACGCGTGAATAATGGGACCGCAAATGCTTCAGACAGAGAGACATACCAAGCGTTAGTCGACGCTTCTGTACAGTACCAACATGAGCTCCAATACCTGAAAGCAAACAACAAAAAATCTTCCTTGAACTTCGGACAATGCAAAATGGGGTCCGGTTATCGTACCATCAAGATCAAGCAAGGGCCAGAGGGAGGTATTCATGGCAACTTCGCCCTAGATTGGGCTATTGGGGAACCGGTGGGCCGGCGGATCGGCGGCAACATTGTGAGCACAAGATTGTCCCCCATTGCAAGACCAATACGCTAACACCCCATCAGTTGCCCACCCAAGAGCATTTAGATAGTTTGGCTTATGCAGGCACGTTCTCGCTCAGGGGCAAAACGCATGCAGAGTCTTTCAGCAGCAAAATGTTCTCGGGGCAAGATGTTTTCAAAGTGGGACGAACGACAGGGCTCACCGTCGGGGTCGTGGAATATACCGCGACAGAAACCAAGATCCCAAGACCTGCCAACAGCGCCTATACGAATCCCTGGCCACGACGTATCGTAGAGCATTTTGCGATCAAAGGCACATTAGGACGGCAATTCAGCCAGGGCGGCGACTCGGGATCGTGGATCTTTGACGACGTGGGGAATCTTTGCGGTCTTCTTTGGGGTGGAGTCACTGCGGCTAACGTTGGCTACTTCACGCCCATTGAGTTTGTCATTGCAGACATTGAGAAGTACACTGGCAAAAAGGTCGAAATCTATAAGGCCCAGTGATTTCTTCGATTGGTAGTTGAGGTTTGGGTCAATGATGGTATCCTTACCCACTCTCTGAGTCAGGAGCCTAGAAGATAGATAGAAGAATATACATAAAAGGCCTTTCAACCCCATGCGTGCATGATTGCTGGGAAACACATTCTCGGTACAAAGTGACGAGAGCAAATGTCAACGAAGAGTCACAAGGCTCTAGCACAGACTTCATGAAGTACAATTTGCTTGGGTGTGTAATCAAAGGAGATTCATGTTTAGATGACTCGCATGAAGTCTTGTGGTGCTAGCATCTAAACCACCGATTTAAAAGTCTAGTGCAGCCTCTTATTTCCAAGGACACCGCAATGAGACCATGGCGTGACTGCTTTTGAAGGGCGTCTGCAATGCAAGGCAAATTTTTTGATAGTTGGAACATGCAAATTGTTGGGTATTTTGAACAAGTAATCGCCTTGCCTGCTAGGAATCACGATGTACTGGGGGAAGACAGCCCAGACAACCGTACTTGGAGCGTAGCCTGATGAGCTGCAACGTACCCAGCATTCCTTTCTCCTTGGTCCGCAAGAAAGCCTTCTAGAATTTCCTGAACCCTTTCCCACCACTGACCATCTCCTCCCCCATCGTCTTATGTTCCTCCCCAGGCTTCACCCACGCCTCTCTCGCATCCCTCACCTCTCCCTCCCCAAACTTCTCCCTACAAAATTCCACCACCACGTTTATCTCTCTCAAGCTTTCCCTCTCCAAATCCTCCTTACTCCCCTCTCCCCTCTTCACCAACCTTTCCACCTTCCCGATGAACTCTCTAGCTTTCTCCTCACTTTCCCAAACCTTCCTGAACACTTCACTCTCTGCGACGTTCTTGTACCAAGCCCTAGCATTATCGTAGTCCCCTTCTATCCTATGCAGTATGCCGTGCAGAAACATCCCTTCGTAGGCGGGCGGGGCTTGCATGTGCCGGACTAGGAAGTGCGCGCTTGGGAGGTCATTGTTGAGGATGTGGAGGGCGGCTTCGAGGGTGGGATGCAGAGAGAGGGAGGAAATGGTTGCTGTTAGGGAGGGGGAGGTTGATTTGCCAGGCGGCAGGAGGGGTGGAGGGAGGGTTAGGATGTGGGCGTAGAGGGAGGCGAAGTTGGGGAAGGTGGCGGGTGGGGTTGGAGCGGCCATTCTGTGGTTGTACCTGTATGACGGACGAAGAATGGAAGAGGTAGTCACAATGTGAAGCCGTCCAAATTGGATTTCTTCGAAGACGTCATGACTCTAGCCACTATGATCTCCAAGAGAACTAGGCAAAGGCCTCGTAGATTTCGATGGGACCATTGTGTTAACAAGCCTACATCCGGGAATAAAGTACGTGTATCATGAGCCTACTCTTGAAGACGCAGTGAACATGCGGTAGGGTCATCATGAAGCTTAGTCAGCGAAGAATATTAATTTCGAGTTATTACTTAAATCATCTTTGTAATGATATTACAAACGGGTCGGATCTGTATCAGAATCCATAGATAAAGAAAAGCAAATGGTTGCAGTGAGAGGTGGCTTCAATACTGCCTCTGACTGAAGTGCTTTGCTGTCCGAAGCTCAGGTCCGTGATATTGGCCTCCCACTTGAAAAGCTTCCCTTCTGCTGCCAGAGGTTTATCACTATCTTGAAGCCTACTGTAATTTTCCTCTATAATCGCTCATGTAAAATCCATGGGCGGGTGAACTTGAGTGCGGCCATCTATATTTCTCTTAGCTAATGGTAAAAGATGTGACGGCTTTGTGCACATAAATTATCGTGGAAGGGAGTGTGAATACGATTCGAACCACGTGCACAGGCATATTGAGCATGCTTCCCTTGTTGCTATTGATTTTGGGACGGGCGATGCGGGATTTTCCATTCCTAATACTGCCCAGGGTTTGACGTGGAATAACATGTCATTTGGGCGTTGGCTGGCTTGTATTGTTACTGCTGAGGTGATTGGGTTGCAATTGTTTTGGGCCAGTAAGATTGAGAGTGAGAAGGGGAAGGTGGAAAAGCAGTGCGACAGGGTGAGGTTGGCGCCGCAGTACTTTCTGAAGATTGGAATAGCTAGGTCCTGCAACGAATACACGGTAATAGGACCCTGTTTGGAAATTGAGAAATGGATATTGGATGTCATGCATGTCTAACCCAAGGCGCAGAATGAGTTAAAGTGTAAAAAATCTTGTTAATTTTGTTCAATATTGTTAAGGAAATCGGGAGCCATCCAATCGCCATACATAATCTTTAGAAGGAGGAAGCCTTGTGCGACGTCTTTCCTATCCAAAAGCGTAAAAGATATATGACTCAACTGATGTTAGCAGGTTTCTCAAGAAGATCCGGGAAATCAACCAGCCAGGCTTGCGATGAGTCCGTCAACATCGACCTGCCTTGTCTCAAGCCGTCCGAGTTCATCTGAGAACACCTTCTCCTCCACCTCCACTATTCTTGTTCTCCTGACACTTTGAAGGAGAGCAGCCATCTCTATTGCCTTACCATCCTCGGCATCAGTTCTACCAGCCTGAAATATCCCATACTTCGTCCGCCAATCAGGATGGACAATGAATTCAAGAATCTTGGAACCTGACGTTGCGGCTTCATCAGACAGGTCTTGCAAGATCTGCATTATCAACTCTCCAGGTCTAGTGAAGAACGAACCGCCTCGAGTCTGGCCCCAAATGGCGCCTCGCGAGGTCACCAGCCTGATGTGACGAAGGCGCTGGAAGCAGTGTAGATATATAATTCCATGAAGCCCAAGCTCAAGGTAGGGTTTGATAACGGGTTGAACTGCTCGTTCTGCGGGACACGCTGGCCGTAGGTCATTCTGTGGTTCGGTCTGGGCCTGAGAAGCTTCATACTTTCGTAGAAGAGGTGGAGGATTGGGTATGTGATCGGGGTAAATGCCGCCAGTACATTGCCTGACGACATTTGTTGCGATGTAGATCTCGAAGATATTGCTGCGATAGAGGAGGGAAGCAGCTTCGTCGTAGACCTGCTTGTTCACCCTGAGGATTTTGGGGTGGAGGTTGAAGGAGGGTTCTCGGCCTTGCCTGTCATGGTAGAGTGTGTGGATTCGAGTAGGGTTGGGGCAGAGGAGTTCTTCGTATATTTCGGTACGCAGCTTCAATGGTAGAGCGAAGAGAGGAGATATCTGAGAAGCTGCCATGGCAGTGTCTCGTATGGGATGAGAATGTCAACTGCAACTGGCAGAATGTCGACATCGATTCTTAGCCCCGTTAGTTAGCGTATGCAAAAAGCTGCGGAATCCTTGGCATTTTTTTATTTTTTTTTTCTCCCCGCACCTGGGGCATAATTACTAGTAAATAGGTAGAGATATTAATAATTATTAAAACAAATATAATTATCGCCCTATTAGTATTAAGTGAAGCTTGGATATAGCTATTAGCGTTAATTCCTAGAATTATAATATTATATCTTCCGGTCGTCGTAGTCGAAACGAGTTTTTTACTAACTTTAAGTCTCCTCCTACTAAGAATAGAAAACCGTCTACTTATACCTAGCTCGAATAATATTAACGGGAGGTATAATTATAAAAGCGCTAGGAAAACGAGGATACTCCCCGTACCTTAACTATACGTAAGAAATAGATTAAACGGGTACGTTTTATTTAATAATTAAAAAAATAGAAATAATAAAAAGAGCTAGAGCGAGTAAAATACAAAAAACGTATTAATAAAGAATATCTTAAGGAGTAGGTAAAATATAACGATACCGAATTAATAACGTTATCGTCGGAAGAGCTTAATTAGGAAGAATTTAGGCGAAGATTATATAAAAAATAAAATAAAAACCGGGAGTGAAAGAAATAATAATATTATATTAAAAACGAGTATATTATATCTTTATCGCTACCGTTTTTATCGCGAGGTAGTTATACTTTCGATATAACCGAATTAAATAACTAGAATATATCTAGAAATAATATTATTACCTAGTAAATTTATATAATTTAAAAGAAAGTCTTTAATAAATAAACTACTACTATTTAATATAAACGAGAATAAAAGTAGAAAGAATAATAAACCTAGGATAAAGAGGTCGCTAAATATAATAAACTAGAAATATATCGCCGTCGGCGAGAAAAAAGAGAGTAACGAAAAAATAATCTAATAGAGTTACCGATATTAAAGTTAGACGAAATAAAAATAAATAGTTAATAAACTAACCCCGTTTTAATTATTTTAGTTACTCTTCGTATTAATAAAAGTTTATAGTAAATATTATTAATTAAGTAAATAACCGCCGATTAATTTCATTTATATAATTTTAAATAATAATTAATTAATATTATTAATAAAAGAGACGACCTTAAATTAGGTTAAGAAATTTAGAATTAATTTATTAATATAAAAACGATAAAGCCGCGAGCGCTACGGAAGTAATAGTTAATTAATAATTTCTCGGAGTTAGAATAAAAAAAGGTATTAAAGATTATTTTAAAAAAAACTATTAAATAAACACCTAAATTAATAGTAAAAATTAATATTTTAATAATAGTATTTACGAAGGCTGAGTTAAAGCGCTTTTATAAAATATTATCGTCGGATCCTATTAAATAAATACCGAAGTATAAAATTATATAAACCGATAAATTATTAAATTAAATATATACTCGATAAAAGGGTCTTAGAGTAACTAGTAATTTTAATACCGACTTTATAAATAAATAGTAATATTATAATATTAATTACTTTAATAAAAATAGTTTCTATTTCGTTAATTTTTCTAGAAAGTATTATAACGTCGTTTATTTTAAATAAGTATAATAAAGTAAAGCTATAATTAATAATAATATAAAGATATTACTCGAATATTTTTTAATATATTTATATAAATTATAAAAGAGTTTAAATAACCCCGTTATATTTAAATCTCATAGAGGACTAGTATATAAAAAGAGAGAGGTAAATAAAATAAATAAAAATAAAAATAAAAACTAGATAAATAATATTATAGTTATAAATAAATAATAAATAAAATAATAAATAATAGAAACCGTTACCGATAATATAGAGAGGATATCTTTAAGGCCACGGAAGTAATTTAATTAATTTTAATATTTTTAATATTTTTATTATCCTCCTCCGTCCTATTAATAATAGCCGCTATTATAATAATAATAATAATATCTAGTTTATTTACTATCGCTTTAATTAAAACCTTAACTCCCTTAACTCCTCTAGTTTTTATATACTCCTCCGTAATAACTAGTTATTCGCTCTAGCCTTTTAAATATTAATAAAGAGGAGGATAAAGTTATAGAAGAATTCTTTCGCTAGAAAATAAATAAAGTACGTAATAAACGTAAATAAAACCGGATATATAAGATAAAATAAATAATAGTTAAATAAATATAATAAATTAACGATTTAAAAGGGATATCGGATATAGTTTTATTTATATACTATATAATTATAACGAAGGGGATTCTTAATAAAATAATATAAAGATTTAGAGTTAATTTAAAGATATTTAAATCTTATTAATACTAGGTGTAAATAATTTAAAGTCTTTTAATTTTAGGGTATAAAGAATAAGAAAAAAAATAAGAAATAAATAAAATTAAATTAAAGAACGAGAGTAAAGACGAGAGTAACGAAGATAGAATAATAAATATTTTATAATATAAATCTAGTTTTTATTTATTATTCAAAATCGATTTATATATTACTAGTTAATATTCGCTTTTCTAGTTATTTTATATTAATTTTAAATATATATCCTTTAATATTATACCTAAAGTACTCTTTTACGAAGCGATTATACCGACTTTTATTTACCGCGTATTATAGGAAGTCGCTAAAGATCCTATTAAATTATAATTATAAATAGTTAAAATATCGTCTAAACTATACTTTTAGAATATTAAAATTTAATTTAATCGGGTCAAAGTCGGGTAAATAAGGAGAGAGGAAACGAACGTTATAATTATATTCTCGGATAACTTCTATTATTCGGGGGTAGTAATAGAAGTTAAAATTATTTATAATAATTATACTCTTAAGACCTAGGAATAAGTTATAATAAAGGAGTAATTTATTAATAATTTATTTAAAAAACTTATTTACGTTAAACTAGCCTTCTTTAATAATAGTATAAAATAAATAACTATTAATTATATAGGTAGGAAGTACTCTCTATAAATAACTTTATTTTTAATTAATATAATAGCGAGCTAGGCGGTTAACTAGTATATATATATAATACCGCTAGTTTATAAACTCGTTAAATAGCGATCTATTAATAAATACTAGTTATTTAACGGTAAAGTAAAATATTTATAATTTTTAATTTATCCTAAACTCTATATTTTATTTATACTCTATATACTATACTAGTTTATTATTTATCCGTATATTTTTTAAATATTTAAAAATTATTAATTAATAGATTTAAATACCCTACTCTTTTTATAGAAATTATACTAGTTTCTTTTATAGTAAATATAGTCTTTTATTAAGATATTTTATTAGGGAATCTTTAGTAATTTTAGTAATTCTATAAAGAGTACCTTTAAAGCGAAATTAAAACCGAAATAAAAAACCGTATATAAAGAGATTTCGCTCTATATCGTAGATAATAATCTTACCGTAGTATACCTCGAGGGCGATAGTATTAAGGCGCTAGCCTAGGAGTAAAAAACAGAGGATATATACGTGTAGGGAGAGAGCGAGTAGCCTAATTATAATTCCTAATAATAGTAGCGTTAATATTAATATTAGGGTTATATATCGGTAAAGCGGTGAGCCCGTATTCTACCGAAAAAGGCGGAAAAGGCGCTTAGATCTATTTAGTTTATGTGCCAGCCCTAAAGATCGATTTAATACCTACTTTCGTCTAAAGTATCTAAATACGCATTTAGTACCTCGACTCATTTTGAATAAATTTAAATAAATAGGAATAAGCTAGTCTAAGTAGTACCGGTAGATAATTAGATATATATAGTTATAAGTAAATTATATAGTCTATAATACCGCGCTAGCTTAGGGGGTATTACGCGCGTATATAATTTTCGTGAATCGACGTAATTTAAAATCTAAATTAAATTAGCGTGGTTATAGCGCTCTATATAGCCTTAGCGAGCTACTCGGCGCTAGTAGAAAATCACGGATTTAAAATCTTAAATCCGAAGTTACTATTTTTAGTTTTTTTATTAAAAATTTTTTTTTTTTTTTTTTTTTTTTTGAATGTTATCTTTTCGTTATTTTTCCGCCTGAAGCCGGCAAAATACGCATTTAGTACCTCGACTCTTCTCGTGCGGTCTCCCGCTTTACCGATGTATATAGTTTTATAAATACCTATTTTAAGCGTTCAATAATTACTATTAAGTGATTATTAATATCTCTGCCTATTTACTAGTAATTATGCCCTAGGTGCGAGGAGAAAAAAAAATGAAAAAAATGCCAAGGATTCCGCAGCTTTCTGCATACGCTAAAGCCTTAGTCGGCTTTTTGGTGAAATGCGGTAAACTTCAGATGGGAAAGACGACATTTGCATGACTTCACGATACTGTTGTTCATCAGAGAATGACAGTATTGTTACGCCTAGACTACGAGTAGCCAATCTAGTACCGTGTGCGTGCGTGTATCTAAACCCCACAGATCATGCGCTAGCTGTGTTCTCTAGAGGATACATGTTTCCTGTATTGATCCCCACAAGCAAATCTGGAACTCCTTAACATCGACTCGATTCCAGGTTATAATATCGTTACAAGCCTTAAATCGCTACAAAGCAATCGGTACAGCGGAAGTCGACTGTTGTTACTGACGCACGACAGGGACTCGGCGCGTATGCCTTGCACCGAGCTTCTGTGGCTGTGTGAAAGTAGGTCCACCTCTTCGTGCACGAGTGGCTCATGAAAGCGCGGCGAAGCCAGCTTGCCTGGCCCAAAGCAGTCTCTCAAGCATACCTTAGAAGACAAGGCGCAAGGCCAGACCATCTCTTTCCTCTCTCTCATTCTCAGCGCCATTTATTCGATCGTCATCTATTTCATCGTGAGATAATTGTTGAGTGTTTGTTGCTAATTCTGTGAAATTTTGGAGCTCTTCCCTCAAGACAACATGAGTTTCGGCTTCAGCGTGTCAGACTTCATATACTGTGCGCAACTTGCCTACAAGCTTTCTGTTGAATTTAAAGAAGCAACAGGGGCATGTCGGCATTTCACCAAAGAACTCCTTGTTTTCCATCAGATATTACTAAAGACGCAATCATTGCTCGAGAACAAGAAGCATGATCTCGATGGCTCTGGTCAATCGATGCTTGCAGCATCCGCTCATAGCTGCAAGGAGCTCCTCTATGTTCAAATTTTGGGCTGCAAAAATGTCCCTACAGACATCGCAAGCCTGACGTTCGATAACCTCCCCATGTTCTATGAGCAGGGAAGGTTCCTCCAAGGTCTCCGTCGAAAACTTGGAGAACGAAATTTTTACAAGAAAATTCCAGAATTTCAAGCTGCTATATCTGCTCGAATTGACGCCTTGACAGCGGTGAATGTCATTTTGATAAGGTATTTACTAGGCCAAACATGGTAGGCAAGAACAACGCTGATCAATCAACCCTTAGCAATGATCAAGTCGATATGCTAGATTCGCAGGCTCGAAGCGAAGCTGCTTACGGTCGACTCGAAGAGGACTTGAAAAGTTCTCGAGTCCGTTCAGAGTCCACCGCGATCCGGCTCGAGCAAGGCCAAGCCAGAATGGAAGCCCAATTGCAACATATCCTGGCCTCTCAGCAACGAAAACCCACCCCGATTTTGTCTCAAAGCCTTGACGCATCTTCACCCAAAGGCCGTCGGACTTGGATGGATCTAGGTAGGCTGCTGCGGGCGGAGGGTATTACTCCTGCAATGATTGACCAGAACCGTGAACTTCTAGTCAAAGCGATGAAAACTAGTTTGGAAGAAGCAGATTCACTGTCGGAGTCATTTTCGGAATCGTACCGGACTGCACCTGAATGGCATGACTGCCAGAGTCCTGATGGTTTTCGGTATAGCATCCGCCCTCCCCCAAACCCTAGCTTGGCGTCCAACACGTACAATTCGTACTCAAGCTCAACAATGCTCCTCAGCTCGGCACCGCCGAGCAAGGCAGCGTTCTCCGACGCGTTCCTCGACAAATATAGTTCCAGATCAAATCCTCTCGACCAGAACCAGAACGTAGCAATTGGTATGGAATCATTACTCTCTGGTATGGATGCAGAGGACCTGCAAGACATCGATATTGACGACGTCGACCTCGAACACAATACCACCGGTCTCGCCATCAGGCCCAGAGATACTAGGATACCTCCAAATATAGGTATCGGACCACCAGTCATAGAGCAAAAAATTCGTTTTGGGCCAAGCATTTTACGGTTTCCAGAGTGTACAGGGGCTAAAGCTACTCCTCGACCTGAATCTACGCCGGCCTCGTACGGCTACCACGAAGAGTCTGGATTCGAATTCAATGAGAAGGCTTCCATAGCGGAATGAATCTTAGACAAGGAATTTGCTCGGCGCGTATGTTGGCCTGCAAAGACTGCCTCCTCCCACCATGCAAGGCTTTTGAATAGGATACATGCTCTGCGATGCACGAATCTCCTTCCAAAGTGCGGTGCTTGCGATATCTTCAATTACTGCCACGAGTATTCCGCGTGGACTTCGAGGAGTTCAAGCTATAAACTCGGCACTCTGTCTCTCACGTTTTGGGAGATACTTGACGAACGCTTTCACGTCAATCGCCAGAATTTCCTTAGCCGACATCGTACTCCTATTCGAGATGGCAGCACCCCTTCGTCTTCTAATGGCAAATCCATCAGGTCCAATCTGTGATCCTGACAAGCTCAATTGAGACAACTACTACTACTGGGAGAGCTACCAGCTATGAATGCTGTTTTCCTTCACTGCTGGTTGAAGCATCAACTGTCAACTATGTCACTAACCGTGCTACAAATTGCGTCGGCACTAGCATGATTGGTCGGCGTTAAGTTTCTGATGCGAACGCATGTCGTTAATTCCCTCCACGCGCAATACTAGGCTCTATTCCGCCGAATCAATTACGTCTGTATGTTCGCTTTGTACCTTCGGCATTTCGCTCTCTCGACATAGATTTCATCACCACAGTATAGATGTTGCTTGTCTATCAGTTGTGGGCTTCTTTATCGGCCAGCATCGCGTTGGCCTCTGCTGCTGCGAGCTCTATAGAAGGTACGAATGATCTGATGTTAGCTTTGGCGCCCGCATCCAATGTCTCGTACCCAACATCGGCAAGCGAACAAGTGAATATTACCTTCGAACCGTTCAACGTAGATGGATCCAATGATCCCAAAATTGCCTGCAACGGAGCACAGTTTGGACGCGGCCTGACCTATGGCGCCTGCCTAGATGCCATCTCAACATTCCAGACACCAATCACCGGTAATGTCTCCATCGGACCTCGTGATCATCGCCAGCGGTACGATTATCACCTGCCATGGAGATGGATCAGCGGCGATGGGCGTTGCGCCTTTGATGTCGTCAAAATGAACACATACGCTTTCGCTCTCGCTACGGCAGAGGAATTGAGGACAGCAGCCACCTCCTTAGCTGATGCTTGCGTGAGGGATAGAGGTGGGAAGGGCGGAATAGTGACGAACGTTGGTAAGTCGACATACAAAAACAAAGATTCTAGCAATAGCCAATGCTGTTTTAGGAGTCGGTGGCAGTCTGGCGATCCAGATGCGAACCTACGACCCCAGCAGAATCACATGCAACGACACGATAGCCGACCCTCCCTACCAAGACGAATGTGAATTATTACTACAAAATATGCCTGCTAGCAGCTCACCAACGCAAACATTTGGGCCTCCTGGTGGCCGTGGTGTGACCGAAGGTCTGCCGTATACTTTCGCTGCACCGCGTAAGCGAATACAGCTTTGACTATACCCTGTGTACTCTACTCGTGTTGACGAAAGATCTAGCTCCTCACGGCTGTGTCCTCCAGCTGGGTATTGTCGGTCTCCCGGCTACAACTCTCGATAGGAGCACCTGGTTTGATATCTGGGCGTCAGTCGTGGCTATGAGAGGGATGTGTGCGAGGTTCAATCGTGATTCCAGAATGGTCATCGTGGGTAAGCTTGGAAGCTCTCCGGGACAAATTCCGTTCTGACTTGGGTGATAGGTGACTATGGTAAAATGACGATGTGGCTTATGTCATTCGATTACATGGAGAGTGGGCCCTCTTTGGTGGTGAACCAGACCCGTGCCATAGTTTCCCGCTCGGAAATTTTGAGTCAGGAATGATCAGATTACAACATACAGGCCTGCTTTTTTGTCATTTCGGACAGCCTGAAGTAAGACTACGCGTTAAATTGCTTCGTCAAGGGTTGTACATAATTTGTTTGCATTCAATTCTAAGGCGTTCTCGCATGAGCATGGAGTTCCTGCTTTTAAAGACTCTCAGCATTGAAGCATGCAACACCACCGAACGGCGTCTTCGACCCCTTTCAAGACTGCATCTCGTTTCATTCAATAATTACGGATTCAACTAAGTGTTCTTGACTTTGAAATTGGGTCACCTCCTGCACCTTCTCCTCAATTGCTTTCCTCATATTTTCCCGGTACCCTCACAATCCCAAAGCCACAAGATGAGAAACAACAAATCATACTACGCTGGAAGTCCAAAAACACCGCGCGTACTAGCTTGGCTAAAGAGGCAGTAGCATCTCCTAGACTCCAAGGCTTGAATTTCCATCGACCCATCATGGCTAACACTGCGAACTTCACTCGTCCATCACTACATCAGAGCCTGTTTCTCGAAGCGTGACCCTCAGCCCAGGGTTCTCACCCTTACCTATTCAACTCAGTCAGTGACACGTCACGGCTAAAAGTCCAACCATTTACAAAAACCAAGTCATGGACTGGCCATTCAGGACATCATGACAAACTCACCAATACTATAAACCATCCCCGCCTTCCCCTGACTCACACACAACGCATCCACCGCCACAGCTCCCGCCCACAAATCAAACCAGGCCCCTTCAGCCGTCAACGGCAACGTATCAACCGACACCACGCATCTCGACTTCGCTAAATCCACTCACATCAGCAAGTCCATCCGCCCTCGAATCTGCCAAAAGCAAAGGAGGTGCCACCACTCACCGCCCCTAAAATTCCTTGGCGTAGGCTCCGTAACCTCCGCTTTCCTCCTCCATCCGAAAACCCTATCATCCGTACTCACAGGCATAATAGCAATAACCTTCGTGCAGGATCCGATTGGCGGTGCTTGGCCATAAATGGTGCTGCATTTGAAAAAAGGGCTGTAACGGCGGACTACGACTGCGAGGTTGTTGTTGGTACCTTTCCGAAAAAAAATCCATTGTCAGAACTTCAGCCGCCACTTTCTCGGAAGTAGAATCAATCTCTGAAAACATACCAACACCTCCCACACTACCACCCTCGGTGGGACCGGCCTGGCGCACGCAGTCGTTGATGACGGCTTGAGCTGCTTGTGTGATTTCGAGATTGGTGGTCGTGTCGGATACGATGCCCGGTATATGAATGACGAGATCGATTACACACCTCCCGTTAGCTATCAGATCTATCAGCAAATCCAAACAATAAATCACGATCAGCAGAAAGTGAATAATCGCCCTGAAGCAAAGATTGTGTAATGGCCATATCGTCAGAATAGTAAAATTCTTACAGCTACTATACCGATTCGGCAACACAATTTTCGGCCTCTTCCCCAACCCCCGTTGCGTAGCCGTCAAGAGATTCGTATCACTGCCGATCTTAGACATGGCATCCAAGCACGCGTTCCTGTCTAGATTAACACCGTAGCTGCCGCTGTCGCATTGCACGTTGGCGTTGCTCGCTGCGGGGAGGACGTCGTATTGGGGGGAAGGGTCATTGAGGGCGAGGATTGGTGCAGCATTGGTAGAGGAGCTTAGCGAGCTGTTGGTTACCACTAGGGAGGATATGTTGACCGAAGAGGGGTATTCTGCTGGTAATGCTAACGTTGGTGGGTCTGAGGCTGATGTGTCTATTGCTAGTGAGAGTTTTGGAAGAGTCGCAGTTAGGAGGTAAAGAGCGAGAATGAATTTCGAAAAAGTGGAACGCATGGTGGAGGGCGAATGAGAGTCCATGTTCAGTGGATTGGAAGTGCTGATTTCTTTGCTTATCAAGTCCATGGCTGTCGGCTAATAGAATCCGCAGCATGCTGTAAATATAACTCCGACGCGCTGGAAGAAGCGACACGTCTGCTCGAAACGTTGCAAGATCATCATCCGCGGGAGCGGAAGAGGTAGCCGGTCAAGCTTCTTGGTCTTAAACTGTAAGACTGTTCGTACTTGTCCGTGTCGCTCCTTACCGATAGAATCACCTGAAGTCGAGCGTTATATTTTATCACTCGCCTCCCTATCTCTTCTCTCCCCACGTACCTCTCAATCCTTCCCCTTCTCCTTCCCCTTCCTCTCCACCTCATTCTCAAAATCGGCCTAAAATCGCCACATACCCTTTTCTCTCGAACCTTCCTTCTTCCATACATTCGCCGTTTAAAATGTCTCGGAATCAGTATGCTCGATCACGGTCGAAATGCATGCAAAGAGTGAGGACCAATTTCGATTTACGTACCTTATGGGAAAGCACCCCACTACATCCACCAAACTCTGATCATGCGCGATAACCGTCAACACATTCTCATACGTATCAAATTCGCTCATCTTCTCCACGCTCTCCCTCGCATCCTCAACATCCTTAGCCCTAGTCTCACTAGCCATCACAAAAGGCTCCGTCGACGCATCAAGTGAGGAGCGAAGTCGGTGTATAGAGGCGAGCAGCGAGCCAGGGCAAACGCTGCCTTTGTGTGCGTGGGGTATAGGATTTGGCTTATTCCTTGGGGAGGGGGAGGTACGATGTTGGGCGGAGTTCGCTACCTTGGTTTGCGCAATCGCCGCCTAAGAACATGAATGTGTCTTCCTCTCCCTTCTTTCCTGCGGTCGTTTGGCATAAAGCGCACACGTGGCGTACGGCGTGGCCAGGTGTGTCGAGGAGGTAGACAGAGCCGTCGCCGAAGAAGTCGGGGGCGTTGCAGCGGCCGAGCTTGAGTTTTGAGTCGGAGAAGGAGAGTTCGCGGGGTTCGCGCCCTTTGTAGGCGCTTTCTGAGACTCCGGAGTCGGGTGTAGTTGGATGGCTGGGGACGATTGCTTCTTTGAAGCCTGGGCCTACTATCAGGGAGGTTGATGCATTAAAGGTAGATGGATCGCCTGTGTGGTCCCAATGGTGCGGACTATACGCGTCAGCACCTCAGCATACCTCCCTCGAGCAGGCTGTATTGGGTGTCCATACCTCTATATAATGCCCACAATCTTCTTCGAATCCAAACCGCTCTCTTAAAGCATCTCCATAACATTCTTCTCGACTGTGACTTTCCATCCACCGTCTTTTATCTATTCGCGATACTCGGAGGGAAGTACTCCCAATCTTTGCGCACGCCGAGATCGAAAAGGTATTTCTTGCCGCTTGGTGGGTGGGTAATCAGGAAGGCAAAGGCGGGGCAGTCGCTGTATTCAAAGCCGGAGTATGAGGGTATTGCGAAGACTGTGATCAGGATGCCGGCGATGTGGGATGTTGTGTTTATTATGGAGATGTCGACGGTGGAATTCTAGCAAGGGATATGGAGGGCTGGGGGTGCTTTTGGGGTGGTAGATGCCATGCTTGTGGACGGAGAAGTTGGACCGGAAGCAGTGAAGAAGGTTCTCAGAGGATAGAGAATGCAACTGTTGAAGATAACACGAATGCACAAGAGTGTAGAATGGAGACGTGAAGACGTTGACGCGCATGACGTAGAGCTCATGCAGGAACAGAGTCCGGTGCGGGTAAAAGCTGACCATCTTTTTGCTCGTAAACATTGCCATTAGCGGAAAGGCCGACCAATGAGTAGGGTTTGGCTTGATGAAAAGGAGGGAGTGGTTGGGCTTGGAATGCGACAGCCGCAGTGAGAGAGGACTTCCACGGGGTAAATTCAACTGTGCTCGAAGGCTTAGCTTTCAGCAAGCATGCCAACTTTATGATTGGCGAATGACTTGATACATGATAAATCCGCTGGTGCGTTAATACAACTAGAGCAATGCTCTTCGACGCCCTACCAATGCATGAAGGCTGCAATCCGTCCAGTGATGTAATCCCTCCACTGCCGAGAAGTAGACGCTGCGTAATCGGGTCGTGATGACCCATGATGGCCGATGAGAATGAGACATGTGTAGGTGTAGATGGAAAAGGGGAGAAGCCGACCTGTTTGGCAAATCTTGGCCATGCACCAAGATGTTGTATGATTAATGGACATATATGCATAAACTTGTTGAATTAGAAGACGGCCGCAAGCCCACTCTTCGACTGCCTCTTGCTGAATCGTTTTCGACCGATGAATGAGTCGTCGCTAGAGTGGTGCTTTTGAAGTGTGTGACGGTGAGGAGTGGCCTCAATGTTACCCGGAGAGTCGAGGTCGAGTCCGCGGGACGACGATGGCGGGCCTGATTGAAGATCCTTGAGGGCATCATCGCCGGAATAAGAGTTCGCAATGCTTTGGGAAAGAGCAACTTCTCGAGCTCTCTCGATGATATCTAGCCATTCCTGTGCAGATGCTGAAGTGGCCGAGCCGTCGGATGATGCAGACTTGGGATCCTCGAAGGTGAAGTGCTTGTCATGCTACAAATCTTGTCAAACAAGAACGGTGATGTTTGGAAAGAGTGGAGAACTTACTGTATCGACGCACCAGTACATCAGGCCCTTAGGATCCTGCAGCTTCCGCCAAGAACAACCTGAAATGAGCAGTGGAATCTCGACCTTTGACTTCTTCTCTTCGCCGCCAGATGCCACTATGATGATCCTGGCGCTTGATGTTACCATAACCAGACGTTGCCGCTTCTTGGGTGCGTTGCCGCCAAAGAATCTCGAGAACTTCTTGGGCGTGTCCGTGTCACTCTTGACACCGTTCTTGCTGTCTGGGCTATGCGCAGCTTGGGAGGTATTGACGATCAAATTTCCAAGTTTCAAAATCCGCTCATTATTTCTCGTCAGGACAGGTGACCACTCAATGTCAAGTTGGCTTGGTGGTGGAAGTTCGGTGATAATCCTGGGACTCGGCCGGGGCACACTGCTATTAGCGCCTTCGAATCGCGTCTTTGATGTACTATGTGAGGGTACGATATTTGGCGGGTAATTGTTACCGTTGCCATTCGCCGGACCGTTGAGCTTCTTTGGCTCTCCTGCTGATGGTACGTAGCTCTTGAGTCGTGGCGCCTTCTGCCTCCAGAGCCCTCTACCCCATTTCACGCCATCGAAAAACTCGTGATTCTTGATGTGCTCGATAGACAGCCGGCTAGCTGGCTCAAGGACTAGCAGCCTTTCGACCAAATCCTTCGCTACCTCTGGAAACCCTGTGGGAAATTGGTAATCAAGAGCGACGATTTTTTGGAATGTCAAATACTCATTGCCGGCCTTGAATGGCGGTCGGCCGGCCAAAAGCTGGTATATAATGCAGCCGAAAGCCCAAAGATCGCTGGCTTTGCATGCTTGTTTGTCTTTGAGAAGTTCAGGGCTGACATATTCGGCAGTCCCAACAAAGGAGTTTGCCTTATTGACATCAGATCCATCCATAGGGCTTCCAGGATCAGGGCCGTCACCATTTGCTTCTCTTGCGGGTGTCCTTGGCATGTCAAGAATTTTGGCAGTTCCGAAGTCCGTAATCTTGACATGCATCTGGTCGTCCAACAGGACGTTTTCTGGCTTCAGATCCCTATGTATAACTCCTCGGGCATGCATGTAATCAATCGTATCCAAAATCTCGGCTCCATAGAACACCGTGCCCTCCTCATCAAAAGTCGTCATCCGCTTGAGAACGCCTAAAAGCTCGCCCTGGCTGGCCAGATCAAGTACAAAATATAGCGACTGCTCATCTTGAAATGTGTAATATAGCCGAACAACTCCAGGGTGATCAGTCAGCCGATTGAGGGTATCCTTTTCGATGTTCACATATTTTACTTTCTTCTCTTTGATGATATGCCGTTTATCTAGGACTTTGATTGCGAATTCTTTGCCGGTCTGCCTGTCTGTCGCTGCCATGACGGTACTATACGAGCCTTCGCCTAATGTCCGCCCGAAATGGAAGTCCTTGACGCCTTTCTTGACATTCCTAAACACAGGTCGGCCATTCGCGTCTGTTTCCTCCCTCACTCCCATAGCAGCACCCTTTTCCTGCCACTCCTCGCTACTCTGAAGCGGGCCTCCTTCCATACTGTATGGAGCACCCGAAGTCGCCGATGGGTGCCCTGCTATACTCGCCAAGTGGTGTCCTGACCCCATGTTTCGAGAGCTTTTGCGCGGGGGCAGAGCTCCGTTGCCCCTGTACATCTGACTTTGCCTATAAGAGCGATCTGCGTGGCTGTCTTCTCTTGTTGGAACACCAGCTTGCATTGCGGACGAAGCGCCTCTCGAGCTAGTTCGCTGGGGCATTCCAAGAATTGAGGATCGTGATTCTTCACTACGCAGGCGGTATGATCCATCTCTCGGTGGCTGAGGTCCGTTCGGAGGTGGAGGCTGAGTGTATATTGTGGACATCTGGCTTGTGCTTTGGCCTGGATGGCGTTGATTCTGAGGAACCATCGCCGGGTATTGGGGAAACTGGGCTTGCTGCTGATCTTGATATGTCATTGGAATGGATTGGCGGTTTACGTAGCGCTGCGCGTGTGCTGAAAGGTCCTTGGTCTTTGGGCTCGGAGCAGAGGTTTGGTCGACAGGACTAGGTTGTGATATGGGGGAGACGGTTTGACTTTCTGTAGAGAATGTCCTCGGATCGAAACCTAGGGGAGAAGGTGCGCGCATGCCATTGGTAGGTAAGGATGGTGGTCTCTGAGACTTTGGGTCTTCTTTTGCCGTAGCATTGCAAGCGGATAGAGGAGATGCTGTAGGCTCGCGCCTTGGGGAAGGGCCATCTTTGGAAGAGACTGGGGAAATGGGCGTGTCGTCGGGGTTCGCAATTCGCAGGCTTCCAAGAGTCTGGGCAAGACTCAGGTCGCCCTCCATTATCTCAGCTTCTGTGAGTATAAAAGGGAATACCCACTTCTATTTCACAGTGCCGGGCCTTTGCAACTTTGTCTAATTATTGTCCGGAAGAGCTTGGGAAAATGAGCTGTAATAAGTCTTTGATATTTCCACACCTAGCTTTCCTGATTAGCTCCGATAGCTTAATGAGGTCTGCCCAGAGATCTGATCATCTGGAGATTCTGGGACTCTCTCGTTCGAGGCCTCACAACATTTCATATGTTTACTTTCTTTTCGATTATCATATGATAAGGAGCTCGTCTTCTTTTCCGTCTATGCATCGTCGTTAACAGGCAGCCTGAAAGTGATGTTGTACAACACCAGACGACGTGGCTCATATTCTTTCTCTCGTATTCGATGCGTGGCCTCTTGGCACCTCTCTGCTGCGCAAGTTGTTGGGAGCCTCAACGTTTTAGCAATACTACTGTCTACATTGAAGCCTTGTCACACTCGTGAGATATCTATCATGGCCCTGTGTATCTGTTGATTCGGAACATGTCGACGTCACGAACCAATCATGATTCTCTTTACTTCACATAAACATCATGGCTCGGTGGTTCGCTGCTTCCTCCTGAGTATACAGGAAGTGCCTCTTCGCATATTGTTGTTATAACTTGTTATCAATTCATGGCCGAACGTTTATGGCAGCTTCTCTTCACATTCTCGGTCGCCGCTTCCTTTCCTTGATGTTCAGTTGCACCAGATAGCTTTTAATATTCTAGCAAGGCCGAATACCGCCATGTCTTTGTCTTACATGTCCATCTCTTTTTTCCTATCACACATATACCCATCTTGCGAAAATGCTGCGTCTGCCTCCAACCCAGATACGCCTGCAGGAGAAAGACTACAAGTGGCACAAGCCCCGCCATGAATACCGACAGGAATTGCGTGTCAATGTACCCCCGGCGGATGTGACTAATAGGCTCAGGAAGTCCCCAAACAAATACAACGATGCCCGTACCGGCCGCAGAGTACCTCACAGTGTCCTAGCGCAAGCAGCAGCGAAGCCAGCAGACACCTCTATTGGTCGACCTGATGCATCAATCTACTCGAAAGAGCCTGTCCCTTCTGGCTCCAGAGCATTCTGGGATAGGGTCCTGGCCGAAGCCGGAACCCCTACGAGGATACAAACAACATCCTCGGGACACGCCAGGGTTATTGATCCTTCGAATGAGTTCCTGGATACGACTCATTCCTCTCGGGTCTCTCTTGAGGGCGTCACGGGCGAGGGGCATTGTGACATCGACGACTATTATCATGACGGCGAACACAACAACGTGGAATTCTCAAAGTTCTCCCACACCGAAGATGAGCATTCATCGCTACAGAACACACCAGTCTCATCGGAAGAGTCGGAAGGGGCAAGATCAGATGAAGATCCTGCGCCAACGTCAAGGCATTGTGCCCAGAGTGAGTTGCCCAAACGTCGCCTGTCTTGGCTTCCTTTCCATCGCAAGAGTCGGCCAGCCAATGCATATGAAAGTTCTGATAACGACGATCGACATTCTGGAAGCATGGCTGTCGACGGACCATCTGACCGTTATGCTAGCCATGGCAAGGAACTATTTCGAGATTCGTATACCGAGGTCGAGTTGGTCTATGATGGACTCTATGGGAGCCGCCGTGACAGACGCAACATCTCTTCGACTCTAGAGGCAGTCGATGAAGGTGCAGTAGCACCTGGTCCATCCTCCGTCCGCGGAGCGCTCCAAGAACGACCAAGCCTACCATCTATGTCTAATCGTCAATCATCAGGACACTTCCGGCATCCTTCAGGCAGTCTTCCTCGATCATCTCTTCACATTTCTCAGGCGGCGGCGTCAAGCTCTCCAGACGTGCTTCAGGCCAGCTCAGCAGGCCGCAACAGCGGATATCGCTTCCCCGAAAGTCCTGGTCTTCTGGCCTTCCCTCCACGGCGACCTCGAAGGTACAGGCCTCGCAGCGATACCTACACTTATGAAGAGTCTGGAGAATTTGACGGCTCAGCTCCAACCCAGCTAGACGGCTCGTATTCAACTCAGGCTACCGTGACTGCTCTGTCGTCCCTCACGGTATCATATCCACCTATTCGCTCATCGCCCTCAATCCCAGCACATAATAGCATTCGCATCGTTACGCCGGAAGCTTCTTATGAATATCTGCGTTCATCACCTCCTGAAGAGCCGATCAATGCTCCTGAATGGGTATCTCCTAGTCAAGTCCGCAGTAATTACAACACTCCTTCTCCTAAGAATGGAGTACGCATTAGCGTTCACGGCTCCATGAGCAGCATTGAATCTTACCATAGAAACGCAAACTCTGTACACAGTCATCCTAGCTCTGCGAACAGAAGCATTAGAAGCATTTATCCAACACCTTCGTCGCGCAATCTCAGCCCCTTGGAATCCGCACAAAGCCACGTCAGCTGTACTCATCCCACACCTTCCCCGCGCAACCTGAGTCCATACGCCGCGGAATTCGTCCCCACCAGTGCTCGCCGGAACGCAACCCCTTTTACCCTCCCACCTCCCTTCTCGGCAACCCCACGCAACGTCTCCTTCAATCTGGCAATCCCTTCGTCATCACCACACTCACCGCATACGCCTCCACAACGTCGTACTAGCCAACGAGTGCCTTCAATCACAGAATTACCATCCCCTGGATCACCCTTACGCATTCCCGTTTACGACGACCGCCGCTCACCCACCAACCAGCCCCAGACCCCCGCCGGCCTGCGCAGGAACGGCCTCCCAATAATGGCGACCCAGAACCCCTTCGGCCCGCGTAATCCGCCGGCGACGGCACCAGCACGTCCTCGTGCCCCTGCTTCTGCCACAGGAGCCCGATCAGGAAGTACCCCCCGAGTAGCAGAGTGGCAAGCTTTCGCTACTCCCACTAGACGCCCGTTAGATCGATTCAATCGACCGTTCGATGTCTTTGATGAGGATCGAGAGAATGAAGATCGTATGACGGAAGAGGAGAGGAGGTGGAGGAGGGAGGCGATGTTGCAGCAGCCGATTAGGATGGGGAGGGAGGAGGCGGGGAGGATGGAGGGAGGTTTGGGGTTGGGGTTGGAGAGTCCGAGGGGGAGGGGGAGAGAGTTGAGGGAGTTGAGAGGGGAGTGAGTGGGGGCTCTGAGAGGTCGGTGTATGGGTTTTGCAGCCATGTTTGGGTAATGAACTGGCGATTGGACGAGCTTCTGGTTCTATGCGTGTTGTTGTCGACTGGTGAATGGCTATGAGACTGCTCTTCATGTGCTACTCCTTTCAGCTCTGTCTTTAAGAAGGCTGTCTGGATATCGGTTGTCGTAGTAGGAGCTAGCTGTAAGGGTATCATTACATACATACAACTGCCGAAAAATGTATAGCTAACTAATTCGAAGAGACCTCGAATGGCTGCATTTACAAGTGACGTTCTAGAAATCTGCCGCAATTGGAGAAGCTATCGATACACATCCATCAATCATCTTCAATCACTCAACGCTCAGCATCTACATAGCAAAAAACTAGCTCTAATACAAAGCAGATCTAACGCAAAAAGCCTATAGAAGCCAACCCATCTATCGCATACATTCAGGGAGTAGAATCGTTCATAATGCTTCCTTATGTCTTCCCCATACTCTTCGTCCTCTCATGCGCAACCTTCGCCTCCTTTGCGCCCGGGCTCGCAGGACCGTCTGAGTCGACCCCGTTCGCAACCCCATTGGGCTTGAATGGCTTGCCCTCGTCTCTAATCCCTTTTTTTGATTTGAAAAATTGCGCACCGTCAACTAACCTTCTCTCGTGATTCACACGCCCATTGACGAAATCGGGATAATTTAGCGTCAACTCCGCGGCTCCGTTGACGATGTGATCTGCGGCTTCAACACCCAGCATGAACGAGTGGTCCTGGTTGCCGACTTCATATCGCCAGCTACCGAAGCGGCCGCGCGAGTAGATGTCTTTTTCTTGGAGCTTGGGGAGGAGTTGCTTTAATACGCCTTCACGCTCTAGACTTGGCGTGGGATAGCCGTGGTCAAAGCGGCGGTGGTAGGTGGATACGATCTCGTCTGTGGGCTTGAGCATCTCAGTCGCGACGAGGCCTTTGATGCAGTCGCGTAGCATGTTGGCATTGTCGACCGGCTTCATGGATGATTCCGAGACTTCGAGCATTATACTCCAGTAAGGACCTTCTTGCGGGGAGCTATTTGAGGGCTCTTCGCCGTTTGCAAGCTGCATGGTGGGGAGTTTCTTGGATGATTGGGGTTGGTTGTTGGGCGAGTAATTAGAGAAGATGGTGGCGCGGTAGAAAGGGCAATCTTCTTCTGGGAAGTAGAGCCAGCATTTGTCGCCGATGCGTTCAGGCCGTTGGCCGCGGACACCAACGCCAATGATGTGCGTGCTGGAGTAGAAGAGGTCTTTGGAGAGGGAGATGAGCGATTGGTCGCCCATCATTTCGACGAGGGAGTCGACGCCCATGGTGTTGATGAGTTTGGAGTAGCCAATTGTTTTGCCATTGGTCAGATGTACGATTTTGTTGTCTGCGTCTACGCTCTTGACGGCACCGTGGGAGCCGAATTGAGTGTTCTCTTTGGGGAGAGTTTTGGCGACTGCGATCCAGATGGCGCCTGTCCCACCGTGGGCTGGGAAGCGGAAGGTTGCGTTGGGACCCCAGTTGCCGGCGGTCTTTTGCAGGATGACATTTTTGGTCACGGTCTTGAGGTCTGGGGCGGCTACTCGCTCGCCGAGCCATTGGCATTGCATCTGAGTCGTGTCAGATGGGTATTCGTAGAGTATATTCGGCCTTGCTCACCTTCGTTGTTGGTACTGCCCAGACCTTGTAGTTGTACGGTCTCATAAAAAGATCCGCTATGCCTGTACCCATCATACGCACAATCCACTCGTCGAAATTCTTTGGCTTAATGTTGGAAACACGAGCCTCTAACGCAGCATCAATCATGCCGTCCATACAGTCGACCTGCTCTTTCTTTGGCAACATCGAGATGTTGTTTTGGAACGGGTACGGCACCCATAGGTTCTTACAGCGCACGTATGAGATACGCTGGTGTGTGTACCAGTCATCCTCCTTGGGCAATGCCTCGTCAATGCAGTCGTCGAAGTATTTGTAGTGGGAGAAGATGACGTGCCCGCCAACATCGTAGAGCTGTACACCTGTTACTCTTGTTTGTACTCACATTAAGAGGCAACCTGTCAAGGGCAGACTTACGAAGCCTTCAGCTGTTATGTCCGTGGATGCCAAGCCACCAGGTGTCTCATTCGAGTCTATAACCATCCATGATGGGCCATCCTACGCCTACGTGAGCGTCGTTGTCGATATCTTCAGGTTATGGAGGCGTACAAGCTGATTGAGACGCTTTGCAGCTCCTAGACCCGTGGGACCAGCTCCAATGACCAGGACATCAACAGAACTATACTTGTTAGCAAGAATTCGAGCTGGGCGACAGGTGGCGAAACTAACATATCTGGCTTGGTCATTTTGCGCTGCAGAGCCTCAGCGCTTGAGACTCAATTGAGGTGTTCTTGAAGAATGTTGAACTACTGATCTTTGAAGAGAGCGACAGTTGCACAACTTGAGGCTGGGGCATTCCAGAATGATCAAACGTCCGTTACATGAAGCCGAGCCCCTTGGATCTTTTACTTAGCGCATGTTCATCTTTGGCACAGCCTGCCAAGCCCGACATGGGTCGAACAGTCCAAGTCCTGTCCACAAAGTGTAGCAATGAAAGTTTTGGGTGGTTCGCTACGATCAGAAATACTGAACTCGCGGGAATCAGGATAATTCAACACCGGGACGAGTTCAGATAATGAAATCGGCTACAAAGTAATAGATAAATGACCAAGCTAGACTGTTTCAAGCGAGTCTATAACAGTAAACCTCCTGCTCGCAGGTTTAAAGTGGATTGAAGTTAAAGGTCTTGAATAAAAAGGGCTAGCTTGTAATTTCGAAGTTGGACCCGCAATATTATCAAAGGCTCAAATAGGGACAACGGTCCTGTCCCAGCTCAAATCGTAGGAATATAATGGGCTACCATAGCTTCCATTAGTACCATACCAATCGTTTCTACTTAAGACTCCATAATCCTTTCATCATGTGTATCCAGCTGGTAAGTGATACTCCGAGTCGCTAATTACTGTGGTTTTGAACAATGTTTTCCCCGACTGCGCTGGCTGAAAACGCAAGTGGCTCTAAGACGATTAAATACATGGACACAACAACAGCGTATGAGCTTTGGTCAGAAGTCTACGATCAGGATGGCAATTTTCTCCAAGCACTTGACACTATTGAGATGCAGTTCTTGCTTCCAGAATTTCTGTCAAGCATTTCATCCCCTAGATTCTTGACAGTTGTAGACCTAGGGTGTGGTACAGGTCGGAATACCGCAAGACTGCTCGAAGTTCCTGGCGCGACTATCGTGGGTCTTGATGCCAGCCCAAAAATGCTCGAAATCGCCGCATCGAAGCTCCAAGGATTGAGTAAGGCAGCTGGAGGGGCCAAAATTTTCGAGCTTGCAGTGCACGACTTGCTGGATCGCCAACCTCCACCAGCTATCGCACTAGAAGCGGATGCGCTCATATCGACGCTCGTACTGGAACACATCCAGCTTCCTGAGTTTTTTCACGTAATCTCGCAGATACTCAAGCCTGGTGGAGTCGCATTGGTGACCAACATGCACTCGGAAATGGGAGCTATTAGTCAAGCAGGCTTTGTGGACCCGAAGACTGGAGAGAAGGTGCGGCCGACGAGCTATGCTCATCGGCTGGAAGATGTCATTGCCGAAGCAGAAAAACAAGGGTTTGAGGTATCGGGGGAGGCTCTGGAGAGGACAGTTGATGAGAAAATGAGTGAAGTCTTAGGTGCCCGAGCCAGGAAATGGATTGGGGTGACGGTGTGGTTCGGTATTTGTTTTCGGAAGGGTTCGACTGCCGATAGATACTGATCACCCTCTAACAATGCGCGTAACCGCGCCTTTGACGAAGAACGTGGTCGCTGGGATGGAAGTCCAATTGCTAAAGCCGTTCACTAACACTCTTCCTCGCCCCTCCAAGCACAGCAATATGGCCTCGACTCTAAGCACCCGCCTGGAGATTCTATCTCTGCTTTTACTAGTATTGCGGCACCCCTGGCTGCCGCGAATACAGGGCCAGCGAAATTTTGCTCAAGAAGTTTGCTGATGCTGGCGTTATTGTCGTCATGTCCACCAATTACGGGAGGCCGGAAGTTCCAGTCACTGAGGCAGTCTCTAAGGATCCCCAAAAACTCGTCATCCGAGGCACGATCTCCCACCAGGATAAGCTGAGTGGGAAACGTCTCTGCCGTCAACAAAAGATCCCTCGTGCGCCCACACGTCTTCGCCCAGTAAACTTCTTCCGTTACCTGCGAGCGCCACCCGGATGAGGCCCCAAGCTCAGTACTCCCAAATATGAAATCCTCGTTCTTGATGTTCAGCGATACCCGATAGACCCACTCCCCACCACTGCATGTGCCTCAGCCATTCGTACAAGGTAGCGGTGATGGATGTTGCGGCTACCTCTCGTGCATCGAGACAGAGGATAAGGCTAGGTAGATACTTTGTTGCGTCTGGGATACGGGATGGACATCATTATGTGACGAAGTTGTATGTAATACACAGGTACTGCCGTGAATGTGCACAGCTTGTACATAGATCCGATAGAAGATGTTGGGAGCAGCAAGTGGTGAAGGTTGCTTGCTTGAGTGGGTGAGGCTTAAATCCGTCAAAAGTCCGTCGATGTTCTAGGTGTATTCTAAGGCTTCGCCAACAGATACCCACGATATCTTCCTTGGAGCATAACCTCGCCTTTGCATTTGTTGGAAACCACGAGGAAAATATGCTTATGATATTGCCAAATCCATAGCGGAAGTCTTGTAGTCTCTCACGTTGAACAGCGTTGTTCTCAAAGTTCTGAAATATAGAATACAATGATGCTAGCACAAGTTAACGAGTCCAAGAAAACGCCATAGCATGCTCCTTTTAGTAGGCCTTCTCAAGCTGCCATGACGTTAAGTAGCAACCACGTCGTATAGCACCGTGGATGTAGTTATAAGGCCAGTCCCAGTAATACAAGATCTCTCGAATAAGCTCCTTAGTCCAAGCATCACACTCACACATAGGAACCCTATTGGGCCTTATCCCCATTCTTGACCACCGAAGTCAAGTATGTGGAACCATAGCCGACCTGAGGCGCAAGGCCTCCCAACAACACAAACAGCACAAGGACAACACCGCCAAAGATGATCAGTTTTGTAAGGGCTGGGTGATTTACGCGGAACTCCGCCCAAGTGCGGCCCATTTCCGAGAATTGTGCTTTGATTTGACCGCCTCCAAGCTTGTAGAAAACGAGACCACCGAGCGCGATGCTGTAGCCAAAGTATTGTAGGCCGGAGATGGGGGTGCCCCAGATGGCGATGGAGGCTGCGACGAGGAGGATATCTTTTAAGACACCGCAGAGGGTCATCACTAGGCCTGAAGTTCGACCGATCTGAATGATTTAGCGTGGGGATTGCCGTAGATTTAATGTCACTCACCAAAAATACCACTGAGACGTTCAATGCGAATGCCACCATGGCATTTGACAATAGAATCCATGGACCGACAAACTGAATTTCCGCCATTGATATCCTGGGAATCTCGAATACCAAAGCCACACAGAAGTTCATGATGGCACAGATGGGCGCAAAGTAGTATAGCGAGACCAAGGGGTCCATCTTATACTCAGCGGAGCTCAGCAATCGTTGCACCATGACAAGTCTCATAGCTTCGAAGACGATGCCTCCAAGTTGGAACAGGACTCCGATCAGAACGAACTTGATCTCGCCAATGGAGGCGATGATCACTCCGATAACGATGAAGGAGACATTGAAGAGGACTCTCACGTCGGCTTTCTCGACGCCCATGGCCCAGCCGGCAAGAAGAACTGCAACAGGTGTGCAAGCCTGATTCACTCATCAGCATCATCTGCAAACGACAACACTGTCACTTCAACAGACCTTCAGCATCTGAATGAATGCCACACTGAGGTACAGGTAGGTCAGGTTGCCACAGATCAGGGACAAGCTGAACATGGCCCCAATTGGCACGATAGCCCGTAGGTAGACTCTTCCGGTCATCTTCACTGTCTTACGGCCATCCAAGAGTGTTGTAGTGCGGGCCATGATCTGGGTCATGACCGTGGCAAAGGTAAGATGCCAGCATGTGAGGGTAACGGGGTAATCTGTAGTCCCAAAGTCAGCGCAGTCCAATGGCAGAGCTTTCTCAAGTGCGACTCACGGAACTTGGCAGTGTCTAGGATCCATTTGTTGAAGAGGATGATGCTGGAGCTCAGTGTGATCCATGTTATTACGTAGAAAGCAGGATGGAGCTTTGCGGAAGGCTGTTGCTGCTTCTCCACTTCTGGGTTCACAGTGGGCAGCACTGGCAACATTGGAGAGCCTGGTCCTGATCTAGCGATGTCTCCTGAAAGACGCTCCTTTTCGGCGTATTTCTCTGAGTCACCCATGTTGACTTTCTTGAGCTGGGCCTCGAAGAAGGATTGAAGGTTGAACGGTCTGGACCGCGGATTGTTGCCCGCTCGAAACACTGTGGAGGATGACAGCGTGTGTTTCCGCGAAAATAGCGATGAGCATTAGAAGGGTCTTTGTGGTGTGCAAGGGCTGGTGGGATGTAGTTGAAACTGCGTCGTGGCTACTATCAACATTTCCCAGCCTCAGCCTGAAATTCATCCCGCTGGTGTTGGGGAATAGCGGAGGAAGGCTTAGCCGATGCCAAGCCCGCAAAAGGACATGTCCAATTCGTTGTCTTTGTGAACAGAGTGTGATAATTGTACATCACTATCAGAGAGGCCATTTCCCTGCTGGAAAGGCTTCTGCCTGTGAAACTCTACGTGAAGTCCCTATCACCATGTCAGAAAAGGTCAGACAATAGCGTCGGATTTTATAAGGAACTGGAGTTAGCTATGACGATATAAACCCAGAGAATTCCCCCTCAGTTCCTTGCTATTCTCTACATCTGCATGTCCTTTGATTTGAAGACTTCATATCTAAGAATAGATTCTACAGCTGAAAACATGACGACTCTAACAGGAAAGCCAATTGGCCACACAGGCTATGGAATGATGAGTACATTCACACATTCCTTTCTCCAATGCCTGGGCTAATCGTCACCAAGACCTGACGTGGAAAGAGACACCCGTCCCTGACTCCCAGGCCTTCGCTGCCATGAAAGCTGCCTTGAATTCCGGCTGCAATTTCTGGAACGGAGGTGAATTTTACGGCAAACCAGAGGTAAACTCCCTCCAGCTATTGAATCGCTACTTCACCAAGTACCCTGAGGACGCCGAAAAAGTGGTGATCAGCATCAAAGGTGGCCTTGTGCCTGGCCAAATGAAGACTGATGGCAGTGAAAAGAATGTTAGGAGGAGTATCGAGGAGTGTTTGAAGGTCCTCGATGGCAAGAAGTTCCTTGACATATTCGAAATGGCCCGTCAAGATACATCGACACCATTGGAGGAGACCATCAATACGATGGCACAATACGTAAAAGAAGGCAAGATTGGAGGAATTGGCTTGAGTGAAATTACCGCGGAAACGATTAAGGAAGCAGCAGCTCTCCATCCAATTGCAGCAGCGGAGGTTGAAATGAGCCTTCAAACGCCTGATATCCTTACCAATGGCATTGCAAAGACCTGTGGCGAGCTGAACATCCCGATCATCGCCTACTCTCCGCTCGGACGGGGCCTCCTCACTGCTGCGATTGCTAAGCCTTCAGATATCGACCCTAGCGACATCAGACACCACCTTCCTCGTTTCGCTCCTGAAAATATGGAAAAGAACGCCCAAATGGGACTAGAGGTCAAAAAGGTGGCGAAAGCAAAGGACTGCACACCTGCTCAGGTTGCACTGGCTTGGGGTATGTACATCTTCTTTTCCTCCCCAAATTTGGACGTGCATTTTGTGGAACTCCATGCTGACTTCGAAATCTTCTACAGTGAGATCACATAGCGGGAAAAATGGATTTGGGACCATAATCCCGATCCCAGGTTCATCGACTGAGGCAAGAGCCGTCGAGAACAACAAGGAGATCACTCTAACCGGGGCGGAATTGAACGAGCTTGACGAGATCATGAAGAAGACCAAGATTGTCGGCGCTCGATACCCTCACTAGGATGTACCAGCCTAAGCTTTGAGACTTGCGGACAAAACTGAGATTCTGCGGCCGAAAACTCCCTTACATGTATCCTCCCGAGGGCCTGTGACAGCTGACATAATGGTATTGTGCCTTGGACCCTTGACTCGCGTGGCTATAGCCTTATGACTGCTCGGAGGTGTTCGGTGTAGCCCTTGCTGTGATCTGAACCTCTGCAGTGCGCTTTGATAGAGTATCCGCAAGAAGAGTGGCCCACCACCCAGCTTTAACGTTCTCGGGCAATTATCTATTTTCGACCATAGGGCCCATGCGAGGACCCTGTAGCGTCCTTCGCATCTGTCAAATCGTTGTTGTCGCCAATGTACAAATTTCCCGACCTTTGAAGAGAAGCGCGGCAATAACACATCGGGCGTGTCGTAGAATCAGGTATAGTCACTTTTTTACGCTTCTACGTAATTTCCGGGCTTGCGATATATCATGTCTTACCCCACTACTCGTATGTCTATGCAATGGCTTCAAACATTACCCCACAAGGTTTTTCACTTCTTCGGGCTGTAAATCCTGTCCGCAATCTGCTTTCTACCTACCTTACTCTCACCTTTTAATCTCTCTGGTCTCTCCTTTCTAGAACAATAACAGCACTCATACTTGCCTTAACAGCACTCATACTTGCCTTGACACAAGACCAACAACCAATCAAGCATTCAAGATATACAAAGCCAGAATGCACGCTTCAAGCATCGTTTCCATTGTTCTCCCAGCTCTCCCCTTTATTGCGGGCTCCGGTGTGCCTATTAGGGTCTCGCCTGGTCTCAACGTCTCAACAAACCCCAATGTGACCGCCCATCTCCCTCCATGTACCGACCTCGCAGGCTCGCACGCCCCAACCATCCCCTGCTCCAATACCCTTGGCGTTAGCTCATACCTCGTCAACTACAACCTCACGAGTGCTGAGATCTGCGCTCCATACCAGTCTCTACTGGGCACCTGTCTCCTCCCCACTGTCTACGGGGCGCCTGGGGTGATTGCACGCTTCAATTAGTTTTCCGAGGAAAGCACTAACGCTGATATGTGTAGGTGAACTGCACTATGGTGACCGCTACCGAATCGTCGTGTATTCCCTTCGACTGCGTGAACTTGACCTCCACCGCCTGCCCAGCGCCAACTTACAATGACTCTGCGGTTGCGGCTGGAGCTCAGGCGTAAGTGCATCTTCCGGAGTCATTTCTTCCCACCTCCGCCTGGGCTACATCTGGAGTCAGAAGACATATTCAAAAAGCTTTGGTTGCGGAGTAACTCTCCAGAATTTCCATCCTCACTGCATCCCCTACCTTCAAAGACAAAGGCTAACTCCCGAACGTGCAGCTGGTACGCAGTCTACAACGTCTATTCAGTCCACCGATTCGTCCTCAACTGGGCTACCGCCCTTAACGCCACATCTTCCCAAACAGCCATCATCGATGTCGTCAAACCAAGAATTCCCAACACGGCTACCATGGTCATGGTAGCCCTCATTTCCAAGCATGGTATCAACAAGAACGCCGACACAGCACTTATCAACATGCTACAAATCCCCACGAAGAAGCCCCAGCCCACCTACGGCAACGGGAGACTTCGCGGCGAATCCAGCACTCTACCCGCCTCTATGTGGCAGCCTCACTTGGTCGCGAGGTTGCAAGACGCGTTGCAAATCGTGATGGACGATTTCAACGATTTCATAAGCACCGTGGGGAACGGGACATTCTCAACGAATGGTCTAGCTAGTGCGAAGGCGTTGAAAAAGAAGATGGCCGGCACATCGGCGAGTGGAAATGCATCGATGGTGTCAACTCATAAGACATTAGTGTCAGCTCACAAGGCGACCGCATCATTACACGCCTCTGATTCTCCGCATTCTTTAGCCGCGGCACACGTAATTCCTTCGCCTCATACTACCCGCGCTACACTCTCAACGCACACTTCCGCTTCGACACTTGCCACGGTCTCGGCACGTCGTCCTGAGGGGGAGTCGACTGGACCTTAGCGATTGCTGGGCTGGATGCACAGCGTTGGGTGGTTATCGGACGGCGTTTGAGCATTGACGGATCAGCTATGGTGTTCGGAGGTGAACTTGGTTGCATTTTCGTATCGAAAATTTGATGGGATTATACGATAATGATTTGTATGTATGAGGGTAAGAGGGTGAAATGAGAATGGGAGGATGAGATAGCTTTATGGGAGCTTCATCAAGAGCTTACAAAGTAAACAAAAATGTTTCTCCTAGTGTGATTCCCTCCGAAATTTTCCACAACCCAGATTCGGTACAAAACCAGCAATCTAGGACCCAAATCCGTTCCCTCGCCAACCCATATATGCATTCAAACCCTACTTTATACGTTGAATGAAATTCAAAGGACCACTAGACCCCAGGGGCCCTTCAAATATCCAGCAATGCCCCCCAAACGCATGGCCGAAGCAGCCTCCCATGGCGCGACCAAAGCTCTCGATACACATGATAACAAGAGATGAAAGGGTTCCAGTATTGGTACTTGTTTCTCCTGAACGTCTAATCCGAGAGCAGATCCCATTGACCTATGCGTTCATGTGAAGCCTCGCACGTAACGATTTTACTACCTGCTCCTGACTGGACTTGGCATAAATGGAACACCCTTCCCGTAGCTTTTGTAGGCGCGTGATCTATCACATTCGCAATTCAGCCTTTTATTCTGATGCATCTCCATTGGATCGACTCTAGCCGTTCCAGTAGCTGCAGACAATAGCCTTACCTTCTCTGTAAGAAAGGTATCCTGCTAAAGTGTAGTTCACCGGTATAGCAGGCAAACATGAACAGTTATGTAATCGCTTGTTGAGGTTCATACTCTCCGGTCGTCTCTGTCCATGCCGCACTCTCACGATCCTCCTTAATGAATGACAGTACTTTCAAGCTAAATTTTGAGCTAGACCTATCTTCAGTATGGCATCAGCTTTTGCTCCATGGAAAAATGAGGCAGCAGAGGCCGCTCTCTTTTCGATCTTATCGCGACTCGAATTCCTCGATTGTTCCATCGTCTGATCACCACATGCTTCTATCCCAATCACGGTCGTGCCATGGCCGAAGAGTGGGGATCCCTATTTAGCGTGGTGTTCACCATTCCACGAGCTCTGAGGATCGTTCTTCATTGGACTTTGACTAATGATTATCCGAAGAATCGTCTAAGGTTTCATCCGAGGTGTCGTCCGAGGTATCATCCGAGGTTTGATCCGATGGTTCAACCAATGTCCCCTTATATCTCAACGTCCGGTACCACCGTTACTCCATGCTCTCCCTCCAGATATCGCCCAACTTCTCCGCTCAGCGGGCTCTTTGACCTCAGACGCAATTCCCCCCATTGAGACAGACCAACCACCAAGTCCACCGCGAACTCAGGATTGTGGAGGAGCCATTTTTGGATGCTCCTATTCTCGAACCATCTGCGATCGTTATGCCAAGTGTACCAATCAGCCAACATCTTGCGGAGTGGTGAGCTGCGGGAGGTATTTTTGTAGACATATGCAACCAGCTCTTTCTCTGGTTTTGGCGCCCGCGGTGCTTCGTGATCATTATAGCGTTTGTGAATGGCTTTGCAGATGTCGTTCTTTAGCGGAACAACGTCGTACTTATCAGCCAAGACGTAGAGAACGGCGGATTTGCTCATCCAGTCTATCCCTTCTTCGGGTTCCTTGTCCAGCTCGTAGTTCTGGGTATAGAGCCATTGGATGAACTCTTCGAAGGTATCAGGGTCGTCTTCGGGAAGTCGTATCTTCCTTTCGGTATTTCTCTTCCATTGCGATGTGAACGCTGCTTTGAAAAATGATGAATGTTGGCATAGAAGATCTTCATGGACTTGGAAGGCCGTCTCCTCCGTGCCAGTGCCAACGCGCAAAGTGACGGTGGAGACATCGCCGAATCTGATGAATGTTAGCATTTGCTAATACTGCAAGCGCGACTACTCCGGGAGCCTACTTCCGCTTCTTGGGATTGGTATTGGGCATTGTGATGCTCAAATGGTCGAGCGAGTGCAGTATAACATAGCTTACAGATGCTGGGACTTTACAATGGCGTTGTGATGATACGCGCAAGACTTAGAGAGGACAGTAAGTACCAACCGGAGTGAGCATGCAGGATGACTTGTCGATACCGTTGGTGGAGCATACTTTATTAGGATGATCTTATGCCAAGCTTAAAAGTCAACGAGTTCGGGGCGGTCTCGGCAGTACATTTCTCCGCGCTTGGCGATCCTGACGTAGTTCGATTACGATTACAATGAGATGAGCAATCTGCAAAAACAACACTGCCACGCCATAGCATATAGATGATCTTCAACACACTCGAGGCTCTGAAAGCTCAAGTCTCCTTTACTCATATCTATAACCTCATATGATATTGTGAGCTGGCCGTTGGGAACGTCTGAAAGTGATAGAGTGAAAGACGTTAAGCATGGCTGCTCCATCAGACGCGCCGCCCTCGTACGATGAAGTCGCAGGCTCGAGCTCAGGCTCACGTCCAAACTTCTCAACACTGCCATCTACACGCAATGGCATACCTCCCCACACCCGTCGCAGCATGGAAGACGAAGGGCGGCCTTTACCACAAGGATGGGTCAGATCCTACGATCCACAGAACAACCACCAATTCTTCGTAAACACCACTACCGAGCCACCACGATCGATATGGCACCATCCGTACGACGATGAGGAATACATGAACAATCTCGATCCTGGAGAGAGGAAGCGGATATACGGAATGCACAGAGTACCAACTGAGGCAGATATAGCGGCAGAAAGTAGTGACGAAGATGAAGGTGGTCATGACCATGGCTCATCCAAGTACACAGGCAAATCTGCAATGGGCGCAGGTTCGGCGGAACTACCTCCCCGCCCGACTGGCTCCGACCATCCAGGGGGTGTGACGAAATGGGGTCGCAAAATGAAAGACAAGATGACGCACACAACCCACCAGCAGCGAGAACAAGAGCGAATAAGACGTGCTGAGGAGGAACAGAGAACATATCAACGACATATGGAGTTACGGCAGGCGATGTCCCGAGCTGCTCAGACTGGTCAGCCACAATTCGTTGGCAAGGATAGAAATGGGAAAGACGTCTATATAGAACCTCCACAGGGCCCTGGCCCTCCTCAGGGTGCTCATGGTTATAATCCGTATCAACAAGGTCCATACGCCAACCCGAATGCTAAAATTATTCGTCCACAGTATCCCTATTCGAGGCCTTATGGCGGAGGATACGGGGGCGGGTTCGGGCTCCCTTTGGCTGGTGGGCTGATGGGAGGAATGTTAGTGGGGGACATGATGATGGGAGGGATGTTTTGATTTACATCCGTCGATTGCGGGAGTAAGATGTTTTTGATACTCGATATGTTTGGCGAGCGTACGAGTACATGAATTGTTTCCTTGCCGGATTTCACATATTCTTTGGGCCAGGTGAAGCTTTGATACTAAAGACCCCAATTAGTAGGAGGCGCTTTCTGTTCCCCGGTTTTCGCAGATATACCCCTGTTTCGACATGCCTCTTAGGGCTGTTGAAACCATGAAACTTTGTATGTTCATCATGTCATACCTCAAGTCTTTCCCTTGAACCTACATGTCAGTATCGTACTATTAACTAGATGGCTTCATGACCTTATGATAAGCTCAACAGAAAGATAAAGAAGTATACATAGTATAGTCTTGAAGTGCCAGACTCTAAACTAGAATCATTGATACTCATGGAGAATCGTATTATCTGAGTAATACGAGAGCTTAGAGTCCACTATCTACCATGATCTAATGGAAGCCACAGATGGTGTTAAATTGGTAAGAAGGCCGAGGGTGCCTATTCAATGACCCAAAGACGACGTGCCAAGACAATGCCGGCTTTACTTCGGATATCACAATTGGTTTGTGCCGGCTGTCAGTCTGGACATGCGTGGACATGGAAGTCAGTCGGAAAACACCTATTTGTGTGTTGGCAAGATGGACTGACTCTGAATGGCATCTGCACAAGCCATGACAGCATGATAGCGACTAATGGCACCGAAGGGCAAGAGGCACTTCCGCCACCATTTCGCCTGTATGAGCGGCTGGCACAGCTATCTGGCTACACATGGGACCAGAGTATAGAGCCATTCCACTCGGTGAGTGAGGTCTAGCTCCATGGTAAAGATATGGCTAAATTTTTGTGATGGTAGAGTTATGACAATTGGCATGTTTTCGGGATCCGTCATCTGGTTCGCGAGGCTTCAGGGGCCTCCTCACTGCAGGGAGTCACCAAAACAAGCTCTACCGCGAGTCCTCGAAGCTCTCCCCGGTTAGGCCCACGGCCTTCGCTCAAGCATGCGCGTACTGGAAGTGTTGGCACAAATGAGCAAAGTCTAGCAAGATCAGAAGCGAGATCTGAAGGGGACAAATCATACGTCCCCGTGGTCGGTAGGATCTCAACTCATGTCTTACGCATTGAGCGCGAACATCGTCTTTGCAAGTCTTTCATTCAGACCTCGGATCCGGATTGCTCACATACAGTGCGGCCTATTGATCTCATCAGACTTCCCAGCCGCCAAGGTGACGAGCAGACTCTCATTGTATCGATCTTCAAATCGCCTGGCAGAAATTATTTGAAAGAGTTAGTGGATTTCGGTCCAGCATGGCTTGGTCCGCGACAACGAGCCATAGACCGTGGGGAATCCGAGAGCAACCTTCCCAGTCCTCAAAGCCAAGTATCACTGTCAACCTTCCTCGAATTTGCAATCGGTGCTTGTGAGTGCCTTGAGCTATTGCACCATGGGTTGAGGACGGTCCATGGAGAGCTTAGGGCGGACGCCTTCCATTTCAATCATGACACCGGCGCTGTCAAACTCATCAATTTCGGTTCGGGGCCAAGGTCATTTGAGAATGGGTTGACGAGCAATGGCTGGACAACTTTAATTCGTGAGATTGGGGTCAAGAATAAACTTCAATATATCGCGCCTGAGCAGACTGGTCGGATGCCAGCGGAGCCAAATTCGAGGACTGACATCTACGGCTTGGGCGTTCTCTTCTGGTCGATGCTTACAGGCACGCTACCATTTCACGGCGAGACTCCAATTGACATCATACAGGCCGTGCTTGGCCGCAGAATACCATTCGTCTCTTCAGAGCGCATGGATGTCCCCGATGCGGTATCGAAGATCGTTCAAAGAATGACTCAAAAGCAAATAGATGAACGATACCATTCGACGAGCGGTGTGAAACATGACCTCGTAGAGGTTCAACGATTGCTTGGAGAAGGTGAAAACGACGCCCTAGCAGTGTTCAAGACCGGGACAAAAGATATCTCTTCCTTCTTCGTGCTTCCTACCATGTCTGGGAAGGAAGAAGACCGTAAAAAGATTGTTGAAGTTATTGAAAAGGTTGCCAAATCGCAGGGAATGTGGTCCCGTGATATTGGCAGACTTGCTATGGGTTCCTACACATCAACGTCGACTTCGACCATATCCGATCGAATGGACGCACTCGAGACGGGCACAAGATCTAGCGAGACAAGCTCACAGCCTGATTCAGGGAAATTAGAGCCGCAACGGAATTCACACAGCTCCACTAATGTTCGTAACGCCTCGAATGAACCACCAGAGAAACCCTCTCTCGAACTCAATGAGAGCACAGAATCTGTCGAGACTACGTTTTCTGTAAATACGCAGAAGAGCGCCAACAGGGCGTACTATTCGAGTTCCAGTGGGCCAAACAATACCACGTCAGGGCAGAGTCCAAGACGTCGAGGTAGCCACAATTCCCTACGGAGGCGTCGCTGCGAGCTGATTAATATCATTGGCTCTGCGGGAGCAGGAAAATCGAGCTTGATTCAAAGCACCCAAGCTGACATTCGCAAACTCGGTTACTTTGCCTCTGCAAAGTTCGACCCTGCGAGAAAAGCACCTTACGAGCCTTTGCTCCGAGCCATGGGCTCACTTTTCCGACAAATCTTCTCGGAAAGTGATGTCAATGGCGACTATCACAATATGATTAGGGTTAGAATTCGGGGCCTGTGGCCATTCGTTCGTAGCATGCTTGAATTACCTGAGTCGCTCATCTCGATGGACGCGCAGTACACAAGCAAACCAAGCATTTTCACCTCAAATCAAGGACTCAATGCATCTCTCAAAGCCAACGTCTTGGACACGAATAGCACTCGGAGTACTCAGAGTGGTGGTATGGTCAGCCAAGGCTGTTCGTCGTCTGAGTTTCTCGGTGGTGGTGCCAATCCGCGATCGCTAAGATTCATCACTGTCTTCGTCGAGGTTCTACGCATCATCTCAACAAACCAATTGATATGTCTGTGCCTTGATGATCTCCAGTTCGCAGATGAGGAGAGTCTTGATCTAATATCTCACGTCATTAGTAAAAAAATCGGCATAGTGATTCTGACGACCTGTCTAGATCAAGCTTCCCTGCCGAAATCCGTCGAACACGTGCTGAAACACAAATCCGCGAATATAACAACCATTTCGTTGTTGCCTCTCAGTGAAGAAGAGGTTGTGCAGTACGTAGCAACAACACTCTATCGATCGAAAGAATGTAAGGCCCTTTTCGGAGTTTTGTTCCCTGTCTGATAACCTTTCTGGTGCCCCAGGACATATTGTTGGAGCGGGATCATGGGTTCTTTACCCATGAACCATTCTACAGACACGTCTTACTACCCGGATTTCGCCTAATGGAATAATGCTGACTCCGAATTGTGCTAGACGTCGTACCATTAGCGGTGGTCATCTTAGAAAAGACTAATGGAAATCCGTTCTTTTTGAGACAGATGCTGGAGGTCTGTCACCGCAAGAGCTGTATATGGTATTCGTGGAAAGAGTCAGTCTGGGAATTCGACATCGACCGGATTTTTGTGGAATTCGAGTCGGACTCTTATGACCAGCAACTTAATACCAATTTCATCACCAAGCGACTTCAAGACCTTCCGATAGCTGCACGTTCGATTCTCGCATGGGCATCTCTTTTGGGTAATACCTTTTCATTCGAATTAGTACAGAGACTGCTTACTGGAGAATTCGATTACGCCGAGGATAATGGGGGTTCCATTAATACCACCTGTACCAAATTTGCCGAGCTGTTCACGCCTCAACCTATTGAAAACGTAGTGGAAGGTCTCCAGGCTACCCTACAAGCATACATAATCATGCCGTGCAGCAATGAGGACGAGTTCAGCTTCTCACATGATCGATACGTTCAAGCATCAGCGTCACTAAGAGAATGTCACAATGTCGAGAAGATGCATTTCATGATTGTCCAGACGATGATCAAATACTTTGATTTGGATTCGCGCCTGTCCTACACTCAAGCTCGACACGTATGTCAAGCCGTCAATGTGATCAAACGACGTGTGAACAACCGCTATCGATTCCGTGCGCTGCTGTGCGAGGCTGCTGAAAGGGCAATAGAATCAGGTGCCCGGCCCACAGCTCTGGACTATTACGAGACGTGCCTTGCGTTGATGCAATCAGATCCATGGAAAGAAGGAGCCCGGGATGTCTTCTATGAAGAGACTCTGAGCTTGTACATAAAAGCTGCTACCCTGTATTTGCATCAAGGTAAACCAGTTGATGCTCAAAATCTGCTCGATTCCACGTTCGCAGGGGCTGGTACAGCCAGTGACAAAGCACCTGCGTGGATCCTCCAATCAAAGCGATTTGCTCAAGCCGGGAACATGGCGGGGGCTTTTACGGCACTGAAAACTTCTCTACTTGAATTGGGTCTCGACATTGCCGCCACTCCGACCTGGGAGCTCTGCGATAAAGAGTATCGTGAGTTGCGTGATCGATTACAGACAGCGAACTTCATCGACCTGGTCAGCAAGCCCTTGAATACCGATCCTGACATTATCGCGATGGGTGCAGTCTTGATTGAAGCTACGAGCGCGGCTTTCTGGACCGATACGCTACTGGTATGCTACTCTGGTCTACGTTATCTACCTGTACAGCAATCTGACTGGACAATAGTACTACCAGCTTGTCCTCAAAATGATTGAGCGGCACTTATCTTGTGCTGGAACCTTTCAACAAATCGGCTTGGGCTACGGCTACTTTGCCGTCATATGCATCAATCGAGGTCAAGACTTGGCTTTCGGACTGCAGATGAATGATCTATCGAAGGAACTTCTCAAGCTGCACGGAGACTCATACCTTCGCGGACGAGGACTTGCACTCTCGGCACTGTTCATCTCACATCTGTCCTCTCCTTTACGAGACCTATTCGAGGTTTTCGAGGAATCCATTGATCACTCGCTTGTCTCTGGGGACAAACACTTCTTTCTTCTTTCTGTCGGCTCGGTAGCATTGCACAGATTATACATCGGCGATGACGTGGCAGACATTGAGTCATACGTGGGCGTCGCAGCCGAGGACTTTGGGGACTGGGCCAGTGACATGCGAGGTGGCGTGTTCCTAACGGCAACACGCCAAGCTGCTCGCTCACTTCAAGGGAAAACTTGGAATGAAGCCGCGGAGACTACGATGTCAGACGAAGGCCACCTTACGGCAGACTACATGGCCTTAATCCCCTCTCGTTCATCCGACATCGAAAGGCCACGAGATATCTACAATTGCATAGCAACAATACCACTATATATGTATGGCCACCACGGAAAAGTCATACAATTATGCGCCGAGATCGCTTCCAGCATGCACCAACTGTGGAGCATGCGCATTACCCGTGTACCATTCTTCTATGGCTCGCTTTCGCTTCTCGCACACCTTCGTGAGAATCCTACCGATCAGGATCGTGGGGCTATACTGGCAAAGGTCAGGGACTATCGGACATTCATAGTCCAATGGCAGGCTGTGTGCAACACTAACTACCTGATGTGGACGCTCTTGATCGATGCAGAGATGGCTGAGGTAGAAGGACGATATGGAGATGCAATCCAGGCATACGAGGCGGCGATCGATCATACTCAATTATCCGACTTCTTGCTCGAACAAGCCTTAGCCTTTGAACTGCAAGGAGACTTCTTTGTTCGAAGAGGAGCCCGCAGGGCGGCAAGAGCTACATTAAAGGATGCTCTAGCCACATACTCACGCATTGGAGCAAGCGGCAAAGTCAACCAATTGACCGCGAAGCACGAGTGGGTCCTCCGAGCTTCGACGACCGTTCAAACTCGAGACGCGATGGTACAGACAGCCGATAGCATTGGCGAAATTAGGAACACGCAGTTCCGAATCGAAGAGAATGAGCGCCAGGAGACACGTAACTTGGGCAAAGAGACGGCTGGCGACCGGACACAGGCCTGGATAAATCCCACAACGAATCGAGATGGAGACTCTGGTATCAAAAGTCCTGGACAAGATATATCGGATCTCGGGCTGGATGTCCTTGACCTTACCAGCATTTTGGAATTTAACTCCGCTATTTCACAAGAATTGCAGATCGATCGACTGCTAGCTCAAATGACCGAAATCATTTTGGAGTCTGCTGGTGCTCAAGCAGACTTTGCTGGGGTAATTATCGAAAACGAGCGTGGATGGTGTGTGGCAGCGAGTGGAAACGCAGACGGTATATCAGCGGAGGCATTGCTCATCACAGAGATCCAGGATGAGACCCAGAAACAGGTCCTGCTATACACGATGAGGTTCAAAGAGGTGGTATTCGTGCACAACGCGGCTCAGGACGAACGTTTCCTATCTCACGGGTCAGCTAGATCTGTCATATCGCTTCCTATCTTTCAGCGTAAAGATCTTTTGGGAATTCTGTATCTTGAGGGCCAACCGAACTCGTTCACGGACCGTAATTTGGGGGTACTGCAGCTATTCTGCAACCAAGTCGGCATATCTATCGCCAACGCACTGTTGTTCACGCGCATTGCCAAGGTGTCCGCTTCAAATACAAGCATGATCGAGTCTCAGAAAAGGGCGTTGGGCAAAGCGAGAGAAGCTGAAATCAAAGCTAAGATGGCAGAGGCTAAGGCAATGGAGAATGTCAGATTGAAAGAAGAAGCTGCAAAGGCTAAGAGCATGTTCCTTGCCAACGTCTCCCACGAGCTTCGTACACCATTGAATGGCGTAATAGGAATGGCCGATCTGTTGACAGGGACGTCCCTGGATGAGGAACAAACAGGCATGATTAATTCCATTCATGTCTGCGCTTGTAAGTTGTTTTACCAATAGCTACGCAGATTTTGCGTGCTGACTCCTCTAGCCACCCTTCTCACTGTCATAAATGATATCCTGGACTTCTCCAAATTGGAGGCTGGCAAGATGCAGCTCTTCAGCAAGCCCATGAACCTCGAAGACAATATCACTGGGGTTTTGAGAGCATTGTCCAATATGAATAAGGGCAAGGGACTTGAGACCCGCCAAGATCTGAACCTCGACCCCAAGCTTTTGGTCATGGGAGATAGCGTCAGACTACACCAGATCTTCATGAACCTCCTTAGCAATAGCTACAAGTTCACCAGTAAAGGAGCCGTTACAGTGCGAGCTAAGACCGACTTCGAAGATCGCGACAGCATCCGGGTAACGTTCTCGGTCAGTGATACCGGCATAGGAATCACACAAGATCAGGCTTCTCGACTATTTCAACCATTTTCGCAGGCCGACAGTAGTACCCAACGCTCTTACGGCGGAAGTGGACTTGGCCTCTCTATTTGTAAAGCGCTTGTTGAGATTCTCAACGGCAAAATCGGTCTAAGCTCTCAGGTTGGCGTAGGTACCACAGTCTTTTTTACGATCACGTTCCAAAAGGCTGCGAACTTGACTCCGGGATGCGGAACCCCAATCGCAACAAGAGAATTGGACCCCATGGCAACCTGGTCATCTGATGCCGACACTGTTGCTTCTCCTTCATCAACTACATCCTTCTTCGACCTTTCCAAGATCCCGCGGGACCATCTTCGCATCTGCATAGCCGAAGATAACCCCATCAATCAAAAGATAGCTGTCTCTTTCGTCACTAAACTTGGTTTCAAATCGGAAGCCTATGGCGACGGCCTACAGGCTGTTGAGGCGCTCCGTCGCAAGTCAAAAGAGAAAGATCCATTCCATCTAGTCCTTATGGACGTTCAAATGCCTATTCTAGACGGATATGACGCGACTCGCCTTATCCGCCAAGACGATGATCCCGCTGTGCGTGGCGTTCTCATCATAGCTATGACGGCCTCAGCTATCCGAGGTGACCGTGAGAAATGCCTGCAAGCAGGTATGAACAACTATCTAGCAAAACCTGTTCGAGCAGCGGTGCTCAAAACGATGCTGGAAGACTACCTTCGCGAGCCCTCAAAGCAGGTCCCTGACCTGCAAGAAACCGCATCGGATCTGGCCAAGAATGTTATGGACAGGGCAAAAAGAGTTGGAGACCAGAAAGCAGCAGGTCATCGTACGCGACCCAGCTTCGAAAAGAGGATGAGTTCGAGGAATTCTCTGCCCTATCATAGGAAGGATCCCGAAGACCGCCTTTCGGCAATGGAAAAAGAAGACTCAGCAAACACCCCGAGACCGCTCCAGCCCAGGAACCGGCCTGCTAGCAGTAGGACCAACAGCGCGACTACCACGACGGGAAGGATCGATGAGGACGAAACTGTTCCCCCTTTGTCATTGGCGGATGGAACAGCTGACCGATGAATTTCTGCATTATGGATTACTTTGACGCATTAGCGCTGGTGTTCAATTGTTCAAAGGGGCATAGCGATACCTCCGGTGCATATTTTGGGGGATGGTTCCGCATGGAAACGTACATAGGGCGCGATTTCTTCATTTCTGTACAAGCAATGATGATGGCGATATACCCTGATCGCGGCGCGAAGGATCACAGTACTTGGCGCACGGTCAACGATTCGAATGGTGGTATATAGCTTATATATTGATGGCAAGACGGCCTGCAATAGCATGCCGTTGATACTCCAGGAGCAACGCCAAGCTTTTGGTATCCTGAAGGATCATACCCCTCCCTCCGGCCACTCCACCCCTCATCTCAAGCTTCGAGAAAACCTTCTCCTTTTGATTATCTCCACCACCACCTCATCCCCCTCCTCATTACATCAATCCTTCTCAGGAAGACACAGCTTGCTAGATACTCCCAGTCATCGTCTCCCTCATGTCAAACCCCCCACAAGATGAGAATGTGAGCGTTCGAGATATTAACCTTATAAACGAGGAATGGCAACGTCAGCTCGTAGGCCGAAAATATGTTAAGCACGAAGACGACGGGTTCGATGATTTGAAGGTAGATTTTTGTCCTCATTATCCTTTCTCTCTATGGCTTCGACTTATGAACAATAGTATATCATCATCTCTACAAGAATGCCAACAATGACTCATCTGCTAACTCGTACCCACGCGGCCGTCGTAGTGCCTACGGAAACTCAAACTATCGGATGAGATCATCAGGATCATCGCGTCTTACTACGTACGTCTCGCGATCGCTCCCTATTTCCCTTCCCGTCCCGGTGCGGACAGATGGAGGCATCGAAACCCAAGAACAGAACATTTCCAATCAAAGTTCCATCAACCGTTAGCAAAATTGAGAGGTACCGTTGCTAATCTTCCTTTACGCACAGTGCTTTACAGCCTCCAGTGCCAACCTTCCTTCTGGTCTCAATCTCATGGTGGTGACTTACGATGATCTCGATGAAACCAGCTATTACCCTGACCGGTACGTGCGCTGCCTGCCTTATATAGCGTTTTCGACTTTACTACTGGCGTCTGAAGGGTGAGGTGTATATGAGGAAAGGCCGCTGTCCTGCCACCAAAGGCACCCTGCCATCTCTTTCCTTGAGGACACAAGCAGGCCCAAAAGTCTTCCCCTCCACTCACCTTGTTTGTCTACACCAGCGATCCTTTTTTGGTGATATTCGCGATGTCTCCTTGTTTAAATAGTACTGATAAACTAATAATGCTATTTCCAGCCTAAGGTTTCTCGTGAATCGAAAGGGGTTTGTGGATTATGTAGAATTCGGTCACTAGGTGCGCATGAGGAAATGCGGATTATTGTTCTTAGGAAGGCTATAATGTACACCTTTCAGTAGTTTCAACAACGCCATATAGCCATGACAAGGTCATCTTCACCGTTCATCATGTTAGTGCAGAGTCCCGATGAGATGTGTGAGAACACCCTTCGACAGCTCTATTTCCCAGATATGAGGAAGGAGAGAATAAGAGCTAAGGAAAAAGTTCCATTGAGACGCTATGTTTTGTTGTGTATATACTCTGGCCTTGCCTAAACCCAATCTGAATTTACTCTCTCTAATGTACAGGTGACCATCAGCAGGGCTATAATCACAGCTCTCCTCAAAGCCAGGAAAGCCCAAAAGTCGGTTACGTGAACGCAAGACGAACAGAGCGATAATACAGTGATCATACATGTAAGCGATAGGACGAGTTCCCCAAGTGTGTTCCCAAGTTCCTCGAAAATTCAAACAAGACAAGTTGCCATTATCCGGAATGCTTTTGCACACATTTGGCGATCTGGGGACCTCCAGCTGCAGTCATGAACGCTCTCTCGACACAGCCCCCCTTCATACCCAAGGGCAAGTTGAAAGTGACCGAACCCACGGCGTGCCCATCGTTATCCCAAATCCACTTCCAGCTATTGGAGCCACCACAGCCGTTCTCTTCTTTGAAAAGTTTCGAGAGTCTGTCCGTCCCAAAATTTTGGAGCACATCTCCCGTTATGCCGTGAATCTCGATGTGATAGTCATCAGGAATGTTGGTCCTTTTAGTGTTGGTGCAGGATGGAGTGATGGCGGGCTGCGCCGGAGTTGGAGTGGTCGTTGGGGTTTGGGCTACGGGAGCATTGAGGCTATCGACCATGTTCCAGATGGCGTTGATCTGTCCTCCAGGTCTTTGCCATCTTGCTATGTCCCTAAGGTAATTTCGTGCATTCGTGGCAGTATTTCCCCCTCTGACGGGAAATGGACGGCTGTTCCTAAAGGAGAGGAAATAAGCGACTAAGCCAGCAGTCATTGCTGATGCAGGCGATGTGCCGGTGTCCTTTCTGGCATCGTTGCTGATGTGAGATGCACAAATCACGTCTTTCCCGGGTGCCCAGACAGTGACCTTGGGGCCCCCTTGGGAGAAGCTTTTCTGTTCCCCGGGGTTGAGTGCAATCTTTCCCCTGAGTGTCGACAGCGCCGACGACGATCAGCGGGAAGTCGTCCGCAGCCCAGATCTTGGGCGGAAGATCGACATTTTCGTGACCATTTAATTCCCCAAAGTTACCCGAGGGGGTGACTATAACAATATCATTGGCAAACATGCAGTAGATTTCAGAAACATCGAGACTTGTGCTAAGCCAATGGCCTATTTGAGTGGGGCAACCACTAACGTCAAGTAGAGGAGGATATAAACCAATAATCAGGCTATAAACAGGTATATAGTAGATATACCTACTATAGATAAGGGTGTAACAGAGCTATAGAAGGGTAGGTAATAGGGTTGTATTATTAAGGCTCTCCATTACACCGGGGTATAACGTCGATACCTTAGGAACTAAAATTACTTAGTACTCGTAGAGAGGAGCGGTAAGGGGGGAGCGGTAGTAAAGTAAGTCTATAATAAGATAAAACCTTATAATACTTGAATAGCTTCAAATTTGATTATTTAGGATAGATTTATAGTATATTTACGTTGACGTTGGTGGTTGCTCCACCCAACATTTGGTGCGCGGGCCATCCGTTTAGCGCTTCCGCCAATGGTTTCCAAATCTACTGTACTATTTGAGGGAGCGGCAACGTTTGTGTTAGGTGAGTGATGCTTAGGCAGCTACTTATGCGGAGGACGCTTCGGAAGTCTGGACTGGACTTCCGATAAGCTTGTTATGGCTCTCGATGGTCGGAGAGGTTCCACCTTTAACTTGTTATAGCCTTACGAGCAAAGTCTGTGTCTCCTGCGAGCTTCTCTCCTCATACAGACTTAGCCTTTTCAACATCCGGCTCCTCTTCTCTCATCATACGAACAATCACTTCAAGATGGGTCATCTCACTACGGTGGCGTAACTTCACCATCTCGAGACCTCGTTCGATTACGTACTTACCCCTTTCAGTGCTTGCAGCCTGAATCAGTGGGCTCTAGACTGGGAAGGCAACACGAACCGCATCATCGAATCCAGCAAACTCGCAAAGAAAGCCGGAACGAAGCTGCGTGTCGGTGGGGACCTCGAGATTACCGGCTACGTGAGTGGTTTTGGAAGCTTCCATCATTTCAGGAAACGGTAGCTTATGCTCGAAAATCTAGGACTGCTTAGATCATCTCCTTGAGAACGAAACGTACCTCTTCTCATGGGAGATGTTGGCCCGTATCCTTGATGAGTACGATTGCGCTTCACCTTCTTCCCTGTGTGTTACTAATCAAATATACCAAAGAATGTTATGGTTGCCTTCTTGACATAGGAGCCCCAGTGATGCACAGGTTGAATTGCCAATTCAAAATATGCTTTTCTAGGTTTGCTAAGAACTACAGAAATTTGAGACTAAATTGCAGGATCTTTGCCCTTGATGGCAAAGATTTGATAATATTAAGAAGTTTGGTTCCTTAATTTGTCGCTATGACGGATGAGTATCTTTATTCCTTTCTTTCGTTTTCGCAAGAATTTGTGAAAAGACTGTTACGTTGCGTAACGAAATCTAGAAGCCCTTTTTCCCTTACCTTTTCTCTGTCTAGTGAACAAAAGTTGGGTTCCAACAATGGCGATGTCAACGCTCATCTACTACTCCAGGTGGCCCCATTGTTACGTGACAATTAACTATGTAGACACTTTATACGAGCAAGTCTTTTCAGGCTTTGAGAAAGTCGGATCAAAAGCTGGGCATTTGGCCAGTATACAGCCCCAGAACTGCTCTAATCTATGCACTAAAACTCATCTCTATTGCTATATGAGGTGATCTAAGACGCCATATCCGAGCGATGTCTTCAAATGCTACACAACATCAGAATACCAGCCTAGGAATTCGGGCAATAGTCGGAGACCTTGTTCTAATCTCTTTCCATTTGCAGCTATCTACTGTCTACCATATATGACTCAGAATGACTGACTTGTCCTCGCGGTCAGAGATTGGATCGTAATTTATGTAGTAAATGGACGAAAACAATGGGTTGTTTCTAGTATTGTGAGCCGCGTATTGGCCTCAAGAGCTAGAGTGTATGCAGCAAAGACGTACGAGTAGACCACTAATTCAACCAGCTTCCGCACCAGCATGATCAGCATTTTAGTATCAGCGCGCGAACAGTGAGCATCTATGAACAGAACGACTCAGACTTTGAGAACAAAACGTGGCATGGAGCCGCTGTTGTGATCAGCTGGTCGTCGAATCACTCTTCAAAAGTCGGGTGTGAAAGCACCCCGTTCCTTACAGACATTGGCTGGTTTTCTTCCACTTCTCCGAAAAGGATATTCGTCATGATGGGTCCGACTCTGCGAGGCACAATACGTGCCGCATTTCTGGCTTGGTAGGACGCGTAAGTCTGAGTGATTGGACACCAGATTTTGTGCATAAAGAGTTCATCGTGTGTCATTTTTGGACTTTCGAGCTTATTAATCTCTAATGGTGAAATACGTATCGTAAAATCGTAAATATAAAACAAATCAACCCTAAAAAAGATCAGGTCCTCGCTCTTGCGCTTTCTTTTTGCTTTGTCAAAATCTGATAATACTAACGACATGAAAGCACCATTTCTTTTTGTCCATTTCTCTTTGCGAGAGCCCAGCGTGAGACCTTGAAGCCATTGTTAAAAGACTTCTCTCAATCCCGTGTTTGTGTTCGAGCGCCGGGGATATACGAAGACAGCTTGGTAGGCCTTTACTGCATGCATTGAGTTCTTTGTCCGTGGTCGATGGCCAGATTAACTTAGGTTTGGGGCCAAGGTCGTTCAAGAACGGGTTGACGAGCAGTGGCTGGATATTTTTGTACGTAAGCTTATATAGCAAAGACGTACAAAGATATGGTGTATCAAGCTCATATTGAAAGTAACGTAAGCAAAGCACAGCCACCCAATCAATATCAACCAAGAGCAACACCAGCAAGAGCAAAGGAACCGGGACAACTCAGGCCGCCAAATCGACCAGCTTTCGCATCAACATGATCAACATCTTGGCATCAGCCGACGCCTCGTGGGCATCCAGGTATAACGTAGACTCTGGGAACACAGAACGGAACACAATCGTGAGCTTGTATGAAGGCAAACCCGGCAACGCTCTCTTCCATTCCTTGAATGGGTGTATTGGACCCCATTGTTGAGGAGGTTGTCCTAAATCCATATTCAATCTTACCATCAGTGCAGCGTAGATCTTCCAATCAATTTTGCTCGTGCTCCAGTCAAGGAGCTGAGCGTGCGGAGGTAGATTAAGACTTTGTATCTTCCTGGCTACTGCTTCTAGTGTCATACCTGACGTTGTCCCTTCTGTTGATGGTGAAGCTGCGTGGTAGAGACTTGCGACTCTGCCTAATACAAGTCGTCTGGCACCCGTGGATAAGGCAGTCCCTTCTTCTAGCAATGTGTCCAGTTGACTAATTGGACATCCATAGTCGATAGTGGTGTCGATGATGGGCTTATCGAGATCGTCAAAGCGATACATTGCAATCTGGATCAGGACAATTGGGGGCCCCCCCCTCTAATGATCGAAACTCGCAGTCGATGCCTATCACGTTGTGTGGCTCATCGGACAACATCTGGCGCAACTTCTGAAGACCATGGGTGTCCTCTGGAGGCTTTGTGGCCAGTGCTGAGGCCGTCTCTCCTGGATCCAGATCGTAATCATCAGGGTGTATACCTCGATGTGGCAGATGTGACTTCGTCTTGCTCCTGGAATATATCTTGAGTAGGTGATGCTGACAGTAGGTCTTTCTCTCGACAACCTCATTCGTACAGCTCATGCTGGAGTAGCAGGCAGGCTGTCCATCGATCTTGCGAGCTCCTTTGTGTTGCGTCCGGAGTAGTATTATTTGACGCTTATAACAGCAGCAGCAGTTAGCTAAGAGAATGTCATGGCTACCATGGCGCACAAAAGATGTGTTAGTCTCGGACAACACTGAACTAAGAGGACACGTTATCCGGACTCCGTATTCGAGGTATGTTGGGTCCTCGTAGCCTGGACAGGTTCTGCCCAGACTCGCGTCCTATGCCATGTTCCATCTGGCAGAGTTCTTGGCCGGGTCCTTGTCGTTCTCGAGGTATCTTTTTTGTGTATATATATAGAGAGAGAGAGACGAGCGAATGGAGAGATATCCATTATGCAATTCAGATGAGAAAAGGACGGTCAAAATAAAGACAAAAGCTGTCTCCTACCCACGCTCTCCTTCTTCACACGGATGATTGCAGTACGAGATCGTTGCCACCTGCAATACCACAAGACCATTTCAGAGGTAACCTGCGGGCCTGAAACCAAAAGAAGGACAACAAGATGTCAGCTCAAGCATCGAGCACTCAAGCCAATCCACAAGTGAAACTAGCAGAGCATACAGCCCAAGCCATCTACCCAAGACAAAATTCCAGTCATCAGTTGCTGCACAGCACAAAGTACCTCACCCACCCTAACCAACCCAAAAGAGTAAATAAAGACAACTCCGCACCTCCCACCTGAAACCCAGGTCCCAAAATCCCTCAGCAACCCCTAATGTCTGTCACAAGGAAAGATCAGGCTACCTGCACCTCGACCCGAGAACCCCCCCTCTCCCAACAGCTGCACATAAAACGGTCACACACAACCGCCCACTCCACTCCACTCAACTCCACCCCAACGAAAAAAACAAAAAGTCACAAAGTCTATCACCGAAGCTTATCTCAAACCCCAGACAACAAATAAACCGCCTACCCGCATAAGATAGATACCTGCACCCCAATCTAGCATCTCCTTCCTCATCGAAGTACGAAGTACACACAGGAAACCAAGTACCCCACAAAATGCACAGCAGCTACACCCCAACTTGCAGGCACCGCAAAAGCAAGATGATCGACACCCCATCCTTCGGATCTCGGCAAGTCGGATCACGACCGATCAGCAGCCCGAATCAGAATGGGGCAAAGCGCATATGCACGACATAACGGCTATCTACAATCTCAAGGTAGGCTGGTGCTTTGGCCCCCAACAAGCCGCAGCGGGTGCACCATCGCTGGGGCTTGACGATCGGAGGATTTCTTTCGCCAACGACTGTTGTAAATGCCACTTGTGCAATAAATGAGCACATGGCAGCGGCTGAATGGGTGTTTTGCGCTGCAAATCAGTGCTTCATGAATGATACATTGAGGAGGTAAATTGAGGCTGCTGATATTGCTGGGAGATGTCTCATGTGTCTTGCGCATTGTCCCTGCAGCTGAAATTGAGTTCAAATCTCCACCCTCGGTGTGTCAACAGAAAAGTGGCTGCATGCCAATACACACGCAGTGCTCCTTCAATTTCCATAAGATCCCGACCATCGGGATTGGGTTATATACAAGAAAGTAACATGATGTAAATGCAAGTGTAATCATGAAAAGGAATTGAAAGTAGGAAGCTATCAAGCCTCGTTGTACCCAAATCCGGTAGGCGTAGATGATGTTAAGACATATCGTAAACAAGTGAAGGATAAGTGCAAGCCAGCCGCCAGACCGATGCCATGTGGAAACCTGTCGCAAGAAGGGTATAAAGAAGCGTAGCAAAGATAGCCAATCCAGAATGCGAGATCCAACCTCATGAAGATGACTCGATCACCCGAGTTCTTCCAAACTGTCGAAAGTGGAGAAGGGAAATAATGAATATCGTGAGCCGCATGTTGTGTCGGGGTCGTGTTTTACAGCTCCCGTTTTGGACTGTTTCGCTCGCTTAGATCCCTCTCCACATGCCTTATCTCCCTCATTTCCCTACTATCCGACCCGGCCGGTTGATCTCGAATGTCCCTGTAGTTGTGATGGCTGTGGCGTGTTTCAGGATGCGCCGACCCTCTGCTACTTTCGGCCTCTGAGAAACTCTGACGATGCGCCCCAGGCGTGCGCGAGGCGTTGTTTGAGTGGACTGATGAGTTGTCCGAAGCCCTAGAGTGGGCGCGCTGCCGTCGTCTTGTGCCTTGAGTGGAGCCAGAGGATCCTTGCTGTGAGAAGGATGGGGATGTGTGAGACGAGGGTGTTGGAGCTGCTTGGTGAGAGCCGGTTGCTTTGCGCTTCTTGGGCGAAGTAGTGTATTCAGAGCGGAGATGAGAGCCTGCAGGCGGAACGTTCGGACTAGTGTGCTGACTCTTTCCGGAAGGCGTGCCCTGTTCCTTTTCTTTGGATTTGCCTTGGGAGTCTGGAGGTTGCCAGTGATGGAAGTACAGAGGCGAGGATGGCTGGTCTTGCTGGGACGTTTGGGCGTTGTGCAGGGGGTGCGAGCCACCAATCTGTAGAGCAGCGGTGCCTTGTACAGGTGCATGGAGGTCGCCAGTATTGAGGCGTGAGAGAGACGACTGTGAAGTAGTTGGTCGCGGAGCGGAAGTAGGCTGAGCGGCTTGAATAGCTTGCTGCGGCCTCAAGCGATCAGCAGGCAGAGCAGCGTTCTGGTATGAGGGTGTATAACTTCCGGCGGGCTGAGCCTGTTGTAGAGGCTGGGCAGGAGTACTCTGTGCTGGCGGTTGCATTTGCTGGGAAGCGTATGGGTTTGGGTTCGGGCCAGTGATCGACCGAGTGTCTCTGCGCTGTTCAGGCGAGGGTTGGACCTGAGGTGGCGGTTGCTGTATTTGCTGTTGCTGTTGCTGGACCTGTTGCTGCTGCTGCTGCTGGATCTGAGCCTGCTGTTGTAGACTGATTTGAGCCATATAATGTTGAGCCCACTCCACGCTCATATTCGCAACGCTGGCACCACCAATGCTGGCGAATACCATAGGGACCATTGGTGGAGGTATTCCGCCTCGAAGGGACTCTGTGAGCATGTTTTGTTCGATCTTGCGCTGCTCCAACTTGTAGCTCTCTTGACGCGTCTTCTCCTCCTCTTGCTTCCGTCGATCTTCTTCCGACTTTGCCTGTAGCCATGTTCGCATCGATTCATCTTGGCCTTGCCATTGTGAAGGCGCTTGAGGAAGAGAGCCCAATGAGAGACTGTTCGAGGGTGGAGCTCTGTTGTCGGGCAATGGCAAGCTCCTTTCCATGACCGATGGAGGCGGCAAGCCGCGATGTGGTGTACTCATTCTTCGAGATCTGCTATCCGGTAGAGGAGGAAGAGAGGCGGATTTGGGAGGGGTTGCGTAGTATGAGGGGGGGGAGCGTTGAGCAGGTGAATACGCATGGGGATCTCCGTACCCGAGCTGATGTGAAGGCTTCAGTGTAAGTAACATTGCAATGCTAGTGAAGCGATCAAAGAATTGGTGTTGATAACATGAGTAATGTGAGGAAAATGTTAAGTGAGAGGGATTGTGAAAATTTTTTGTGGTATGAACAACCTTTTAGGTGGAGGTGGATGGATGATATAGCGATCCGGAAGCAGAAGGTGACTAGTCCTGAGAAGAGGGAAAGGCTCAATTTAAATAGTCCAGCTGTGTGTATGCTAGCAGCCCAATGAGAAGTAAGCATCAAGCATTGTATTCGAGGGGTGTGCGGGTGTACGAACCAAGGTAGGAAAGTCAGGTGTCGGTCAATTGTCCGAAACAGCCATGCTCCTGGCCTAGTCAAGGATAGTTCTGGAATTGGAATGGAAATGGAAAAGGGCTATGCTCTGCACCAGCCGATCCCTTTGCGCGTGGCTTTCAAAGTTGGGGCAATTGCAGACGTGGAAGGCGTTGTCCGTCGAAGGATGCTAAAGCGACGAAGTGGGAAGCAAGAGGAAATGATCCGCACTTGCGCCGTTGAAAGTCGTGTCGAATAACAAAACTATTTGACGAGGCTTGGCCAAGTTGCTAGGGATACATCAGAGTACCTAGTTCTAATCAACATAAATCGAGCATGGGGGGGGTGTCAAGCGGGGCCAAGCCAGCCAGTGGCTTTGGTGGCTGCGCTTTAGGTCGGTCGGTCCTTACCTTGACTGGGAGGCAAGCCTGGTCATTGGGTCCAATCGCCATTAGAAGTCATCCTCCGGGGTTCCCTTCAAGGCAAGTATTGTTTCAAGTGAAGGTACTATTTCATTGGTTGATCATCGATCTCTCTTTCTCGGTTGGGTTCCGCGCATAGAGTTCAAGCTTTTTTGACGGGTTATCGATCGACAATACGCAGGCTGAATAGAGGAAGGCACTCCGCATCGTTCCCAACCGAAGAGTAGGTTTTCCCGATCGTCTACTTGTGGTGAAACCACTACGCCTGCATTCGTGGTTGAAGCTCACACCCATAGCGGGAACCGTCCAAGGGTTCAATCGAATTGCAGGGAAGACAGCTGGGACATGCTTCTAGTGATGGTGCTGCATGGACCAACCACCGATTGTCATAAGCCCAACGGCTTTTGCATCATAGATACCGGATCAGTCCTATTGTGAAGCTTTGATAGTCGAGATCGTACCTCCGAAATTGTAGGTTGTGGCTTTTTCCCTACCAGGTAACCAGACCAGTGACATTCGCTTCGGTGACTTTGAATTTTGGTTATCATGAGATAAGCTCAAAGATCAAGATCCTTCATCAGCGAGTCACCGGATATATCTCTTATACCACCTGCATATGATTGCATATCAAAGGCTTTGCATACAATTTCTTAGCTACAAGCGCACAACACGATAGAGGAAGGTTCTTCCGTGATGGCCTATTGATTGAAGACAACTTCGCATTCAGCGGGTTGCCAAAATTGAAGATACGCATCGTGAAGATGTACAAGGTACAAGGTTGGTTTCCCTGCAATGGGTACTTGCATGGCAGCATCCCAGCAAACACATGTTACGGCATAACGTTGATGATCATAGCTATCATCTTCCTCATCGGGTTGATGCTACCAGCCGCTCCGCTTCGACATCCCTTGTGCTTTCTCGGTTCAAATAGTGAGTTGGAATGGAAATCATCATCTTCAGCCTTAGTGTCGCAGATCGACCGCCACCGCCTCGCACTTCCATCAATGGCGTTTGAAGGCGCAGATGGCACCAGCCACATTGCGCGTTACTATATTTGAATCTCCTCTTTGGGACAGGCGTCCGCCACGAACTGTCATTGCGGGCTGTGTGGCTTTAGGCTACAGCGATTCTGGACACTCGCATTCGCTCGGTCTTTCCTGAAATGCTTTTCGCATGTATCCTTTCAAAATATGTAGAAGGATTCGACGACCTTGATAGGAACTTGAAAAATTCACGAGGGCACCAGACGGATCAACTGAAAGCCCGTTCGCACCTCGCTCCTCGCTTGCAGGGCCACGAAAATACATCGCTTTGGCTGGGTAATGTCGGTGATCAGCTCTAACCTATTGGCAATAATATTGTCAATCCTCGTTGGGCACGTGTAATGATGGGAGAAGCAACTTTGAACGAGACAAGAGATATTGTTGTTGGGGGCCGAAAAGTTGTGCGTTGAAATTCCAAATCTTTGTAAGGTAGTTGTAAGGGGCAGGGCGTATGTGCATGAAATTGAGTATTTCAAATCAATTTACAGACTTGTAAAATCGATACTGCAGCGTCAAACCGCTATCAAAAAACATCAGACGCAGAGAGACTACGGTGTAATCAAAGTTGAGAAGAAGATCTCGATCGATGAAGCAGAAGTGATTGCTGATGATAGCTTTGAAGCTATGAAGCTGGTTGAAGTGAGTTTGGTCGTCGTGGTCAGCTTCCAAGATTCACATCTGCGTTGCTTCTAATCGTCGAATTGAAAGGTGAGCTGCGTAGGCTGCAATTGTTACAACATATGGGGACCAAACACAACGGAACCTCCGATTGTGTGCTGAGAGAAGAAAGGAGTGCTGGCGTGTCTGATGTGAAGCCACTGGCTCATAGCACGAACAATTCCATAGCGCAGGCTTCTCGGAAATATGGGATCTCCTCATTGGGTTTTTGTACTGAGACATTGGCTGATGCCCAACATGTGGGTTAGCTGGCAGAATGATCCTGAGCGCTACTGCAGCTTACATTGTAGTTGGAATGGTGCCTGTTGGGACGAGTGCAAGAACAGCTTTGGCCTCTTTGATGAGTTGAATGTGAGCACGGTAAAGGAATATTGGATACGACGAAAGAATCTTCAAGGATGGAAGCAAGAGCACGCCTAGCAACATGGCGCCATGCCACCTGTAAGCAAACGAGCGGATTTCGAGGGGATTTTTATGAAGCTGAAAACGCTGCAATGTAACGCAATAAAGAACTCCTCAATTCGTCCCACGGTTAGTGGCTTCGCGTCGTCCCGCTTGAGAACGCCCTAACGGTTGTACCCAGCTCGAAACCCGGAATACGGCGCTGATCATCGACGAGAACGTTGGTGGAGACGGAACATATATTGGAAGCCGCCATATTGACAGAAGCTTGCAGCGAACCTCGTATTCGTTGTGGCAAGGCAGATAGGTTGCTACCCGGAAACAGTTCCTGATTGACGAACCACACATCAACCCGACTGTTTGCGGAGGGCTGACGCTTCTTTGGGTATATTCTCCGCTGTTAAAATGGGACGTGATTACCATTTCGTGGGGGCTGGTCCCGGATTTTTCATTGAGGCATTTTCTAAGTGCAGGAGCTTCAGCCATGGCGAGTTTTGATATTTGTATCAATGGAGATGTAACCAGCTAGCTCAAAATTGGCTTCAGATGAAAGGACCGGAGCATTATAGAACTGCAGAGCTGTAGATAGTGAATCATGGTCAAGGCGTAGAATCTCGTCACCGTTCATTTATCTGTTTGGGTGTGCGGGAAAAACCAAGGGGGCTGCATGGTGCGCTAAGATGTCAAGATAACGGTCAACGCTGATAACCTAACCTTGAGGTTTTCAATAGCTAGGGTTTTGGCAAATGTGCGCACAGCATTCACGAATTCATGAGGCCGAGACCATCAAACAAAACCTACGAGCCAATTCGATCAGCATGTAGGCCAGTAGCTCTGGAATTGGGGGGATGTATCATACCGGTCCTCCATTGACAACTTGATCTATGGGAGTTTTGAAAGCTTGGACGAGTGGTTCTTAGGTTCATATCTCTACATTCGCTCCGGTCAGATTGGCATTGCTGGCAGCGTGGTCTTCGAGCTTGGGTCCGGCAAGCTGCTTAGTCTCTCGCTCGCCCAGAGTAATTTCATGTCATCCAAAAGTCTGTATGAATCATGTCTCAATCGTCATCATGAATGATAACTCCGACATCTTCAGCTGTCGTAACCGGCATGGCGTCCCCGTCCACCTGATCTTTTGGCATCGGACCAGCAGCGACATTCGCGGCGTTCTTCTGACCAGCAATCTTCTCATCCTTGCCCTCACCGGCGCCATCACTCTTTCTTTTATTCTTCAACTTCTCCCTCCGCTTCCGATTCTTCCCCGTTTTCTCTTCATCTTTCTTCTTCATCTCTTCCCTCTTCTTCTCAAACTCTTCATCAGCCTTCTCCCTTGCCACTTCCTCGTCCATCGTCTTGATCCTCTCATACTCCCGCCTCCGACTAGCCTTGTACACGTGGAATTCTCCAGACCCGGCTCCAGCGCTCGAACCCTGAACATTGGCGACGATCTCGGGTGGGGCGGAGCGTTGAATTTTCTTGGTGAGCGTGCTATCAGGAATGGCGATATCACGGTCGGGTTTAGCAAAGAGCGCTTCGACTTGGCTGGCTTGTTGGGTATTGGGTGTGAGAGCGCGCTTTTTGAGCGGACGCTTGGAGCGTGGGTCTTGGGACGTCGGGATTGATTCAGGGATTGGTTCGGACATGGTGGAAGAGTGAGATGTAGATAAGATAGCTATAAAGATGACTTGCAATCTCAGTGTTGTATGTTGAAGATAAGAACATGAATAATGAAGCAATTAATGTTAAAAAGCCGAAGATCTGCCGCGAATGTCAGCCTTATAATTATTGCCCACGCAGCCCGAGGCAGCGCTCTTCACCCTGTTCAGAGAAAGCACTATGCATTGAGCGGGATTTGAATTGCGGACGATTGTGTATATCATGGCGGATCCATTATATGAGTTACTGGCGCCATACTTCGACACTCCTACCTCCCCGCGCCCCGTCCCCAGCGGTCACAATGCTGTGACCACCAAGTACCTGAACCGACTCTCCACCCTGCCCCTGGCCTCTTTGACGTCTTCAGAGCCGCAATCACTGGCCCAGTCTTCCCATTCGACCCTCTTATCCTTGCAGTCGCTCTCAGCCAGATCTAATCCCGCCATAGTCGCATCCTCCAACCACCTTTCGAGTCTGCGTACGAGCCTACCACAATTAGCAGCAGAAGCTGAGAGTCTTCGAAATGATATACCGAAATTGGATGAACGGGCAGTGGCATTTGCGGAGAGGTATAGCAGGAGTCAGGAAAATGAGGTTCTGGACAGACGGAAGAGAGCATTGTTGATGGCCACGAACGTGGATAGATTGTCTGATATACTGGATCTACCCACATTACTGTCTTCTGCTATATCATCTTCGACGGCACAGGGCGCTTCAAACACCACTAACTATGCCGCAGCGCTGGATCTACATTCACACATCAAGCGATTACATCTTCTATACCAGGACTCGGAACTCGTGGGTTCTATATACCAGCAGACGGAAGAAGCTATGCAAGAGATGACCTCCAATCTCATCGTAAGCCTTCGCTCTCAAAACATCAAGCTCGCTGCCGGAATGCGAACAATCGGTTGGCTCCGACGAGTAGCACCCGAGTTGGACGGAAACAGCAGCAATAGAGAAGGTACCCTTGGCGCACTCTTCCTGGTCTGCCGTCTTGCGACTCTGGTCTCAATGCTCTCAGCCTTGGACCCCTTGCGTGATCTCGCAGACCAGGAAACCGCAATACGATTACGCGACAGTAGCGCTCCCTCAAAAAAGACAACTAACGACGCCTGGTCAGGCGGGCAGCAAACGGAACGATACCTGAAGCGCTATATCGAGATCTTCCGAGAACAATCTTTCGCTATCGTCTCCATGTACAAGAGCATCTTCCCTTCTGGCCCTGATACTATGGCTCCGGATGACCTAGCTTTGAAATTCGAGTCCCTTGGCCTGAAGAGCATCTCAGCAAATCAGCCAAATCCTGCAGTCCAAGAACAAGATCCACTCTCGCCCCTCCCGTCGGCATTAGCAACATTCCCGCTCCACCTCGTTGGCCTACTTAGTGAGACACTAAAGCAGTATCTACCCAATGTACGGGATAAATCGTCCAGGGAAAGCCTGCTAACGCAAGTACTCTATTGCGCCGGGAGTTTGGGAAGGCTGGGTGGGGACTTCAGTCTTTTGTTGGCGGACCTGGAGCACGGTGACGACGACAGTCATGAGGAAGATGGAGGCGGGGAATGGGTGGAGGTTATGCGGAAGCACAGGGTGCTGGCGGGCAAATTGGAGAGTCTGGCTAGCGGAGGAGGGACTATGCGAGGCACGAAGGGGTTGCCTGATGGGACGGTGAAGTCGCCGGTTGGGATTAGGTCACCATAACGATGGTGAAAAGTTGTTTCGCAACAGCTACGGCTGTATAGCACAATATCATGAACCATTTCAACAAATGATCATCACTCATTCCTCCTCACTCTCCTCCGAGCTTTCCTCCACCGCCCTCTGCGGCGCCGTCTCACTCACTCCGTTGACCATTTCCCCATTCCGTCGATCTTGTTCTGCCTCACTCATCAAAGCCTGTTCGAATTCCGCCTCCAAATCTCCAGAATCATCATCCCATCCGTTCCCTGGTGTTTCCACCTCCTCACCTGCAGCGTCATTGCTCACAACATTAACCCCTCCATCGCCAAGATCGATCTCCTCCACATCTGCGTTACTTTTCCCTTCTTCGTCTTCCTCACTATCTTCCCCTTTGTCGCTATCACCCCTTAGTGATGGACTCATCGAACTAGCCGCACTCCTCAAACTGATAGGTCCACTCCTCATTCCGCCCTCATTCAATTTGCTGAAAACATGTCGCCATGGCTTATTTCGACTATTCCGGACCTCATCGCCCATATCTATGGTCAGCACATCGTTATCACTGGCCTCATTGTCTGCATCTGCTTCCTCGCGCGGATTGGGCGAGAGATGTCGTGGACGGGGATTTTCCCTGGTTTTGGCCTTCAAAGGCCGTGGGGCCCGGGTGTGTGAGGAGCCAGCTAGAATTGGAGAGCTTAGGTTATGGTTGGGGACTGGGGTCGAGACTGAAGAAGGAGCTGGTGATGGGGAATGCCCGGCTCGTGCGCGATTGAGGAAATGGCGGTAGTCGTAGGGATTGTTCGGGTCTGGTGGGTCGGTGTCTGGATCGTGATCGGCAGCGTTTTCATCGAAGAGGTCGTCCTCATTATTGTTTACTGACTGAGAGATCCCAGTGTCTAATTGTTCGTGTCGGGCTGCGAGGCTTGCGGTGTCTTTGTTCGAGGGAGTACTTTGGAGGTTGAAGCGGAAGTCAGTGTCGAGTCTATCGAGGGTGAAGGATTGGGTGTTGGGATCGTAGACGAGAGCAAGGGAGGATGAGGGATGCTGAGCTCCGGTGTAGATGTAGTCTTCGTTGTTCGCTTTATTCGTGATGGCGAGGGTGTAAATATTGGGGTTCTGGGAAGTGAGCTTGATTGTTGATTTAATTGAAGAATCGAGTAACTTTGGTCTGTGATTCACTGTGTAAATGTCCATTAGCCGGTTGTACAAAACGTGAAAGTTGCTTATTGGCAACGCTTACGCTGTACGTTGACTTTCCGCCGCTTGCGTGGTCCATCCTCTAGAACTCCGTCGCTGATGGTGACCAGGAATTTGCCTGCCTTCGACGGGTCTATAGGCAGAGACAACATTGTTGCGGCCATGTTGACTGAACGTTTTCTTGCAGAATGCAATGTGCAGGGTTGAATGTTGAAGTATGGTGAAGCGTGGGGAACAACGCTTGTTTGTCCCTGGAAATGTCAGCTTATCAGCGCGGGCGCTGGTCGTCGGCCCTTAGATATCCCCGGCTAGCCTGAAAATCGGCTTTGACCGATTCCCTGGTCGTTTTCCTCCACGTTAAATAAATCCTTCACTCCTACCCAACCATCAGCGGAAAACTTTGATTGGCATATGGATCGTTCATGGTACCCAACGGAAGGACTAGTTCTACCCCCGCACTTCGACAGCGATAGGCGGTCGGTCCAGCCCGCGATGGACTAGGTAGGGCAGGATCTATCGAGATGGGGGCTGCATTGGGCGGCTGAAGATAGCTGCACTGGTGGGTGGGCGCCGTCGCAAGGCGTCGCAGAGCTTCTGCAACCTTTCCTCCTTTTTATTTCCTTCATCTCTGCTAGAAACTGGTTTGGTTGTCTGTTGCCTTCTCCGACAAAAGCTTTCCCTCGCGCTTTGCGTTGTCGCAATCTCATACAAGAGCATTTCCGTCGGTCGGCTACAGGAAGAGGCTCCCGGAAGCGCCAAATCTATCAGCGCGGCGTGGGACTGTCGCCACAGTGCCCAAGAGGTAGAGCATCCGCAGGGTTGAAAGCCTCCTCGAGTCAAAACGGATCCGACGTCGCTCTTATGATTGGTCCAGAAAACTTCATCCCAGCAAGGCCGGGGGACTGAAGAGCTATTTACGATGGCCTTTGTTTTTTCGTCGCCATCGACACACAATGAAGGCGAAGTCAAAGTCGAGTAAGTCAACGGGTTAATTCATGTATGCGCTAGGCTGACCGCCCCGCGGTATCATTTGTGTACCTGCCATCGGTGCAGACCCTAGTTCGACGTGGGAACGCCAAACGGATACCGTTGGATTCAGGAGCCGTCGACTCGAAGATGTACTCCATGACAAGCTGCATCCCGCCGCTCAGGTCCATCTATATGACCATCTCACACCCATGGAGAGAGGACTGGAAAGCAGCTATAAGGCGAACATTACGTCAGCAGAAGCCTGGTATGCAGCAGAAAAATCAGTTGCGAATTATGGAATCGAGCAATGGACAGATCGCTTCTTAGATAACCTACATCAGCACCGCCAAGAGCATAGCACTGGTCAACGGCCCGTTTTCTTCATTTGCCACAGTACGGGGGGTATCATTGTCAAAGACGCGATGAGAAGGAAGCCTTTCGAGGGCCAGGACATTACGGCTGTCTGCCTTGGAGTCACCTTCTTTTCCACCCCTCATCATGGTTCTAGCGTACTCTCCAAGCCTGAGTATGCACAGACCGTGCAGGTCAATTTGGGCCTGAAATGGGAAATGTCAGAGACCCTTCGGCGTGATTTCTCGTTGCGCAACGCTGGTTTGGAGAGCCTTAACTACGATTTTGCACTCCGCGTTGCCGGAGTCAAGATTTACAGCTTCGTCGAGAGATACGACACAGGGTTGACCGTTCTGGCTACTAACACAACCGAAACGATTGTCAAGCTGTGCATCGTTGACAGTCGATCCGGAAAATTGAGCTCCTCCGAATTACCTATCGAGGATGAACAGATCAACGAAATGGGTACCACGCATGTCGGTGCACCCCGATTTGTTGGGGAGAATCTAGCGTATAGTGATTACATCGACGATATCACATACTTCGTGAAGAGTTTCAGCGCGGAAGAGCGCCTTGCGTATCACGCTCTGAACAATGCTATCATGACAGGGACCAAGGTCGACGTTCACCAATTTTACGCCGCTGAAGACCAGACAGAGCCTGATGCGATGAACATTTTGTCTGCGAGTCCTTCGCTAAAGACTTTCCTGGAGTTGGGTCCATCAAGATGCATGGAAGCACGAATTCAGGGAGAATACGAAATCAGCCCACCAATAGATCACGACACGGGACAGCCCGCAACTGAGACTCAAGCAGCCATGGGACTAGTCCAATGCCCGGTTGCCCATCAATTAGCCATGGGATCAGTGCAACCCCCAATAAACCCGAAATATAGTACTACCCCGATGCACCTACGGATGCCGAAGCTTATCGTCACGGATGCTGACAACGAGGGACCTCCTAGCAGTACCCCAAAGGCTGGTGATGTAACCACACCATTAACTTCTACTGTTGCGTCTGCCAATGATTCACATACTAAGGGCTCCTCCACAGGTGCAGATCTTAGCGATCCGGAATCTCCCGGTCGTTTGCGAAAGCCAGCCAATACAATCAGCAACAAGCTGGACACTCCTGCGCTCCAAATAACGGATGCTGATCAGGGAGCCCGTCCGAAGTACTTGTTTACCCTCCCTAATCCATCTTCGGACCGTTTCAAATGGATTCATGTACCTTTCACACTTGCGGGAATGGTACCACATGTCTTGACTACCATATCGCAAGAAAGAGGGAACATGAGCCTCCATTCAAAGCTGTTGACGGAAAAGATGTGGTTCGCGGAGCACAACAATGCCCGACACGCGGCACCTCATGCTCGCTTTGTAAGGCCTGGTGTGAAATGCCTGCTACCCAAAGACATGGAGCATGCTCATGTGGATCATATCATGACGCCATTGAGTGCGACGAACGATGTACAATTTGTTGTGTATCTGCCATACCTTCACTGGGACAGCTTCAGAAACTTACAGCGAAGAGCCCGAATCATTCAGAAACGCAGAGAACAACCACACGCGCGTCCAGTAGATAAGGATGTAGCCATTGGCAAATCAATGGAACACAAACTCATCTGGCAGCATCTTAGTTCTGCTTGGCCGGTCCATTGTCGGAGAACCCTGGATCAATACGGCTACCCCACTTTGCGCAGCACAGAGGTGCGCGACGGAGATCAGATTCTGTATAAACGGACAATACTGCAACCTGATTTAGATACGCCACCAGCAAGGGAACAAATGAGAAGGCATAAGCGTTCACCAAGACGTCCACTGAGTTCCAAGCAGCCCATTGTTTCTTGTGAAGATGAGATACCTGCAATGGGCTCTGCCATACTACCCATGATCGATGACAGCGCTGCGAAAGTTCTTATGGTAGATCAGCTTTGGCTGTGGATTATGGATAAGCAAACAGTGATCACATTCTTCGCTTCTAAAGAGAAGGAGGAGATGGATAAAGGCCTTCGTGGTGAAGGAAATTTACGAAGTGAGATATATCGTGACGTCAACGGTGATTATGCCAACCAATGCAAAGACCCATTCGATTTTGCTGCGCTTGCAGTCTCTCATGCTGTCAAGGCTATGCTTGATCGAACCATTGACCGAGATCTACAAGTCTTTGGCGTTTTTGAGGAGTACATAAGTATTTTGACAGAACGACAAACCTCCAGCTTTAAACAATTCCGTAATAGGCAGTGGTTTGAGGGTGCCAAAGATATCAACGATCAGCAACACATAGACAATCGGCGCGACCTTGACGCACTTTTGGAATTGCGTGACATCGAAGACGAACTCAACACCATTCGCAAATTGATAAAAGAGCAGCAAGAGTGTGTTGCGGAGATGCTTACTCGATACCACGGCCTCCATAGAAATCATGGGATGACAGATTTGGGGGTAAATGGTATCAGGTTCTTGGTTGAAGTTGACCAATTTCTGGCTGATAATGAAAAGCGAATTGACGGGATGAAGGAAAATGCCCACGCAGCTCAATCAAGCTTCAAGGATCTGCTTGACATGAAGCAGAAACAAGCCAGCATTGTGGAGGCCCATCTCCAACGTGACCAGACTTACCTCACCCACACGCAAACCGAGGCCGCTGTCGAGCAGTCTCGTGTCGCTACAGAGCAATCGCGTGTTATTCTGATATTCACGGTCATAACGATCATCTTTCTGCCCCTATCCTTCTTTGCGTCCGTCTTCGGTATCAACTCTCGCGAATGGAGCGGCAATGGTTCCTACCCCAGTCTGCGCAAAATTTTCACGTACATGACTACGATCTCCCTAGCAGTCATAGCTGTTGCGCTCTCAGTGGCTTTCTACAAGCGTTTGCGCATCTTATCGATTAAGCTTTGGACGTTGGTTGGATTACCGACAAAGCTCCGGTTTCAGGGGCTTGGCCTCTTTCGAAGTCACGCCGACGAAGACGGCCTAGCTTCGCTATTGGATGAAGAGAGAGCAATGGCTCCAAATGGCTTCCCAATTTTTCCGAGGGTTCCCAGGGCTTACACTGCGAGATTGAGCTTGGCAGATGATATATGGCTTCGTCAGCCGAGTGTTGGAGTAAACAAATTGGCATGAGATCGACGTAGTAGATTTTGTGTATGATTCTCTATAAAGCGCGTAATTATGGGTCGCAAGATGAGTCGAAGTCACGAACAATAAGAGAAGAGTGTTCTATTGGAATAACTTTGGAGTCGCGTTGGATGTCGGTTGAAGGATGCCCCCATAAGCGTTAGAAAGCTTGTGAGAGCGGGCCTAATATATAATATCCCTCCCAGTCCTACGACAATCTACGCCGATTCTAAGATTCGGGTAGAAGGTACTTATTTCAGCGTTTATATCGATGTCAATTTTTACAGCTATCCTAATCAAATGAGATCTATGAAGGGTTGACCTTACTATCTACATGGGTCCGTGTTTCTAAACTCGCTCCATATCCAATCTATTATTTCTTTGTAATGATTACGAAGGACTATATGAGGGAGCCTTGTATGGGTATCTTTTCGAAGATACATATCTCGTACACGTGATAATTACAATGGTACATCAACGAACACATGAATACTAAACTAGTAGTTACAGCGTGAATAATTCGTTGGAGAGGAATGACTATAGACCTTTGCACGTCATCCCGGAGAATACCCACGTTGGGTTGACGAATATTTCTCAATATTGAGATTGGCTTGGTATAGGCTATATCATGAGATTGTCCACGGAGGAACGTATATATTGCACGCATTACCTCATGAACGACCTGCCGAGAAACATAAATCAGACGTTGATGAGATCCCTTGGTAACCGATCTTCTTCGTAAGTAAGTATATTAAAGCATACATGAGCAAGGGGCTTCGGTAACGCATATTTCGTAGAATCGAAACGACGAGTGGTTCAAAAGTCAACAGTCAGCCTCCACATCGTGCGTTAGACCCAAAAACCTGATATAGAACTAGGATTGGCTGCTTCTTTCCCAGTCGTCCTTCGTTCGCCACGTAAGAATCTCACCAATCCTTCCAACAGGTATGTACAGAAGACGTCTGTCTTGAAGCGGGCAAAGAGTCAGCACAGATCTTGCGTTGGGTGGCATGAAGCCAAGCCATCGACTCGTAGGCGTGTGTAGCCGGGTACGAGGCAGCCAATTCAGACTGCCTTGTATGCTGCGCCGCGAATAGTATAGGGGCAGTAAATAATAGGCTTTCACTTGTCTGCTCTCTCTATGCTCACCTTAAAGCGGTCTTGCTGGTTTTATTAGCTTGAAAATGGTGTCTACAATCTCAATTTCGAAGTGTGCATAACATAAAACGTTATATCCATCCAGAATATAGGATTGTTGATTACCATTCTCATCTTTGGAAGAGAATACAACCGCTGTGACAAGAAGCAAGTAGGCGGTAGGAAAGGAGCGGGTAGGGAGCAAGTTTCATTTCAAAGCCCTTTTAAGTATACATATGTACTAGAGAAGAACACAATTTTGTTATGGTAGTCTTAGCTCACGCCCTGATTCTTCGCTCTCAAGACCTTCTCAAATCGCCCCAAACAGTCCATCCGCGAAAGAGATCGTCACACATCATTCCTCACTCGACTTGAATGCGCTTCCCCTGTTGCGCAGTCGCCTTCGGGACGGTGATGGTGAGGATACCGTTCTTGAGATTCGCCTTCACGGAATCTTGATCGACTCGAGTAGGGAAACTAAAGGCGCGATGGAACTCTCCAACCGAACGTTCCGAAACCCAGCACCGAGGGCCACCCTTTTTCACTTGCTTCTGGTCGGAAGAAGTTTTGCTGACCTCATTTCCTTTGTCCGTAGTGGTATTGTCGGCGCCCTCATCTTCGACAGTGGCTTTCCGGCTTCCGGGATGATCGGACATTTCCCCAGTGATACGACCTTGGGCCTGATTGGCGCTATCGGAGGAGTACTCGCTCTCCACCCGGCCTTTGACGACCAATGTGTGAGCATCGGCGAATTCGATGTTGATGTCTTTCTGGTTGATGCCGGGCAGTTCACCGTGGAGCTCGTAGCGGTCCTGGTGCTCGTAAACATCGAATTTGGGGTGGAATGCCCGGACTGAGGAGCTGGAGAAGCTCCCACTACCCTGGCTAACGTAGTCGTCCATCAGGCGGAAGAGAGGACCGAATTCGCTCTTCGGTAGGCTTTGCAAGAGAGACATGGTGCGTGGAAATTAGTAAGAGGTTGAGTGACTTTGAATAGCTGTCTTAGAAGTACTCCTGAACAAGTTCGGAGGGAATGTAGATTTGTAGGCTTTCCGAGAGACGTTCAACGGCTCTTTTATATTGCAAAGGTCTCTTCGAATCTTCTAGATATTTGATGTCATGGTGATGTAACTGTTGCATTGGGTGTCATCGGCGGTGGTGGGGTCGACTTCATGAAGATTCGCGAACTTTCTACTGACTCGGAAACTCCGGCCAATCCATGAATGCCCATGGCGATGCCATTTTCATGGCAAGCATAGTCACATGGCCACTGGATTGGGCAACTAGGTTGATGGACTGGTTCACGTGTGGACATGTTTGTGGATTCGCGATAGTCCACAGTGGAGGAGACGGACCATTGGTACGGATGCGTACGTAGTAGAACCCTACTATTGCAATATAGTGATTTCATCAATCGAATCCTCATAGGCTTGTGCGGGAATCGAAGAGCTTTAGGCACCATGCTGGTGCAGAAAGACTTGAACAAGTTGGTTGCTTAGGTGACAAGAGTCATGCCCGGAACACGCCCGCTTAGGGCTTGGAGAATGAGCTCTAAGTTGGCACCCTTTGGGCTTCAGCCTATGAGTGTCCCTTTGGTACCCCTATTCCAATAATGATAAAACGTTTTTCAAAATTTTAGAATTTTGCGACACCCCACCAAATCCGAAATCCAAAAATCACAATTCGGACTACTATATCATAACCATCAGTCGTGAAGTTATAAAAATTTCAGAAGTTATTATTAAAGTATAGCTCTAATATAACCTCAGTTTTTAAAATATTAATATTAGTAAATATTAGGATTTATAGGGTTATGGCTGATGTTTCGTTGATTTCGTACGAAGCCTTGGCGTCGTACGAAATCAACGAAACCCCCTCTACTACTGTATATATGGATCTAAATTATTTAAGGATTTTATGGATAATAGAGCTATACCTTAATAATATTTTCTGAAGTTTTCATAACTTCACGACTGGTGGTTATGGTGTGGTAGTCTAGATTAAGATTTTTGGATTTCGGATTTGGCGGGGTGTCGCAAAATTCTAAAATTTTGAAAAACGTTTTATCATTATTGGAATAGGGGTAAGGTACCTTAGGTATGTCCCAGAGGTAGGCGAACAATTCCAAAGGGAAACAGCGTGCTCCGCCCTTTTTCGAATATATACTCCCCACGCCTGGTGCCTCGATACTCCCTCTCCAGCCCCCATATGCTTGGCTCCCCCCAATACTTCCCTTGCTCCCTCGGTGCTCCCTCGGTGCTCCCTCTAAAGCAGCCATGCTCCTTTCCCGAAAATCGCAACCACCATTCCTAGGTTCTGCTTTTCGCGACGATTTCATGAGGAATATAATTCTACCGAAGTTTGACCTAATCCTAAGTGGTCCTTTTCACACATATAATGAGGATCCTTAAACGTAGCCTTGTGGCTCTGTGATCCATATCAGTAGTATATAAGATACTAGAGTATATACGCTGAAAATTCAGAGTTCGTTAGTGGACGTCAAGGTACCTACATTTACGAATGCGCAAAGCTCTATTTTGGGGCGCCCAGCAAAATTTTGGGGGTGCAGATTTATTTGACAAAATCTCTGTTGTATCAGTAAAGAAAGCCATAGGAGGTCAGGATGAATTGGATAAGCTAGGCAAACAGGAGTGTCAATTTCTATTTCCTCCAATCGATGTTGTCCTCAGCGTGGAAATAGCTTGTCTTCACTATCACATTCTTACCGCTTTCATTCTTTGCCTCGAGAATGGTCTGGCGGATCATATCTGGGTCTGCACATCATCTTCACATATATGGTTTCCATCTTGCTAGCGGACATCGTTGTCGCGCTCCTCGTTGCGTTCAGCAAACATACACGATGGCTCGGAAAGAAGGTGCGGATCAATCATGCAATACCTCTTTCGGCGAGGCTTCAACGGTCTGGTATTGTCAAGAAGGAGCAGCGTCCTTCAGATCGGCCACTGTCGATGCGGAACGTTTGGCCTCAAAACGTCTATCTATGCGCTCGAGGACGTATTCAAACATGAATAGGGATGACCCGACGATGGACTGGGAGGAAAAATTAGGGCGTCATCGAAAGGGTAGTGTTATTGGATAGAACATGTGGACACAGCACTGGAGTTTTAGAGGGGCGGACGTCGTTGACACGGCAGCGGTGGCTAAGCAATTGTGTACAATTAACAGGAGGCTTTATGGTAATGATCATTGAGCCGACGTCTGCAGTTGAAGTAAAGGCTGGCACATTGTACATGGGCTTGATAAGGGTGAGAGGACTGATAGGTTCTTGATTTAGTGTTGGATACCCCAGAAGCGTACGCTCGAGAGCCAGTCTCATGTTTATAGATGATAATTTGATATGTATTACGATATTCAAGGACTTTTGGAACTGGTAGTTCAGAGTAACTCGTCGTTGTCAATATGATCCATACGAACTTGAGGCAGCGATGTACGGGGGGTAGAGCTTCAAAGAAATAGAAGGAGATTTTTCAAGCTGCAGATCTTGAGAGTGAAATCCGTCGCGTTCTTTACCTCTACTGATATGTAGAGCGTGTCCCGTTACACATGATCTCATGGTTGTCTAATGATTTGATAAGGGACGGTGCATCCTGAGCTTTAAACGAAATCAAATGTACTTGGTGACTTTCAACAAATGAACTTTGCTTGCTGAGTCAGTCTTCTTGAGGCCTTGCATAAACATGCTTTCGTCTCCTTGCTCGCAAGCGAGGGTGTATTTTGTCAAGCGGTGAAATCTGCACTCGGCTTCTGCATGATTATATCGCCTGAACACAGGATGATACAGAGGTGAGGTAGCAACGAAGGATGAGGCGCGTAGCCCCCACAGCTATGCAAGCTACTTATGCCAAAACTTTAGAAAAGCCTACGTGTTTACTGTAGCACGACAGCCATGGCCCTCGCACGTCATGCCGGAGTATAGTGCGGATTAGCTAGCACCTCGCACTTCGCTCCATCCTTACAGTCTCAAAACGGACAATCTATTGCATGGAGACCTTGATCATTCCAATTGTTTGTTTCGAGGTATCCAGATGAAAGGCAATCTGCGAGTCCTGTCGAACGAAAACATGATATCTCTGCGTGTGCTCTACCTCGTAGAAGCGGGATCCTGCAGTGCGCGGCGGCAGCACATTATACCCAGACCTTCGATTTCACCTTGGACTCCATGAACTTTGCGGTCTTTCACGGCAAGCTTTGACATGATGCTGAACCACATTTCTCACCAACGGCGCGCGAAAGCTTGCTCTGCGGAAGTTTGCACAGCCAATGATGGATTGCGGTTCCGAACACTCCATCCGATCTTGGGGGTAGGTTTGACATTGCTCCTGTGAGCATCCCATCGAAGGCTGGAAGGAGGTGAGTCGATTGGCATTTTGATTCGGTCAACGTTTTCTGCAGAAGTCAAAACACCCGCCGCAAGTCTGAAGAGGTCTGGCTCGACAGAGTTCTATGGGCCGGATATACTCCGTAGTGCGGCGAGCGTCTTTCTTGCTTTGATCTGGTTTCTGAAGGCTTCTGGCCTTCACAATGCAACCGAGGCTGGCCCCATGACGGTCATTCTGCAAGCGACGTCCATGTTATCTTTACGAGAGCTGCATAATTCCCATGCAAAGCCGCTGCTGCAAACCACTCGGCGTCCAGCGGGAGCGGAACTTGGAAGAAAAGCTAAGCTTTGCCCGTTGTTGTTCAATCAGGCCAACTAAAGTAGACTTTAAAACGCTGCGGGTACTTGGCATGCCCAACTTGCAGCAAAAGCTGAATGGCCAGGTCTAGACTCTCACACCACAAAAACTGCTCACAACGTCGCTTTCTGCTTCTCATTCTTTCTACCCTAATTGCTCCACCATAGAGAACAATTGATCTTGATTAAAATTCTCATCTACAAAGATTGTACCATTGACTGTCTTTATACGTTCAAAAAGGATCCTGGATAGCAGCTTCCTACATCCTCACACCTTAGTTCACACCTCCCCAACTCACTCGTGCTTAGCCTTTCGAAGTCTGCGAAACCCGCTTGCATGATAGCCAGCAGTATTGACAATCCTCTAAACCATTCATCAGATAATGCAACAAATAAGATGACCACAGAGGCATCGGTCTGGCCACAGCCGCTCATGCCTAACCGGGAGAATGTGGCCAGCTCAATTGGAGAAACATCCTTGAAGGGTTGCCGAAGTACTCGAGGCTATTCAGATTCTCTAGTCCCCAACTGTCTAGCATCTAAAGAGAATAAGCTGGAGAGCGACAACTTTGCCAGCCTTGCTATCAATGACCGGGCCAGCTCCAGCACTAACCACGAAACCGGACTTTTACTACCCCTACATATGAAAGCGCGTCAGAATCTTCAACTTCCTTCCTTTAAGTCTTTGGGTATAGCTTCACGTCTGCCCGACGCATTACTCACCCCACCCGACGAGAGTATTTTTGAACTTGGGAAGCCTGCAACACTCTCTCATTTCTCCAGAAGCTCCTCATTTCCACCAAGCATGCCGAAGACGCCTTCACCTGATCTCACCGACTTCGCATCTGAGGTGGGTTATACACTTACCACTTCCAGGGCTCCAAGCTCGACGCAGCCCACCATGCCAACGACGGAGCCCGAAGGCAATGCTGACGAGGAGGACGGCACTGGCCCTATAAGTTCGAGCAGCGAGGATGAAGAGTATCTTCCCGAGCCCCCAGGATGGCTGACGGAAGCTGTTGAACCTGTCGGTAAGTTCGCCGTCTCATATAGTTCTCGAAGTCCTGGCTAACGATTTCAGCCAACTCTATGGAACCTGATGCCATGAACAATGTAATTAACGTGCTCTGCCATTCGCAACCATGTCCGCTGTCCAATCAAACAGTAGAGACAACATCATTGCCAAACACCACCTCAGCCTTTGGCAGTCTGCTCTCAGCCATTCAAAACAAGGTTGACTCAACAGGCTGCTACATCGACATTGTCCATGCTGTCCCTATCAAGTTCAACATGGGCCAGATACCAAATAGCCCGGCAACCACTCCAGGAACCCAGAACACCGCACAGCATGACTACTTCAACATGAACACCTTTTCCAAAGCCGTGGTAGCAATAGGCCATAACGAGGCGCTAGAGACCTCAGTTCCCTCCTCCCCACGCCCTGTCGTACCTCCCGCGAGCGTCGCTGTGTCCCTCCTCGAGCGCTTCATACCGCCATCCACTGCCGAAGAATACCTCCACCTATTCGCGAATGACGCCCCCTCTGCTCTGGCAAATCGCCTTTTCGAGTTGTCCCCCCAGAAGGGTAGTCTGATTTTCATCTACCCCACATCTCTCGGAGCCAGTACATTCGCAAGTACTTATCTTGGCCCACTCCTACATCCGCTTCTCCGTACCATGGTCAGCATCCACAACCTAAGCATGGACTTCGGCGCCGGCGTCGGCAACATCCCAGCCGTGGATCAGATGCTACCCTTTGATCGCATGGTCCAAAAGCTCAATCTACTCCTTCGCAAGCTCAGCCGTGGCACCAGCACCGTGCAACATCGATTGGGCCCCAATCCCCGATACACATTGGTAGAGAAGAGCTCGCAAGTGGTTCAACTGGATAGAAAAGTGTGGACGGAGTGGTGGGTTCAACAAGAGAGTGGTCGTATCAGGACGGTCGTGGAGCGATATCTAAAGAGAGGGTCTATGATGCCTGTCGGGAAAGATGTGACGGCTGCTACACTGGTGCAGGAGGTGCTGGATGGAGTGCGTTCAACACGTTCTTACGCTGATTATGACGAAGCCCGCGAGGGAATCGAGGTTGGGGTATTCGTGATCAAGAGGACTGCATGAGCAACAGGAGTGAGGTCGAAAGGGAGGGTTCTTACTATAACGAAGCTGAATCATGATATGCGCTTGTTTCTTCATAGCAAGGCGTTGGGGCAGCTCACCATACTGCATAGCGAGGTTGTCATTCAATGGGTAGCCGAGGAGATAGAGAGACACATTGGGATATATCCCTTAATGATATCACAATTTTTTGACCACATGCACTTCGATTTGAGGAGCTTTACACGAAAAGGTCTTCAGCGATGATATCTCGATACAGCCTATGGCACTATATATGGGCACCACCTTTGCGCTCGCGGTACGGTTAACATCACGCAGCTAGCTTCGATCCCGCCACTTCACTAAAGTGTTTGTAAAGGATCATACCGTCATACAGATATACTTCCATCTAAGCCTACCGCACTAAAACCCTACGATGATCTTCGCGCTGCTGAATTTACAGCTGTGCGGCCTTTCGAACAGCGATGTTCAATTGGTAGGGTTTGGCAGTATGCAGCAGCCTCCCACGTCATCTTAAAAATAGATTTCAATGAGAGGCCCCATAAGCGAGCCCTTCATTGAATTTTATTTTTAAGATGACGTGCCTCCTACATGCATCCAAGGCTGAGAGGGAGGATTCGTAAGAGCTGGGCTTTGACGACAGGTACGCTCAGCTACAGCGTACATACGGCTGGCTTTGCTTCTTGGCAGAATCTCAGAGGTTCATCAAGCGATACCTGGCAATTGGTGTGTCTTGCGGCATAACGTGTTAGACTTTATGTATACTCGTGCAGCTATGCCACTACACTACCTTTTGGAGTTTCTTTCGAGAAAAAATGCTGATCTGAGTGCCTTTTTTTTACTATGGACACCTCCGTTAGAATATTCCCGGTTCGATTACTTACCTTCTGCTTCGCAATTCAACTTGCTAGTATAACATATTACTCCCAGATGGATCAAGTGCTGGCGGATCACCAGCCTATCAGGCATGCAACTCGACAGCAAATGGTGTCCATAGCGCCTGCTGCAACCCAGGTGATCCGCGTTCAATGAATGGCTACTGCTTGGGAGACTCTGGGCTCGTATATCGAGGCGGCTGTAGTGATAGTACCTGGACATCTCCGCAATGCCCTGCATTGTGTAGAGATTGGAAGGGAGCCCGGCAGCTACGGCGGGGTGCTGTAATACCACGCTCCTCAACGCTTCAAAGACGGAATAGACGTATATGGATCACGCGTTCATGGCAACGTAGGAGGTCTCTAATGGAAACGTTGCCCCTGACCGTTATCTGAATTGATCGATTGCTGACTCTATCTTACTTCGAGCGACGAGTACTAATCCCATTGATCAAGTCGACGAAGCTCGGGAGTCTAGCTCTATGAGTAGAATACGAGAAGCGACACAGATGCTAGAACCGCTATGGAACTACCTCGTTGATAAACGGACTTAGGTGTTGTATTTTCTTTCGGGGAATGGAATTACCAGTATCTCAAGGATCTATCTCCGTATCGGCAGACCTGCCAAATAGGGCTGTGTTGATCGAGTCACTCGGGTACGCGGACCACAGCCGTTCTACCCGTCTAAGGATCATGACTCGCGCGGGTGACAAAAGAATCCGGACATAGCCGCACAAATTTTGGTGGGGATCTCCACTGCTAGTATCCTTGGTATGTCCGGATTCTTTTGTCACCCCCGCGAGCCTGATAAAAGTTAGAAAAGGATTTGCCAGAAGAAGAAACTATGACGTTCATTAGAGATATGCGCCTTTCTTACAAATCCACAGACCAAGTCACTCCTGTTGGGCATTCGTTAGCGCCGTCATCCCAAAGTCCTCGAGGGAAGTCCATAAATATGAAGTTATTTCCCACCAATAATCCGCCATATCCGTTGCCCACACCACCCATCTTTTGCTGGCCATAATCTTTTTCCCACCTTCTATTCCCAGTATATCAAGACAATTAACAGTGATATGGTGTTCGGGCAGCAGGTTGGTAGTGATTTCTATCGCCTACGCGCCCAATCAAGCAGTGAGCTCTTGGCCGGTACAATTGGGAATCGTACCGAACGCTAACGCCTTCTTTCACCCTGACAGACCCAGACTCTAACTTGCATAATATACACCCCCCAGACCGGCAGGGAAATCACCACGATGAAGAAGCGATTGAAGGGGTCGAGCTGCCTACGGGCTCTACCTCCACCGCCGTTCCCAGCACGGAAACCTCTTCGGCATCAAATGTCGACGGAACATGGGGCGAGCGAGACGTTGGCGGACCGGTCAATCAACGGATGGCTATGGAGGAATACGAGGCGATGCGGCGGGAGCTCACTCAATTGAGTCAGACGCGGTCGAGGTCTAGCATGAGGACCAGGGAAGACGGTGGACTATTCCGAACAATGACCGGCAAGAGCAATAGGAGGGGCGAGACACCTAGACCTCAACGCACGGCTACCTCCACGACGACAGGCCGGGGGACCAGTGAAGCCGATGACCTGGAGGCTGGAGACGCAGAAGGCGTGGCTGAGAAGGAGGAGGAGTTCGAAATGGGACCATTCCTTAAAGAGGGCTATTTCGAGAAGCGAACAGATACCGGTGCATCTGCTAAGAAGGTTGGGGTAGTGTTCAAGAATTTGACAGTCAAGGGTGCGGGGAGCACAGCAACCTCAACCAAGACATTGCCAGATGCGATATTGGGGACCTTTGGGCTAGATCTATATCATCTGATATCGCGATTCATTCCGACTTTGAAGTTCAACAGACACCAGCAATTGAGGACCTTGACCAACGACTTTACTGGCATTGTGCGAGATGGAGAAATGATGCTCGTGCTTGGTCGTCCTGGGTCTGGATGTACAACATTCTTGAAAGCCATTGCTAATAAGAGAGGCGATTATGCGTCGGTGACAGGGGATGTTCATTATGGCGGTATCTCAGCTGAGGAACAAAATGCACATTATCGTGGTGAAGTCAATTACAATCCTGAAGACGATCAGCATTATCCAACATTGAACGTATGGCAAACTCTGAAATTCTCGCTGCTGAACAAGACGAAGAAGCGTGAGAAAGGCGAAATCGACATTGTAATTGATGCATTGATGAAGATGTTTGGCATCTGCCACACCGACAAGACCCTCGTTGGTAACGAGATGGTCCCGGGTGTATCTGGTGGTGAGAGGAAGCGTGTCTCAATTGCAGAAACCTTGGCTACCAAATCGACTGTGGTGTGTTGGGATAATTCCACTCGGGGCCTAGATGCTTCTACAGCACTGGATTATGGTAACTCATTACGCATCATGACGGACGTTAGCGATCGTACCACACTTGTCACCCTCTACCAAGCCGGAGAGCAAATCTACGAACTCATGGACAAGGTTATGGTCATTGACGAAGGTCGAATGGTTTATCAGGGCCCGGCGAACGAGGCAAAGCAATACTTTATTGATCTTGGCTTGCACTGTCCAGATAGAGAAACCACCGCCGACTTTTTGACTTCCGCGACTGATCACGCGCAGAGAATTTTCCGCAAAGGGTACGAGGCTAGGGCCCCAAAAACAGCAGAAGAATTCGAAAAGGCCTTCAAATTTAGTCCAAATTATCAAAAGGTCCTAGCCGACATCGAAGACTATGAGAAGCACCTGCACGAGACAGATCACGTCGACGCACGAGAGTTCAAGCAAAGCATCAAAGAGCAACAGTCGAAGCGCGTATCGACAAAGTCTAGCTACACTGTCAGCTTCTGGCGGCAGGTTTCCGCTTGCACGCAGCGAGAATTTTGGCTAGTATGGGGCGACAAGCCCACGCTCTACACCAAGTTCTTCATCATTGTCTCAAACGGACTCATCGTCGGATCTCTCTTCTATGGGCAGCCAACCAACACGGCAGGCGCTTTCACTCGCGGCGGTACAGGCTTCTTTTCGATCCTCTTCCTTGGCTGGCTTCAACTTTCGGAGTTGATGAAAGCCGTATCTGGTCGAGTGGTCATTGCCAGACATCGAGAGTATGCTTTTTACAGACCAAGTGCTGTCGTGGTTGCTCGAGTACTCGCTGATTTCCCACTCATCTTTGTCCAAGTCATCCCGTTTACAATCATCATGTATTTCCTGTGCGAGCTGGACGTCAACGTGTCTAAATTCTGGATATACTTGCTCTTCGTATACACCACGACCATCTGTATCACAGCTCTGTATCGAATGTTTGCGGCGCTGTCGCCAACAATCGATGATGCCGTCAGGTTCTCTGGGACCGCACTTAATCTTCTGATCATCTACACTGGCTATGCTGTCCCTAAGCCTACTCTCTTGCATGATAAAATATGGTTCGGTTGGCTCTATTACGTCAACCCAATTTCCTACGCCTTCGAGGGTGTCTTGTCAAATGAGTTCGCAGGCCGAGTCATGCCTTGTGCACCAGTAGAGCTTGTTCCTCAAGGTCCAGGTACTTCGCCTCAATACCAGGGTTGCGCCATTAGTGGAGCAACAATTGGCAGCACGAGCGTGACTGGTGAGAGCTACATCGGCACCACTTATGAGTACACTCGCTCTAATCTCTGGCGCAATTTTGGCGTTGTCATCGCATTCACGGTGCTCTACATCCTGGTCACCATGCTGGGATCCGAGCTCTTCTCATTCGTTGGCGGGGGAGGCGGAGCCTTGGTTTTCAAGAAAGGTGCCAAAAAGCCTGCACCAGCAACATCCAAGGTCGCAGACGCTGAAAAGGGTGGTAACGCTGGCGACGACAGTGCATCAAGTGGTCGACTTCAAAACAGCAGTCAGGATGATGAGCCTGTGCCGAAGACCTCAGACAGCGAGACCGTCTTTACGTGGCAGGACGTTAATTTCAGTGTACCGTATGGGGGCGGTCAGCGGCAATTACTCAATGATGTACGCGGCTACGCCAAGCCCGGTGTGATGATTGCTCTCATGGGGGCATCGGGCGCGGGTAAAAGTACACTTCTCAATACTTTGAGTCAGCGTCAAAGGATGGGTGTCGTGAGTGGGAAGTTTCTCGTCGATGGTCGACCATTGGGGACCGAATTTCAGCGAATCACGGGTTTCGTGGAGCAGCAGGACCTTCACGACAGGACCGCAACTATTCGGGAAGCCATCGAATTCTCAGCCATCCTGCGCCAGGATCGACACATCCCTAGGGAGGAGAAGCTTGCGTACATCGAAGAGGTTATCGATCTCCTCGAACTGAGGGAAGTGTCCGATGCTGTGATCCTATCCTTGGGAGTTGAACAGCGAAAGCGGGTCACCATTGCTGTCGAATTGGCTGCAAAGCCATCTCTTCTTTTCCTCGATGAGCCAACGACAGGTCTAGACAGCCAGTCCGCTCTGACCATCGTGCGATTCCTCAAGAAACTCGCAGCAGCCGGTCATGGGATCATCTGCACCATCCACCAACCTTCGTCACTTCTCATTCAGCAATTCCACATGATCCTCGCCCTCAACCCAGGCGGCAACACATTCTACTTTGGCCCTGTTGGCGACGATGGCGCTGCTGTCAACAAATACTTCGCGGAGCGCGGCGTGCAGTGCCCACCACAGAAGAACATTGCAGAATTCATCTTGGAGACAGCAGCAAAAGGAGGCAAGCGAAAAGATGGAAAGAGATCAGACTGGAACGAAGAATGGAAGAACTCCAAAGAGAACGTGAACCTCCTCGAAGATATCAAACGCATCAATACTGAACGAGAGAAAGTCCCCCAGAAGAGCCAAGAGACACAATACGAATACGCGTCTCCACAGTGGCTTCAAATCACGCAGCTCACACGCCGCATGTTCACGCAGCATTGGCGTGATCCCTCATATCTATATGGCAAGCTCTTCGTCGCCGTCATCATCGGGATCTTCAACGGTTTCACCTTCTGGCAACTTGGCAACACGATTGCGGACATGCAGAACCGCATGTTCACGGCTTTCCTGATCATCTTGATCCCGCCAACCGTGGTGAATGCCGTTGTGCCAAAATTCTACCAAAACATGGCTCTTTGGGAAGCTCGCGAGAATCCCTCGCGAACCTACAATTGGTTTGCCTTCTGCACAGCGAGCGTTGTGACTGAGATTCCCATCTCAATCATCAGCGCCGTCATCTACTGGGTCCTATGGTACTACGCCACCGGCTTACCTACCGATTCTTCAACCGCCGGCTATGTCTTCTGGATGACCATTCTCTTCTTCCTCTTCCAAGCCTCATGGGGTCAGTGGATCTGCGCATTCGCACCCTCGTTCACCGTCATCAGTAACGTTCTACCCTTCTTCTTCGTAATGTTCGGCCTCTTCAATGGCGTTGTGCGACCCTACAGCCAGCTATCGGTCTTCTGGCGTTACTGGATGTACTGGGTCAATCCATCCACCTACTGGATCGGCGGTGTCCTCGCTGCTACTCTCCGCGATATCCCAATCGTGTGTGGACCAGATGAGGCGGCGATGTTTAATCCACCGCCTGGCCAGACTTGCGGTCAATACGCTCAGGACTATGTCACTCGGCTCGGCACAGGATACCTGACCAATCCCGCTGCTACATCAGATTGTGGATATTGTCGGTATAGCAGTGGCGTCGAGTATATGGCTTCTCTCAACGTCAACCCAAGCGATAAATGGAAGTACCTACCCATCTTCTTGGCGTTCTGCGTCAGCAATTGGCTGCTGGTGTACTTCTTCATCTACACTGTGCGCGTGAGAGGATGGGGCTTTGGTCTGGGTTACGTCTTTGACGGATTGGGAAAGCTTGTTGAAGTGGTGAAGGGCAGTGTTGCCAAAATGGTGCCAAAGAAGAAGGCAACGCAGAAGGTAGAAGAGAAGGGTGAAGCTTGAGAATGTTAGCCGGTTTGTTGGCTGGTGCAAGAAGCGCTGCATTACCGGTGTTCTAGCGAATAGAGATAGGCATAGGTGCTGTCTTTGAAAGAGTTGCATAGACGTACATATCAATAAGCGCAATAAATCAAGAGCCAAGCGCGCTCCATTCCCTTGACCAGTTTAGCTGCAACAGTGTCGGTATTTAAGATGTCGAGCTGTAGCTGCTTTGTCTACTCCTGAGATAGCATTCTATCCCTAAATCAAGCCCATTGAAGCTGGCACCATCCATCTTCCCTAGTTCCTCAAGCCGCATCTATTCCGTACCCCGTTTAATCCGAGCCTTTTGCAAATAGTTCTACACTCTAGACGAACTGGATTCCCAGCTTAAAAGCCCCCCACTCCAAAGTTGTTGTTGGAGAAGTAATCCGCTCATCAGGCCCGCTTTCTGATTTGCAACAGCTCAAATCAACTTCTTTCGAACATACTATTTCTCGATGCTTTCCTCCTTGCTGCATAGATTGGTTTTTACCATTTGTGCGCTATCAAATAGAGTCAGTATTTGAAAATCTGTAGTCAGTGTTTGGGAATTTAGCGCTACGAGAGGTGTATTTATGGCACGTAGAGGAGCTGAGACGGGCGCACGGATCTAAGGAGAGGAGCGAGGGCTGGTAGAGAAGCCTGAGAAGTTCTGTGGAGATTGAGGGAGAGTGTTGATAGGCGTGCCCGATCGTAAAGGAGTTTTGAGAGGACGACCTTGGATTTGCAGACGAGGCTGAACAGAGGCGCAGGGACCCGTGAAGAACGTTTAGCAAACGACTTGTAATTAAAAGGTAGAAAGGGTGCGAGGTTCAAGACGTCATCGTCAAGAGTCATTCCAAATATATCATTCACTCTTCGTCGTTGTCGCGGCAAATGAGGTGGGGTGATCCCCAAAAACCGCGCTAGTGCTCCACGTCCCCTTCCAGCAACACGCCCTTCTCACCAAATTTCATCAACTACAACACGGAGCAACTAACATCCGGACTCCGATATTCCTTGGCCACAATTAGGCTAGATAGCAGTGATGGCTTCTTCCGGTCCACCTCACACGCCTCCAAACCTCCACACCAATCCACCAGTACCAAGGCATCGAGCTCGCGAAATGCCGCGTCGAAACCTGCATCAGCTGGCGGTTGTCAATGCGACTAATGCAGCACAAGCAGCAAACAACATGCCACCACCTCAGGGAGCCATGGGTCCGCCACCTCCTCCAGCTCCACCTCAGCCTCGTGAAATTCGAACCGATGAGATTCAAACCATGATGGAATCCACCGACGCGGACATTCAACGTCAAGGTAGAGTGGCACTTGGAAAGGCATACGTAGAGCACCTACCCAGAGTTCAAGCAGCTTCTCAACGTCTGCAACGTGCTCTCGAATTTCACGATCCAAATGAGTGGCCGCTTCCGACCGTGCCTGAAGATCTTGATGAGAGGAGGTCTGTCGTTGAGGCTAACGTAGGCGTTCTCCTCGCCGCCCTTGACGACTGCAAAGACTTTGGCCTTCCAATGCAACGCAACTCTGATAAAGATGATTTTTTCGATGAGGTTCACCAAAAACTGCACGGGTCCAATGCCGGCATTGGCGGATCTGGCCTTTCTGCCAAGGCTTCTGCGAGCCAAACGACAGCGAACAGCGCAGCAGTGAGCTCAGCCACTCGAAAGCAAGCTGCAGCAACTCGTAGTGCAGCGAGCCCGACCGAGGATCAGACTCTAGTGGCGACTGGCGACAAAACGAACATTGATACAACCACAAGCAGTGAAACAAGCAACTGGACTGCGAGTCACAGCTCTGGTTTTCTTGATAGCCCAATGGTCGGTGAGGGTACCAGCTCGGCTGTGAAATGCCGCTCGAGTCTTCAAGATAGCCCAATGATCAGCGAGGCGGCCAACTCGACTGCAGGTTGGACCTTAAGTCCTCAAGAGAGTCGAACGACTGACGAGACAGACGATGCAACAATTGACCTCGATCAGCCTGGAACTCCGCCAGAAGCACGCCGTCAAGCTGCGATCCACCCTGACTATATAGGAACCAGTGCTGAAGCATTCACTGCAACTGTTCGACAAGGTATGCATATTCTTGGAGAGAACTTACTCTCATTTTTCCTGCACATTGTACCAATATCTTATTGGAGCGGCGAGAGCGGGCAGGGGCTCCTGGCGCCTTCATGCCCCTGGGAGATGTCTTCACAAGCGTAGTCCTCGTCCAATGCATGCAGTACTGACTCAAAACTGCGTATAGGTCATGGCGTGACAAGGACTTTTGCTTTTCGACCTTCCGAGGTCAATTCTCCAGCGACAGCCGAACCAGACGTCGCACAGCTTACAGCAAGGCAAATTGCTAATCAGCGTCGTGACGGCTATGATCAAAACTGTCCAGGATACGCAGACCATCCAATGCATGGGATGGCCTCTCCTGACTTTGATCGTGAAGCCGCTGTAGCTCGAGCAGTCGAAATCGTCTCACAACGTGCGATTGATGATGAAGATCAGTACCAAGAAGCTCTGGACACCTTTAATAAGCGCATTGCAAACAATGAAGATGTCGAGTTGGGCTACACCCACGAACATGGTTTTACTGTCCTATCACCAGAAGCTGCCATTGGCAGCGAAGATCAGGACCATGAGTCTTTTGCTCAGATGTCACCAGCAACTGGCGCTAGTACCGACAATCAGGCCAATGAGATTGCTTCTGCGATGTTACTTGAGTCAGATAGGTCTGGCTTTTCTCGAGGGTCGGGTGTAGCTGTCTCATCACCTGAATCAGCAGTTTACTCTCCTCTCGGTGGCGTGGCACTCTCAGCCGGGTTGACAGATCAAGATGTGACCGTCCGCGCTCCGGCTTCGGCAGTTCAGTCCAATCGTCACACAGTACGTGGATCGTCACCGAGTTTTCTCGAAGCTTCGCCTATGAATCGTGAAGTCCCCGGCATCACCCAAGCTCTCGTAGCTTCGCCCATGACTCAAGAGGATTCGCATAAGAATGCAGTATTTTCAATCGATGCTCCGCTCATGGGAGATGGATATACAGACGATGATTCAACAACCGCAGCCTCCATGCTTCATGATCCGACGATCAACCAGAGTGAGCAAAAGAACAAAGGAAAGGCTGCATTTGAGGGTAGAAGCGATACACAGCAGCAGCAAACGAAGGTCCCTGCAAATGATGATTCCATGGGTCTTCAAGTCTCTGCATCCGGGAAGAAAGGCCGCAACCCAGCAGTGCCAGACCCAACCCACCCAGGCTTAAAAGATACTTTGACTGAGAGAATGCTGAACTGGAATAGATTCCAAGCGCAGGCTTGCCTCTCTCTCACTCTAGAGGACACCACCATTCTAATGGAATCTCCCAACACCATACAAGCTATTCTCCTGCACCACTTTGAGGTCGGAATGAACGGAGTCGAGGCTATCTGCAAGGGAACCTTCTCAGCTCCAGAGACAGCTGAGGTGACGGCAGAGCGTGTACGGCGGCTTGAGAAAGTGGGTGCGCGGAAGAGGGGAGACGGAGGGTTTTCTGCAGCAGTAAAGAAGGCGCAGCAAGACAGTTGGTACGGCATAGGACTATGGGGGTATTATGGCGTGAAGTTTAAGCAAACAAAGAAGGAAAAGAAATTGAAGAAAGGGGGAAAGTGGATCTGCTTTGGAGCTCCTTATGAAGCGTTCACTAACGAAGAGGTACAAGCTAGACAGCGGAAACAGGCCCTTACTCTTGGGGGCGGTAAAGACCGCGAGGGCAAGGACATTAAGAGTTTCAGAGCCACGGTTAAGCGTGAACGAGTGGGAATAAGCAAGGGAGGCGTTGGAATCCTGGATAAATGGACCTCAAGTGGCGCGTGGGCGGACGACGACGGGCTTTTCGCAGCCGTGAAGAAGGCAATGGCGAGTAGCGCCCTTCGCATCACCAATCTCTATGAGGACTACCTTGATCCGATCCCCAGGATCCAAGCGTTCGTGCCGGCGGCTGTGGGTAAATCTACTGGTGTAAGTGATTAAGTCAATGACGATTTCTGGCAGCGAAGCTGTGGCTAAGGTACTCTAGAAGCGCAAGGAGCCGTCGAAGGAATTGACACCAAAGGAGACGTAGGCAACGGAGAGGAAAAACAAGACGTTGGGCGACATTGTCGCACAGACGATCATTTACCAGACAGAGAAGCCGCATGCTGCTGCTGCTAAAGAATAGGTGCTGAAGGCGTTAGCGTTTCTTCTCGGTCAATTGACTAAGTGCAATGATAAAGCGCACTGCAGACTCCATCCATTGGCGGCCATTGGCGGCCGTCGAGTCAGAATGAAAATGCAGGCTCTTTTTTTACATAACCTTATCAATGTGACGCTTGGTAGGGGACTGCGTCGTCACTGAGAACCGCCAGCCTTGCATACTTATAGGCATGACATGGAACGCAAGAGTCATCTCCGTCACATCACGCAGGAAGTGAATGAAATATGGAGAAGTTGCTTTGGAGAGGTGAAGTGAATGAGGACCCTGCCAAGACCTCAATAGCGTTGTAGCGTTTAGCGTGTAGCGTGTCATTTGCCGGGCCCGTCGTCATCCGCATACGCTAAATTTGCTGAAAGCGCCCACATGCCCACCTCTCTACAAGTACTACTCATACTCGTCTACCTCCAGAATCATCCCCCAACTCACAATTAAGCTTCTATCTCCTTGTGCTTGAACTTGTCAAGCAATCTCTCCCTCTGCCCATTCTGCGAGCCTTGGCACTCGCCCGACCCTCTTCCACCGCTTCATGGCCTATTCGCCCTCACCTACAAGTCTAGCAATAGCTGGAAACACAGCTCTTTTCAATCGCTACTCCGCATCACCTCCCGCTAGCCTACCTATATCAAAGCGCGATAAGAAAAGAATCCACATGGCGGACCGCCTCACTCAGATCAGCGTCGACTTCGCCGAGAATCGAGACATCCTCTACCGTAGGAAGCACCAAGAGTACCAGGCCGACCTTGGCTTCATCCACTCAGCAAACCCATACGAAGACAAGCCTTTGGAGGAGCCGGAATACGATGGATCGGAAGACGCTGCGGGGAGTGCGGCGGCTAGTACTCAAGGCAGTCTATGCAACCCACACCTAGCACAACTGAACGGCCATCCCAGGCAGGAAGTTCCCTTCCTCAAGTCCGGCAAAAACTCTTCGAATTTTGTTCAAGAAATCAATGATGCCATGGAGCAAAGGGATGTGGATCTCAGCACCGTCGCAGTGAGCTACCCATCTACATTCACCCTTCTCGCCACGAAGACAGCGACTATCCCCGTATTACCTACGCTAACCTTGATGACAGTACCGACACAACTTTCGAATCGATGAGATTCAAAAAGATCACGACTATCAAGTCGCCGTTGCTCACCGAGAGCACCTACGACTCAACGAGCAATTACGCCAGCGACTCATCCAGCAAGTTATTCAGAGGAAAGCATCATTACTCAAAGACAAGGAAAGACTCGATATCGGAGACACGAATACTCATATGTTACACCCGTCACAGTTTGGCCCCACCAACGGTGCAAGTCCTGGTGGTCCACACAGTCAACGCAAAACTCGACATGCTCGTGCCAGATACGATTTTGAAGATCTAGAAAACGCTGGTGGAAATAACAAAAGAAAACGCAAAGCGCTCGCCGAAGGAGAAAATGGCTCTCCTACGCCTGCAGGACGTGATATCGAGCCTGCCATGTCTAAGGAAGCCTACGGGAAATTGGAAGCTCATCATAACACAGCTCCTCTGTACTCTATCGACCGCCTCTTCTCCGAGCGAGAGTTGACGGAAAACCTCAGGGGAGCTTCATACGAGGTCTTGGATTCCATGAAGCACCGCAAATTGAGCAACGACTCCCAAGTCAACCTCGCCTTCGCCGTACCCACCAACGTTGATGTTTTTGACGCCGAAGAGGATGCTGCTGCCGAGGCTAACTTCGGGAACGACGGTGCAACGGACGACCCATCCCTCGCCGCTCCTGAGATGGGCCGGACCACCACGAATACCTCCTACCACGCCACCCGCTCCTCTCGCGTCCCGAACCTCAACACTGGTATCTCTGCTATAGAGATTCTCGGCGAACTTGCAGGACGCTATCAGGCGGTTGAGCGTATTGGATCATACACAAGGGAGCAGAAAGAGAGGAAGAAGGAAGACGAATACAATCGTGCCCCACCATTGACGGATAATGAAGCTGAGTATGATCAATTGTTGATGAGACAAGCTATGTTAGAGGAGGATGCTGGCAGGGAGGCGAATGCGAAGTTGTTGAACAATATTTCCGAGGAGAGAACGGATTACGTTAGTGGACAAAGCGCAAGGGATTCCCACGGGGATAATGGAAGGGACGTTGAGGAGGCATGATGCGATCGACGATCGCAAGTGCTTTGCTGTACCTACGTTTCGTCTCGACACCGGATATTGGAAGGAAAGGATACAGGGGCCTGCTTTCGTTGTACATATGCTGTCCATGAATGACGAATCATCTACCGGCAGAGATCTGACGAGCGAGGCGTTCTACTGGTGGCCATGATACCCATCTCATCCGAATTGCCTTGTATATAGTTGGCTAGACCATAAGAATCGTTTGAACCATCTCATATACTCTCAAAAGCTATAGTCATGATTCATATCATAGATGCTTAATACCAGGTATCGTACAACCGAAGTATTACTCCTTCGGCTCATACAAGCATTCCCTAGCCCCTCTCCATACGTCCTCCACAATAGCTAGATTCGGTAGTAAATTCTGCACCATTGATCAGACGTTAGCCATCAACTCTCAAACGCACATACCAGGAAGCACTGAAGTCTTCAAACGCAGGCAGCCTGTTCTGATGCACTCACTGGGAAGACGACCACAACCTCTCCTTCGCCCTCCACCACAACAGCAAGGTAGTATCTCACCTCAAACCCCTTGAAGGCCTCATGTATAAATATGTCGCGGATCTGCGAGGTTGGGATGAAGCGTGTGTTGCTAGGGACCAAGTAGGATGGGGAAAGCGTTGTAGTCTGGATACCAAGGGAGCGGAGGGTTAGAAGGGATTCTTCTGGCATGTGTGTCAGCTCAATGGGGTCTTATAGTGGAAGCATCGCAGTATTTATGGAAGTCGGAGGCCTAGTAGCAGCGAGTCAGGTGGTGATGTACCAGTATGGAATCTCCTGAATACAAGAAAGAAGCTCGCAAAGCTTAGCGGTCCAAGATGTGACCAGGGCCATTCATCGATAGCATCTGAGACCACGATTGGTATGTAGCGAAAGCTCTTGAATAGCTTGCTGTATAGAACAGCTAAGGTCGCAAGGCCAATTAGGATCCGGAGTAAGAGGAGGAAGGCATGAATGGCCCGTGAAGGGAGAGTCTCGCGACGGGAGGCCGTGGAGACTGTGTAGGAGACGGTAGTCGGAGAGGGTCGGAGAGTAGTCAAGTGAGCTCGCGCGGTCAGCATTGAAGCTGGATTCACATCTCTTTCACATCGTTCAGTTGCACGTAATCAACAATACAATTTGTCGAACTTTCCAAGTTGACGAGGCTGAAATCAGGAACAGGACTAGCGGCGGGGTGGTTCCGCCAAGTGAGGTTCACTTTTGCGTCTTTCTGCTCGAGATTCTACAAAATCACCCTTTCCCACTTCTATCTAAAATCAAATCATGGCGCCTTCACGATCTAGAACTCGCTCGCTCTCACCCTACTCAAGAAGAGCACAGGCCGGCAAGGCTGAAGCTAAATATACTCGGAACCGCTCTCCGAGACGAGGAAAGAGCTTCTCGCCAACACCTCCCCGTCGAGACCGCGAAAGAAGTCGAGATTACAGGCGAAAAGACCGTCCCTCGCCTTCGCCGCCCCGCAGAGATCGTGACAGGAGTCGCTCTCCCCGAAAGTGGCCAAGTTATTCGGCATCGCCGCCACGAAGGGAGCATCGGAGGAGCAGATCGCCGAGACGAAGACCTGACGATATAGAGAGGCCGAGGAAATCGGGTGGTGGTGGTTTCAAGTGGAAAGAGAAGCCGAGGCGTGATGAAGATGATAGGAAGGATGATAGGGGATTAGAGCGAGGCTACCGAGGTCAGGACAATGGTAAACCGAGAGTGAGATCGCCTACAAGGGAGGAGAAAAGGAGGGATGACGTGGGAGATACGGCTGGATCGTACGAGGATGGCAGGAGGAAGGATGATATTGATGCCAAGTTTGGAGGACCAGCTCCGAAACGCTCGGATGGATCGCAGGGGAAGGATGGCGAGAAGCCGAAGAAAGAGAAGAAAGAGAAAAAGCAGGCCACGATTGCACCGATGGGTGAGTCTCCTATGATTATCGTGAATTTGAACGATAGGCTAGGTACGAAGGCTGCGATTCCTTGTCTGGCGAGTGATCCGATAAGTATGCTCCCTCCCCATTTTCCCTCCTCATGTTAAGGAAGATGTTGATCATGGCTGGCAGAATTATTCAAAGCGCAAGTCGCAGCCCGTATCGGACGACAACCGCATGAGATCATGTTGAAGAGGCAAGGGGAGCGGCCTTTTAAGGATCAGCTCAGTCTCGAGGATTATGGCGTTAGTAATGGAGTGCAACTGGATTTGGAAATTGATACTGGAGATTGAGTGAGGGATGATTCAGTGATTTAGTGGTTCTATCGGCGAGAGACGGCTTGCAAGGGTTCCCGGGAGGAAGACGGACATGATGAGCCAGAGTGATACCGCAAGTTACAGATGATGGGAAGGAATACGAAAAGCTGTAGGGCTTCCAGAAGCCTGAAAGGAGAGTTTAGACGACGACTATAAAACAACAACCCGAATGCGGCAACTTCTGCTGCTTGTGACTTGTGACTTTTGATTGCGACATACTTCCTGCTCAATAGTCTCAGAATTGGTCTTCCCCAGGCTCTCATCTGGCCAAACATCCCCATCATATGCATCAGATGCGCGATCTTTGCTCTGGTCTCGCTACTGCAGAAAACACAGAGTCCCGATTGGAAAGACGACTAAATAATGTCGAAAACATGCTCGATATTACTCTCAAGTGCCGCCAGGAGCCGCTCAGCATAAGCATTCTGATTGTGATTCTCGTTAGGCTGCATACTCGTACCCGGGCGGGAGTCATGCGTAAAGTAATTGGGCCATGGCTGACATTGCAGCGGCCCAGTGCAGGAGCTTGCGACAACAGCGAGGTAGACAGCACCCCAAAATGGCTCCAATAATCGGGTATGAGCTCCACACGTGAAGCGATCGTTGGTAGCCTTGCAGAGATTTAGCATCTTGATGAGTTTTCAGATAAGAGCAGAGCCTCAGGGCTAAGAAAAAGTAAAGTTTGCGGGTCGCCAAGGCGCGGGCCAATTCGAAACCGCCAATTTTTTTTGTGACGTGCTTTTGAACTTCCCTTAAACTCGGAAAGCTCTATGACCCTGACTACTCTCTCAGGATGAACACCATTTCGTCTCTATCCTTGCCTCCTGCTTCAGAGGCAGACCTGGTCTTCAGACCGTCTTGAACCTTTAACACAGCTACGGTGCACAGCAAATCTTGCCCGAGAACGTCCTGCACTACACCCCACACGACACCCCCTGACCCCACGTTCCTCCACCTCTGCAGCCCTCTCTTATCGCCTACATATTCAATTGGTCCATTATGGTCCGTAACATTGTCGTCCTAGGGGGCAGCTCCCATCCCTCTCTCAATGCAATCATCTGCGACCAATTGGGCATACCGAAGGGGAACGGTGAGACTTCACACCGCTCTTGTGCTGCAGCCCCGCTAACATCTCAACTCAGCACTCCTTTCGAAATTCAGTGTTGGAGAGACTCGTGTGGAGATAGGAGAAAGTGTGCGTGGAAAGGATGTATAGTACGTGGAGGTTCCCTATGCCTCTAGGGCTATGGGTGTGAAACATCGTAGCTGATTCAGGACACACGTAGTATCATCCAACCGAGCGCAGGGAAGGTCAACGACATGTTGATGGAACTTCTCATCGCCATAAGCGCATGCAAGACGTAAGCGTAGTCTCCCAGAGCCTGTCGACCACATCCTGTCAGTCTTAGGTCCTTCGATACCGCTAGGCCTGTCGTTGAGTCTTGCATTTATATACCAGAAGGGAAGGCTGACCCTACAATGTTCTAGAGCATCGGCGCGAAAAGTCACTGCTGTTCTGCCTGTAATTGCACCCATGAGACCTTATGAGTTGTCAAATACTGACAATTGGCTCAGCTCTTCCCCTACTCTCGGCAGTCAGACCTCCCTTATGACAAGACCGGAGCACTTCTTGCCAAGACCTCGAACGTGTTCGATAGCAAACCGGAGACACCTCATCCAGACCGCTCGCCCACGACTGGACTGGCCAATGGGGTCGAAGGTTTGCAAAAAGAGCTGAGCAAGGGCCATCTAGATGAATCGAGTGTCGCTCAAAACAGCGCCCAGAGTGCCCGGGATGCTGTCTATGGGTCATGCACGCCGAAACGCAGCAACACGCTGGACTCGACGAAGTCAGACATCTCTGGCCGCCACAGAAATGCTTCTTCAGCGCCGATGACCAATGGCATAAATCACGAGGACGATGTCAATGGCTCTTCACACTCCTCAAAGGATACTCCATTCCAGCCCCAGCCTGGGTACAGGCCATGGGTTGCACAGGCAGGAACATTGGTGGCAGATCTTTTGACTACCGCAGGTGCAGATCATATCATCACCATGGAGCTACATGACCCACAGTATCAAGGCTTCTTAGACATTCCTGTTGACAATCTCTACGCACGAGGGGTCCTCACGCGGTATATTCACTCTTCTATCCCGGACTACGAACAAGCCGTTGTCGTCAGTCCTGATGCTGGAGGTGCTAAAAGAGCTTCTGCCATTGCCGACAGCTTACAGATGCCGTTTGCCTTGATTCACAAGGAACGCCGCCCTACGAAGATCTCAGATAAACAGAACTCAACCATGATGCTTGTGGGAGATGTCGCTAATAAGACCTGTGTTCTTGTGGACGATCTCGCAGATACATCGAACACCATCACGCGAGCAGCTAAGTTATTGAAGAGGGAAGGTGCCAAGATGGTCTACGCTCTGATCACCCATGGTGTTCTTAGTGGAGATGCCATCGAGAGGATCAACGCAAGCGTTTTGGATAAGGTCGTTGTGACGAATAGTGTGCCTCAAGAGGAGCACATAAGGAATTGCCCTAAACTCAAGGTTCTTGATGTTGGGCATATCTTTGCTGAGGTATGGCCCTCCTTTAAGTACTGGAAGCTAGTCTGACACGCAATTTTTAGGCAATTCGCAGAGTGCACCACGGAGAGAGCATCAGTACACTATTTCAATACGACTGAGTATGGTCGTTCCATACTTCTGCAGCTGCAATGGGGCAATCTAGCCCAAAAGTTCCACCATACAATGGCATTGGAGATTTGGTTGTCTGTTTGCTTGACCAAGTGCTGGAGAAAGCACATATGACTAGATAGGCATAGGGAGGTCAATATGAATCAAAACAGGATACAGTATTTGCGACGGTACTTTTTGCACACGATATCGTCTTTGAGTAGGCAGGGGACGATGTGCTGAGAACTGCTGCGAAAAGTTGGTGGGTGATTCTCCTCACGCCTCCGTTCTTTTTGGGATATCCTTATTTTACTCGTTCTAATACCGTGATCTGAGACCTCGCGTCTCCAATTGCTCAAATCACGATTATACCTCAAGTTTGGAAAATTCAGTGGTGGGCTTGGCACATGATCCTCCAAATTTGCCACTATTCCCGGCCGTTAGATCCTCGGCTACAGGTATGACGTGCTGAGGGGAATGGATGAGTGGATGACAAACAGCCAATTATCAACAGATGGATTATGAATTCTATTGTCGAATGATCACGAATCTTGCCTACCAACAATAAATATAAGAGTCTGCCACGACTGGACTCCGTTTGATTTTTTGCATCATCGCACACTCCATTGCAAGACTACTCAATACATTCACCCTAGTGCTTCATACTCCATCAAAACGTTCGCAACAAAGACTTTGATTGAAACACCCCGGTGCCCTATCGCCAGGTCACTACTATCGAGTCTCAACCACATTAACTCTATAGCGACAATGGCAACACAGACACAGACCCACGCTGCACCACCAGCAATGCAAGCCTCACACGACTCCTCGTACATTCCTCGCGGCTCTGTCAAGACCGCTCTCCAGTTCTACAAAGCACCAGCCGACGGCTCGAAGCCGTTCAATTACGTCGAGCAGCCACCTGAGGGCATGCCTCAACGGAACTTCGGCGACACAAACATTGAGGTCACCTTGAATGACATTCGAGGGAAAGAATCCAACTTCAACATAGATGACAACGCTTTCGCCGCTCTGACGACCGGCGAGTCCGCAGAGAAAGAATTCAAAGACGACGAGTCGATCAAGAAGAACTACTATCCCGAGGTCGAGCAATTACTCCTTAAGCACGCTCCTGGCGCCAAGCGCATCCTGCTTTTCGACCACACCATCCGTCGCGCAACCGGTAACAGGAAGCCAGTCACAAGAGTCCACATCGATCAGACCAAGAAGTCTGCCACTGCGCGAGTGCACCACCACTTGCCCGCCGAAGCCGAGACTCTCCTTAAAGACCGCGTCCGCATCATCAACGTCTGGCGACCTCTTAATGGCCCAGTCCAATCCTCGCCCCTCGCCTTCGCAGACAGCCAAACTTTCAAAGACGAGGCCTTGATTCCAATTGAGCACCGCTATCCTGACCGTACTGGTGAGATAGCAGCGGTACAGCACGATAACGAGCAATGGCGTTACTGGTCGGGCATGGAGAACAATGAGAGATTGCTGCTTGAGTGCTTCGATTCAACACAAAATGGAAGGGCACCACATACTGCTTTTGTCGACCCGAGGACGTCGGAGGGCGCAAGGGAGAGGGAGAGTATTGAGGTTAGGGCTCTGGTATTTGGATGAAGAGAACAATCGATCTGAGAATTTTTGATGAGAAATTCGACTCGACCATGACTGCATAGATTGGGCATTTGGGGCATAGGATGTGGAGAATCGGTTGTAGCATAGCATCTAGCTTCAATTCTTGTATATTCTTGCAAAATCTTTCCATTTGCGATTGCTGTCCGCCAACAAGCCAATCCCTTCCATCCCAAACAGGGAAGCACATCCCTGCAGCCGATCACCCGTTTTCGCTAAATCCGACCCGCATTCCGTCAGCATCGGATTCTTTAAACGCGGATTTGTAAGAAACAGGCAAAGGCAAAGCAAGGGCGCGCTCATAATCGCTGTCCCTAGGGATGTTCACTGTCGTTATCATCCTTCTCCTTTCTTTTTTGCGTTCCTGTTTACTGCGAGAACTTCAACGACACCGGTGCCATCTCCGAAGCTTATATGACGTATTGATCGATTTCCGGATGTGCATCCTAGGATTACGGTCACCGCTTGAGCTAATCAGTGGTCGTTGATTCACCTTTCTGTGGAAGCGTGTTCTTCGTTAAGGTAGGTTTCGTGGGACTTCAGCGCGTGAAGAGGTCGTTCTTCTGGTCAGCTACCCCTTCATGGCTCAACCCTGACGCCCAATAGCGCTGACGAAAGGCCACAGCTGGGACCAGGCACTCCCCTTGTGGCAATGGATCCATCATCACGCCCTATGGTTCACTACAGCGGCTTCGACGGCATTTCAGAGCCAGGGAGTGGAACACTGCCTGTGTTCATGCGCAGAACGAAGACACGTCGAAGCAGAACGGTCCTCGTTACATCCATCTTATGCACCATACTGCTGATATGGGGTTGGAGAAGCTCAGGTGTCGGCATAGTAAGGCATTCGCTCGGCAGAGAAGATTCTTATACTAAAGGATTGCTCAGATACCCAGGAGCGCTTCGAGGTTCTCAAGCACCTCTCTCATCTACCCACCACAAATAGCAATCTTATCACCCGAGCTAGCAGGCGACACAGAACCCCCATTGATGCCCTCTCCTCCACTCCACAACAGCACACTACATGGCTTGCAAAAAACAAATCCTGCCTTCCATCTCCTAATACCCGCTTCGGAGTCAAATGCTGATCTCTGCAAAACACTCCTGTCGTCATTCGTCCTCAGCTATCCTTCCCCTACTCTCGTCAATTACGGCAAGACTTTTGATGGAGATGGCTGGGATAGGGGTAGCCATGCGGGCAAAATTCGAGGAGTGTTTGATTTTCTGAACGACCAGAGTAAAGTCAAGGATGAAGATCTCGTTATGGTCATTGATGGCTACGACGTCTGGTTCCAGCTCCCACCAGAGATAATGATTAGAAGATACCATACCCTGATTGATGAGGCCAACAAGCGATTGCGAGGGAGGTATGGCATGGTCATCGAAGGAAAGCCAGGAGACGGGACAGCAGATCGGATCCAGAAATACACTCAGAAAATTATTTTCGGCGCAGACAAGATCTGCTGGCCGAATCCGAAGGAAGATCCAGCATGTGCCGCTGTGCCATACTCCACACTCCCCAAAGATGCCTACGGACCAGAAACAGATAGGGACCCCGAGTCCTATCTCCATCGCCCTCGGTTCTTGAACTCAGGCAACGTGATTGGACCTGCAGCTGCTGTGCGAGCAATTTACAAACACGCCGTGCAAAAAGTGGAAGAAGCCAAACGCGGAACAATAGGCGATCAGTTTGTCTTTGCAGAAATCTTCGGCGAGCAGGAATACCAGCGCGAGACGCTCCGCCGAGACTCCCAGGATACTCGTGGACGCTTTTATGACTGGGTTTCCAACGCTCTCGGCACCTCCGAGTCGCCTCTCTCTGCAAATATTACGATGAACAATATGACGACCATCCCCGGCCAACGATACGAGTACAGCATAGGCCTGGATTATGGATCGCATCTCTTCCAAACCATGACACACTCAGCAGCCGATATCGTATACATGACCTATAATTCCTCCGCCTACATCTCCTCCGTCCAAGCTGCGCATCCCTCCCTCCACGGTTTGCCCTTCTTCCTACCGCCAGACCTCCAAAAAGCCGATCCACCTCTCTCCTACGCCTCACCAGGAAATCACACCTCTGGCCCCTCCGATGACGCTAGCAAGAAAGTTCTCCTCCTTCCATACTCCCCCGCGCTCGACACCCTCCCCTCAGGCTCCGACGAACCAAATTGGCGCACTATCCCCCTCGCCACCAACGTCTACGGCGCCTCCATCCCACCACTCCTTCACATCAACGGCGACAAAACCCTCCTCAAAACCTGGTGGCCCAATCTCTGGTTCCATCCCTACTCTCGCGCACTACTACGGCAATACATTCGCTCCACGCAAACCCTGACAGCGGCCAAAGCGGCAGCAAACGGTGGGCAAAAGTGGTGGGATTCAAGAGGCGGGAGAGGAGGCGTATGGACTGATAATGGGCAGTGGATGGCATGGGGTGAGGTGTGCAAGAACACGGAAGACGAGGTATTCGGAGATGGGAAAGGTGTGTTTGGGAAAGAGGAGGGAGAGATGAAGATGGTGAATTCGTTCGGGAAGGTGATTATTGGGGACGATGAATGAGCAATGACAAATAAACAAGCAAGCAAGCTGGCGGATTGAGTATCGAGATTGATTGATATTGTTGATGGCTCATGGCGTATCGGCATTCTCTCGCTACTTTAGCTGGATATACCCATGGCTTGTTCCAGCTGGCAGGCTGGTTGGCGTCTGTCTTACTGGACAAGAGAAACAGAATATGACCATAGAACGAAGCTTGTGGCAAGTACTGCACTATCCTCCTATCACCCCAACTCCAGCTGTGACTGGCTGTTGCATTAAAAGTATCTGAAGGAGGACAGGACCAAGTGCTTCTTCTGGTTGGAGTACTCTACCACATACTATTGAACTAACTTATGAGCAAGAAGAGAAGCAGCAGCAAGATTTTCTAGAGTCTCATTACTATAAATTCGAATGTCCCAACCAACGCCGTCGCTCGTCGTTCATGCTAATGCTCGTCCATGTCCATGCTCGAAATTTAAAAATCATGTACAAAATTCCTGTACTCAAGATCACCTTCAATCATGTCGACTTTCAGTCCTTCTTCTCGCTCTCTACACCCGCCTCACAACCACACCAAGAAGCCCAGCAAGACACCGATGAGGCTTATGCCCATGCCAGCGACCGCATTCCCACCCATCATTATAGCTGGCTTGACGGTTGCAGCCCCAGCCTTCTTTGCCGTACTCGTAGGCTTCGCTCCACCGGTCTGCAGACCTCCAGTGGAAGTAGCAGCGCGATTGAGGGTCTCGCCAACACTGGGGAGAGAGACAGTAGGGTTAACAATCCAGCCGTTGGGTGTAGATGATGGGCATGCAATTGCAGGCATGGACGCCGTCGAGGAGTAGGCGGAAAGCGCCACGCCTTTTGGGTGGAGGGTGGCCCAGTGCTTTTTCAGGTTGCTGTAATCTGGTGTTACTGGTGAGGGCGTACCAGAGCGTGAGAAGCCATCAAGTGCGTCTGTATTGACGCTGGGATCCACGGTGGGCCCGTATGAGATCAAACCGTAGTCGTTCATCTCCTCGATCCACTCGTAGACAATAGCGCCAGACCAAGTGTTCTCCATGTCTGGACCAAGAATGGAGTCTTGGTCATCGAAAGTTCGTGGCTTGGGAATACGGCAGCCGGTCTCGGAGATAAAGATAGGGATCTGGAGGCCGGTGGCGTTGGTCACAAGCTGGTTGTAGCCACTGCCGTCGAACGAGGACTTGCCGCACCATTCGTATACGTTGAGGGAAAAGAAGTCGGCAGCGTCAGCTGGATTGTCACTGCAAGCCAGGTAATTCTGGAGCATAGGCCGCAATGAGGGAATGTCAGCTGTTGATTCGGAGGTTAGCATGATTCACACTCGGAACGTTTAATACGACTCAATGCAATGGTTTTAAAGAGCATTCAAGAGCAAATCAGGGGCAGATATGGTAAAAGAGGACGAGTTTGAACGCATACCACCAGAGTAGCCGACGGGGATACCACGGTAATTCTTGGATTGACGGTAAGCCTTTACATCGCGGATGGCAGCTTTGATGAAGGGAGCAGTGTCTGAGCCATTGACTAGGGCACTGTCAACTAAAGGAGTGGTTCAGCCAGGAGTTGGTTTACTGACGGAATGTCATGGCCTCGTTTGCAACGAAGACGCCAGCCAGATTGTCATACCCTTGAAACGTGTCAAGGACTGCCTCAAAGGCCGAGAGCTGAGTCTGGTTCCATCCTGGCAGGGCCTAGGGAAATGCAGGGTTAGGAACATGTCTCAATGGGTTTGAGAGAGTATGCAATACCTGGTTGAATTGCGTATCGAAAGTGTCCAGATCAAGGAACAAATATATTCCCACGTTGGCGAAAGCGGTCATGCAGGCATCGTGGTTTTGTGTAGGATCCACGTGGTAGACTCTTATGGTATTTGCCCCCAAGTCTGCCATCATGTTGGCGTCTAGCGTACATTGCTTTTCATCGAGGAGGGGATCTTGGTCAGTGAGCTGGTACGCCACGCCTGGAGTCGTATCAGTCTTTACATGCAACTGGCCAGCGGGACTGCCTACCTTTGATGTAGTACTGCGTGCCATTGGAAAAGAAGAACTTGGATCCGACTGCCGATATGGTGGGCATGGTGGCTGCTGAGACGATGTTCGCGGCTGCCAGAAAGGCGAGCGAGAGGGTAGCTGTACGCATCTTGTTGATGCTATTCAATGATATCGGTATGCTGCGATACCGATGGTTCTCTGCGGTCAGGGATAGCTTTTTTGATTTTGGCAGCGGGAAAGGATGAAACAAGGCCTGCAGCTGGTGAACAACCGCAATTAAGCCACTCTTGAACGAGTGTATGCCGCGAGGAGCGAGCAAGGATATCCTCAACGAAAGTAAGAAGATTTACAAAAGAAGAGTAGAAGAGCAGCGAACGTGGGGAGAAGATGAACGTGAGAAGAAGTTTTGGGGGAGATCGTCGAGATCTGGAGCTCGAGTTGTTTACCTTATCTTAGCGCTTTCTCCATCGAAGTTAGTTCCAGGCAAGAACGGGCCGTTGATAAGGGCAAGTGCTAGCTGCGAGACACGCCTTCCACAGATTCTATGGTACCTTAATCCGTCGTTCATGCCAATTTGACCAAAGTCATGCACTATGGTACTACTATCTGGTCAGTCTGTGGGACTGGCTCATGAGAAGAAGTCAACTGACACGGTAACATACCGATTGGCTGTGCCTTTGCATGATCTTTGTGCGGGGAAAACTGGCATGTAGGCTTGCTAGCAGACCAGGAAATTTGTCAATTCCTCCATTGATTTTCCCTGTGTATTAGCCAAATCGAGAGAAAGCAACGAAGAATGGACATCGACTAGAGGTAACAAGCCGGTCGGAGATTTTGGTGCTATGGGCAGATGCTTTCCAAACCTTGTCTTTGAATGGGTAACTACCCATAAAGATGTGTTGAACAATGTCTATGGCCAGGGATTCCCTTGGGTGAGGCTGAATAAGTAAGTTTATTACGTCACATCATATAAAGCCCATTTAGTCCATTATATACGAGAATCGAATATCCCTTCCCCAAACCATCATGAATCATTGCGTAGCAACCGGATTCTTCCCTAACATTTGCGCAGCATGCTGATACCCCAAAATCTCATAATCACTGCCCGCCGCCGTACTATACTGAATAGCATAGCTATCAAACGGATTAATTGACAAATTCGTTGCAAATTGCCAAAACGAATCATACGCAATACTAGTATCCTGCAACACCGTTTGCTGCCATGGTAGCACCACGACGCTCTTATTCCCCGAGACAGTGGAGCCATATTCTTCGAAGACGACTGGCTTGCCTTGCCCTTTGCCGATGGCATTGTGCTGCGTTATCCAGGTATTAACCCAATCATTCGTGTAACCCCATTGATCTGGATATGAGTGGAAGGTGCCGTAGTCGAGGGTCGGGATCGCGAGGTTGGCTACCCAGTTGACGCCCTCGTGACCGGTGTAGGCGTAGCTACCGTCGCCGACGCCGGCAGTATTGTCGAACCAGCCTTCGTCGCCGAGAGCGACCATGTGCTTCGAGTCGAGCGATTTGATATATACTGATGTCGAGGTGGCCCAGTTGGTAATGACACATTAAATATAATATTTAGTTTTTTATTATCGTTCCTAAATATAATAGAGTAGAGGATTAGAATCGTAAGCGATAATAATATATTATAATAAATATTATTATATAAAAAATAAGTATTATTATATAGAAAAGTATATAAAGGAGTAATAAATTTCCTAACTTTTATTTAAGCCTAAATATCTAATAATTTAAAAATATAAAAAGATTTAATTTAATTAATAGCGGTTTATTTTTATATTATTTATTTTAACTACTTTTCGTTTTAATATATATAATACTCTCTTAAATAATATTTTCTATATTAATAATAAACGCCGCGGTATTATTAATATTCCTAGTATTATTACTTCTTCTAGTATTATTACCTCCGTCGGCGCCTCTTATACTTTTTATATTTATTATATCGATAGTTTTAAATACGTCCTCCTTAAAATTCATTTTCGATTTATACTTTACGTCTATATACTCTTTAATTTCGGTATTAATATTTAATATATAATAAAATACTTCCTCTTTCTACTTTATCCGATATATTTTCTTCGGTATTTATTTATATATCCCGATAAAGTAAAGAGGCTTATATAGAATAATTATAATTATACGGGTTAAATTTAAATCTATACCTATTTAATATATAAATTTAATTAAAATATTAAATTTATCCTTCTCTAGTAATATATTATTATAATTAATTTTATATATAAATATATATTTAACCGCGTCCCTCTTTTTATTAATTTTAAAGAATATTCGTATTTTGAATTTAATCTCCTCTCGGATATATTATAATAAATAAATATTAATATAAAAGAGTTAATTAGAAAAGAGAAAGTTAAATTTAATAAAATAGAAAAAACGAGTTTAGATTCTTTTATATTAAAGATTTTAAAGAAAAAAAGAATTTACCCGTTCTATTATTAAAATTATCTTAATGAATAAAAGTATAATTAATATATTTACTCTTTTATATTTCTTAAAAAGGGAGGCGATAATTTTAAATTTAAAGAATATTTTTTTAAATATTATATAATCTCTATTTAGGATATAGTTTTCTAGTATTTAATTATTATCTCTATTTATATACTAGTTCTCGATCTCTTTATTAATTTACTTTTAATTATATATAATTAAAAAGACGGAGAGATAAAGTAAATAATTATATAAACGGAGGAGTTTATCGGTAAAGCGGTAAACCCGTATTTTATCGAAAAAGATAGAAAAGGCGTTTAGATCTATTTAGCTCATATACTAGCCCTAGAGATTAATTTAATACCGAAGTTACTAAATACGTATTTAGTACCTCGATTTATTTTAAATAATTTTAAATAAATGAAAATAAATTAATCTAAATAGTACTAGTAGATACTAATTAAATATATATAATAATAAGTGAATTATATAGTCTATAATACCGCGCTAGCTTAGGAGGTATTACGCGTATATATAATTTTTATAAATCGACGTAATTTAAAATTTAAATTAAAATAGTATAATTATAATACTCTATATAGTCTTAGCGAGCTACCCGGCGCTAGTAGAAAATCACGGATTTAAAATCTTAAATCCGAGGTTACTATTTTTAGGTTTTTTATTTAAAATATTTTTTTTTTAAAATAATATTCTCTTTTTATTATTTTTCCGCCTAAAATAATAAAAAGTATATTTAATACCTCGACTTTCTCGTATAGTCTCCCGCTTTATTGATATTATATTACTATAAATACCTAATTAATATTAACGTTAATCGGGCGGTCGGGACGATTCTATATAAATATAATATTATATTAATTATCGTCCTAGTGAGTTTATTATTTTATAAATTTCTTTATTATTAAAACTTTCTAACGGGCGACGAGGGTTATATAATATATTTTATAATTATAAAGAAAACTAGTTTTAAAGATACTTCGATAGAGTTTTTTAAACTCGATAAAATTATAATCTTTTTAATCACTCTTTTTATACCGCTATATTAGGAATTTAAAAAGTAAATTCCCGAATATATTTATTATATTATCGAATTCTTATAGTCGATTATTTAAACTTTAATATTTAATAATAATATTAATAAAAATCTTTAGGCCGGTTAATTTAAAGGGGTAA